>Ga0308411_10003099_pt1 | contig 11173 bp, 9 predicted proteins | sample HotsprottomLayer_2_FD_203530 | JGI IMG/M metagenome (GOLD analysis project Ga0308411, IMG submission 203530) | Hot spring phototrophic mat microbial communities from Octopus Spring, Yellowstone National Park, Wyoming, United States -... | ecosystem: Environmental > Aquatic > Thermal springs >... | reverse complement strand
GACCCGCCGATGTACGACCGCTCGTATTACATCATCGGTCTGCGCGGCACCGTCGCCTTCCAGTGCGACAGCGCCCAGCTCACCGACTCGGAGTGGCGCATGGACGAGCGCGAATTCAACATCGGCAAGACCTCCGACAACATCATGACGCCCTACGTCGGCGACGGGCATCTAGGCAGCAACTCCTCCTAGGAAACAGGGGTAAGCATTGGTGTGGTAATGGGTGTTTCTGTGGGTGTCGGCGTGGCAGTCGGCGTTGGCGTCGGCGTGGCGGTCGGCGTCGCCGTGGGCGTTGGTGTGGCAGTCGGCGTTGCTGTGGGCGTCGGTGTGGCGGTTGGCGTTGCCGTCGGCGTCGGTGTGGCGGTCGGCGTTGCTGTGGGCGTCGGGGTGGCGGTCGGCGTTGCTGTGGGCGTCGGCGTGGCGGTCGGCGTTGCTGTGGGCGTCGGCGTGGCGGTCGGCGTTGCCGTGGGCGTCGGCGTGGCAGTCGGCGTTGCCGTCGGCGTCGGCGTGGCGGTCGGCGTTGCCGTGGTAGTCGGCGAAGGTGAAGCAGTGATAGTAGGCGTCCGAGATGGCGTGGGTGTCTCGGTGGGGGTTGGCAGCCGATCGTGTGTGGCAGTTGGCAGTGGCGTCGCCGTCGGCAAGACGGTTGGGACGATGACGACGACGATGGCAGTGGGAAGCATTTCGATGGCTGCCGGGTCGGCGGGACGCACCAGCTCGGAGAAGATGTAGCCAGGTCGGCCATCTGATAACTTGATGGCGTACCAGTCGCCATCGCTCTGCCGGGTGACGGCGGTAGCAAGGAATTCGCTCCCCGGAGTAGCCTGGGTGAGGACGGTGGACTGGGTGCTGGGAGCGTCGCGAATGTTGGCGAGCCAGATGACGATTAGCCGGGCCGGCTGTGGCGTCGGCGCGGCAGTGGGCGAGCGCGAAGGCGTTGGCGAAGTCGCCAGGCTTTGAGCCGGCGAGGGCACAATGGGCGACGGTGCAGCTTGCGTCGGCGCGGCTGGCGTGATTGCAAAAATAGTCGGACCTGGCCGAGCCGGCGTGCTGCGCAATTGCAGTGCGTCGCTCGATTGTTGAGTGAGGGCAAGCGCAAACACCCCCAGCCCGGCGATGAAAAGCACCGACACCGCAATGACGGCCAGGCTGAAGAGGCGCTGGCTGCGGTCACTTTTTGGCGGCGGGGCAATGGGTGCTGGCAGCCATTCGGTCGTCCCGGCCGACTCGGACAGCGATGTGCCCGGCTCAGCGGTGCCCGCTGTTGCCTGCGGCTTGCGGCGCGCCACCGGCGGAAGCGTCGTCGGCTCGATCATCGGCAGACCGGCGGTCGCCTGGGCAAATGCTGCTGCCATCTGGCCCGCTGTGCCAAAGCGCGCGTTTGGATCCTTGGCCATGGCTTTCTGCACCACAGCAACACAGGCCTCCGGCAGATCGGGCCGGTGCTCGCGCGGATCAGGAATCGGCTCCACCACGTGCTTCATGGCCACGCTGACGCCGGTTGGTCCCTTGTAAGGCGGCACGCCGGTCAGCATCTCGTACAGCACTGCGCCCAGCGAATACACGTCGCTGCGAGGATCAATCGGCTTGCCCAGAGCCTGCTCCGGGCTCATGTAGGCAGGGGTGCCAAGCACCACGCTGCCGGTCAGCGTCTGCGCGCCAGATTCGCCTTCATACGATTTGACGATGCCAAAGTCGGTGAGAAAGGCTTCGCCATGGGCATCGAACAGGATGTTGCCCGGCTTGATGTCGCGGTGAATAACACCGTGTCCGTGAGCTTCGTCGAGCGCCGCAGCCAGGCGCTGAACAATGCGGACGGCATCGGGCAAATTCAGTCGCCCGTAGGTGAGCAAATCGGCCAGTGATCCACCGGACATGTAGCGCATGACCAGATAGGGCTGGCCGTCCTGGTCGCCGAAATCGTAAATTGGGACGATGGACGGATGTTCGAGCGCGGCAACAGTGCGCGCCTCACGCTCAAAGCGCGCCCGCAGCGATGGCTGATCTTGCAGGCTGCGGGGGAGCATTTTGACGGCCACGTCCCGGCCGATGACCGGATCGTGCGCCAGATAGACGACCGACATGCCACCGCGATTCAGCTCGGCCTTGACCTGATAGCGACCAACGTTGCGTGGCTTCATCACTCAACCTGCCGGCGCCTGCCGACAGCCCCCTATCCTGCAAACAACAACCACCTCACCCAGTTCGCAAATGTATGGACGACGCCGGCCGAGACGATGCTCCGCGTGGCCAGAAAGGTGCGGGCGTAGAACACTCCGGCCAGGGTTGCCAGGACAAACGGCCAGCCCAGGTCTGCCGGTGCGGTCAGGTGCGCCATGCCGAAGATGACTGCGCTGGCAGCGACAGCGACGACATTCCCGAACCCCAACACGTCCTGGAGATAGGCGAGCAATGTGCCGCGGAACAGAATCTCCTGCGGCAGGGCAACCAGCAGAAAGATGCTCAGCGCCTGCGCTGCCGCTTCCAGGGGCGAGGGACTGTGAAAGGCAGGGATGAGCGAGCGGGTCGCCAGCCCAAGCGGCACGACCACTGCCACCAGCAGGGCGATGTTCGCGGTCACAACGCTCACTCCGCGCGGGGTCGGTTGAAACGACAGCCCAAGCCGGTCGAAGCGCCCCGCCGCCGCCAGCATATAGAGGGAGAGCGGGATGATTGCAAGCTCGAAGTAGGAGATCCTCACCTCAGGAGCCAGCGGGACATCGGGCAGGGCATCGAACTGCACGGCATACCAGGACGACAGCATGGCGCACACAAACAGGAAGTTGAGGCGCTGCTTCTGCTCGCGCGTGGTAAACACCAGCAGAGCGATCGGCAGCAAGAAGGCGACAACACGCGCAGCGGTGCCGAATGCGGTTGGCGCTTCGGATAGCGCGCTGCCCCCGGCGTCTGGCGTGTAGGGCAACAACAACGGCAGCGCCACAGTGATCAGGCCAAGCGAAACGTCGGCGCGGCGCAACTGGGGCACATTCAAGACGGCACATCCCACCGGCAGGAAGATCAGTATTCCGCCAAACAACAGGCTGGCCAGGTCGAAATCGAGGGTGCCGCGCGCATAGGCGATCGCCGGCGCCACGGGTGCCAACCCCAGCAGCGCCGTCCCCAACGGCTGTACCTCGGCCTGGCGCCGAATGATGCTGGCGACAGTCGGTACGCTGGCCAGCAAATAAGCTGCGGCCGGCAGGCCATAGATCACCAGCGCGTGGAGCGAGTCCTGGAGCGCTGTGATACCAATCTGACGGACGAGCGCAGCAACGAACAGGCCAAACAGGATGGCGCGCACGCCGAGGTCAAAGGATGTAGTTCGTTGACCAGCAGGAAGTGTGGACGACGACACAGTTCCCCCCTCCCCTGATGACGCACCTGCACTCGACGGGCTGAGCGAGTCCATACTGAGATGATTCTAGCAGTTTGCTACACGCGGACGATTCTAGCAGTTTGCCATCTCCCAGGCCGCCATCACTTGTCGGCGAGTTTCATGCAGGTCGCCAGAGGTGTCTATTACCACGTCCGCCCTGGCAAGCTTTTCGGCCTGTGGGCTTTGCGCCGCCAGGCGAGCGCGCGCCTCCTCCGCCGACAAGCCGCGGTAGCGCATCAAACGCTCCATCTGTTGCTCCGGAGAGCAATGCGTAACCCACACCTGGTCACAATGGCGATCCCAGCCGCTCTCAAAGAGCCTGATCACCTCGATGACGACAACAGCGTCGTCCGGCTGAGCGCGAATCTCGCGCCACATCGCCTCGCGCACAGCCGGATGCACGATTGCCTCTAGCTGGCGCAGCCTGACGGGATCGCCGAACACCAGGCGCGCCATTTGCGGACGGTCGAGCTGGCCGGTGGGCAGGAGCACACCTGGCCCGAAGGTTCGCACGATCGCGTCCAGAGCTGGACAACCGGGCTGCACAACTTCCCGCGCGATCCGGTCAGCGTCAACAATCACCGCGCCCAGCGCACCCAACATGCGCGCGACCTCGCTCTTGCCGGTGGCGATGTTGCCTGTGAGGCCGATGAGCAGGCGGGGCATAAGAAGGTGACCGGCAGCCCGGCCTATCTCTCGCCGATTTCGATCGTGTGCGTCCAGCCGTAGGGATCGGCAACGCGGCCGTACTGGATGTCGGTCAGGCTCTTGAAGAGTTGAGCAGCCACCGGGCCGGGCGCATGCCGGACAAAGTAGTCCTTGCCCCGATAGCCTAGTTTGTCCACCGGCGCAATCACCGCCGCCGTGCCTGTGCCAAACACTTCGGTAATCTCGCCCGACGCGATGTCTCGCAGTATATCGTCCAGCGCCAGGCGCGCTTCCGCCACCGTGTAGCCCAGGTCGGGAGCGAGTTTAAGCACCGAGTCGCGCGTCACACCTTCCAGGATGCTGCCAGACAGCTCCGGGGTGACGATGTGCTTGCCGCCATACACGAAGGCGATGTTCATCGCGCCGACTTCCTCCACATACCTGCGCTCGATGGCATCGAGCCAGAGCACCTGGTGATAGCCAAGTTGCCTGACCCGTTCGCTCTCGCGCAGGCTGGCAGCGTAGTTGCCGCCGGTCTTGGCGGCGCCGGTGCCGCCACGCACGGCGCGCACATACTCATCCGACACGAACACCGAGACCGGCTTGAAGCCAGCCGAGAAGTAGGCGCCAGCCGGGCCGACGATGATGTAGTGCAGGTAGGTTTTGCTGGCATACACGCCCAGGCTGGCATCCATTGCAATCATCACGGGGCGAATGTAGAGCGACTCGCCATCGCCGCTGGGAACCCACTCATGCTCCAGGCGCACCAGCGCGACGATCGCTTCCAGGTGAGCCTCCGGGTCTACTTGCTGCATCGCCATGCGGTCGGCCGAGCGGTTGAAGCGGGCAACGTTCTCCCACGGGCGAAAGAGATTGATGTGACCATCGGGGCGGCGATAGGCTTTGGTGCCCTCAAAGATCTCCTGCGCATAGTGCAACACGGCTGTGGCAGGGTCGAGCAGCAGGGGTTGATACGGGACAATCTTCGCGTCGTGCCAGCCGCGATCTTCAGCCCACCGCTGGATGAACATGCGGTTGGTGAAGGTCCTTCCGAAGATCGGCTTTTCGGCGAGCGGCTTCTTCGCGTCCGGTCCCAGGGGTTCAATCGTGATGTTCATGATCGCTTCCTTTCCAACGTCGGCAGGAGATTGTATCGGAAGTCCCCTGAGTCAGGACACCTGAGGAAACAGAAACCAGGTTTCTGTAGAGAAACCTGGTTTCTCCTCATCACACTCCGGATTCGACGGAGAAACCCGCAGCCGGGCATCAGGCCGCATTTTGCAGTGCTTTCTCCAGGTTTTCGCGCAGCTTGTTGTAAGTCGCCTCGCTGATTTCGCCGTTGGCCAGTCGCACATCGAGGTTGACCAGGGCCTGCTCGATCTGTGCTCTGGTGAGCGGTGCAGCAGCGGCAGCGCCGGCAGGCTGCTGTGAAGGCTGCGGCTGCGCAGGCGGTTGCATGCCCTGGCGGATGGCATCGGCCATCGCCTGGCCGATGCCGATGCCAGCGCCCAGGCCTGCGCCAATGCCGGCTCCACCGCCGCCCTCGTTCCGGGCTGCTTCGCGCATGGCCTGGCCGGCCTGGTACTGGGTGTAGCTTGCGCCCACTGCGCCCATGGCGCTGCGCATGGCAATAGCCTTGGCTGTTTCTTCACCCGGCTGGATGCTGACGACATAAAGCTTCTTCAGCGCAATGCCGATCGCCTCGAAGTCGTCCGCCGCCCTGGACTGAATGGCGGCGCCCAGGTCAGACTGCAGAGCCGCCAGGTCGAGCAGAGACTTGGTCTTCATCGTCGCGCCCATCACGCTGGCAATTTCGCTGACCACGATGCTGCGCAGATAGTCCTGAATCTGCGAAGTGGTATAGATGCCCTGCACACCGACAATCTGGTTGACGAAGCGTTGCGGATCCTTGACTTGCATGGCATACGTGCCAAAGGCGCGCAGTTGCACCATGCCGAGCACGGAATCGGGCACAGTGATTTCGCCCGGCGTGCCCCACTTCATATCCACGAACTCCTTGGTAGTGACGAAATAGACCTCCGCCGGGAATGGCGTGCGGTCATTGGTTGCCAGGCCGATCAGGCTCGATAGCAACGGCAGGTTCAGGGTAGTGAGTGTGTGGCGTCCCTCGGTGAACATGTCGAGGGCCTTGCCGTCGCGATAGAAAACGGCGACCTGAGCGCCGCGCACGATGACCTGCGAGCCGAGGCGAATATCGCCGCTGCCTTGTTCCGGCACGCGCTTCACAATGTCGTTGGGCGCCTGATCCGGCCATTCGATTACGTCAATGATTCGAGCCATAGCTTCTCTCCTTATCTCATCGCCGATTTCCACTGCCACCGACCCAGGCCGGGCGCATGGAAGCCGGACTACTGTTGCAGGAGCCTGTATCCTCAAACCCCAGCAATCACTTTGCTGCGCTGGGCGAACAAGTCTGCTGCTGCCTTGATCGTTTTGCCAGCAGTGGCCAACGCAGCCTTGAGCGCAGTCGGATCGCTGCTTGCCTCTTCCAGTCCATCAATTGCACTCTTCACTTTGTCCAGTTCGTCCACCATCTGGCGATCGAATTCTTCGAGTCGGTCAAGGTCGTCTTCCTTCACCCTCACCGCGTCGAAGAAGCCTGCGTAGCCCTGGGGTGCGTGGCGGATGCGGTCTATCAACGTTTGCAGGGATGTCTTGAGCGCCCCGAAGTCGCTCATCCACTCGATGCCGATGTTGTCCAGCACGGCGTTCTGCACCGGTGTAATGCGGTCTAGCTGCAACGTGAAGTCGCGCACCAGCGCTTCGCGCAAGAGCCGGTCGGCCTCGCGACGCATCTCTTTCTCCTTATAGCCCTTATAACCGGGGAGCTTGCCAAAGAAGCTCTCGATCGCTCCCCGCTGCCTGCGGATGTTCTCGTAATTGGCACTCATTTTGACTCCTTGTTCCTCCGAGACTCCTCGTTCTCAACCCACCGGCGAGGTGAATGTTGAGCGCGTGGAGCCGGCACCACCCTCCTACGACACAGTGAAGATCTCACTACCGCAGTAGGGGCACTTTACCAATCCCTTGCCGGCGAGCGTCAGTGGGCCGCCGCATTTGGGGCATGAGCCGCTCTTCAACTTCGACGCATCGGACGAGTACAACACACCACGCTCCCAGTCCACATAACCACTAAACAACTGCTTGCCGATCAGATCGTAGATCAGTTGCTTCATCTCATCGCGGGTGACGCCGAGTTCAAGTGCGGCCATCGAGATGTCGGCCTTGCCCTGGGTCTGGACCAGGCCGAGCAGCTTTTGCTGGCGTTTGATTTGCACCTCCTCGACTGCTTCAAGTTTGCCCTTATTGAGCGTGTAGATGCCGAAACCGATCAGTGGCGAGGCCACGATAAAGGCGAACGCGATCGCCAGGATGCGTGCGCCCTGCGTTTCGATCGAGCCGCCCAGCGCCCAAACCGCCCCCAGGAGAAAGATGGCCGCACCGATGCCGGTAAGAATGTAGCCGAGTGTTCTGCCCTGACTCATCTTTTCAACATGCCTCCTTGTAGATCAACCGAAGCCTCCCCCGCCCCCACCGGAGCTTCCGCCTCTGAAACCACCACCGCCACTCCAGCCTCTGCCCGAACGGCCGCCACTCGAGCTGGAGACGGGGCGGCTGTTAAAGGTGGTGGACATAGACTCAAACATCGAAGCCAGTCCGCCTTCGATGGTGCTGATGCTACGCCCCAGGCTTTTCTCTACGCCTTCGATGCCGCCATCGGCACGGGCCTGGCCGCCGATGTCGCCTGCATCACTGCCTGCGGGGCGGACAGCCGGACTGGCGCGGCCCCGGCCCGGATCGTAGTAGGGGCGCGGGCGTACCGGCACGTACCAGGGCGGCATCGGCGCATCTACCGCGGCGAACCTCTTTGTCCAACTGTGCTCCAGGCCGAAGGCGATTGCGTAGGGCAGATACTTTTCAAACAAGTCTTTCGACTCTTTGATATCGGTGTACTTCTCGATGTTTTGCAGGTAGCGCTTGAACGCCTCGGCCCGCATCCGCATATCGGCGCCTTTTCGCGTGCGGGCCGGCATGTTCCTGGCAATGATGAAGAAAGACACTGCCACAGATGCAAGGGCGATTGGGATGCAGATAGCGTAGCTGGTCAGTTCGCTCAGGAAGGCCGTTGAGGCACAGAACGACAGGCCAGCCGCCATAGCGATTGTCGTGGCCAGCGATTGATACGTTGAGCGCGTGGCATTGGGCGCGCGGTCGTAGTAGCCCTGCTGCACCATCTCCTCGTAGAGGGCATTCTGCAGTTTAGGCAGATTGATGTAGAAGCTGTTGCGAAAGCTGGATAGCGAGCGCGGCCCTTCGTTAAGCCTGAGCGCGTCCACCAGCATCTGCTCGAATGGGCGCAGCGCAACGCTGCCGAAGCCTTCCCCTGGCTCGAGCGCCCAATCGTTGATGGTGAGGGCTCCACCCAGCGCCGACACGGGCTGCTCTTTCATTTTGAGCACCCCGCGCCTGGCCAGGTCTACCAATGTAGCGACCACGTCTTGCATGTCGGCCGTCTCGTCAATCAGCGTGCCGGCCACGCCGGGCGGGACATCGGGCGGCTCGGCCAGGTATTGAGCAACCAGGCCGACGTTGGGATCGCGTCCGCGCGTGTAATACAACACGGCGGCCAGGGCAGGCCCGCCGAAGAAGATCAGCAGCGCAGCCAGCAAAGTAAAGAAGTCGTAACGCGGTTTCTCGGTTTCCTCGAAACGGCGCCGCTCATCGTAGGCCTGCTGCCAGGGGGCCGGCTGGCCGCTGATGATGCCATGCGGGAACTGCACGCGAATTTCCATTTGCTCGCCGCTTGGGATCGCTGCCAGCGCTTCGGCCACTACCACGCTTTCGCCCAGTCCTCTCAGGTCGGCGCGCACGCCATAAACCTCGGCGTTGGTCGCTGTTGCACCCTTGGGCAAGCGCACAACTGCTCGGGCATTCTGCACCGCAAAACCGGCGCGCTCCGAATACACGGCAGCCCAATACACCTGATCGCCTTCGGCATAGTAGCGCGTTGCTCCCACCACGGTGTAGTTCAAAACAAACGTGCGCTGTTCGCCGCGCGCTGGCGTCGGGAAGTAGTACTTGATGCGCAGCTTGTTGTCATCGGTAGTGACGATCTCAGTCTTAAGCCGCTGGCCGTTCTGGGTCACCGCGATATCGCGCACATCGGTCAGGCGGCTCAGCTCAATATCGCGGAACCCCCAGTAGAAGGTGCCGCGGGTGAAATCAATGACGTTGGTCTCGGTGATCCTCAAATCGCCGTTGGGCTGCACCTCGATCTCAGTGTCCAGCCGCGTCCAGACCAGCGACTTGGTCTCGGCGTGAACCGGCGCGATGGCGAAGGCGAGAGCCAGTGCGCCAAGCAGAAAGAGGCGCACCGCAGGGCGGAGCAGGCGAGCCGTTGTGCAGGTTCTCATGAGCTAAGAGGCAACGGGCTTCGAGCGCCGCTTTGGCGCACAGGTCGCGGGCGCGGCGCAATCGGATTCGCTCCCAACGGGCCTGATTTGGGCCAGGCGACGATCGCGCGGCCTGAATGCAAGGTGGAGCGCAGTAGATCGCTCGCGCATCCGCTGTGTCATGTACCTAGTGTAACGCAAGTTCAGGCAATTAGGCCGGTGGCACCGGCTGCGCTGCATGTCGGAGCCTCGGCCAGCGAGGCCACGCTGCGCGCCAACAGCGCAGCCCCTCGTTCCTGTCCCCCGATCCCTGGTCGGCCTGCCAGATTCGAGATCGTCAACTGCTATAGTCATGTCCTGGTTGTCTGGCGCCGACTCGCAGCCGCAGCGAGCTGGAGCTGCTCCGGCAACCGGCCAGGTCTATGGCCGAACGCGCGGGAGAATCGCGGCACGCTGTTAAGGCGCGCAAAAACGACGAGTGTTATCTGTAACGAAACCATGAAGCATTATTCGGATGATCCGCTGACCGTCCTGGAGCGTACCAGTCGCACTTTCTTCTTACCCATCAGTCGAATGCCGGCGCGGCTGAAGGAAGCCACCGCCTCGGCCTATCTGTGCATGCGCGCCATTGACGAGATCGAAGACCATCCGGCGCTGCCCAACGCAGCCAAGTCGCATTTGCTGAGCCAGATTAGCCTGACCCTGCAGGCCTTCTCGTACAAAAATGACGAGTGCATTGACGATGCGCTCTGCTCCGTCTTCGCTGCGCACCAGGAAGTGTTGCCCGAAGTAAGCCTACGCTTGGGGGAATGGACTCGCTATGCGCCGCGCGAGATCGCGCCGCGCATCATGGGCGACACGGCTGCCATGGCCGAGCGGATGGCGTACTGGGCCAGGGTAGCTTGGCACATCCGCCACCGCGCCGACCTGGACGCCTACACCTACAGCGTGGCAGCCGCCGTCGGACTATTAATGTGCGACATCGCTGCCTGGTTCGACGGCTGTCAACTAGATCGCAACGCTGCCATCCACTTCGGGCGCGGCCTGCAACTCACCAACATTGCGCGCAATCGCCAGGAAGACCTGGCTCGCGGAGCCGACTTTTACCCTCCAGGGTGGACAGATGCCGATCTGCGCGAGTATGCCGCCCACTGGTTGAGCCTGGCTGCGCAATATGCCAAAACGCTCCCGGAGGCGCCCTTCAGCTACTTCATCAAGATTCCGCTGGCCCTGACCGAAGCCACACTTGCTGCGCTGGCTCATGGGCGACCCAAACTCAGCCGCGACGACGTCCTGGACATCGTTAACGCCTGAGCCACAGCGCGCGTGCTGCTCGCCACATCCTGGCAGCAGTGGAATCGCTCACAGGGCCAGCAGCGCGGCATCACATGCGCACCACAACCACTGTGTCGAACGGGTCGCGAGTTTCTTCGGGCAATACCAACCGCACAGCTTCGCCAGCCGGCTTCAGGCGCACCGGCGCGCCATTGCGCAGCAGCGCGGCTTGCGCTGTCGGTGGCACACCGGCCACCGGCACTTCGTCGCTCACATAGTTCAGCACGTGCAGGTAGTGCACATCGCCTCTGCGCGTGCTGACTACGTCGGGCGTGGCGGGGATATCGCCCCTGCGCGTGCCATACACCGACTCGCCGTGGACGGCCAGCCACCTGCCCATCGCGCGCAAGCGCTGCGCATGTACCGGCAGAATGTCTCCTTCGGCGGTCGGCCCGACGTT
>Ga0308411_10003098_pt1 | contig 11174 bp, 9 predicted proteins | sample HotsprottomLayer_2_FD_203530 | JGI IMG/M metagenome (GOLD analysis project Ga0308411, IMG submission 203530) | Hot spring phototrophic mat microbial communities from Octopus Spring, Yellowstone National Park, Wyoming, United States -... | ecosystem: Environmental > Aquatic > Thermal springs >... | reverse complement strand
AACTTTTTTGTCTTCAATGCTTGACTTTGGTGCGGGCTTTTCCAGTGCAAGGTTTTTGCCAAGTCTCCTTCTTACTTTATCTACGGTATTTCCGAATATCATCGAATCCGGTCTGGAAAAGTAAATATACTCAAATATGCAGTGTTTTGTCTTATTTGTTTTTTCAATAACGAAGGATTTTTCCATTCCTGTTTTAACCGATTCTTTATCTATCATTACTATCTCTCCCGCCTTCAGATCGCGGATATATTCAGCATTTATTATATCGAATGCACAAGTTTCCGAGGCAAATACAAAGCTGTTCTCCAGCCTTCCCATTGAAAGCGGTCTGACAGCATAGGGATCCCGTATTGCGAACATACACTCATCTGACATAAGGAGGATTGAATATGCCCCCCTGATCTGTCTGCAGGCATCTATAATTCTTTCAATGAGTTCGGGTTTTTCAGAACGTGCAATCAGATGCAGCAGAATTTCACTGTCTGTTGAGGTCTGGAATATTGTCCCTGAGTTCTGCAGCTTAATACGAAGCTCTTTTGTATTTGTGAAGTTGCCGTTATGGGATAAGGCGAGGTGTCCGTCCTTGTATCTGACACTGAAAGGCTGAATGTTGCTTCTTGAATCACTTGTTCCTGTTGTTGAATATCTGTTATGCCCTATGGCAGAAGTACCTTTCAGGTTTCTGGTAAGTATGTTTAAATCCGCGAATACTTCTATGGCTATTCCATGTCCCTTATGGATGTTAAACCTGTAACTGTTTTTTTCGGATATAAATTCACACGAGCAGATACCTGAGGCTTCCTGTCCCCTGTGTTGCTGGGAATGTAAACCATAATAGGTCATCAGTGCTGCCTGAGGGTGATTGTAAATTCCAAAGACAGCGCAGTTACTTCTGGGTTTATCTGTTTTCCAGTGTCTGATGAAACTTTTGCTCATGTATTCAGCTTATTCTTATATGATTTGAGAAAATCCATCCGTAATCGGATATATAGCATTCAGCCCTGTAAACACCTTTTCCCCTGACATCCAGCAGAGAGTTCATCCCTTCGGCAGTGTGAATTGTTTTACCGTTATGAATTATTCTGATACTGCATTTTGCGGGAGCGAGTGTTCTTATAATTACACTGTTGCCTTCCGCTTTCACTGTATCCCCGGGCAGATATGTTTTCCCCGAGTATTCCGCAGTGAAACGAAACCCGCAGGCATTACCATGATAGTAGTTTGATACAAAACATCTGCCCGATTTAAGGGCATCAAGTATATTCATTTTATACTCGCTGAATCTGTCATTTCTGTTTTTTTCAATCGGTTCATCAAGCAGTACATGGGTTCTTATTGTTTTAAATAAAACCTTGTATGGAAATATTTCGATTTCAAACAGCCCGAGAATATTCTGTTTAAGGGCATGAGCATCTACTCCTCCTATTCCTGTAACATGTCTCTTCATTGCGGCATTATCCCAGCGGCTGAGAGTTTTCGGGTTAGGTGCCTTTATTGTTTTTATGGGATGAAGGATCCTGTCAAGTCTGTTTGATGAATTCATTCCTTCTATCCATTCGCTCATGTGATTCCATATTTCAATTCCCGTGTAATCATCGGTTTCGGCAATCCACGGATATGACGGATGCTGCGGCAGATGTTTTCTCTCCTCATCGGGATGAGCTATAAAGCCGATCCCTCCTTTCTGCTTTACCAGTTTTACGTATTCATTTGCCGTAAGCCTGCAGCCGGTTTCATTCTCGCCGATTGGCTGATATACTCCTATCAGCTCATCCAGCCCGAAAGCGAGATAATGGTTTTTATTATTTATATCATTTATCTCATAGCCGATAATTACCATAACACCTTTAATCCATCTCTCGTAACCGTCATGCTTGGGTTTAAGTGTGTTATGGTCAGTCATTATTATGAAATCAAGTCCCGATTCAGATGCAGCTTCTGCAATTTCCTCGATCTTACCGGTACCATCTGAATAAGTTGAGTGAATATGTATAGCTCCGCTGTATTCGTACATTTGTGTAACTGTAAAATAACTTTAAATGTAATTAATATAAATGTATAATTGAATGAGTGAAATATATGATTGTAATTTAATGCTGTTCTGAATAAATGATTTCACATGTTTTCCTTTACATTATTTTAACCTTTGTATTTGTTTCAGCTGAGGTTTATTCACAACTGAAATCAGCTACAGTGCCTGTAAAGTGGATAAGCTGGACATTGCTGCAGGGTCTTCCTTCACCGGGATACTATGCAGATAATGACGGCATGAACAAAAGCCTGAGATTTACACTGAGCTGGCAGGTAATTCCCCTGTCATACAGTTTCAGCTCAAATAAATATTTAACTAACTGGAGTTTTTTCTACATTAAACCGGTGAAGAGGTTCAGCGGTTCAGCTGAAATGTTTTTCGAACCCACTGTTGCAACAGGGGATTATAAATATTCAAGGTTAAGAAGATTTCAGTGGAATTCCGGAGCAAGGGTTGTAATTCCATTAGCGCAGCGCGGAGAATATCTCTGTTTTTCTCTGGGATTAGCTTACTATAATCAGAAATCATTGAATGGTGAGTTAAATCACGGTATAAGTTATGAAGCAGGTATTTACAGTTTTTTCGGAATGTCTGGTTTAAAATTTAATTATTATTCCGGCTCTTCAAGCCGCTACAGCCTTAAGTTATATCTTAAATACTACTGATAACAATGAAATTATTATTTCTCGGACTTTCGGTTTTATTTTTTTCTTGTAACATGTTTAATGTTGCAGTAAGAAACGTGCCGGTTTTTTTCTCTTCACCTGAGAAAGTCAGAAATAAAATTACCGATCCTGTTAAACAGAACGTAAGATTGTCTGTCCTGTGGATAGGTCATTCCACGGTATTAATCCAGATGGACGACAAGGTGATCATAACAGATCCGCTCCTGACCGAAACTGCAGGGGAACTTGCCAGAAGGGTTGTTGAACCCGGTATTGATATAATAAACATTCCGCAATGTGATATAATACTGATTTCACATTCACATTTTGATCATCTAAGCCTTGGCAGCCTTCAGATACTTGATGATATATGTAAATCTGCATCACTAGTATTTCCCGACGGTATGGAAAATTACATACCTGATTATAAAATGAAGATGGTAAGAATGAAGAATGACCGTGGCTACCGTAACAACTATACCGGTGAAACCAGAACAGTAAACGGGCTGAAGATCACAACTGTTTTTGCACAGCACTGGGGAGGAAGATACGGACTTGACGGCTACCTGTGGGGAGAGAATGCCTATACAGGATATGTTATAGAATATAACGGATTATGTGTTTATTTTGCAGGTGACACGGGTTATCACCACAAACGATTCAAACAAATCGGAGAAAAATTTAAAATTGATCTCGCATTGATTCCGATAGGTCCGTGTTCAGATTGTAACCAGTGCGGTACCTACAATCACGTTTTTCCTCATTGTGCCTATGAAATCTTCAAAGACACCAAAGCTAAATACATGATCCCAATCCATTACGGGACTCTGGTTTTTGCACAGGCAGATCCCTATGAACCTCTTGCTGAGTTTCTTAAAATAGTAAAAGAAAATAATCACGAAGACAGGATATTCCCGCTAGAGATAGGTGAGCAGAAAATTATATACATGCTGGAGTAAACTAAGGTGTAATGTACTTTTTAATTTTTAATCCCAGGTTAAGCAGAATAAGGTTTAACTGAACATTGCCGGAGATAAGTTTTTCGGTCTCTTCCAGCTCAATAATTATCTTGAAAACGTCTGCTGCGGGATAGTTTTGATTCAGTTTTTCAAGACGGGCAATAAGGTCATGGTTTATAACAGCGTAATTATTTCCGCTTTTCAGATGAAGCAGATCCCTGAACCAGATGTTCATAAGATACAGAAACTGTTTAGCCTTTTCCCTGTTGTTTTTACCTGCAATAACCTTGCATATAGATGAAAGTCCTGTGTAATCATCTCTTAAACAGGCGATCAGAAAATTTATTACAGTCTCTCTTGAGTCGTTAATACCTTCATTTAAGATTCTTTCTGCTCTCGTATATGAGCCTAAACTAATTCTTGATGCAATAGTTATTTCGTTTTCATTATAATTGGTGCTTTTAATTAGTTTTTGTTTTATATCATTGTCAGTAAGCCTGTCAAAATAAATTTTCTGGCATCTGCCAGTAATCGTAGGGGCGACGGAATTGGGTTTCGATGTGGTGAGAATTAAAACACTTTTGCGCGGAGGCTCCTCAAGTATTTTCAGCAATGAATTTGCAGCTTCTGCCCTCATTTTATCTGCTTCTGAAATCAGAAAAACCTTATACACTTCAGGAGATGCAGAAAGATAAATTTTATCAATCAGGTTTCTGATGCTGTTAATACGGATGAAGTTAGCTCCTTCAAGAGAGATTTTGTGATATGGGTTTTCGGATTTTTTATCAAGCTCTTCCAGATAACTGTTAAAATCCGAAGAGCTGAGTTTATCCAGCGGGTCTGATTTCGTATCATCTGATGTGCCCGCAGCAGGCAGTGCACATACGAAATAGAGAAGTTCTGTTCTCAGCGAAGCTGCCTTCCTGCAGTTCGTGCAGTTATCACATGCACCTTTTTCCCCGTAATGCGGACAGTTAAGGGCTTTGGCAAATTCAACCGCAGCAGCATCTTTTCCCGTACCTTCCGGGCCGTGAAACAGATATGCGTGAGAAATTTTACCGCTGTTTAAAACAGCTTTCAGTTTTTCCTTGACATCAAGCTGTCCAGCTATGTTATCCCACATATTAAAATGCGTTTCCTATGCCGAACTGTATGGCATACTTTGATCTGAAGATTTTTGACGGTTGTTGCCACAGCCAGCGGTTATCTTCAGTTTCAGACGGATTATAGAGCTTGAATCCCAGATCCACCCTTATAGGTCCAACAAAAGTTTCATATCTGATCCCTATACCAGTCGATAAAGCGATCTGATTTAACCTGAAATAACCTGCACTTTCCCACACATTCCCCCAGTCAAGAAACACTACTGCCCATACGGGAAACATGAAACTTCTCGGAGGGAAAGGACGTCTTCTGATTTCAAAACTTCCCTCAACCAGAAATTTTCCGCCATCTTTTGTATCGGGAAGAATTCCGTTAGTCTGTGCCGACCACCCTCTCAGGCTGTTACCTCCTCCACTGTAAAATTTATAAATCCTGTCAACGGGAACGATATTATTTCCACTGCCATATTCAGTAATATTTCCGCCCTCAAAGTTAAATGCAAATATGGTTGTTTTACGTCCGCCAGTGAGATCAAAATAAAACCTGTTGGGAGTGAAGAACTTTACGTACTGTGAATAAAGCAGGCTTTTGTTGAAAAGGGATATAAACCTCGGCAGGGCACCGGCGTTTTCAAGCGTTAGCTGATGATAAAATCCCCGTGACGGATTAAATAAATCATTTGTGCTGTTATGAACAAGGCTGAAACCAATTACGGAATTTGAGAAGCTTATTCTTAATCCCTCAATTATTTGTGAATTTTCATCTATTATATTTTCCTTAAACCTGACTCTCAGGTGATCGTATGTTATGTCAAGATATGCATTATTGTAAAAAGTATATTCCCTTATGAAATAATTAAACCGTGCAAGGTTTTGTGTATAGATATATTCAAATATATCAAGAAAGTTATACAGTCCGATGCTTGAAGTGAAATTTGCCGTTAAATTGCTTCTGAATAAAAACGGCTGGAACAATGATAATGAAAGCTCAATCTGATTATTGCCGGGTGTATTGTAAAGTCCCTCAAGCGTTACGCTGAACACCCTTCCTCCGCCAAAGAAATTTTTATCCGAATACTGAAGTGTTGCACCAGCGAAGAAACGGTTATTAAGATATACAGCTGATATGCCGGGGGTAAGTTCATATTTTTTGTTCAAAGTAACCACAACTTTTATATTTACAATGCCCTGTTCTTTTTCTGTAAATATTCTCGCCAAATGAATAATGGGCAGTTTGGTGAAATTCTTTTCGCTTTCAAGCAGCTTGCTTTTGTTGTAAATATCACCTTCATTGAATTTAAGTTCTCTCCTTATTACTTCTTCCGAAAGACCGTAACGGTTGTTTTCTATTTTAACAGTTATTTCACCTATACGGTAAACCTCATCGGCTCCTGTAATTCTCATCCTTACAAGAACCTTGTTCTGAAATTCCGGATCAGTGCTGAGTGCACCCGAATATTTTCCTATAACAATTCCCTGACGTGATGAGTCAACAGGACTTCTTGCTGTGTCAATTTTGGCATCATAATAGCCGTTGTTCCACAATATATTAAGTATTCTGTCTTTCTCGGATGTGACCAGTGTTCTGGAATATGGCTGACCTTCTTTAATCAGTGAATTGCCGGTGATTTCTTCCTTAAGCTGATCGGATATTTTATCAGTCCCGATCAGCTGGAACTGCTTTATTGTATAACGTGAGTTTTCGGTAATTATGAATTTAATATTTATTTCATCATCATTCACCTTTGTTGAAGTATCAACTACCGCATCGAAAAAACCATGGTCGAAATAAAATTTTTCAAGTCGCTTTAAATCGTCTTCAAGATTTAACCTATTAAAATATTTTTCTCTCGGTAATGAAAGTATATCTGTGAGTGTGGAGTTATCGAAGTTTGAGGTGGTTTTAAATTTAAAGTAAATGTCACCGGTTATTAATTTTTTCTGAGCAAACGAATTAATGCATAGGAAAAACAGAAAAGCGTTTAGGTAAAGAATCGGATATAAAAAACCCCGAGTTAACGGGGAGTTATTGCAAACTAAAGACACTATCTCAGAAATCTTTTTCTTCGTCGTCAAAGAAGAAATCTTCCTTGGTGGGATAGTCAAGCCAGATCTCTTCAATGCTTTCGTAAGGTTCATCTGTATCTTCAAGTTCCCTGAGATTATCTATCACCTCCTGTGGCGCTCCTGTCCTTTGTGCGTAGTCGATTAACTCATACTTATTTGCAGGCCATGGAGCATCATCAAGATAGGAGGCTAGTTCAAGTGTCCATACCATTTTTACTTCTCCTTAGAAATAATTTCAATATGATTTCTTTTTGATTATTTAATGGTATTAATCCCTTAGTCTCGGATCCAATGCGTCACGTAAACCTTCACCTACCAAATTATATGCCACTACGGTTATAAATATCATAAAACCCGGGAAGACTGCAAGCCACCATGAACTGGTAGCGCCTCTTGCTTCTGAAAGTACACTTCCCCATGTTACCTGGGTTGCCGCTACCCCGAACCCGAGAAAACTTAAGCCGGCTTCTGCGAGAATTGCTCCTGCAATTTCAAACGATGCCGCTATTAAAACCGGAGCTATTGCATTCGGCAGCACGTGCCGGAAAATTATACGTGCGTTTGACAAACCAAGTGATACAGCTGCCTGAACATAATCCATATTCTTAACCTTGAGGATTTCTCCTCTCACTAATTTTGTATTACCTGTCCAGCTTGTCAGTCCTATGGCAATCATAATATACCATATGCTTGAGCCGTAGAGAGCAACAATTGTAATAATTAAAAAGAATGCAGGAAAGAGCTGCATAATTTCAACAAATCTCATTATAGCTAAATCAATTTTACCTCCGTAATATCCCGCCAGTGCTCCTAATATCACACCTATAAAAATTGCGATTCCTGCAGCAATAAATCCTACGGACAGAGATACCCGTGAGCCGTGAATCAGCCCGGCAAGTACATCTCTTCCGATTGCGTCAGTGCCCAGATAGTGTCCGCTCTCCCATGAAGGCGGAGCAGCATTATTGAATAAATCAACACCGTTCGGTGAATACCTCACCAGCGGCCAGATCTCCGTATCAAATTCCAAATTTTTCCAATCAACATTAAGCAATTCAGGTTCCCATTTCGTAAGCCCGAGATCAACAAGATATTGTTTTATCACGGGAAAATAAGATGTACCTTTGTATGAGCAGTATATGGGTTTATCGTTTGCAAGAAAATCTGCGAAGATAGCCATCAGCACAAGGACAAGTACAACATACAGCGCAGCAACAGCGAGTTTGTTCTTTCTGTACTGATGCTTTACCAGTGACCAGTATGTCTGATCTACTTTTCTTCTGGATTCACCGTTCCGAGGTATGTCAGAACCAGAAGTTGCAATTGACTGCGGTGACGGATTATTAATAACAGTGTTTTCGTCTATAAACTGATTTTCACTGATTTTCTTGTCTGTCATGGCAGGATTCTATCTTTTTGAAAATGTTATTCTGGGATCTACTATTGCATACATAATATCTACAAGCAGCAGACCTATCATTGTTAGAATGGCAGCAAGTACCAGCTCAGCCATTATAAGAGGATAATCTCTTGCTATAAGCGCCTGAAATGCAAGCTGTCCCATACCCGGTATAGAAAAAATTGTTTCGATAATTACACTGCCAGAAATTAATCCCGGCAGTATTCCTCCTAATAATGTAATTATGGGAATAAGGGAATTTCTCAGCGCATGTTTAAGTATGACCTTTTTCTCCTTTAAGCCTTTTGCTCTGGCAGTTCTGATGTAGTCCTGTCTTATTACCTCCAGCATACTACCCCTCATCTGACGTGACAGGAATGCGAAGCTTGCTAGTGATGAGCATATTACAGGAAGTACTAAGTGATGGGCCCTGTCTATTAATTTCTCGAAGAATGTCCAGTTGTCAGAACCGAGTGTGTATAAACCTGATGTAGGAAAGATTTTTATATACTCCACATTTGCAAGAAATACGATTGCCATGGTAGCAACCCAGAACGAAGGCAGAGAATACAGGACAAAGAGAATAAAAGTTGTAAAACGGTCAGTAAATGAATACTGTCTTGCAGCCGAGTAAATTCCTATAGGTATTGCAATTATATAAATTAAAGCCACAACTATGATGCTTATGGTAGCTGTAATAGGAATTCTTTCAAGGATTTTATCCAGTACTGGTCTGTTATCAACGAATGAATTTCCGAAATCACCAGTTACCATATTACCTAACCAGACCAGATATTGTATATGAATGGGTTTGTCGAGTCCCCATTTCTGCCTGTAATATTCCTTCGCCTGCTCGTTTAAAAGACTTTTCTCATCTGCCTTTAGGTTTTCTCCGCTTATTCCAACCTTGAGCTCAGTGGGATCACCCGGTGCAAGCCTTGAGATGGTAAAGGTGATAAGCGTAATAGCTATAAGCGTAGGAATAAACAAAAGGACTCGTTTTAGGACATACTGGGTCATGATTTAATATTTAATGAATTGCACTCTTTGTAAATTTCTGCATATGCTGCGGAACCCACCACTCATTATATGACGGGCTTGGCTGTGTATTATACCACCTTGTGTTTCTGAAACGCGCATCATAGATATATCTGGATCTCGGACTCCACAGGAAAGTGTATGGCTGCTCATCATAAATTAACTTCTGCCACCTCTTAATGATTTCAATCCTCTTTGCTTCATCCATTTCATTTCTGTATGCTTCAATAAGTGAATCGTTTTCCTTGTTTATAAAGCTTATGTAATTACTTCCTTCTCCCTGTGCCTGTGATGAATGCCATATCTGATAGGGATCAGGAGGTGTTGTAGGCGATGTCCATGCAGCATAGGTTGCTTCAAATTCATGTTTCTTGGTTTTATCAAGATATACGGACCATTCAAGCTCCTGAACGTCTGCCTGAATGCCTACCTTCTTGAGAGCATCAACTATAATAAGCAGAATCTGTTTCCTTACAGGATTGGTATTGCTGAGAAATGTAAATTTAAATTCTGTTTTTTTGCCATTAATTACTTTATCAAGTATTCCGTTGCCGTCTGTGTCTTTCCATCCCGCTTCCTCTAAAAGTTGTTTTGCTTTCTCTGGGTTATATTCAATAATCGGAAGACTGTCGTTAAGTAATTTCTTGTTTTTATAAAAAATATGTGACTGAATTGGTACACCGTCTCCAAGCAGGACTTTTTCAATAATTGTTTTCCTGTCAACGAGATGTGAAAGTGCCCACCGAACCTTTTTATCATTAAACAAAGGACTTTTATGATTCCATGCAAGGTATGTATAGGCAGGTTCAAATGGTCTTGCTTTCATGAGGTTAAAATCCTCTGCATTTTTCAGGTCGTTGTAGAAGTCAGAAGGTTTAATAACATACATCACATCAATTTCCTTGTTCTTAGCTGCAACCAAGGCAGTAGAGTTATCCTGTATTGTTTTAAAGATTATTTTTTCGGGATAATTCGGTGTAATATGGGAAGCCCAGTAATTAGGATTTCTTCTGATAGTTACCCCTGCTCCCGTCTCCCATTTTTCAAATATATAGGGACCTGATCCAATAAGATATTTTGCTTCTCTTGAAACTTCCTGTGAATTTACAAATTCGGCAAAACTCTTCATAGCAGGGTTCTGTCCTGCAACCTTCATATCTTTGAACTCACGCCACTGAAAGCCGTCGGTAACACCATTGGGATCAAGTACATGTTTGGGAAGTACCTGTAAACCTGCGAGCGTGTAAATAGCCCTCCAGTTAGGTCTGGAAAGGATAAATTTAACCCTGTATGGATCATCGTCAATCAGTTCGGCTTGTTCTATCATTTCAAAGTAATTTCTCAGTGCTGCATTGTCAACAAATGGGTTTTTAATAAATTTCAGCGTAAAAATTACATCATGACCTGTAAGAGGAGTGCCGTCAGAAAATTTAGCTTTCTTGTTTATATTGAAAGTATAGGTGAGATTATCATCTGATATCTCTGGTAAGTCAGCAAGTGCAGGTTCAAGTTCGTATGTAACTTTGTTAAGTCCAAGGAGGCTTTCAAAAATATAGGAACAGATTTCACTTGCTGAGGCGTCATTGGATACAATAGGATTAAGTTTTTCCGGATCTGCCATTTCACGTATAAGTAGCCAGTCACCTCTAACTGCGTCCACTGTGTCAGCACCTGCAGGTATATTATCGTTATCATCAACACCTGATTTTTTGGTGGTTTTCTTTCCACCGCAGCCTGCAAGTGAAAATACCAACAATAAAAAGATTATGGCAAAAAAGGATAAAAACCTGTTAATGCTTAAAATTGTTTGCATGATATTGTTGTGTTTAATTAACCTAACTGGAATATTGATTCTCTGGGACGCAATTTATTCATAAAATTGTAAATTGCAATACAAAAGCAGAGAAGTTT
>Ga0308411_10003097_pt1 | contig 11177 bp, 11 predicted proteins | sample HotsprottomLayer_2_FD_203530 | JGI IMG/M metagenome (GOLD analysis project Ga0308411, IMG submission 203530) | Hot spring phototrophic mat microbial communities from Octopus Spring, Yellowstone National Park, Wyoming, United States -... | ecosystem: Environmental > Aquatic > Thermal springs >... | reverse complement strand
CGTGCGCCTGCCGCGCCAGATCCCCTACTGCCATGCGATGGAGATCCTGCTCACGGGCGAGCAGATCTCGGCCGAGCGGGCGCTCCAGATGGGCCTCGTCAACAAGGTCGTCCCCCCAGCCCAGGTGATGGACGAGGCGATGCGCTATGCACGCATCCTCGCCGAGGCTGGTCCGCTGGCGGTGCAGGCCATCAAGCGCTCGGTCCTGACCGGCCTCGAATACCCTCCGGAGCAGGCCCTCGAGAAGGAGATGGAGATCGGCATTCCGGTCTCGCTCTCCGAGGACTGCCGCGAGGGGACCCGCGCCTTCAAGGAGAAACGCAAGCCGGTCTTTCGCGGGCGCTGACCGTTTTTCGCCGGGCGAGACCCGTACAGGGACGTGCGGACGTGTTCGCGTCTGTCCGGCGGTGGCTCCCCGGACGACGCAACGCCGAGACCCCACGGCCCATGTGGTTGGCACGGATTCGGCTGCACCGTCCGGAACCGGCCATGCCTGCCATTGACCCACACGTCTCGGCGAGCCCGCTGCCGCACTGTGGCGAGTGCGGCCAACCCTATACCCCGTTCCCCCTTCCGGAGAGCCGGCTGTGCGCGCCCTGCGTCTACCGGGTCCTCACCGGGGGCGACAGCCAGGGCGAGCGCCGGCGGCTGCTCGATGCAGCGCTCGACGCGGCCATGGGCAACGGTCCCGGCGCCCTCCTGCGACTCGCGGAAGCCCTGGAGGCCCTCTCCGCCATCCGCCGCTGTGCGCTCTGGGAGTACAGGGGGGCGCAGGCCACCTGTCTCCATGGACCAGCGATCGGGATGGCGCCGCCAGCGGTCAGCATCCTCGCAGCCCTCGACGGGCCGACCTTCGCGCGGGAGCTCCGACGCTCACGGCCAGCGCTGGCCCGGCGGCTCGCCGGCTGGACGCTCGTCATACCGCTCCGTGCCCGCGGCTCGCTGCTCGGCGTGCTCGCCGCCGTCGAGCAGGCCGAGAGCGGCCTTCGCTGTCCCGGAGATCTGCCGCTGCTCGGCATCGTGGCGGCCAGCGCCAGCGCAGCGCTCGAGCGACGGCGCCGCGACCACGTTTATGCACAGCTCGAGGCTGCCCTGAGCGAAGCGCGCAGCCTTGCACGCGGCACCGTGCACGAGATTCACAACACGCTCGTCGCCGCCCGCGCCGCGCTGGAGTCCTGCGCGGCCGATGGCGCTCCACTTCGCGCGGTCGGGATCCGGCACCTCGAACAGGCCCTCGGCATGGCCCGGCAGCTCGCCAGGACCCTCGACCGCAAAGGCGCGCGCGGCTCGACCGGGCCAGTGATCGAACGATTGACCGGAGGGGACGAGCTCGGCTAGCACTCGCCCCCGCGCGATACCGGAGCGACGAACCTGCCGGCACGCGCAGGGAGGTCACGATGGCGCGAGTGATCGACAGCGATGCGCACGTTGTCGAGGGCCGGGAGCTCCTGGCCGAGCTAATCGAACGGTTCCCCGACCGCATCCGCTTCGCCACGCCGGAGGAGGAGACCGCCCTCGTCATCGAGGGGCGTCCGTACCCACAGTCGACCGGGCCCGGCGCGGGTTGTCGCTTCGACGAGGGCATGTGTCTCGATCGTGGCGCCAATCCCTTCACGGTCGACGGTGTGCTCGCCGATGCCGACCGCGAGGGCATCGACACGATGGTGCTCTTCCCGAGCGCCGCCCTCGGCCTGCCGGGGTACGAAGACCAGCGCTTCGCCGCAGAGGTGGCTCGCGCCTACAACCGGTGGTTGGCGGGATACTGTGCCACCAGCCGCGGACGGCTGTTCGGCGTTGCCATTACCCCGATCGAGGACGTGCCGACCGCGATCGCCGTGATGCGCGAGGCCAAGGACCTCGGCCTGGTCGCAACCATGATCCCCGCCGTCTTGCGCAGCCGGACCCTCGATCATCCCGACCTCGCACCGTTCTTTCGCGCGGCCGAGGAGCTCGACATGCCCCTCGGCATTCACGGCGCGCCTGGCATTCACCTGCCGCCTCTCGGCTCGCAGCGCTTCGAGAACTACCTGCAGGTCCACTGCCTGAGCTTTCCCTTCGACATGATGGTCGCCTCGACCGCACTCGTGCTTGGCGGAGTGCTCGAACGGCATCCGCAGCTCCGCGTCGGACTGCTCGAATCCGGTGTCGGCTGGATCCCCTATTTCATCGAGCGCATGGAGGAGCACCGCGAGAAGCGCGGACGGCTCGCGCCGGAGTGTCGGCGCGCCCCCCAGGAATACATCGCCCGGGGCCAGCTCTATGCGAGCTGCGAGCCCGACGAGGTCGCCTTGCCCTTCGTCGCGCAGACGCTCGGCGATCGCTTCATCATGTACGCCAGTGACTACCCGCACTGGGACAGCGCGTTTCCCGAGTCGACCCGGCCTCTGCGCGAGCGCGGCGACATCGGCGAGACGACCCGCGCACGGATCCTCGGCGAGAACGCGGCCCGCTTCTACGGCGTACCGGGCTGAGCCCGGCTGCGGTCTCGCGGCACGCGAATCAGGCCCTCCTGGGCCACCGACGCGACGCGCCGACCGTCCCGGTTCCAGAAAGCGCCCAAGGCGAGTGCTCGTCCTGCAACGGCGACGGGGCTTTCGCTCGTCACCAACAGCCAGTCGTCGAAACGGCAGGGCCCGTGCAGCCACAAGGCATGGTCCAGGCTCGCAGCGAACCGCGGTCCGCTGACGAGCCCGTGCGGCCGTCCCGCAGTGGTGAGCAGGGCCCGATCGCTCGCGTAGGCGAGCAGCGCTGCATGGAGCAGCGGCAGGTCGGGGAGCGTGCCGCGCGGGCGCATCCACACCCGCCTGCGCGCCGGACGACCGCGGGCAGGCACTGCCAGCTCGGGATCGCACTCGCGCATCTCGATCGGCCCCGGGGGCCGCCGCTCGCCCGCCTCCCCTAGCAGCGAGGCGCGCAGGTCCTCCCAGTCCGGAAGCCCGGCAGGGTCGGGCGCAGGCGGCATGGGATCCTGGTGGGCAAGACCCCGCTCCTGCGCGGTGAAGCCTACCGTGAGCGCGATGACGTCCTGGCCTCCCTGCGCGCCCACCACCCGCCGCGTGGCAAAGGCAAAGCCGTCGCGCAGCCGGTCGACCCGCCAGTCGATCGGCGTGCCCCAGCGGGCACTACGCAGGAACTGCGCGTGCAGGGCGTGGGGGTGGCCGGCCACCTCCGTCCGGCCCGCGGCGACGATGCCGGCCGCGAGGAGGAACCCGCCGAACACACGTCCCTCGCCCCGGCCCGGCTCGGCGCGAAACCGATCGTCGCCGAGCGGCTGCAGGTCGAGTCGCCACAGCAGCCGTGCGAGCGGATCCCGGGCGACTCTGGTCGCGTTCTCCCCATCGTGCCCCATGGCGGTCGGGCTCGCCATGCAGCGAGCCCGCCGACCATCGATGCCGCCACGCAGGGTGTCAAGGGTGCGGACGGATTGCCGAGTCGGCGTGGTGTAGGCTACAGGACGCCGATGCCTCTCGACCCCCAGGCCCGCGAGCTCCTCGACCAGATCGCTGCCCTGGGCGGACGCCAGCTCCACGAGCTCTCCGTGGCCGAGGCCCGGCAGGCCATCGAGCTGCTCTCCCAGATGACGGGGGGCACGCCAGAAGCGGTGGCCAGCGTGGAGGAGCGGCGCATCGCGGTGAGCGACACGACGCTGACCGTGCGCGTGTATCGACCGGAGCCGGCCACGACGCTGCCCCTGCTCGTCTACTTCCACGGTGGCGGATGGGTGATCGGCAGCCTGGACTCCCACGATGGCCTGTGCCGTGCGCTGGCCAACGCGGGGCGCTGCGTGGTCGTGGCCGTCGATTACCGCCTCGCGCCGGAGCACAAGTTTCCGTACGCCGTCGAGGACGCCTACGCCGCTACACGTTGGGCGGCGAGCCATGCCGCCGACCTCGGGGCCGATCCACGCCGTCTCGCGGTCGGCGGCGACAGCGCCGGCGGCAACCTCTCCGCGGTCGTGACGCAGCTCGCGCGCGATCGCGGTGGTCCCGAGCTGCGCTTCGCGGTGCTCATCTACCCCGCGACTGACGCCACCATGGCCTCGCCCTCGATCCGCGACAACGGCGAGGGATACCTGCTGACAGCCGAGGACATGCGCTGGTTCTACGGCCACTACCTGCGCACGCCGGAAGACGCCCTGGATCCCCTGGCCTCGCCGCTGCACGCCGCGCGCTTCGACGGTCTCCCGCCCGCCGTCGTCGTGACGGCGGAGCTCGATCCCTTGCGCGACGAGGGCGAGGCGTATGCCGCTCGCCTGCAAGCCGCCGGAGCTGCGGTGACGCTACGCCGATACCCGGGCATGATCCACGGCTTCGTTCCGATGCTCGGCGTCCTCGGCCAGGCCAAAAACGCGGTGGACGAGATCGGCCAGGCCCTGCGCACAGCGCTGGCCTGAGCCCTCGACCAGGAGCTGCGTCGCCCCGCGGGGTTGACTTCCCGACGCATCGACTTACTTCGAGCCTCGAATCGGGGCGTCACCAGCGCCGAGGAGGAGGACGACCATGGCATTCTTTAGCGACGCGTTCGACGAGCTGTTGCGATTGCAGGATCGACTCGAGACCCTGCTGCGCAACCCGGTGCCAGCGTTCTTCGGGCCGTCCGGGCCTGGCGTCTACCCGCCCGTGAATGTCTTCCGCGGCAAGGAGGGCATCGTCGTGCGGGCGGAGCTGCCTGGCTTCGGTCCGGAGGACATCACGATCACGAGCGAGGGACGGCGGCTCACGATCAGCGGCGAGCGCAAGCCCAGCACGGCCGAGCAGGGCGGGTTCCATCGGCGCGAACGGCCCTGGGGCAAGTTCTCGCGAACGCTGGTCCTGCCCGATGACCTGGCCGTGGACCAGGCGACCGCCCAGGTGCGGCACGGCGTCCTGACGATTCGCGTGCCGCTCGCCGAATCCGCGAAGCCCCGGCAGATCAGCGTCCAGGCAAGCTGACGAGCTTTCTGGAGTTTTGCGCCCATGCTGCCGTACGAGGAGGATACTTCGATGGCCACCCAGGAGCTGACTCCCAAGCAGAAGCAGGAAGTCGAGGAAAAGGAACGCACGCGCCCAGGCCGGACCTACATCCCGGATGTCGACATTCGCGAGGACGACGAAGCGCTCTGGCTGTGGGCGGACATGCCGGGCGTCGCCCAGGGCGATGTCGACGTCGAGTTGCACGACGACGTGCTGCGGCTCGAGGGCCGGGTCACGCTCGAGGACTACAAGGATCTCGAGCCGGCCTACACGGAGTACAACATCGGTAACTTCGCCCGCCGGTTTACGATTCCCAACATGCACACCTACGACGCCGAGAAGGTCTCGGCGCGCCTGGTAAACGGCGTCCTCGAGGTGAAGCTCCCGAAGGCGGAGCGCGCCAAGCCGCGCCGCATCCCCATCCAGGCCTGAGCCCCGGTGCCCCGGGCCCTCGCGGGGCCCGGGGCGCCGACACGAGCCCGTTCCGCGTCTCGCGCTGCGGCGACGGGCCCATCCCGCGCAGCGCCTCGGCGTCGATCGCTGCCCACGTCCCGCACGCCCTGCGCGGTGGGGGCGGCCTGCTTGACAAACGAACGTTTGTTTTAGTCTGTTGTCTCCAGGATGGCGCGGCCCCCGATCGATCTCTTCGACCAGAGCAGCTACGAGCGCAGCGGCCCCCCGCACGAGCACTTCGCCTGGCTGCGCGCACACGAGCCGGTGGCCTGGCACGCCATGCCCGGCGCAGCGGGCTTCTGGGCCGTCACCCGCTATGCGGACGTGTTCGCCGTCTCCCTCGACCAGAAGACCTTCTCGTCCGCCCGCGGCGGCGCGATCCTGCGCGCCTGGAAAGACGACGAATACGAACCACAGAAGGGCATGCTCATCAATCTCGATCCGCCCGAGCACACCCGCTACCGGCGGCTCGTGAGCCTCCTCTTTTCGGCTAAGGTCATTCGCAAGCTCGAGGATCACGTGCGCGCCGTCACGACGGAGATCCTCGACCGTGTCGCCGCCGACGGCGAATGCGACTTCGTCTCCGCCATCGCGGCCGAGCTCCCGCTCCAGGTGATCGTCGAGCTGCTCGGCATCCCGCTCGAGGACCGGCACAAGGTCCTCGACTGGAGCAACAAGATGATCGGCTTCGACGACCCGGAGTACCAGACCGACCCGCTGGTGGCAGGGACGGCAGCAGCCGAGCTCTTCCTCTATGCGAACTCGCTCGCCGAGGCGCGCCAACGTGCGCCGCGAGACGACATCATCAGCCTCCTGCTCCATTCCGAGGTCGATGGCCATCGCCTGACGATCACCGAGTTCAACTCCTTCTTCTTGCTCCTCGCGGTCGCCGGCAACGAGACGACGCGGAATCTGATCTCCGGCGGCATGCTCGCGCTCATGCAGCACCCGGCGCAGCGCGACCGGCTCCTGGCCAATCCCGGCCTGCTGCCGACCGCCATCGAGGAGATGCTGCGCTGGGTGACCCCGGTGAATCAGTTCCAGCGGACCGCCACGCGGGACGTGGAGCTCGCCGGCGTGCCCATCAAGGAGGGCGATCGGGTCGTGTTGTTCTACGCCTCCGCGAACCGGGACGAGGCCGTGTTCCCGGATCCTCAGCGATTCGACGTCGGTCGGACGCCGAACGAGCACCTAGCCTTTGGCATCGGCCCGCACTTCTGCCTGGGGGCCAATCTCGCCCGACTGGAGATCCGCGTGATGTTCGAGGAGCTGCTCCGCCGGCTCCCCGACATGCGCCTCGCCGGGCCGGTCGAGCGGCTCCGCTCGAACTTCATCAACGGCATCAAGCGCATGCCCGTCCGGTTCACGCCGGAACGTCGGCGGGCACAGGCCTGACGCGCACGGGCGATCAGAAGACGATCACGCTCCGCGCCACCTCGCCTCGCTCCATCGCCTCGAAGGCCCCGTTCACCTCGTCGAGCCGGATGCGACGCGAGACCAGCTCGTCGATCTTCAGGCGCTTCTGCATGTAGAGATCGAGGAGCCGCGGCATGTCCCGACGCATGTTCGCCGAGCCGTACAGCGAGCCGATGACCGATTTCTCCTCGAGGGGCAGGGAGAAGCCGGGGATGGCCACGTCCTGTCCCATCGGGGGCACGCCCACGACCACGGCCTTGCCGCCGCGCTTGGTCGCGAGGAACGCCTGGGTGATGAGGGCGGGCACGCCGACGACCTCGAAGGCGTAGTCGACGCCGAGCCCTCCGGTGAGCTCCCGGACGCGGCTCGCCGCATCTTCGCCCGGCGCGGGCTGGACCACGTCGGTCGCCCCGAACACCCTGGCCAGCTCGAGCTTCTTCGCGTTCAGGTCGACGGCAATGATGCGCCCCGCTCCGCAGAGGGCGGCGCCCTGGATGACGTTGAGCCCGACGCCGCCGCAGCCGAAGACCGCGACGGTCTCCCCGGGCTGCACGTGCGCCGTGTTCACGGCGGCGCCGACGCCGGTCATCACCCCGCAGCCGACGAGGCAGGCCCGATCGAGCGGAATCGCTGGATCGATCTTCACGGCCGCGGTCGCCCGCACGACGGTATACTCGGCGAAGGAGCCCACGCCGGCCATGCGCGCGATGTCGATCCCGTCTTTCTCGAAGACAGCTTCCTGACCCATCATCATCGCTTGCTGGCTTCGGTCGCAGAGGTGCACCCGGCCGACCGTGCAGTAGTGGCACTGGCCGCAGTTCTCGACCCAGGACAGCACGACATGATCGCCCGGCGCGAGGGTGGTCACGCGCTTGCCCACCTCCGCGATCACGCCGGCACCCTCGTGCCCGAGCACGGCCGGCGGCGGAAAGGGCAGCTTCGCCTGCTGCACCGAGAGATCGGAGTGGCAGACCCCGCTGGCCGCCATCTTCACGACCACCTCGTCTTCGCGGGGGGGCTTGAGCGTGACGGTATCGACGACGAGCGGTTCGCCGAAGGCGTAGAGGACGGCAGCGCGCGTACTGAGGGCCATACGGTCTCCTTCTCGATCGAAGCGATGCGCCGGGACGGCGCCTCGCGCCCTATAGGCCCGTCCCCGAATCCGGGTCAAGCTGGGCGCAGCTCGCCAGCCATGGACAGGAGGCTGCCTGCACGGTAGGCCGCGGCCATGGCAACGCGACGCCGGTCGCGGGTGCGGCCGTTCCCCCGGGCCTCGCGCACCGGCCGGAACCCGCGGCAGCGACGAGACCGCCGCCCGACCCGCGACGTCATCCTCGACGTCGCGGAGCGTCGCTTTGCCGAACGCGGCTACGCGGCGGTGTCGGTGCGCGAGATCGCCGCGGAAGCCGGCCTGCGCAATCAGGCGAGCCTCTACCATCATTTCCGGAGCAAGCAGGCCCTCTACGAGGCCGTGCTGGCCCGCGGCCTCCAGCCCGTTCTGGCGCTCGTCGCCGAAAGCCGCGCGGCCGGGGGGCTCGCGCAGTGGGAGACCTTCATCGACCGTCTGGTCGTGTATCTCGCCGAGCATCCCCACCTGCCGCGGCTGATCCAGCGCGCAGCGCTCGCGGACCGCCGCTACCTGCCGAGCGCAGTGCCGCGGCTGCTGCGGCCGCTGTACGACGAGGGCATCACGGTCCTCGGTGGAGGCAGCTGGCCGGCAGCCGACCTGCCGCACCTCGCCGCTGCACTCTACGTCCTCATCTTCGGCTACTTCGCGAACGCTGGCCTCTTCCAGGCGGTCACGCGGCAGGATCTCTGCAGCCCTCGTGCCGTGGCCCGCCAGCGTCGCTTCCTGCGCAGCCTGCTCGCCCGCGTGCTCGGTCCTGGTGGCGTGGCCGCCGCCGGCTGAGCCGCCACCGCCAGTGGCGTCACAGCGGGCGCTCCGGCACTCTGCGGGCGTGCAGGATCTCCTGGCCCCCGCCGTTCCGGCTCGCCACGACCGCCACCGACACTACCGCTACTACGACCTGCTCCTCGGTGGCTTCGTGGCCGTCCTGCTCTGCTCCAACCTCATCGGTCCGGGCAAATCGTGCGTCGTCGCACTGCCGCTCGCGCTGCCCCTCGTCGGGGAGCGTCTCGTGTTCGGCGCCGGCAATCTCTTCTTTCCCTTCTCCTACATCTTCGGCGACGTGCTCACCGAGGTCTACGGCTATGCCCGGGCCCGCAAGGTGATCTGGGCGGGCTTCGGCGCCATGGTCTTCGCCGCCGTCATGAGCGCCGTCGTGCTGCGCATGCCCGCGAATCCCGAGGAGCCCTTCAACGCGGTCATTCAGCCCGCGCTCGAGGTCGTCTTCGGCAATACCTGGCGGGTGGTGCTGGGGTCGATCATCGCCTTCTGGGCGGGCGACTTCGTCAACTCCTTCGTGCTCGCGCGCATGAAGATCCTCACCCGCGGGCGCTGGCTGTGGACGCGCACCATCGGCTCGACCCTCGCCGGCCAGGGGGTCGACAGCCTGCTCTTCTATCCGATCGCCTTCGCCGGGATCTGGACCACCACGACGATGCTGCAGGTCGTGCTCTTCAACTGGGGCTTCAAGGTCTTCGTCGAGGCGGTCATGACGCCCGTCACCTATGTCGTCGTCAGCTGGCTCAAGCGCGCCGAGCGAGAGGACTTCTACGACGTCGACACCGATTTCACCCCCTTCAGCCTGCAGGACTGACTGCGATGAGCACACTCGACGGCAAGCGTATCCTGGTCACCGGCGCCGGCAGCGGCATCGGCCGCGCCGCCGCGCGGCTGTTCGCCGCGCGCGGCGGCGAGCTCGTGCTCGCCGGCCGGCGGCTCGACGCGCTCCGCGAGACCCTGCCGGCCGCGCGCCACGTGGCGCTGGACCATGCAGACGAGACGGCGGTGGCCGCCTTCGCCCGCGACTGCCCGCCGCTCGACGGCCTGTTCCTGAACGCAGGGCAGTTCGCGAGCGGCACGGTCAGCGACACGCCGGTCGCGGTCTTCGACGCCATGTGGGCCGCCAACGTCCGGGGACCGTGGCTCCTCTGCCATCATCTCGGCCCCCGCATGCGGGACGGGGGCAGCGTCGTCCTCACCGGCTCGACGCTCGGAATCCGCGCCGTGCCCGGCACGGCGGCCTACGCGGTAGCCAAGGCGGGCCTGCACCACCTGGCCCGGGTGCTCGCCGTCGAGTGGGCGCCGCGAGGCATTCGCTGCAACGCCATCGCTCCCGGCCCCGTCCTGACGCCCATGCTGCAGGCCCGGATCGACACGAGCGCCGATCCCGCAGCCATGCGGCAGGCCCTCGCGCAGGTGAACCCGCTGCGCCGCCTCGGCCGCGAGGAGGAAATCGCGGCGCTCGCCGCGCATCTGCTCGCGGACGAGAGCACTTGGACGACCGGGACGGTGATTCCTTGCGATGGCGGAGCGACGGCCGCGGCCTCGTGAGCACGGCGGCCGCCGCCGATCGACCGATCAGCGCCGGGGCAGCTCCACCTCAGCGCGCCCGCTCGCGGTGGTCTCGCCGCGATGGTTGACGCAGGCGACCTCGACCGCGACGTAGCCCTTCCCAGCGCGCTCGAAGCGATCGGTCACGGTGCCCCGCACCCAGGTGACGTCGCCCATGAAGTTGAACTTGAGGTAGCGGCATTCGAGCTTCGCCAGGTGCCCGCCATCCCCCATCCAGTCGGTGATCACCTGAATGAGCCAGGCGCAACGCTCCGGTCCGAGGTCGTACGCACCGGGCAAGCCCAGCAGCCGATGGGTGAAGGGGGTGTCCCAGTGCACGCGCTGCGGCGGCTCGGGCACTCCTTGCTCGTTGACGATGAAGAGCCGCGGATGGCGCGCGTAGAGCTGCGCCGCGACCCGGTTACCAACAAGGTAGATCCCAAGCTGTGATTCGAAGGCGATCTCGGCCGTCGGGGTGAGCGGTCCCTTGATGCGCTGGGGCAGCACCTCGCCGGGCCGCACGTCGTCCCAGAATCGTTCCGTGGCCCGCGTCTCGGCGGCGTATTCCGCCATGAAGCGCTCGATGTCCGCCGGCGTCCAGCGCGCCAGCTCGATCCCGCCGTACTTCTTCGTCTCGGCGGTCCTGTGACGCTCGATGCGGATCCAGGTGTCGTTGCGCAGGCCAAGGCGCTTGCCGTCCTGGTCGTAGTAGACGGCCTCGTAGGTTTGATACACGGAGCGCCCGCCGCCGAAGCGGCTCTCCCGCTCCTCGACCGCCTTGAGGTAGCAGTCGGCCCGGATTCGATCGCCGACCATGAGGGGGCGCTCCCACTCGTAGGCCGATCCGGTCCAGATCGAGTGCACGCCCGGCAGCCCCTCGGGGAGGCCGCTCGAGCCCA
>Ga0308411_10003095_pt1 | contig 11181 bp, 11 predicted proteins | sample HotsprottomLayer_2_FD_203530 | JGI IMG/M metagenome (GOLD analysis project Ga0308411, IMG submission 203530) | Hot spring phototrophic mat microbial communities from Octopus Spring, Yellowstone National Park, Wyoming, United States -... | ecosystem: Environmental > Aquatic > Thermal springs >... | reverse complement strand
CCGCAGCCCTGATGAGAAAGGGATTACGACCTCGGACCCGAGCAAGCATCGCTTCGGGCTCGGCGTGAACCGCAGCCCTGATGAGAAAGGGATTACGACCCAACCAACTCGATGCCCTTGGCGCTCAGAGCGCGGCGTGAACCGCAGCCCTGATGAGAAAGGGATTACGACCCGGTTTCGATGTTGACCCACACCTCTCCCCACGCGTGAACCGCAGCCCTGATGAGAAAGGGATTACGACGTCGCGGATGCGGCGTCTGCAGCGCCGCAATACTGCGTGAACCGCAGCCCTGATGAGAAAGGGATTACGACCAATGGCCGCGCGGCAGCTGCCCCCCACGGACTGCGTGAACCGCAGCCCTGACGAGAGAGGGATTACGCTTCGTCCCAGCGGACGGGGTCAAGAGCTTGGTGCGAACGGCGAGGGTGAACGGCGCCGACCTGAGGCTTACGTACGCGACATCCTGGAGCACATGACCAACCACCCGACCGCCGCGTCGGCGAGCGACTGCTCTGGCCAGTCGCGGACGCGCTCGAACCCGAGCTTCCGCTCGTCGCCTGACTCAGCCCGCCGTCGTCGCGGTGGTGTTCGGGAAGGCTTACCGCGCCCCCAGCGCTACGATGTTCGCGGCGTCGAACGCGCCAGCGTACGGATTCGGCGCCACCCCAAGGACTCACCTTGGCAGCAGCAGTGTGGCCAGGCTGGCGTCCCCACGGGGATTCGAACCCCGGTTACCGCCGTGAAAGGGCGATGTCCTAGGCCTCTAGACGATGGGGACTTGAAGCGACCGGTGCAGGTTTGGTGGAGGTAAGCGGGATCGAACCGCTGACCTCTTGCATGCCATGCAAGCGCTCTCCCAGCTGAGCTATACCCCCAACCGGCGCGGCGGATTATATAGGCGGATCAAGGGGGTGTAAAGGAAGCGGCCGACGCTCAACCGCGCCAGTGCCGGAGCCGTTCGATCACCGTCGCCTTGCCGGCGGCGCGCAGCATCGGGTAGAGCGACGGGGTCTGCGTAGTACCGAAGACCACCACGCGCAAAGGCATCGCGAGCTTCGGCATCTTCAGTCCGTGCGCCTTGAGCGCGCCCTCGAACGCGGACTTGATCCCCTCTTCGGTCCACGGCTCCACGTGCTCGAACCGGTCGGCGAGCGCCTCGAGCGCGGGACGGTTGTCCGCGCCGAGATGCTCCGCGACCAGCTCCGGCCGTGGCGCCGGATCGCGGTAGAACAAGGCGACGGCCGCGTCGGCGAGCTCGTTCAGCGTCGCGACGCGCTCCTTGAGCAGCGCCACCGCCTCGACCAGCGCGGGGCCGCGCGACAGGTTCCCGCCCTCGCGCGCGATGCGAGGGGCGATCGCGTCGGCGAGGCGCTCCGGGTCGGCGCGCTTGATGTACTGCTGGTTGAGCCACAGGAGCTTCTCGGGGTTGAACTGCGCCGGCGACCGGCTGATGTGCTCCAGCCCGAACCACTCGACGAACTGCTCGACCGAGAACAGCTCGTCGTCGCCGTGCGACCAGCCGAGCCGCGCGAGGTAATTGAGCAGCGCCTCGGGCAGATAGCCGTCCTCCTGGTATTGCATCACGCTGACCGCGCCATGGCGCTTCGACAGCCGCTCGCCGTCGGCGCCGAGGATCATCGGTACGTGGGCGAATTTCGGCACCGCGGCGCCGAGCGCGCGGTAGATGTTGATCTGCCGCGGGGTGTTGTTGACGTGGTCGTCGCCGCGGATCACGTGGGTGATCGCCATGTCGAGGTCGTCCACGACGACGCCGAAGTTGTAGGTCGGCACGCCGTCGGCGCGCAGGATGACCAGGTCGTCGAGCTCGCGGTTCGCGAACACGATCGCGCCCTTGACCAGGTCGTCCCAGCCGACCTCGCCGTCGTCGGGGTTGCGGAAGCGCACCACCGGCTCCACCCCCGGCGGCGGCGTCTTCCCGCGCGCGTTCTCCGGGCGCCAGCGACCGTCGTAGCGCGGCTTCTCGCCCCGCGCGCGCTGCGCCTCGCGCATCGCGTCGAGCTCCTCCCGGCTCGCGTAGCAGCGGTAGGCATGCCCGGCCGCGATCAGCTGCTCGGCGACCGCGCGATACCGCTCGAGCCGGCGCATCTGGTGGAAAGGGCCCTCGTCCCAGTCGAGCCCGAGCCAGGTCATCGCGTCGAGGATCGCCCGGACCGATTCCTCGGTCGAGCGCTCGAGGTCGGTGTCCTCGATGCGCAGGACGAACTTACCCCGGTGCTTGCGCGCGTAGGCCCACGAGAAAAGCGCGGTGCGCGCACCGCCGATGTGGAGATAACCGGTGGGGCTGGGAGCGAAGCGGGTGCGGACCATGCCGGGACCGATTCTACCGGCTCAGCCGCCCGCCACCTCCGCCGGATCGGTGAACGGCTGGCCGAGCGCTTCGGCCACCGCGCGGTGCGTGATGCGCCCGCCGCACACGTTCAGCCCGCTGCGCAGGCCGGGGTCGCGCGCGAGCGCAGCTTGCCAGCCGTGATCGGCGAGCGCGGCCACGTACGGCAGCGTCGCGTTGTTCAGCGCGAAGGTCGAGGTCCGCGGCACCGCGCCCGGCATGTTCGCGACGCAGTAGTGCACGATCCCGTCGACCACATAGGTCGGATCGGCGTGCGTCGTCGGGCGCGAGGTCTCGAAGCAGCCGCCCTGGTCGATCGAGACATCGACCAGCACCGCGCCCGGCTTCATCCGCGCGAGCATCGCGCGCGTCACCAGGCGAGGCGCCCGCGCGCCGGGGAGCAGCACGGCACCGACCACCAGGTGGGCGGTCGCGACGTGCTCGGCGACCAGATCGCCGAGCGCCATCACCGTCTTCACGCGCGGGCCGAACTGCGCCGCGGCGCGCCCCAGCGCCTCCGGCGAGCGATCCATCAGCACCACCTCGGCTCCGATCCCGCTCGCCACCGCCGCGGCGTGGGTGCCGACGTTGCCGGCGCCGAGGATCACGATCTTCCCCGGCGCGACACCCGGCACGCCCGAGAGCAGGACGCCACGTCCCCCGTGCGGCTTCTCGAGCGCGCTCGCCCCGACCTGGATCGCCATGCGACCGGCGATCGCCGACATCGGCGCGAGCAGCGGCAGGCCGCCGTGCGGCGAAGTGACCGTCTCGTAGGCGATGCACACCGCCCCCGACGCAGCGAGGTCCCGCGCCTGCTCGGGATCGGCCGCCAGGTGCAGGAAGGTGAACAGCACCTGGCCGGGCCGCAGTCTGCGACGCTCTTCGGGTTGCGGCTCCTTCACCTTGACGATCAGGGCGGCGCGCTCGAACACTTCGTCGGCGCTCGCGGCGAGCGTGGCACCCGCGGCCGCATACACGTCGTCGGGGACGCCGGCGCCGAGCCCGGCACCGCGCTCGACCAGCACCGTGTGCCCCCGATCGCGCAGCTCGCGCACGCTCGCGGGCGTCAGCCCGACGCGGTACTCGTGGCGCTTGATTTCCCTCGGCACACCGATCAGCATGGCTCTCAGCCTCTCGTTTCCCGGCCGCGTTTGACCGCTTTCGCGCGCTCGTGGGAAAATCGCGGCCCGCCGGCGGATTATCCCAGGGGCGGTTAGCTCAGCGGTAGAGCACTGTCTTCACACGGCAGGGGTCACTGGTTCGATCCCAGTACCGCCCACCACTGCGGCCCGCCTCACGCGTCGGCTCGAGCGAGATCGAGCCGGACGACCCGCACCGCCGGGTCGTCGGGATCGAACTCCACGTCAAACCCGAGCTTGCGCACGAACGCGAGCATGCGCGTGTTCGCGGCCAGCACGTAGCCCTCCATGCGCTCGAGCCCGCGCGCGCGCGCGTCGCGGATCAGCGCCCGCATCAGCCGTCCCGCGACCCCCTTGCCCTGCCAGGCATCGGCGACGACGATCGCGAACTCGCAGCTCCTGCCGTCGGCGTTCAGCGCGTAGCGCCCCACCGCGATCTGTTCTTCGCCGGCCGCCGTCGAACGAATCACCACGTACGCCGACTCCCGCGCCGGGTCCGGGCGGGTGAACGCGTACAGCTGTTCGGGACTGAGCTCCTTCAGCTCGCCCATGAACCGCTTGAACTTCGACTGCGGCGAGAGATTGCGCACGAACGCGCGCTCGAGGTCGATGTCGCTCGCCCGGATCGGGCGCAGCGTCGCGGCGCTGCCGTCGATCAGGGTCCAGTTCTCGACGATGGCGGGCGGCGCACTCACGCCGGGCCGATCGCTCAGGCCGCCTCGAAGCCCGCGTCCTCGATCGCCCGGCGCAGCCGCGCGAGGTCGGCCCGCGCCGGGTCGAACCCGACTTTCGCCTCGCCGCGCTCGAGCGAGACCTCGACCGAGGCGACGCCCGGCACCGCCTCCAGGACGCGCGTCACGCTCCGCACGCATCCCTGGCACGTCATCCCAGACACCTTGATCAGGGCCGCTTCCATGGTCAGCCTCCGAGGCTCGGGCGCCAGCGACCGAGGGCGAGCGAGTTGGTCACCACGGAGACCGACGACAGCGCCATCGCGGCGCCGGCGATCACCGGACTGAGCAGCCCGATCGCCGCGAGCGGGATCCCGAGCACGTTGTACACGAACGCGAAAAACAGATTCTGCCGGACTTTCGTGACCGTCCGGCGCGAGAGATCGACCGCCTCGCCGAGCAGTCGGAGGTCGTCCCGCATCAGCGTCACGTCGGCGGTGTCGATCGCCACGCCGGTGCCCGCCGCCAGCGTGAAGCTCACGTCGGCGGCCGCGAGCGCCGGGGCGTCGTTGATGCCGTCGCCGACCATGCCGACCACCTCCCCCGCCGCGCGGCGCGCCTCGACCTCGGCCGCCTTGTCGGCCGGCAGCACGCCGGCGCGGAACTCCTCGATTCCCGCCTCGCGCGCGACAGAGCGCACCGTGGCCTCGTGATCGCCCGAGATCACGACCAGCCGCAGCCCGAGGTCAAGCAGCCGCCGCGTCGCCGCCGCGGAAGTCGGGCGGAGTCGATCGGCGAGCAGCAACAGCCCGAGCAGCCGCCCCGCAGCGGCGACCGCGATGACTGTCGCCCCTTGGGCGCGCCGCCGGGCCACTTCCTCGGCGTCGATCGGGATCCCCAGCTCGGCCACGTACTCGGGCGTGCCCAGCCGCGCCGGGACGCCGTCGACGATGGCGGCCACGCCGCGCCCGGGAACGGCCCGGAAGTCCTGCGGAGGGATCACCGCCACCCCGGCGGCTTCTGCGTGCCGCACGATCGCCGCCGCCAGCGGGTGCTCCGAGCCGCGCTCGAGGCTCGCCGCGACGCGCAGCAAGTTCTGCGTGGTCACGCCGGGCGCCGGGAGCACGCCGGTCACGGCCGGCCGGCCCTCGGTCAGCGTGCCGGTCTTGTCGATCAGCAGCGTGGTCATCTCTCGCGCGCGCTCCAGCGCGACGGCGTTGCGCACCAGGATGCCGGCCCGCGCGCCGCGCCCGATCCCCACCATCATCGCGGTCGGCGTCGCGAGGCCGAGCGCGCACGGGCAGGCGATGACCAGGACGGCAACGGCGTTCAGGAGCGCCTGCTCGAAGCTGCCGAACGCGAGCCATGCCGCGAAGGTCGCCGCCGCCAGCGCGACGACCGCCGGGACGAACACGCCGGCGACCCGGTCGGCGAGCGCCTGGACCGGCGCTTTCGACCCCTGCGCCAGCGCGACCAGGCGGATGATCCCGGCGAGCACCGTGTCGCGCCCCACGCCGGTCGCCCGGCAGCGCAGCAGCCCCTCCGCGTTCACGGTCGCGGCGAAGACCCGCGCCCCCGGCCGCTTCGCCACCGGGACGCTCTCGCCGGTCAGCATCGACTCGTCCACGGTCGACGCGCCGTCGAGCACCTCGCCGTCGACCGGGATGCTGTCCCCGGGGCGGACGACGAAGACGTCGCCCGGCCGCACGTCTTCGACGCGCATCTCGCGCAGGCTGCCACCGCGCTCGATCCAGGCACGCTGGGGCTGCAGCCGGGCGAGCCCCCGCAGCGCTTCCGACGTGCGCGCCTTGGCCCGCGCCTCCAGCCACTTCCCGAGCAGGACCAGCGTGATGATCACCGCGGCCGCCTCGAAGTAGACGTGCAGGTCGAGGCGCCAGAGCACCACCACGGCGCTCGACAGATACGCGATGCTGGTGCCCAGGACGACGAGCACGTCCATGTTGGCGCCGCCGCCGCGCAGGCTGCGCCAGGCGCCGCGATAGAACCGCGCGCCGCTCACGAACTGCACCGGCGTGGCGAGGGCGAGCTGCAGCCATAGCGGAAGCAGGTGATGGCCCGATCCGGCGAACATCCACACCATGTCGATCAGGAACGGCGCGGTCAGGACCGCCGCGAGCAGAAAGGCCCGGAACGCCGCGCGCCGGTCGGCGTCGCGGTCGGCGTCTTGCGCGGCGAGCGTCCCGGCTTCCTGCAGCCGGGCGTCGTAGCCGCTGCGCCGCACCGCCTCGATCAGGCTCTCGATCGTCGCCGCCCCGGGGCGCAGCGTGACGCGGGCCGTCTCGGTCGCGAAGTTGACGCTCGCCTCGACCCCCTCGATGCGATTCAGCGCCTTCTCGATCCGCGCCGCGCAGGCGGCGCAGGTCATGCCCTCCAAGGCGAGCTCGACGACCTGGATGCCCGGGGGCGCCTGCCGGCCGCGCCCCGCGACCTCAGGTGAGGCAGAGGAGGCCATCGCGTAACCGTTCTCCGAGACCCGGGATCCGGACGAGTCCCCATGCGCCCAACGCGGCGACCGCCAGGCCGGCGGCGAGCCGTGCGCGCGGCTGGCGAAGCACCGGCCCGAGTCGTCCGATCGCCAGTCCAGCGCCCAGCAGGTTCGGGAGGGTACCGAGCCCGAAGGCGAGCATCACGGCGGCACCTCGCGCAGCGCCGCCGCTCAGCAGCGCGAGCGTCAGCACGCTATACACCAGGCCGCAGGGCAGCCAGCCCCACACGGCGCCCACACCCAGCGCCCGCGGCACGGTGTCCGCCGGCAGCAGCCGGCGCCCGGCCGGCGACACCAGCCGCCACAGCGCGCCGCCGAGCCGCTCGAGCGCGGCCACGCCGCACCCCAGGCCGGCGAGGTACAGCCCGAGCAGCAGCACCGCACCGTGGGCGAGCACGGCGAGTGCGAGCTGGACCGGCAGCACGCCGTCCAGGCGCAGCAGCGCCGCGCCGAGGCCGCCCGCCGCCGCCCCGGCTGCGGCGTACGCGCCGACCCGTCCGGCGCTGTACGCGAGGTGGAGCGGCAGCTGCGCGGCGAGCGCCGCCGCGACCGTCGGCGACCCCGTGCCGGCGCCGGCGAAGAGCGCACCAGTCGGCCGTGGCCGCAGGTTCAGGGCCGCCAGGATGCCGCCGCACATGGCGACGCAATGCACGCCGCCGAGCAGGCCCGCGACGAAGGCGCTCGCGAGAATCGAGTCCACGCCCTCAGATTACCTTGGAATAGCGCGCCCGGGTCTCGGTCTGCCTCAGGTAGCGGTCGAACACCATGCAGATCGCGCGCACGAGCAGCCGGCCGCGCGGCGTGACCGACACCCATTCGTCGTCGATCGTCACCAGCCCATCGACGGCGAGGCGCTCCAGCTCTTCGAGCTCGGCGCCGAAATAACGCCGGAAATCGATCAGATAGGCGATCTCGATCGCCTCGATCGACAGCTCGAAGTGGCACATCAGCGCCTGGATGACCGCGCGCCGGACGAGGTCGTCGGCCGAGAGCTCGATGCCGCGCAGCACCGGCAGCTCGCCGGCGTCGAGCAGGTCGTAGTACTCGTCGAGCGTGCGGACGTTCTGGCTGTAGGTCGCGCCCACCGACCCGATGGCCGAGATCCCGAGTCCCACCAGGTCGCATTCGGCGCGGGTCGAGTAGCCCTGGAAGTTTCGGTGCAGGTGCCCGAGCCGCTGCGCCTGCGCAAGGTCGTCCTCGGGCCGCGCGAAATGATCCATGCCGATGTAGCGGTACCCCGATCGCGCGAAGGTCCGGATCGCGAGCGTCATCAACTCGATGCGCTCGGCCGGCGAGGGAAGCTCGGCCTCGCTGATGCGTCGTTGCGGCTTGAAGATCGTGGGCAGGTGCGCGTAGTTGTACAGCGCGATCCGGTCGGGGGCGAGCTTGAGCACCTTGAACAGCGTCTCGCCGAAACGGGCCACGTTCTGGCGCGGCAGGCCGTAGATCAGATCGACGTTGACCGACTTGAAGCCGGCCGCGCGCGCGGCACCGATCACGGCCGCGGTCGTCTCGAAGCTCTGCACCCGGTTCACCGCCCGCTGGACGTCGGGATCGAAGTCCTGGATGCCGACCGAAAGGCGGTTGAATCCGAGCTCGCCGAGCAGACCGATGGTGGCCGGATCGGTGCTGCGCGGATCGACCTCGATCGAGTACTCGCCGTCCGGTGCCAGGGCGACGTGGTCGCGCACGATGCCCATCAGCTCGCGCAGCTCGGGCGGACTGAGGAAGGTCGGCGTCCCGCCGCCCCAGTGGAGCTGCTCGATGCGGCTGCCCGCCCCGATCGTCCGCGTGACGAGCTCGAGCTCGCGCGCCAGGTAGCGCAGGTACTTCGCCGACCGGCCGTGGTCCTTGGTGATCACCTTGTTGCAGCCGCAGTAGTAGCAGATGGTGCTGCAGAACGGAAGGTGGACGTATAATGAAAGCGGTCGCGATTGCACCCCGTCGCGACGCTGCTCGAGCGCGCGACGGTAGCAACCGGCATCGAAGGCTTCGACGAAGCGGTCGGCGGTCGGATAGGACGTGTAGCGCGGCCCCGGGCGGTCGAACCGCCGCAGGAGTCCGGCATCGATGACGAGATCGGTCTGCTCCATGTCGTGCTCGAGGCGGGCCCAGCGCGAGCTGTCCAGGCCAGTCTGCAACGCCGATGTCAGGACGTATTGACGTGGATCAACCGACCCCTCCAGCGCCCATGACCTCTTCTCCCACGCCGGCCAAGGTCATCAATCTCCACCAGCTCAAGACCGTCTGCTCGAGCTGCTCGCTGCGCGAGCTGTGCCTGCCGATGGGTCTCTCGGTGGAGGAAATGGAGCAGCTCGACGGCATCGTGTTCACGCGCAAGCGCGTCAAGCGCGGCGAGGAGCTGTACCGCGCCGGCGACGCCTTCGGCGCGATCTACGCCGTGCGCAGCGGCTTCTTCAAGACCAACGTCATCCTGGAGGACGGGCGCGACCAGGTCACCGGTTTCCACATGCCGGGCGAGATCCTGGGGCTCGACGGCATCGGCACCGAGCGGCACACCTGCAACGCCCTGGCGCTGGAGGACTGCGAGGTGTGCGTGATTCCCTTCTCGCGCCTGGAGGAGGTCTCGCGCGAGGTGCGCAACCTGCAACACCAGTTCCACAAGATCATGAGCCGCGAGATCGTGCGCGACCAGGGCGTGATGATGCTGCTCGGCACCATGCGCGCCGAGGAGCGCGTGGCGGCGTTTCTGCTGAACCTCTCCCAGCGGTTCGTCGCGCGCGGGTACTCGCCGGCGGAGTTCCACCTGCGCATGACGCGCGAGGAGATCGGGAGCTACCTCGGGCTGAAGCTCGAGACCGTGAGTCGGATCTTCTCCAAGTTCCAGGAGCAGGCCCTGATCGCGGTGCAGCAGAAGCACATCCGGATCCTCGATCCGGAGGGGCTCAAGCAGCGCCTCGGGCGCTGCGACGACTAGCAACCGGCCGTGCGACCGGTGGCGCGGGCGTTCAGCGGAACACCACGACCGGGATCTTCGAGTGCGCGAGCACCTTCTGGGTGACGCTGCCGAGTAGCAGGGAGGCGAGTTCGCCGCGGCCGTGCGAGGCCATGAAGATCGCGTCGCACTTCTTCTTCTTCGCCGCGTCGATGATCCCCTGGTAGGCGGTCCCCGGCTTGGTGATCAGCGTCTCGCATTCGACGCCCGCCGCCTGCGCCGCCTTCTCGACCTCCGCCAGGTACTTGCGTCCGGTCTCGCGGGCACGCTCGTCGAAGCTCTTGATCGTGCTGGTGTCGATCACGTAGCCGTCGCCGTACACGTACGGCTGAAAGGCCTCCAGCGCGTAGTAGGCGGTGACCTTCGCACCGAGCGCCTTGGCGAGGGCGATACCCGCCTTCACCGCCTTGCGGGCGACCGCCGAGCCGTCGGTCGGAATCAGGATGTGCTTGAACACGGTCGTCGTCCTCCTCTGAGCGGATGCTGGAAGCTAATGTAACGCGCGTCCGGGTCGCGCGCCGCGTGACGCATCGGACGGGTCGCCGCGCCGGCGGTTCAGCTCTTCTGCGGAGCGCTGGAAGAAGCAGGTGAGCGCACTCGATCCGGCGGCGAACGCCCAGAAGGCGAAGAACCCGAGCGAATACACCGCCAGCCGGCTGAGCCCGAGATCGCGGTCGAAGAGCCGCAGGTCCATCGGGTCGAACAGCGTGAAGAACACCGCCTCCGCGATCCCGGCCACGATGAACGAGGGCCACAGGATGTAGATCAGGCGCCTGCCGATGGTCATCGCCCCCTCCTCCGCCGGGTTTACCGGCCCGGCGCCGCGTCGAGCACGGCCATCGGCTGGTCGGTCCGCCACGTCCCGGCGAGCCGCCATTCGCCCGCCGGGTCCTCGAGCACCAGGTGCCAGCGGCCGTCGGGAAGCGGCGCGAGGCGGCCTTCCAGCGTGTTCGCGCCCGCGCGCTCGAGCTCGACCGTCTGATCGAGCCCCTTCCGGGTCGGGTGGACGAGGCGCAGCGTGACCCGGTCGGGGCCGGGCGAACCGCCATTCAGCACCAGCCGCACCCGAGCGCGGTCGGGGCTGAACGCGAGCGTCGCGGCGAGCCCGAGCTCGGCCGCCCGGCGCTCGCGCGCGAGCACCTGATTGATCGCGAGCCCGCGCTTGTAGTAGTCGTCCACGACCAGTCCGTCGTCGCTGCCGAGCGCGAGCACCACCATCACCACGCCCATCGCCACCGCCGCCGCCGGCGCCGCCATCAGTCCCCACGGCCAGCCGTGGCGGTACCAGGGTCGAACGCCGGGCGCGATGCGATCCATCCGCGCCTACCGCACCAGGAAGACCGAGCGCTCGCGCGCGCCGATCGACTCGTCGTCCACCGCGCGCACCTCGATCTCGATCGGGTGCGACCCGCGCCCGGCCGCGCCGGCGCCGACCTGCAGCCGCAGCGGCACCTGGCGGGTGGTGGCGGCCGGCACCTCCACTTCGGCGTCGGAGGCCACCTCGAGCCCGGGCAGGCCGGTCGCGCGCACCCGGTAGCGCTGCGGCCGCTCCTGCGTGTTC
>Ga0308411_10003093_pt1 | contig 11184 bp, 10 predicted proteins | sample HotsprottomLayer_2_FD_203530 | JGI IMG/M metagenome (GOLD analysis project Ga0308411, IMG submission 203530) | Hot spring phototrophic mat microbial communities from Octopus Spring, Yellowstone National Park, Wyoming, United States -... | ecosystem: Environmental > Aquatic > Thermal springs >... | reverse complement strand
TCACTGACCGAATTGACCTCGTAAACGATCAATGCTCCGCTATCATCGGCGAAAGGCCCAGCGAGCACGAGCTGACCGTTATCGTACAACTGCGCCAAATAGTTTCGGTGCACCGGGCGGACGGCGGTAGTCTTGTCTTTGTCCGTTGTGTATTCGATCACAGCTGCCACTTTCATACACGGACCTCGGTCGCCGCTGCGTCTGCCTGTCGTTGCTCGTTCTTCGCTCTGAGCCAAGCCTCCACACCGAACATCATCGCCGTGCAACCAAAATCACCTGCCAAGGTGAAAAGGAAAAACACGAAACCTTGAGCATAGCAATGAAGCAGGCCAGCGAGCGAAGCTTCATACAAGACCGGCCCAGAACCGAGGGGGCTTAATTGAATCCAAGCTGCGAAATTGGTTAACAAGAAAAATACCAAGCTCCCTAACCACGTCACACCGGTGATTCGCATGACTGAATCGCGCTTCCGTAAGAATGCTCGTCCCAAGAGGGCGTAGACGGTGAATCCCACATAAACGGCGAGATTGAATGGCTCCCATCTATAGGCGTAGTAGAGAATCGTGTCACTGACCGCCAAGGTCGCCCATTGTACAGGGATAATAAAGTACAGAGGTGTCTTCGCACCGCCAAAAAGGCCCAGTGCTCCATGAGCGGCGAAGTTCGGCGGTCGAAGTGAAAATGGAATCAAGCGAATAAGAATGGCCAAGACACCATATGCAGTTGTCATCGGCAGTTGCCATGGGTCGCGCCGTGACTCGGTGCTCGTTTTTTCTCCAGACGGTTGTTTCATAGAACTCGGCCTTTGTTCATTGGACATGCGGAGTATCGTAGAGAAGCGCAAGGACAGACGCAAGTCACCGGGACGTTTGCGATGTCCCAGTGTGTCGCGGCGGTAAAATGCTCGGAATGACGGCGAGTATCAAAGGTATTATTGAACGCGTGACATTCCACAACCCGGAGAATGGCTTTGCCGTTTTGCGCGTTGCAGTGCCCGGCGAAGCGGAATCCGTGACTGTTACGGGGTCAATTGGTGCCGCTTACGTCGGTGAGTCGATCCATGCCGTCGGCGAATGGGTCAGGCATCGTGACCATGGGCGGCAGTTTAAGGCGGTGTCGTTGCAAACCGAGCCTCCCACTTCGGTGGACGGCGTCAAACGATTCCTCGCTTCCGGACTGATTCGTGGCATCGGGGCACACTTTGCCCAACGGATTGTCGAACGATTTGGCACCCAAACATTACGTATCATCGACGAGAGTCCACAATTCCTTAGTGAAATCCGCGGCATTGGTCCTAAGCGTATCCAGCAGATTCGGCAGAGCTGGCAAGAACAAAAAGCCGTGCGGGACATCGTGATTTTCCTGCAGTCGTTTGGAATCGGCACGGCTCGCGCTCTCCGTATTCACAAGACGTATGGCGAGCAGGCGATTGCACAGATTCGTGCCAACCCCTATCGGCTCTGTGCCGACGTTTGGGGAATTGGCTTTCCAACCGCTGACCAGCTCGCACTCAAAATGGGCTTCGAGCGGAAGTCGTTGGTTCGCGCGCAAGCGGCAATTCGCCATGTCTTACGCGAAGCCCAGGATGAGGGGCACGTCGCTTGTCCCCAAACAGATCTGGTAGCGGTGGTGGAACAGCTCACGCAAATTCCCGTGGATGTCATCTTGCAGGCGTTGGAGCAAAGTGTGTGCAGCCGCGAGGTGGTGCGAGACGCAGGCCCTTCTGAGGCCCAATGCCTGTCATCAGCCGGTGCGGTGCCCACTCATGAACCCCCTGCGCTTTGGATTTATCCGAGTCGCTTATTTCACGCTGAGTGTCATGTGGCTCGCCGATTGGTGCTGTTGAAGAATCAGCCGCATCCATTGGCGACGGCTCCGACAGACTCGTTGCTGGAGATGGTTCAGCGCAACTTGGGCATCGATCTCGCACCTCAGCAAAAACTCGCCTTGGAGCGCGCTGGGCGTGAGAAAGTGCTGATCGTCACGGGTGGCCCCGGCGTCGGTAAGACGACGATTGTTCGCGGTATCCGCGAGATGTTCGTTGCTTGGGGGCGTCGTGTGGCCTTGTGCGCGCCAACGGGGAGGGCGGCTCGGCGACTGAGCGAAGCAACTGGTGCGGAAGCGAAGACGATCCACCGCCTGTTAGAGTTTGACGCAGCAGCAGGTCGGTTCCGTTATGACGAGCAGTCTCCACTGGACGTTGACCTCGTGATTGTGGATGAAGTTTCCATGGTGGACTTGGTTTTGATGCACCAGTTGCTCCAGGCATTGCCGTTGCATGCATGCCTTGTGATGGTCGGGGACGCGAATCAGCTGCCCTCGGTCGGACCAGGAAACGTCTTGCACGATCTCATTGCGTCGCAGCAAATCCCCGTGGTGCGCTTAACGGAGATATTTCGTCAGGCCGCATCGAGTTATATCGTTCGCGCCGCTCATGCGGTACTGCAGGGGCAACTGCCAAATGCCGCGCCCGCTCCGCAAGGAGACTTCTTCGTTGTCGAAGCGGCCGCCCAAGACGTGGTACTGGAGCGGATTGTGACCATGATTCAAGAGAGGATCCCTGAACGGTTTGGCCTGAACCCCATCCGGGATGTTCAAGTTTTGACACCCATGAATCGGACGCCACTTGGTGCCACAGGGTTGAACCAACGGCTGCAAATGGTCTTGAATCCGTCTCATGCTCATGTGCCGGAAGTGCAACGGTTTGGCACGACGTTTCGTGTCGGCGATAAGGTGATGCAAGTCCGCAACAACTACCAGCGGGAGGTCTTTAATGGTGATGTGGGAATAGTTTCAGCGATCAACGCGATCGACCAGGAAGTGAAAGTGGAATTCGATGGTCGCGAGGTCGCTTACGATTTTTCCGATCTGGATGAATTGACGTTGGCCTACGCGTGCACGATTCATAAGTCGCAAGGTAGCGAATTTCCTGCTGTCGTAATTCCTTGGCACACTGTGCATTACGTCATGTTGCAGCGTAATTTGCTTTACACTGCCATCACGCGGGGTCGCCGCTTGGTGGTGCTTGTGGGGAATCGGCAAGCACTTTCCTTGGCGCTGCGGCAGGCCGATGCCCTCCGCAGGTGCTCCCGTCTGGCGGAACGTGTCGTCGCGGCGAGCGAGTCCTGAAAAAATCTCAACATTGATACCGGTTTTTCCGGTTGTGCCGTTTGACAGCTTGGGAACGTGACCTAAGTTTGGGTAAACGTCATCCACCGGCGCTGTCCCGTCCCCCGTCTGCTCACTTCAACGGGATTTGCTCAGATTGCCAGTGGGCCGTTGCGCAGCGGAGTTTGCCGCAGTGGGAGAATCCGACAACGCTTCGAGGAGGGGATCATTCATGCCAGTTACCGATTTGGGATCCAGCACGACGTTTGTCAATGAACTTCGGCGGAGCGGCTTGATCGAACGCGGCCAACTTGAGAGCATTCTGGAAACGATCCTGAATCAGAGCCTATCGCCCGAACCACAGCAACTGGCACAATTCCTCGTACAGCAGGGGCATCTGACACCATTTCAGGCCGAACGGATTCTCAACGGGAAGTCGCAAGGTTTAATCCTGGGGCAGTACATCATCATCGATTCGATTGGTTCGGGAAGCATGGGTGCTGTTTACAGGGCTATTTCAAAAAATGACCGCAGGCACTACGCCGTGAAGGTCTTGCCCCGAAGAAGTATGTGGAACGTTCGCTTGGCCAGGCGGCAGGTTCGCGCCTTCGGTCAGTTCAGTCATCCCACAGTTGTTCCGTTTGTTGATGTGGGCACGTCCGGTGGGCTGCACTACCTGGTCTGGTCCTACGTGGAAGGGCAATCGCTGGAGTCGTTCGTGAAGCAGTTGGGCCGTCTGGATTCGGGAACCGCGGCCCAGATTGGGCAGCAAATTGCGGTCGGCTTGAACGCAGCCCATTCGCATGGGCTTGTTCATGGCCTGATCAAACCTTCGAACATCATGTTGGATCGCCATAGCGAGCCGCGACTTTTGGACTTCGGTATCGGTTCATTGCTCGCCGAGAACGAAAACGAATCGCTTGTTGACACAATGTCCACGGCCAACACACTGACCAGCGGGTTGGACTGCGCCAGCCCCGAGAGCATTTTGGATCCATCGAATCGCACTGCGGCGGGCGACCAGTACAGCCTAGGTTGTACTTTGTATTTTTGTTTGACCGGGCGCTACCCGTTCCCCGACGGGACAGCCGTCGAAAAGATGATGGCCCATCAAACGAAGGAACCGGCTCCTATCGTTGAAATCGCGCCTGATGTGCCACCTCCTCTGGCGTCGGTCATTGATCGGTTGATGCGCAAGAAGCCCGAGGAGCGGTACTTCGGGCTGGACGAGGTTGCTGAAGCACTCGCACCGTTTGCGGCAGGAAGTGGCCGATCGATCTCAAGTTCCATTCTTAACTTCGCCGTACCACGTGAATTGCGCGTGTCGCAGTCGAGCGTCCGCCTTGCGGATACCCCCGCTCGATCTTCGGAGAGTTCGGCAACTTTGTCCGGTCTCTCGGGACAGACAAAAACGACTTCGTCGGCAGGTTCCGGATCAGGAGCGAAGTTACCGATTTCCGCCACGGGCGTGCCGTTGAAGGGGTCCGGATCCGGATCAAAGTTGCCGTCCTCGCCACCCAGTGGTCCTTCAGGAGGTTCAGCGTCGCCCTTGGGCAATTTACAAGTTCCGACACGTCAGTCGTTGTCCAGCGTGTCCCTCAGTTCAACCATCTTGAACCTAGGGAAGTTGCCGTTACCGCACGTGGCGACGGAAAATACGGCGGCAGCGAACGCCCCCGCGCCGGGTAACTTCCTCAATCCATCCGTTCAGCCGCCAGCATCGACGGGGCTGTCCCCATCTGATCCTGCCGCGGGTCCCGGTGTCCCCACCGAGGCTCCGGGGCCCTTTGAATTTGTGACCGACACCGTTCCTCGATCCGCTGCTTCGTCCCGTTCGGTACCCGACCATCCTTTGATGGGACCGCTGGGCTTTATTGCCCTCGGTGCCACGGTTGCTTTGGCCAGCTATCTGGTAGTGCTCAGCATGCTCCGCTGACGATCCATCGACATTTTTCCGACAGGCACGAGTATTCGTGTTGGTACTCGTGCCTCGCTTGCGTCTCGACAGGTAAGTCAACTGTTGCAAAATAACGCACTTTGGCAGTCCAATCGGTTACCTGAATCGAATTCGCCTGTACTTCGGTGCGTCCGCTTGCTATACCGCGACGCTGTGAGGTGCATAGGGGCATCGGGTCGTCCCCGCGACGGGCACCCGTTTCCAGCAGGTCGTTTGATGCAAGGAGGCTCGTGTGTTTCACCGATATTCCCTTGTGGTTACGGTTTTCACGTTGGGGCCGATTCTCGCGCTGGCCCAGAATTCCAAACCCGCAGCAACCGTGAACGGCCAACCAATTCCCCGCGTTGCCGTCGAGCGTGCTTTAGAGCGCTTTGAGGAATCCGAACGGCAAAAAGCGCGCGCGGAAATCCTCGATTTTCTGATCGATAATTTGCTGATCGACCAGTATCTGGCCCAACAGAATATCATGATCGAGCGCAAAGAGATCGACGCGCGACTCACCGAGATCAAGAAAGAGATTGAGAAAAACGGTCAGACCTATGACAAAGTCCTCGCAAGCCTCAAAATGACCGAGAGCGAATTCCTCGAACAAGTGACGAATGATCTCCGCTGGGAAAAATTTGCCGAAGCGCAGGCTACTGATGCTCGGTTGCGCCAGTTGTTCGACGAACACCGCGATATGTTTGACGGGAGTATGGTGCGAGCCCGCCACATTTTGCTGTCGCCCGCAGGTGATGCCGCGTCGCAGGAGGCAGCTCGGAAAGACTTGTTGCAGATGAAGCAGCAAATTCAAGCAAAGGTGGCGTCCGGTCTAGCGAAACTCGCCAAAGACATTGACGACATCACGCGCGAAGAGGAACGGCAGAAACAAACGGAGCAATACTTTGCCGAACTGGCCAAGGAGCGTTCGGCTTGCCCGTCAAAGCGTGACGGCGGCGACCTGGGTTGGTTTCCGCGGGCTGGTCACATGGTTGAACCCTTCGCCAAAGCCGCCTTTGCCTTGAAACCGTTTGAAATGAGCGAACCGATCCAAACCCAGTTTGGCTGGCACCTGATCCTCTGCACGGGCAAGAAGGCGGGCCAGGCTGTGAAATTTGAAGACGTCAAGGATGAGGTCCGAGACATCTACTGTGGTCGATTGCGCGAGGAAATCGCGGCGAAATTACGTCAAAGCGCCAAAATCGTGATTCACGATGAGAAATAGATTCGACCTTCCGAGTTGACGGTCGTCGGAGCCGGTGCGATTCTTAAGGGGCCGTGCCGGCCTTCATTTTTGGAGGTTGGTCGTGCGGACGGTGATTTTGCTCCTCTGCTCAAATATCTTCATGACCTTTGCCTGGTATGGTCATCTGAAATACAAGCATCGACCGCTCGTGATTGTGATTCTCGTCAGTTGGCTAATTGCGCTACCGGAATATGCGTTGCAAGTTCCGGCCAACCGGTGGGGCCACGGCCGTTTCACAGGAGCTCAATTGAAAATCTTGCAGGAGGCGATTTCGATTTGCGTATTCCTCGTCTTCAGTATCGTGTATTTGCGTGAGGCCTTGACACTACGGACTGTGGCAGCTTTCGTCTTAGTTCTCTTCGCCGTCATGCTTGCTGTGAGCGGAAAGTCGGAAACCTCGCCGTCATCGGGGCATCCGAAACCTTCGCAACGCTTGCAAAGTGCTGGCGAAATCGTCGGGCAGGGGGGCTGAGACTTCCAGCCATTCCTGGTTTCGTGGATGGCGGAAGCGAATGCGATGAGCGTGAAGAGCCTGGCGGCTGAGCAAAACCACATTGTCACTCGCGGCGACAGTTTCTGGTGGTGCCAAATCGGACAGCAGAATGCGATCGCGCCCGCCGTATGCCTTATCGGCCAGAATCGGACAGCCAACGCTGGCCAAGTGAATCCGAATCTGGTGGGTCCGACCTGTCTTCGGCAAGACACGAACGTAGGTGTATCCTTTGAAGCGCTCGATGATCTCGTAAAAGGTGCATGCTTCCTTAGCGTCCTCGTCCTCGTCATCCTCGGCGATGGCCATCTTTTCTCGGATGCTCGGATGCCGGACAATGGCTGCCTCAATGTAGTCACTGTCGCGGTCCAGCACACCCGCCGTGATGGCTAAGTACTCCTTAAACATGCGACGCTGTTCAAAAAGGAGCGCCAATTCGCGATGAGTCTTTTCCTCCTTGGCAACAAGGATCGCACCGCTGGTATCTCGATCCAAGCGGTGGACGATTCCTGGTCGATAGTCACCGTAGATCCGACTGAGTTGGCCGAAGTGAAACTGCAAAGCGTTGACCAACGTCCCGGACCAATTACCCTTCGCGGGATGAACCACCATGCCGGCGGGCTTGTTGATCACGGCGAGGAATTCGTCTTCGTAAAGAATATCAAGCGGGATGTCTTCAGGCTTCGGTGGCCCATGGGTGGCTTGGTCTAATTGAACCCGGATCACATCACCCGCACGAACTCGGTAACTCGCTTTGGTGGCCTCACCATTGACCGTTACTTTCCCCCCGTCAATCGCTTTGCGAATAAGGGAGCGGCTCACATCAGGCAGTTGCTGCGTCAAGAACTGGTCCAAGCGTAATGGCTCGCCGCGGACTCGCGCTTGGATTTCGATAACGTCGGCTGGCGACATGCCATCACAGTCAATTGATTGCAAGTTTGCCAGAGATTCCTGCATTCTCAGTCCGTCACGGACTGGTGGCCGAGTGGTAAAGGATTGCCGTTATTTCGGCTTTGAGTTACCGTCCGCTTTTTCGTCCGATTTTGTCGGTGGTGTAGCCGTTGGTGGCCGATCGGTAACGTCCTTCGGTTTCTCGCCCGTTGCAGGAGACGGTTCCGTCGCTTGCGGCTTCGGCTCGCTGCCCTTGGAGTTTTCAGGTGGCGGCGACAAGGGCACTACCTTTTCGGCAGGCTTCGGTGGTGGCTCAGAAGTGAGTGGCGGCGTCAGCGGGACCATCGGCGTACCCGTTCCCACACCACCCGTTGTTCCTTGATTGCCACCCAACCCATCGGCTTTTGGAATATTATCGGTTACTCGAAAGCGCTTCGCCAACTCGGCATAGAAACTTAAAACTTTTTCCCGATTTTCCCGTAACGATTTCGCTCGTTCACCGGCAGCGCGCCCCTCCGGACTGTCCGGAAAACGACTTGCAACCTGATCGTACCACTCGAGTGCTTGATCGAAACTGCCCCGGACACCCTCCGCATTACCCGCGTTTGGCACACCAATCAGCGCTTCCTCAGCCTTGGCAGCCGACAGCAATGCTTCTCGTTGCAACCTGTTGTTGCCGCGGGCTTCCTGACTCAATTCTCGGTACAAATCCCTGGCTCGTTCAAGATTCTCGACGGCTCGTGTCCGTTGCAAATCGGAGGCAAGTTGATTGAGACCTTCGTTCAGCAGCACGCGCGCCAATTGAAACTTGGCGGTGAGACCTACAGGAGTTCCCTTGTGGGCTTCGATCAGTGCTTCAAGGTCCGAAGGAGACGAAGCCAACTCGAGTTGCTTCCAAGCTGCTGCTTGACTCTTCGCCGAGTGTTCCCGGTAGTACCTCCAAGCAATCACGAGGAGGACGAAAAGTACCCCGACACCAACGCTGAGCCAGAGTACGGATGAAGTTCGACCTGCATCATCCCCCTGCCACCAGCGGGAGAGACGCTCGGCGAGTTCGTTTTTTTCGAGGCGTTTTCGTTGTTCGGCTTTCATGCGCGACACTCCTGTCGGGGCGGTCGCGCCACGGCAGCCGCCTGATCCAGGATCCGATTCGGAGATTACCGCCATTCACGATCTTAGGTGCACTGCCCGGTCAGGTCAACGTGAAGCCGTAGTGAAATTCCACCGTGTCCCCCATCAGGCACCAGGTGGCGGACCAACTTGATAGCCGACTTTGGCAAGTTTTGTGATCAGGCGTTCAGCATCTTGAATGGCCTCAGGCGAGGCGACATGAGCGTGCTGGATGGCCGAGTACCAATAACGTTGGCGATCGCGGGGCGGGAGGTCTTCGGGGGAAAGACCAAGTTCTCGAACAGCTTCTGGATCCCAACGCACCAATCGGAGGAGAGTTGCCGCGGTTCGCCACGTCTGACCTGTGGAAACGACCGTTCCGTCGGCACGACTGATGCGACGGCCGATGAGAATATGCAACAATCCGCGAAAATGTCCCTGAGCCAGCCCTCGTTTCTGAACAACCTCAAGAAACTCGCGTGCTCCCTCCATGCTTCCTCTCCGAGGTCCCGACCGCGAAAAGCGTTCTGTAGCTCGCGATGATCTTGACTTTCTCGATATTACCGTCTTTGCGTAAATTGTCGAGAATGTCAGCAGGACAACGTGGGAAATGGGAGCCTTGCAAAAATTTGGTAAAGCAAGTCAATCCAGCAAATTTCCCGGCAAAAGCCCCATTTTGCCAAGGCAATTCGTCATTACAGCTCGTTTTGGATTTGGCGCAGCACGTCGATAGTGAAGCCGCCGATGACCGTTTGACCATCGATGATTAACCAATCATTGACATCGCCAAACGGCACGCGCACTCGATCGCCGCAGCGGATGGACGTGATCTCGATGGGGTCGTTGTCCAATCGGCCATAGATCCAACCGTTTTCCATTCCCGTAACCGTGATCCACATAAATTCCGCGATGTGATCGTTGCCGATTCGCGCTTTGACGGAAAACGACTGGTTCGGCTGTCGATTTTCAAACGCCCTTTCAAATTGGGGCCACCGTTTGCGTGCCTTGGCCACAGCGGCAATCAACCGAGGATCGTCGCCGTACACTGGAATAACCGGCGGATGATGGTTCGCATCGAGCGCGCGAAGCGGCTGAGAACTCCGCAGCACATCGGCAGTTTGTTCATCCACTAAATTGAGTTGCCCGCTTGCCGGGGCAAAAATCGCGACACAATCCTGATCGAGGAGACTGGCCGCGATTCGACCGATCGTGCGGAAGGCCATGGCCCTCTCGACTGTCGTCGCTTCTCCCAAATAGTCGACTGACAACCAACTTTGGTGACGTTCGATTGCCTTCTGGAGTCGCATTTCACTGATCCGCCGAGCAACTCGCTGAGGATCGTCCATATACGGTCGGGAGAAATGATTGATCAGATAGAACTCGTGGTTGAGGCAGACGAGAAAGGTTGGCTCTTCACCCGACACATAGTCGTCGGCCATTCCCTCTAAGGGCGCTGCAATCGGCCGATCCCACTCATCGCTTAAACGCTGGGCAATGATTTCGGCATCGAGGCAGCGTGGTTCCTGTAACAGCAAAACCAACGAAATCAGTCGGCTATCGACATGTTCCCGTGGCATCCGGGGCTTGGGAAAAAGATCTTTCAGCCAGTTCAATACCCCCACGGGTCCACCCTCCGACAGACGCTTTCGCACCGCTGACTATCGAATGATCGAACCGAAGGGCGGATTCCGTGATGCGATTCGCCGCCCCGGGGAACCATTTGACAGAGCAGGGGGGCGGAAAATCGGTAGTTTCCGTGACCTTGTTACCCAAGGACCTTAATTCGAGACTTTAACGATGACGTTATCGATAAGGCGTGTCGTACCGATAAAGGCAGCTACCGCGATCAGGACCGACCCCGATAGGTGGGTGGGACGTGTCAGTGTGTCAATCGAAACCACGGCCGCATAGTCGAGATGCATTTCCGGAACCGTCGCGATAACGTCCTTGACCAGTTGTTCAATTGTGTCGGGGTTTCGTTCACCGGCTTCGATCCGGCTCCTCGCCTCTTGCAACGCACGGTAAATGACAGGAGCTTTTTCCCGCTCACTGGGCAAGAGGTAACGATTCCGCGAACTCAGTGCCAGGCCGTCCGGCTCGCGGACGGTTTCCACGGAACGAACCGTGATCGGAACGTTCAAGTCACGGACCATCCGGTTAATGATGAGCCACTGCTGCGCGTCTTTCTGGCCAAAGTAAGCCACGTCGGCCGGGATTGCCAGGAATAGTTTCAAGACAATCGTACACACCCCACGGAAATGGCCCGGTCTACTCGCCCCGCACAAGACTTTGTCCCAATCTTCCACGGTCACAAAGGTCCGAAAATCCGGGGGGTACATTTCCGACGTTTCGGGTGCAAAGACAAAACTTACACCTTCCCTTGCACAAAGCGCGACGTCTTGT
>Ga0308411_10003089_pt1 | contig 11194 bp, 11 predicted proteins | sample HotsprottomLayer_2_FD_203530 | JGI IMG/M metagenome (GOLD analysis project Ga0308411, IMG submission 203530) | Hot spring phototrophic mat microbial communities from Octopus Spring, Yellowstone National Park, Wyoming, United States -... | ecosystem: Environmental > Aquatic > Thermal springs >... | reverse complement strand
CTATCACCAACTATTTTTGAGATATATTGATTACTTTTTCCTGGAATAATATCTAAATGACCGTTTAAAATAAGTCTAAATTTTTTATTATTTTTAGGTTTTTGATTGTAAATTAATAAACTCTTAATTTTATTTTTTTCATACTCTTCAATAAAAAAATTATCTAACTCTTTTTTTATAAAATTCACTGCTTTATTTAACTCTCCATAATTATCCGAAGTAGTTTTAAAAGACACTAACTGTTTTGTTAAATCAACAATTTTTTTAATCATAGTATTTATTCTAACATCTCCATCGGTTTCGTGTTTACATAATTTAAACTATTTGGGTCAACTATTTTAGTTTCATCTGTTACAATAATTTGTCCCCAAACTGCTTGACCATTTCCATGAAGTCTACCTTTTTTTGCTTCTTCTGATTGACTTGGCAAAGCATCATAAAGACCCCCAATAAATTTATATTTTTTTTCTTTCGGATCAAAACCAAAAAATAATCTATGAATTACTTCAAAATCACCATTATTAGGATCGCTTACTTTATATGCAGGAATTTCTGGTTGTATTACATATGGACCTCTCATCTTCATATTTCTTCTTAACTCACTGACAAAGTCATTAACTTTTTTAAAGCGATCACCAATATCTAAAGTTCTTAAATGTCCATAGCAACCATAATGCAACCATAAAGGCTTTAATCTAAATTGAAAACCTATTTCATAAAGTTCTTTGATTCTAGGATCATCTGGATTAGTTATTAAAGGCAATCCCATAAAAACCAGGTACTCTTTTGTATCATTGATAATCTGAGGAGAAATACCCCCAGATCCTTCAAAATTTGGCACCATAAATATATTTCCCTCGTTATCTTGTTCTAATCTAAACTGGCCTGATTGTAAACCATTAATTAAAAAATTAACCATTCTTGGGTCATCAACATTTGGAGTAATTGCTTTCTCTCTTATCCATTGTCTTTTTTGATCATCTTCTAAAAGTGGTATAGAGTAAGGAGTATTTTTACCTGGATGAGCCAACCACCTTGTAGGATAAGATGTTCTCATATATAAAATTACATCTTTATTTCTTTTACAAACTTCTTCAACTTGTTGAGGTGTTAAAAAGCCACTAAATCCTGATAAAGCTTTAATTCTTTCTCTTGTCAATAAAGATAATTCATCAGGTCTAAGACCAAATTCTGAAGTCAGCATAGCGATATATTTATCATCTGTCGCTGTTCCTAAAAAAATTCCTCTTTGAAAATATTCTTGCAATCTTTTTAAATAAGTATCAAAATTTATGCCAAAAAATGATTGTGATGAATATGGTTGGTTTTTATTTTCACTATTTTCCGGTGAACCAAAACCCCTCATAAAACCATACATCGCCAAAGAATTTTCTGCTTCAAAAATAAAACCTTCAATTACTTTTGCTAATAATTCTTTTGGATAATTGGGCGCTTCTTGTAAAAACCATAAGGGCAATCCCCGCATATCAACCTGAACCATAACATTAGTAAAATTTTGACCATCAAATCTAGCAAAATGATAATTTTGACTGCCTGGTTGTCTTCTTTCTAAAACATTATTAAAACCTCTATTATAACCCTTTAATACTTCTTCCAAGGCTTCAATTAACACTGGTGGATATTCAATATGTCCAGTAAATCTTTTAAACTCTGCTCCTTCTAAATTCCCATCTTTATCTTTTCTTAAAGATGGAATATTTCTTATTGTTTCTATCCGACCTTGAGAGACTCTTTCAGCTTCAAATGATAAAATCCTTTCCCTTAATGAATCTGGGTTTGTAGGTTGTTCTATTTTATATTCATTTTCCATATTTTTTAATTATCAATTAACTTTTAATTTTAATCATTAAATTCCCGCCTAATCAAAGGCAAAAATAATAATAAGTAAAAAAATAATGATTAATAATTTGGCTACTTATTCCATATAACAAAAAAACCCGCCTAAGTCGGCGGGAGATTTTTATTTTGGTTTTATCAATCACTTCATCCTCCCGCCACATTAAGCGGTAATAAGAATAAAGAGTATGACGATTGATAAAACCTGATTTTTCATAGTGATAAAAAGATATTATAACAAATATTTTTTCAAATACAAGAGGAAGTTTAAAAAATCAACCCGAGGCTCTTTATCCCCAAAAAACAACCTCTATACCCCTTCGCTTTCAAATTGTAAGGGGTTATACCTAACGAAGCTTTGATTTTGGAGAGTGGTTTTAATTATAAAATCAATCTAAAATCTCATTTGAAAGCCTCGGTAGGTATATACCAAAAAGTTACAAAATCAAAGCAGAGTGGTATATTCATAAAATCTCTTGAAAAAATATATTTCTTATACTTGAGTTTGTAACTTTATGTCATTCCTAGCTCTGACCAGGAATCTATAAAATTGTATTATCAAAATTAAACTATTCCAAGCGCGGAGGCGCGGGAATTTTTTATCCCCTCAAATGTCATCCTAAACTCGTTTCAGGATCTCTCTTTTGAGATGCTGATCCTCCGGAGGACAGCATGACAACGGTATAAGTTACAAACTCAAGTAATTTGGGTATATTCTTCTTTAAAAAAAGTCAAAGGCTAATTTAATTATAAAAAATTCTCTTTATTAATGACAACACTATTTTCTCTGCTTAAGTTGAGAAACATAGGTAACACTTCTATATCACACTGTATCAAACGTTTTGGTATTGGAAAAATATTAAAGAATAAAAGAAAAAAAGAGTATCAATATAGCCTAAATTATAAAAACAAACCTTGTAAGTCAAAATAAAGGGATATCAAACCATATTAAAAAAACGTCATTAACGTTTTAAATACATCAACCTATGGGAAAAGGTATATTTGGTGGTGGTGGTGGAACTTATTCTATAACGTATAATCTCCCATATTACCTTTATAAGTTATCAAAAAATATCTCTATGGGAGAAATGTCAGAAAAAGCAAAAACACGTCTTTCGGCAATAGAACTTTATTACAAACTAAGAAATGTTTCGTTAGTCTGTTCTCTTTTTAATCTCTCAAGAAAAACATTCTATAAATGGCAAAAAAGATTTGAGGCGGGTGGAAGAAAACTTTTTTTGTTAGAAGACTTACCAAAAACACCAAAAGAAAAAAGAAAAACCACACTTGACTTTAAAAAAGAAATGTTAATTAAGAAGTTAAGAGGTTCTTTCAAGTGGATTGTGTAAACTAATAACTTATCCACTTGAAAAAATCAGAAAACCGCCTCATCACCTCCTTTCCCATAGTATTTTTCCCAAAGTATTTTTAACTCTGCCTCATATAACACAAAACCATTAAGACGTTGACTATCCCAATACTTTGAGATGTCTTTTATCTTAAAGTAAATAGCATTTTTTAAAGCTGGTTCTGTTGGGAATGAGTTTTTGGTTTTGACTAATTTTCTAAACTCTTTGTTTGATCTCTCAAGCCAGTTGGTTGAGTAGATATGGGGGCGCAAATACTCTGGGAATTCAAGAAAAGTCATAAGAATTTCGATTTTATCAATCCAACGATTGAAAAGTTTTGGATAAAATTTTTCCCATTTGCTTTTGACCATTAATAGTCTTTCTTTAGCCTGGTGAAGTGATTTTGATTTGTAAATTGATTTTAAATCTGAAGCCACTTATTGTTTATGAGATAATCTTACATATGAGAGGGTATTTCTTATCTGATGAACAACACAAAGTTGGGTAAGAGTTTTGGGAAAAACTTGTTTTACCGCCTCTTCTAATCCTAAAAGACCATCAAAAACAAAAAGCACAACTTCCTCCACCCCTCTTTCTTTTAAATTCAAAAGAATTTCCTTCCAAAAAGTTGATGATTCCTCACCGGCAACATACATTCCCAAAATGTCCCGATAACCTTTATCATCAATTGAAGCAACCAAATATACCGCATCCGATGATACCTTATCGCGTCTTACCTTAACAAACAAGGCATCAATAAAGATAACGGTGTATCTTTTTTTAAGAGTTCTTTTTTCCCAAGCAATTCTTTCTTCTTCTACTTCTTTGGTAATTTCTGATATTTGTTGGGGAGAAAGTTTTTCCCGTATAATTTTTCAATCACATCAACAATATCACGGGAAGACATTCCTTTAGCATAAAGCTCAATAATTAATTTATCTACTGGTTTGGTTGAGTGTTCGTAGGTGTCAATAAATTCTGAGGCAAACTCTCCCAGTCTATCTCGTGGAACAGCCAAGGAGGTAATATTGCCCAAAGTAGTTAGAAGATCTCGTTTGTAGTAACCGTTTCTTGAGTTTTGAGTTTGTTTGTTTAGATAATCGTATTTTTCATAACCCAAAAATGCATTTCTTTCTCCTTCCATTAAAGCTTCCATCATTAGTTTAAACATTTTTTTAATAGCTTCGTCTTTGTTATTATTGTCATTGTTTATTTGATATCCCATAGTATTAAGAGATGAATTTATAACGGTTAATAAAATTAATAAAGGTTTACACAATTAATTTTACAGTACCGACTTCAGTTGATGAGTTTAATAAGAATTTAATAGATTACCTTCTTTGGTATAATTGTCAAAGACCACCTAAAAAGTTTAAATAACTTATCACCAATTGATTTTATTGTTAAAAATTGTCTTAAAAATTATCCTAAAGAGTGCAAAATGTATGTGACTTATACATCCCCTTGATTTTTAAAAAATCATTTGATATAATTTCCATATTAAAATTTTATAAGTAATAGTTAAAAATTATGAGTCCGGACATATTTAAACCATTTAGACAAAGATGGAGTCCAGAGCAAAAAGAATTTTTTAATAAAACATGGGAATATTTAAAAGGGGTAGAACATCAAATTAACCAGCTTTGTACAAATTTTAACAAAGAAAATGGCAGGGGTTTGTGTGCAATATTTAAGATGGCGGAATATGAGTGGGGCGCACTTTTTGGCTATAGACCAGCGCGACCAGATGCCGCAGGAAAAGAACCAGAAAGACTATTAGAAAAATATGATATTAATAATTCCTTGAGAAACCTGTTTCCTTTTCATGATCCTCTTGCTGTCTACAAACTTAAGGATGAAGAAGCAATAATGATAGGGGAATTAGTTGCTGAAATAGGAAAAATCCCTAAACTTCATGTTATGATGGTAGAGTCAAAAGGTTCGGAACTTATAGTATTACAATATTCTATTAAACCAGATTTTAAGAAATTCAGTTAGTGCGGTATTTATTTGTATCTCGGAATTTTATCTGACAACTCTTATTCTTCTTAAATTTATTACACCTGAATTCTTTTTACATTCCTCCCTCTATTTTAATTTTACATTATCTTCTTCTGTGTCGTTATTTATACTATCTTAAAGGCTAATTCGCTGTGCATTTTATGTGTTTCACAAATTTAATCACCTAACAAAACAATACCAAAGAAGATTAGTCATAATATTTCTACCCTGAATTGATAAATTCGGCTGATAATAAAAGTGGCCCTTTTAAAAATAATCAAATAAATGATCAGTTATGCATCATCAAAAATCTAACCTAAAATAGCCTGATGCATCAAACTTAAATCTAACCAATAGTGGGATTTATTATGTTAAAAATTTAACCTCATATTTTTACTATCTCATCACGATCGTGATAAGAATGTCATGTGAGAAATACAAAGAAAAGTTAGATTTTACTCGATGCATCAGATATTAATAAAGTTAGAAATTACTTTGATGCATTACGGGGAATTTAGAAAAAAATATAAAAATCCAAAAATAAACTTTCTTTTAAATACTCAAAATCTTTCTCTTTGCTCAATAAAAAAAGATAAAGTACTAATCAGCTCTTCTTTAAAATTTCTTTTAATTTATTCTTTTTTCCCGCTGTCAATCAACTCACCAATCGCTGCTAAAACTTTATCGTTAGTAACATTTTTTTTAACAAATCGCAAAAGAAAATCTAAATACTCTTTTAAATTCTTGCCGGTTTCTTTTTTGATTATCTTTTCATTAGGAATAATCCCTTTTTTAAAATAAAATAAAACATCATAAAAATCTCGAAAGGCGATGCTTTTCCTTGTGGTACAAGCCAAAAGTTTTTTTGCAAAGGCATCTTCAATTTTTTGAATTTTCACGTCTACTCCATAAAAATTTACCCGAATATAAGAAACATCACTTTCTCTTTTTAAGATCTCAATCTTAATCTTTATTTCCCCCTTTTCATAAGATAATAAATAAAAATAGGTATGATGTTTATTGACATTTTCCAAAACCTCCCCATAATCAGTTAAAATCGGCAAAAGATTTTTATCAATTTCTTCTTTGTCTGTTTTTTTTAAAAGATCAAAATCCAAATCCACGGAAAAACGATCTAGACCATAAAAAAAATAAGCCATTGTCCCGCCTTTAAAACCCAAAAAATTTTTTAAAGGTGATTGATAAATATCTTTGATTAAATTAAAAAGAATAAGCCGGTGTTTTATTTTGTTGAGCATATTTTTTTAATTTCATTCTTAACATAAGGCGGATAAATTTCTTTAAGTTTTAAAAGTAATTTTTTATTAATCTGATTAAGATTATCAAAATTAAATCTTTGGTAAAGATAAATCATATCGGTGATCGCGCGTTCTTTTGAGGCGTAGGTTTTTTGTTTTTCAACGACTATCCCCAAAGGATTGGTTAAAATTTCATCTTTAATTTTGTGATAGCGATAGGTTTTCCCATCAATTTTATAAATATAAGAGTTATTCGAAGCAGCGGTAATCACTGAAGAAAAATCTTGATAGATAACTCCATTTTTAAAAAGAACTGTTTGAAAACTGACATAAGAAGGAGATTTGATTTTATTAGCCAGTTCCCACTCATCATAATCCTCATTTAAAACATAAAGGCCTTTATAAATCATCTTTATTTCGCCTCTTTTTTTCATTCGATTAACCAAAACCCGAAGATAGTTCTTATTGTTAATATTTAAAATCTCTCCGATCTCCTCTAACTTAAAAACTGTTTTCTTTGAGGAAAAAAGCCGGGCTAAATTCATATTCTATCATCAAAATATTATCAAAAATGATTATATTATAATGATAAAATCAAAAAGTCTTTTTATCAAGTAAAATTAGACCTTAAATCTAACGCAGTTGATTTAAAAGTCAAGCAAAAAAATTCATTTGCTTTTTCTCTCACTTTTTTGTCATAATTATTTTATGATCTTTCCAAAAAAAGAAATCATCGAAAAAGCCCATATTAAAGATTATGAAGAAGTTTATCAAAAGTCTATTGAACACCCCGAAGCTTTTTGGGAAAATATTGCCCGGCAACTTCTTTGGTTTAAGCCTTGGAATAAAGTCTTGGAATGGAAATATCCTTATGCCCGTTGGTTTTTAGGTGGCCAAACCAACTTAGTTTACAACGCTTTAGATCGTTGGCAAAAAACCCCAATCGCTGAAAAACTCGCTTTAATCTGGGTTGGCCAACCAGAAAAAGAAATGCCGGATAATTTTCCCATTCGTAATTTTACCTATAAACAACTTCATGAAGAAGTTTCTCGTTTAGCTAATGGTTTAAAAACTTTAGGTGTCAAAAAAGGCGATCGGGTAATAATCTATCTTCCAAGAATTCCGCAACAATTTATCTCCATGCTTGCCTGCCTTAAGATTGGTGCTTTGCACTCAGTTGTTTATTCGGGTTTTTCTACCGAAGCTTTAAAAAGCAGAATTGAAGATGCCAAAGCCAAAGTAATCATCACTACTGATTGGTATCCTTACAAAGATAAAATTTTAAAACCAATTGAAAATGTCACTGAAGCAGTAAAAGGAATTGAAAGTGTGAAGTATGTAATTGTAGTTGAAAGAGATAAAAAAGAAATAAATACTACAAATTTTGACTCAAATATCCAATTTGTTTTCTATAATGATCTTTTATCCAAACAAGACATTCTTTGCTCAAGCGAAATCATGGAGTCAACTGACCCCTCTTTCATTCTCTACACCTCAGGCTCAACCGGAAAACCAAAAGGCGTCCTTCACTCTCATGGCGGTTATATGGTTGGTGTTTATGCGACGATGAAGTATGTCTTTGATATTCATGGTGATGAAATTTTTTGGAGTACGGCTGATGCTGGTTGGATCACCGGTCATTCCTATATTCTTTACGGTCCTTTATTAAATGGGATTACCACTTTTGTTTACGAAGGTACGCCTGATTATCCTGATATTGAAGTTTGGTGGAAACTAATTGACCGCTTTAAAATCACTCATTTTTACACGGCGCCAACAGCTATAAGATCCTTGATGCGCTTTGGTGAAGAGCCAATTAAAAAATATCAACTTTCTTCCCTTCGGATTTTAGGGTCGGTTGGTGAACCGATAAATCCCGAAGCTTGGAAGTGGTTTTATAAAAACATCGGACGACAAAAATTGCCCATTATCGATACCTGGTGGCAAACAGAAACAGGCATGCACCTAATTACCCCGCTTCCCTCTTCTCCTTTAAAACCAGGCAGTTGTGCCAAACCTTTTTTTGGTGTCGTTGCCGATGTCGTTGATGAAAATGGAAAAAGTCTACCTAAAAACACCCAAGGATACTTAGTCATAAAAACTCCCTGGCCAGCCATGCTTTTGGATTTATGGGGCAATCCACAAAGGTATAAAGAGACTTATTTTGAGAAAATAAAGCCAATTATTGAAAATGGAAAATCGTTACTTAGTGAATCGAAAATAGTTATAGAAAATGGAAAAAAGAAATTAGATCAGAAAGACGATCGTCAAATTTCGAATTTCCATAACGACTCACTAATTTCAAACAACAATTTTCAAGACTTCATATACTTCACCGGTGATTCGGCCAAAATAGATGATGATGGTTATTTTTGGATTACTGGCAGAAACGATGATGTGATAAAAGTCTCAGGCCATCGTTTAGGCTCAGCAGAAATCGAACACGTCATTGTTGAACATCCCTCTGTTGCTGAAGCAGCTGTTATCGGTAAACCCCATCAAGTCAAAGGTGAATCAATTAAAGCCTTTGTCATTTTAAAAATTGGAAAAACCCCATCAGAGGAGTTAAAAAAAGAGATTAACGATTTAGTTCGAAAACAAATCGGCCCAATTGCTTCAATTGATGAGATTGAGTTTGTTGAAAAGCTTCCCAAAACCCGCTCTGGCAAAATTATGCGCCGGGTTTTAAAAGCCCAAGAGCTTGGTCTTCCGGTTGGTGATTTGTCAACTTTAGAGGGTTAAAAAAATCACTTGTGTTTCACTTTTTGCCTTAACCGAAAGCATCCCTAAATTAAAATAATTCTGTTTTTTATGCGATAGTATCTAAAATAGAACTTATTTCTATGACAATCCAAAAATAAACAAAAATTCCATCTTGACAGCGATAGCAGAAAAGATAGAATAATAAACCTAAAAATAAAATCAATAAAAAATAAAAACAGATACTTTAGAGACGAAGATAATTTGAGGTAGCTTAAAAATTCAAGATTATAAAATTAACTAGTTTTTTATAGCACTTTGATAATCTAACAATAAATCCCAATATAAAATTTTATAAAAGAAAAAATTATTTTCTACTAGGATTATCCCGCTCGTCTCGTTTTTGTTTCTCTTCAAGTGTTTCATCAGGATTAAAACCCCATATCCTTCGCTCTTCATCAGTCATATCTTCTACTCTTTTTTCTGTTCTTTTGCTCTTTTTAACCATTCTTCTGGTATTTCAATTTCCTCATTAGACGTTCCGGATTCTCCCATAAATTTATTTTAACTTTTAATTAGTATAATTTTTTACCACGTCTGGTGTGGTTTAAATTTATAAAATTTTTAACTATATTACCAATATATACATTGCCTAAAAAAAGTCAAAGATTAATTAATTTAATTATAAAAATTCTCCTTATTAATGGCTACTAGTTTTGCTTGAGGAAAACGATTTTTAAAGGCTTTACTTAATTTTTTTTGATGAGTTTTTATCTCAACTCCAATTAACTGGTCATCTTTCTTTAAAACTAAATCAACTTCGGCTCCTTGTTTTGTCCGCCAAAAATAAAAATTAAAACCTAAGCCACTATAATAATGCTCTTTTAAAATTTCAACGATGATAAAATTTTCAAACAACGCCCCCTCATCAACCCGAAGATTCACTGATTTAAAATTATCAATCAAACTATTACGAAGCCCTAAATCATAAAAATAAACTTTTCTCATTTTGGCAATCTCGTCCCGTTTTTTTCCTAAATATGGGGGGAGAGTAAAGATAATAAAACTTTGCTCAAAAATTTGAAGATAACGCTTTATAGTCCGTTCATCAACTCTAAGTTTATTTGCCAACTCTGAATAATTAACCAAATTCCCTATTTGATAAGCTAAAAGTATCAATAAATCTTTAGCCACTTTTGTATTTTCTAATAAAGAAAGATCCAAAAGATCTTTAAAAACAACACTGTCGGCTAAATTTTTAAGATATAAAGTATCATTTGGTTGATTAACTAACGCCGGATATAAACCAAAAACCAATACATTATCCAAAACACCCTCAAGATCAAAAGAATAATATTTTTTTTCTTCCAAATTTTCTTTATTGATAACATTTTCTAAAATTTGAAATCCTTTTATCGGTAAAATACCTTTTTGATTTAAATACTCAATAAAAGTCAATGGATAAAGATAATACTCTATTTTTCTACAAGCTAAACTTTCTGCTGTTTTATTTTTTATTCGAAAAGAAGATGAACCAGTAAGAATAAGTTTTTTATTTGGAATTTGATCAAAAAAAATCTTTGCCACCCTTCCTGGATCCTTCAAAAGATGAGATTCATCAATAACGATTATCTTTCTATCTAAAGGAATCATCTGCCGGTAAACTGCCACATCAAAAAGATTCAGGTTTTTTCTTATTGGTTCATTATTAACTGAAAGATAAAAAGCCGAAGGAAAAATTTTTTTTTAAAATAGTAGTTTTACCAACCTGCCTTGCTCCCAAAAGCACCAAAACCTCTTTTCTTTTTTGAAAATGACTTTTTAATGCCTTATCTAAATGACGAAAATACATATAATGTAATAATAGTATACACTTTTCCTGCTGTCAATGGGTAAAAAGTGGGTAATCTAAAGAACTTGTCACAAAAAAGATAAAATATATGGATATGTATAAACTAAATCAAATACCATCTGAGGCCCAAATCAGAAAGTATTTACGACGAATAATCTTTGGGAAAAATATCTATT
>Ga0308411_10003087_pt1 | contig 11195 bp, 8 predicted proteins | sample HotsprottomLayer_2_FD_203530 | JGI IMG/M metagenome (GOLD analysis project Ga0308411, IMG submission 203530) | Hot spring phototrophic mat microbial communities from Octopus Spring, Yellowstone National Park, Wyoming, United States -... | ecosystem: Environmental > Aquatic > Thermal springs >... | reverse complement strand
TCTAATATCTAAATTCTAAACCCTGAACCAGAATAAATTCGATTCAGGGCAGGCAAATTCCAAATTACAAATTCCAAACAAATAAATTCCAACTTTGAATTTTTAATTTTGAACTTTTAACTATTTATTAATTTTGCTTTCTACTTACTACGTTCTACTTACTACTTGGATTTCCCATAATACATAATACAAAATACTAAATACAGTCTTCCGATTAGCTTCGACTAATTCCCCTCTTGACAAAGGCAATATACAAATTAGATAATATGATCAGAATGAAAAAGATCAATAATTTAGGTCTGGCTGTCTTAGCTCAAGCAGAACAAGAAATTAACCTCAAGCCTCAGGGGGGGTTGGCTGGTGCAGTTTCTGGACTAACTATTGGCGGTATTATAGCAGGTCTTTTGAAACTAGCTCTTGTCATCGCAGCAATTGTTTTCTTCTTTATTTTGGTAATCGGTGGAATTCGTTGGATTATCTCGGGTGGCGATAAAGGCCAAACAGAACAAGCTAGAGCTCAGATCACAGCTGCCTTGGTTGGCTTGGTCATTGTCTTTGCCGCTTGGGCAATAGCAGGCTTAATTGGCACCTTCTTTGGCGTCAACATTTTCAATCTTCAGATTCCTACTGTGAATCAATAAATTTTAAGCTTCTATTTTTTGCCACTTTTGCTATAATTGTTTCTGATGGAACCACCAGCAAAACTATCAGAACTTGAGGGTATTTTTGGAAACATTGTAGGAGTTGCTCTAGAACTTGCCGGGATAGTCCTCTTTATAATGCTTATTGTCGGCGGATTTAACTATATAACTTCAGGAGGAAATCCTCAGCAAGCAGAAGCAGCAAAAAAAACAGTAACCTATGCTGTTTTTGGCATCGTGCTTCTTGCAATGTCATTCTTAATACTCAAACTAATTCAACAATTCACGGGAGTTAATGTTACTGAATTCAAAATCGTTCAATAACAGGGTCAACAGACTTTACATCCTCCAATTTTAGCTTTAAAATCATAACAAATGTCCGGCTTGTTTAAAAAAAAAATTGACTTTATTCTTTTTCTTTTTCTACTATTGGCTTTTCTATCTTCTACCAAAAAAGTGGTTGCAGCCAACCCTGCACCAATCCCCGAACCCTATGTTCCCTGCAACAAAACCGACAAGCCAGAATGGCATTCTTTAAGGCCCTACCAAGCTAGCCCCTGTCAAGTCCCTATTAAAAACGAAGAGCAAGCTCTCCTTTGTGGTAAGGATTTCGTCTTAAATCAGACTTTTACCACCGATGTAAACAGCCCGTATTGTCATTGTCCTCCACCTCCTGGGGGGTGCGGGGTTTTTCCAGTTATTTGCCACTGCGAGGTGCCCAAAGAATTTGAGACTTCGCTTAATGCTTTTAATTCAGAATTGCCGATTGCGGGAAACACCGAATTAATACCTTCCGGAAAAACATCCTCATTGGGCGAAAATGAAAAGAGACTAACTGATTGGAAAAATCATCTTCCTCCAAATCCAAAAGATTTTTCAGATCTTAAAAAATACTATGAAGCTTATCAAGAATGGAGAGGAAAAACTTGTGCCAGTGTAACAATACCATTTATTAAAATAGAAATTTTCTTTTGCTTCAACAATCCATTAAAACCAGACTTTTGGGCTGACCTTTTCCCATATATTCCATACTCCTCTACCGAGGATAGAATAGGCAAAACTAGTTCATCAGACTTCGACGGTAAACCTTTAACCGCATTTGTAATAAAAGACTTAAAGACAGAATGGAAAGATAAATTAAATGAAGAAAGAAACCAAAACACACAAAAAAGAGAAGGAGTCCTTTATTTTCCTCACATGGAAGAAAATGCAGAATTATCGACACTGCTCCAATCTACCTTTGTTGCCAAAAAAAATCTAAATGATAAACAAGCACAAAGCATAAAAACAGAAGATATTGAGCCAGTAAAACAAAATGCTGGTTGCACTATTTTGGACTCACGTTATAATCCAGGAGACCAGCTTTTTGGCGAACAAATAGATGAAAAGGCTAAAAAATCAACTGGAGCCCCTGCATCCAAAGTTACTTACACTGCTGTCTTCGATTGCCCTGCTGTTTGGATTTGTTTTCCACCGCCAGATTGCCCCTGCGTACTAGTAGGAAAATGTACTCACACAGGCCAATTTACAGCACAAATTGATACATTTACACCTTTAGCTGATGAAATTTGGAGTAAGACCACCGCCGGAAATTCCGCTATTTTCAGAAAGATAATGCCTAAAACAGGTAGCAATTCTCCTTATGAAAAAATAAAAGATATTCCTGCTTCTTCAGGAGTAGAATACAACCCTAGTGGCGAGGGAGTCCAACTTATTACTCAAAATCCTCAACTATACTTTGCTCATTTTGGTGGCATTTACGACTATTTTCTTCATGGCATCCAGACTGCTCTTAGGCCCAAGGGGTTTGAGGGAGCGCCAGCAGGCTTAACCAAAGACCAAGCTATTCCCGAGCCTGACCGCGCTAATGAATATCTAAGCTGGTACCTAAATGGCACGCTTTACAGAGCCGAAGGTGACCCATTAAGTTATAAAGAAAAAGAGGACATTAAAAGGGTAACAACTTTTTCGGGGCCTTTAAACAAACTCTTGCCGCAAGAAATCCAATGGAGAAATAAAATAAAATCAGATGTTCTGAATTCTCAAAGACCAAAAACCCAACAAACAGGCAGAGTTGATGAAGTAACACCAAGAGCGAAAAAAGATCGTCACGACCAAATTGTTGCCTGTACAAAAGGAATTAAAATCCCAGGCTGGATTCCCTTCATTGGAGGTATTGAAATAGGAGCCATACCAACAGCCTGTAGTGAAAAATCCATTGCCTCTGTCGGGCAAAACACAGGCGGAACCTCCCCCTCGCCCAGCCCGGGTAATTGCCCAAGCATTCCAGACTCGCAAGTTAATCCAAAATATCTTGGTAACACAAAATCCAACTTTAAAAGAATGGCTAGTTCTTACGGCGGGTGTGATTTGGTCGACCAATGTTATAATTATGTCGTCTCGGAATCAGAAAAGGCTGGTGTAAATCCCGCTCTGACTCTCACTTTGTGGCTTCACGAGTCAGGAGCAAGTAGTTACTGTACCAACCCTGGTGTTGAAGATTTTGGTGTTCACACAATCCCCGGCGAAGATGTTGTGGGGCAACTGGCAAGGTGGCTTGAAATTGCAAGCTCCCCAAACTCAGCCTGCAACTGGTGTTATAACCAGCATCCAAACGAATGGAAAGAACCAATGCAAGCTTTTCTTTATGTCTATCGATTTGGAGCAGGAGATTGTAACCCTCAAGGAGACCAAAGTTTCTATAACAATATGGCAAAAATGTTTCAGTGGGTATCAGACCCAATAGCTTATTGTCTTGACAGCAATGGCGGTTTTGCAATTAATTGTCCAACTGATAACAGTTGTCCTTAATTGCCTATTGCCTTTAAGACCAAAATCGCTCTAAAATGAAAGGTAGGACACTTTTTAAAAATGAAAAAAACTATTAAGAAGATCATTCTTTCAATTTTTATTGGTTTATTTCTTGTCCCCACCTTTAGTGCTACCGTCAAAGCAGACGACGTTAGTCCGTGGTATAACCAAGGGTTCAAAGAGTGGTATCTTAAAACCTACGACGACTCAAACCCGACAGAAATATTTGGAGAAAGGTACACTGCCACTCAAGTTCAGTGGGTCTTTTATGGAGTAATTTCTTTCATAATGCACCAAGCAAATGATCCGTCTGTTTATAAGTGCTTAATTGATAAAGGAAAAAGTATTAGTGACTGCGCAGATATAATAAAAAGGGCTGCAGAAAAACTTATTTCCTTGCGAGGCAATAGTGACAAGTATTATGCTATTAACAGCTTTACTTCAAGACCAATTTCTTTCGTTTCATACATAAACTCAATAAAAGAAAAACTAAGTTTAGTTAAAGAAGCTAAAGCACAAACTAGTGGTGGCTTTGGGTTTGGAGCAGCTGAAACTGTTCAAAAGCTATGGCAAATGACAAGAAACATATCTTATTTCTTGCTTGTAATTGTTGTTGTTGTTTTCAGTTTTATGATTATGTTTAGAGTTAAAATTTCTCCTCAAACTGTAATAACTGTCCAGTCTGCTCTTCCCAAAATTGTATTTAGCCTTATTTTGATCACCTTCTCCTATGCGATAGCAGGTCTTTTAATAGATATTATGTATCTTGTGATAGGGATGATTGCATCGCTTATTACATCAAATAACCTGTCAGGAGATAGTGTCACCGAGCTTTTTAGGGCATTAACTGATCAAAACAGTATTTTTAGTCTGATAGTTACCTACTTCTTTACATTCTCAACAGTTTCGTTTCTATCTTTAATAAGCGGTTGGGCAATATTGGCACTTCCAGCTATGTTTATATTACATATTCTCGTAGTAATAGTAGCACTTATAACTCTTTTCTTTATGTTTTTTAAAATCTTGTGGCTACTCTTAAAGACATATACATCAATACTTCTTCAAATAATTATTGGACCTTTACAAATCTTAATTGGGACAATAAGCCCAAATTCTGGAGGTTTTTCAAAATGGCTAAAATCACTAGCCGCAAACTTAGCCGTTTATCCAGCAATGGGCTTTATGTTTTTCCTTTCCTTTTTGTTTCTAAGAGGCGCGCTTGATAATGTTACTTTATTCGGGATAAGACTAGACTTTATTCCGGCAAGCCTATTTCCATTTAAAATTGAAAGTGGTGTACTAGGTGGAAATAGCTGGTCACCACCTCTCACAGCAGGGGAAAAAGCTGTCTCTCTACTATATGTTTTCGTCAGCTTTACCATAATCACACTTATTCCCAAAACAGCTGATATAATAAAGGGTATGATAGAAGGCAAGCCATTTGCTTATGGAACTGCAATCGGCGAGGCTGTATTTGGTCCTTTTGTTACAGCAGGGCAAGTGTCTAAAACCGGGCAAGAGATAGCAAGAGGACTCGGGCTCTTGCGCGGGAGGGAAGAAGCGACTACTCCACCACCCAAACCAAAAATAAAGGCTCCTCCGCCTGGGTCTGTAAACAGGCCAATACCCCTTACATATGAATAAAGATAAAACTTATATTTTTTAGCAGTGGCTCCGGTTGCCTCAAACGTGCGTCAGCTCTTTCCAGCAAAGTTTGAGAAAGCCGACAAAATCCGGAGCGCAATCCTCATATGATAAGCTATAGAAGACGAAGTACTTCCAGTTTGATCATTAGTAAATAAAAGTGTCATTGCATCTTTATATTGTTTTTCTGCTCCAAACATATTACCCTCAATAACAATTCCTTCTCTTGCAGCAACTAAGCTCTTTATAAGGCCTGATTTACCACTTAAATCTGGCCCAAGAAGAGTGGCCAAAACAGGATAGAATGGCCTCTTTTCATCATCGCTTCCAATTATTTGCAAAAACGTCGCTCTATCTGATTCAGAAACAGCAGCAGCCACTTTTGTATAAAAAACTCTCATAAGCATAGCTCCAACAATATGTTTTCCAACTGGTATATCATTACCATTCTTGTCTTTTTCTTTTATTTGCCCATACAACTGATCAAACAAAGATGTTATTTTACCAATAGTCTCAGGCAGAGTTTTGGGGTCCAAGTTGGGCACACCACTTGCCATGGAATCTCCCAAAAAGGTGTTTAAAGCATCATTGTAGCGTGCTAACTTCTTAATATTTGTAGCCATCGAGGGAACCAGGAGGTGTTTTGACCTTTCCCCCACAAAAACATCCAACGGCTTAAAAGAAGCATCTATCCAATCAAGTAGCTTTGGCTCATCTCTATAAACACCCTTTAGTCGGGGCAAAGATGAAGGCTTAATTATCGAAAACAAAGGATCTCCTCCCCAATTCTTAGAAGGATATAAATCCACCTTTTTTGTTCCACCCTCGCTGATCAAATATTCCCATCTTGGAAAAAAATCTACCAGAAAAACATCACAAGCAAGACGCGCTGCTGCCCAAACACTATCTTCACTAAATTTGTTATTTTCAACAACATCTTTATTAACAGTTGGAAGAAGAACTTCTTCTATATACTTATTAAAACCACCACCATCTTCCCGTAAATACTTCATCAACCTACCACTAGCAATATCCTCTATAGTCTTACCTTTTATCATTCTTAAAGAACTAGGTTTCCAAATCTCTTTCGATGGATTTTCAGAATCAGGTTCTTTTCTCCAACGGCTCTTTTCATCATTAACAAGACCAGCATCTTCCATTAGAACAGAAAAGAAAGTAGCAACCAACGGCATGTCTAAAACCTTGTTTAATTTGTCAGGATCAGCATGCAAGAGAAATTCTGACCATTCTTCTTGCTTTGAAGTTGCCGGTTTTTCCCCGCCTCCTGTAATCATCGTCAAATAAGAGCCAAGATCTCCACCACTTGACTCCATTAACCTCGCTGACGCTGTGATCGCCATTGCACTCATAATTTTTACCTTAAACTCCTCAAAAGAACCTCTTTCTAAGCCCTTTGATTGAGCTGCTATCTGGGCGTCAGAAAGCCAAATATCTATCGCCGCCTTCCAGGCTGTGGGTTGTCTCAAAAGAACATTAAAAGCGTGTATATTTTCCAGAATATACTGAATTCGGTCGTTCTCTTTCTTGATGTCAAGGACAGGAATAGACTCGTGTTCTACCTGGAGTTCGTTTCTCCCTCCAGAAAAAACAGCTCCTATATGTAGTGGAAGCTCTCCCTTCACTAAAGTTGACGGCTTCTTTTCGCGAGTAACCTCTGAAGATTTTGATTTTATTACTAATTCACTTATCCTACCGACCACAAAACCATAGACTTCTTCGGGAACTTCTTCTTCTAGAGCAGCATCAAATACTCTTGAGCCTGCTTCCTTAAGCCGTTCAGGATCGAGTAAATCTTCAGGCGTCTTATGTAAAAGATTAACCACCTTTGCAAACTTTGTGTTTGGATCTAATTTTAAACCTGTTAATTCATCTTCGGAATTAAAAAGCCAGGATGGAGTAAAATCAGTTTTTTTTTCAGCCCCCTCTCCAGGGCTTTTTGGATTGTTAGTTTTTTCTCCTTCTGTCATTTGGCTTATTATATCATTTTTATCCCTTTGTGAAAACCTTTGAGGGGTTGCACAAGACTCTTCACGGGGTAAAGTTATATGTAGGTAAAAGTTAAAAGTTAAAAGGAATACTATGGAAAAACAACAAAAGACAAGTTGTCAGAAATTAATTTCCTATCAAAAAGCAAAACAATTAGTTCTAATGATATACCGCCTCACAAATTCCTATCCCAAAGAAGAATTTTACTGCCTTGTTCCTCAAATAAGAAGGTCGGCAATATCAGTCGTTGCCAATATTGTAGAAGGTTATATAAAAGAAAAACCCAAAGAATATTCAAGGTTCCTTACGATCTCAATAGGCTCTTTGACTGAGCTTGAAGTCTTAATTGATATCTCTCTGGAATTAAAATACATAGGAAAAGATGATTTTAACGAGGTATCAAATCTAATTGTTGAGAACAAAAAATTATTATACGGATCAAGAAAAAGGGCAAGAGAAAAGATATAAAATCTTTACTTTTACCTTTTACCTCTTGCCTTTTACCTGAAAATGGAGACTCATCCGATACCACAACAGATAAGTTCCTACCAGTTCAGATTGGTAGGAGATATGACTTTAAAACAATTCTTCCAGCTTGGGGGTGGAGCTTTAGTGGGTCTTTTAATCTATTCAACTGGCCTTCATCCTTTTATCAAATGGCCATTAATTTTGTTTTCTGTTTCGCTTGGAGCAGCTCTTGCATTTTTACCTTTTGAAGAAAGGCCGTTGAGCCGTTGGATAATTGCCTTCTTTCGCTCTGTATATTCCCCTACCATTTACCTTTGGCAAAAAAACCAAGCTGGCTACAAATTCTTTCAAGACGAAGAGATGGCTCAAGCTCCACAAACACAAGCTGAACAAAAAGTTGAAGAATACCTTAAAAAAGTGCCAACTGAAAACGAGGGAGCTCTTAATAAATTAGAAAGCGGTGAGGAAAATTTTCTCTCAAGAATATTGAGCCTTTTCAGACAAGGAAATGTGGTCATCAAAGAAGGTCAATCCGCAAACCAGGCTCAAGTTGCTACTCCTACTCCCACTCCAGTAGTTGTTAATCAAGCGCCCGTTAGACCTCAGACAGTAGTTGCACCCACTACCCAACCAAAATCGTTCAGACCCAAAATCGTTGTCGAAGAAAAAATAGCTGAAACACAACCAAACGCACAGCCTTCCTTATCCCTTCAACAGGTTACTCCTATACTAAAAGAGCCACCAAAAGCATCACAGCAAGTTCAGTTTTCAGCCGAAGCAGCACCTCCACTTCCACCAACCATTCCGAACACGATAACAGGACAAGTGTTAGATCAAAATGGAAAAATTATCGAAGGAGCAATACTTGAAATAAGAGATATTGCCGGCCGACCTGTTCGTGCTATAAGATCAAATAAACTCGGCCACTTTATGATCGTCACCGCGCTTGCCAACGGACAATACGATATTATTACTGAGAAAGAAGGTTATGAATTTGAACCTGCCACTTTTGAAGCAAAAGGGGAAATCATTCCACCTATATTAATCAGAGCCAAATCAACGCAAACAACACCAAATGCAATTAACTAATATGAAAGACAAAATTAAAAAAATACCTCTAAAAATACCCTACCTTAGTATGCCCGATACTCCTATTATTTCTACCACTCAAGATTTCCTACCCATTGCCGATATTGTTGATAATATTGTTCTTTTTAAAGATGGCGGAGCTGCAATAGTGCTTGAGTCAACTTCCCTTAATTTTTCTTTGCTTTCAGAAAAAGAACAACAAGCAGTCATTTTTGCTTATGCTGCGCTTCTAAACTCGCTTTCTTTCCCAATTCAGATAATTGTTCGCTCGCAAATTAAAGATATTTCAAAATACATAGAATATCTTGAGTCAGCAGAACAAAAGATTAAAAATCCAAAACTTGCTTCTTTAATGAGTCGTTACAAAAGCTTTGTAAATGAAATTATTAAAAAAAGAAATGTATTGGGGAAAAGCTTTTACATAGTTGTTCCTTTTAGCCCGCTTGAAATGGGAATAGCTAAATCAGCCTCAACAATTATAAAAAGAGGGCAAAAACTTCCATTCCCAAAATCTTACGCTTTAAAAAAAGCCAAAATCTCACTTTACCCAAAAAGAGACCATTTAATAAGACAGGCAAGGAGATTGGGTATAACATTAAGACAGCTAACTACAGCCCAATTAATTGATCTCTACTATAATATTTTTAATTCAAAGCCACCGGTTCCTAAAAAGGAGGAGGAAAATCAGAATGTTTAACATCTTATTAAAGAAAAAAAACAAAGAAGAAACAAAAAAAGATAATCAAGAAGTTCTCTATCAAACGCCAGAGCCTACTTATGGACCAAACAATCTTCAACCAGTCGAGAATAAAGAAAATAGTGTAAAAGATTTAAATTTGGATTCAACGGTAAAATCAACTGAGGAAAAGCCGGAAATAAGTAATCCCAATATTGATATTTTTACCAAAAAGGTTGAATTGATTGATGCTATCGCTCCCAAAATTATTGAAACCGACTTTGATTATATTAAAATCAACGATACTTATTTTCGAACCATCTTTGTTTCAGGTTACCCTCGCTTTGTCAGCCCAGGATGGCTTGAACCCATAATTAATTTTAATAGTTCTCTGGACATATCGTTTTACATCTACCCTATTGAGGGAAAAAGCGTGCTTGACGATCTACGAAGGAAAATTACTGAAATGGAAGCTGAAATTGCAACCGACATTGAAAGAGGTAAGGTAATTGACCCTAATACCCAGGCAAAACTGGAGGATGCTTTAACTCTTCAGGAACAATTGGTTAAAGGCGCTGAAAGATTCTTCGAGTTTGCGTTTTACATAACCATACCAGCTGCTACCATAGAAGAATTAGATCATATTACAAAACAAGTAGAGTCAACCCTTGGCTCGTTGATGATTGTTGCCAAAAAAGCAACACTTGATATGGAAAATGGCTTTTTAACCACACTTCCCTTCGGCTTTGACAAACTAGCAATAACCCGCAACATGGATTCAACCTCTCTTGCTACTACCTTTCCTTTAACATCAGCTGAACTTTCATCAGATGAAGGTGTTTTATATGGCATTAATTCACAAAACGGCTCATTTATTATCTTTGACCGATTTTCTCTTGAAAATTCAAATATGACAATTTTTGCAACTTCTGGAGCAGGAAAATCATACTTTGTAAAACTAGAGTCTGTTAGAAGTTTAATGCTTGGAACCGAAGTAATCATTCTTGATCCTGAAGCAGAATACAAACCTCTTTGCGAGGCGGTAGGAGGAGAATATATTTCCTTTTCTTTCAACTCTCCCTCAAAGATTAATCCTTTTGATCTCTCTCAAGTTTACACAGAGGGAGAAAATCAACTAGGCTTAAAAATTCTCACTCTGCATTCATTCTTTAAAGTTATTATGGGGAAGCTTGACCCTATCAAAGAAGCCCTTCTTGACCGCGCCATAGTGGCAACATACCACGCAAAGGGTATAACCCAAGATCCTAGTACCCAAAAAAAAGAACCCCCCCTTATGGAAGATCTTTATAAAACATTAATTGGTATGGAAACTCAAGATGCGCTTGATCTTGCTTCAAGAATAGAAAGATTTGTCAAAGGAAGTTTTGTGGGCATTTTCGACAAACAAACAAATATAGACATCAATAATCCCTTTACAGTTTTTTCAGTTAAAGATATGCAAGAGGCTCTTCGCCCTATTGCTATGTTTATGATTCTTGATTTTATTTGGACTCGTGTACAAAGAAACCTCAAAAGAAGAATTCTAATTGTTGACGAAGCCTGGCATATGATGAGATATGAAGATTCAGCCCAGTTTTTATGGAGCGTTGTTAAAAGAGCAAGAAAATACTTCCTAGGATTAACAACTATTACTCAAGATGTAGAAGATTTCCTTTCTCAAGATATTGGTAAAGCCATTGTAACAAACAGCGCCCTAAGAGTCTTATTAAAGCAATCGCCAACTGCCATAGATCGCGTGGGTGAAGTTTTTTATCTCTCACAAGGAGAAAAGCAGCTCTTGCTTTCAGCCAATGTTGGTGAGGGAATTTTCTTTGCAGGACCACATCACGCTCCTATCA
>Ga0308411_10003084_pt1 | contig 11203 bp, 12 predicted proteins | sample HotsprottomLayer_2_FD_203530 | JGI IMG/M metagenome (GOLD analysis project Ga0308411, IMG submission 203530) | Hot spring phototrophic mat microbial communities from Octopus Spring, Yellowstone National Park, Wyoming, United States -... | ecosystem: Environmental > Aquatic > Thermal springs >... | reverse complement strand
GCCAGGATCAACGGCAACCACGCCCCGCCGGCGATGATCATCTGGAAAACAACCGAGACGACGAAGAAGCCGCTTAGCTGATAGGCCACGCCGGCGAAGACGGCGCCGTAGCGACGCAGGCCAAAGGTGCGCATCAGGATATAGGCGAAGACGCCGGCCAGGCCTAACTGAAGCACGGTGAACCAGCCGTAGGCTTTCTCCAGAGGCAGGGTGTAATACAGCAGGCTGAAGGGATACATCGCCGAATGCTGACCTGCGGCCAGAAAGGGGATGCCGGCGAACAGGTATGGATTCCACAACGGCAGCTCGCCGCCCGACAGCGAAGCCAGGATGAAGCGCTTCCAGGGATAGTTTTCGAGAATCAGGTCGGAGAGCAGCTCGTTTTGCGGGACGACGATGCCAAACGCCGCCGCCGCGGACTTGAACGGTTGCCAGGCAAACAGGTTATCGGCCGGCAACAGCGTGTATCCACCCAGGGTCACCGGCGCGAACAACATCAACGGCAAAAGCAGGAGCAGAACGATGCAGGCTGCGTCGGCGACGTGTGGACGCCTCAGCCACGACAACGACGATTGCATTAGTGAGAATGTTACCTTAAAAGCGAGGGCTTCCTTTTTGGCAAGCAGATCGCGCGACTGCGGATATATAATGCCGCGCACTTCACACAGGAATGCCAGCACACTGAAGGTCCGCACCTGGCCTCCGGAGGGTACACACGGCATTCGACCTTAAGAAGCGCGATCCAAGCGTAGTCATCGAGCGTCTGCGAGTCAGAGGTATGGCATGGGCAGTCTGGCAAGGGAGGCGTCAGGCTGGGCAAGCGTTGTATGAAGACAGCAGTAACAACGAAGATACTCCTTGTACAGGGCGGCCTGGGGGATTCTGTTGGGCCAGTGCTGGAGCGACACGGCTATCGCGTGATCTGGGTGACGACGGCCAAACACGCCCTGGAGCGCGTCGCCAGAGAGAAGCTGGCGCTGGTAGTGATAGACATCCCCTCGCTCAACGCCAACGCAGAAAAGCTTTGTCAGGAGATCAAACGCGTCAAAGACATCGCCGTGCTGATGATTGGCAAAGCTGCTTCCATGGGCAACGGACTGGTGGCCAGCACGTACGAGGGCTGCGCCGACGCGTTCATATCGCGCCCGCTGCAGACCCGGCGCCTGCTTTCGCGCGTGCAAAAGTTGCTACCAGAAGGGCTGGCAACCGAGTTGCGATGCGGCGAGCTGGTCTTCAGGCCGGCCGATGGCATCTTGCGCAAACGTGACGAGGAGATCTACCTGAACCCCAAGCTGTCCAGGCTGCTGCAAGTCTTCATGCAGCATCAAGGAGAAGTGCTGGCGCGAAAAACCCTCATGCAACAGGTGTGGGACACCGACTACGTCGGCGACACGCGCACCCTGGATGTACACATCCGCTGGCTGCGCGAGGCCATCGAGGATAATCCGACCGAGCCGGCCTACCTGCGCACCGTGCGCGGCCAGGGCTATCGCTTTGACAATCCCAAAAGGAAGTAAAAGCCAGGCGATTTCGGAACTGCTTCCCGTCTGCGCCGCGCCTGCGCAAAGCTGCAGAGTCATCCATCAAGAAAGACCACATAAACCCTTATGAAAATCGTCGTCACCGGATCAATCGCCTATGACTACTTGATGACCTTTCCAGGCTCGTTCAGCGAGCACATCCTGCCGGAGCACATGGCGCGCGTGAGCTTGAGCTTCCTGGTGGACTCGATGGAACGACGACGCGGCGGCTGTGCTGCGAACATCGCCTACACGCTGGCCCTGTTGGGCGAGCGCCCTCACCTGATGGGCGCAGCCGGCCAGGATTTCGGCGAGTATCGCGATTGGTTGGAGTCCGTGGGCGTGGACACCTCGTTGACGCGCATCATCCACCACAAATTCACCGCTTCGTTCTTTTGCAGCACCGATCTGCACAACAACCAGATCGCTTCGTTCTACTCCGGCGCGATGACCGACGCCCGCGAACTCTCCTTCGAGGAGCTGCCCTTCAAGCCCGATCTGGTCATCATCTCGCCGAACGATCCACAGGCGATGTTGCGCTACGCAAGCGAGTGTCGCAAGCTGGGAATCCGCCACATCTTTGATCCTGGCCAGCAGGTGGCCCGCTCCTCCGGCGACGAGCTGCGGGCCGGGATCGTTGGGGCCGATGTGCTGATCTGCAACGACTATGAGTTTGAGGTGATTCGACAAAAGACCGGGCTGACCGAAGCCGATGTGCTGTATCACTCCGAGGCGCTCATCATCACGCGCGGAGCGAAAGGTTCCACTATCCTGCTGCGCGATCATCGCGTTGACGTGCCGGCTGTGCCGGAGGAGCAGATCGCCGATCCCACCGGAGTCGGCGATGCCTACCGCGGTGGTCTGTTGAAGGGCCTGGCCGTGGGCGCCGACTGGGAGACGTGCGGGCGATTGGGCAGTGTCGCAGCGACTTTCGCGCTGGAGTGCGTCGGCGGCCAGAGCCACAGGTACACCTGGGAGCAGTTCAAATCGCGCTACGAGGCGCACTTTGGCCCGCTCAACATTTCGATGAACGGAAGCCGCGGCTCGGGTTAGAGCGACGCATTGCGCAATTAGAAGAACACCGGCAGCTTCATCCGCCCGTCCCCGTTGCCCAGCCCGTCGCTCAGTCAGATTGGGGCCCAGGCCTCCCCCGGCAGGGACGCAGGGTAAAGCAGCCTGGAGACCCGGCGGCTGGTGTCCTTCACTTGTAAGTAAGTGGATGGAAAGGAGACCCAACTCGATGAATTACGACATCAAAGATATGAACCTGGCGACCGCCGGTCGCTATAAGATTGAGTGGGCCGAGCAGGAGATGCCCGTGCTCAAACTCATCCGCGAACGCTTCGCCAAAGAGCAGCCGCTGAAGGGCGTGCGCATAGCGGCCTGCCTGCACGTCACCAGCGAAACGGCGGCGCTGATGCGAACGCTGCAGGCCGGTGGCGCAGACATCGTGCTGTGCGCCAGCAACCCGCTTAGCACCCAGGACGAGGTAGCCGCCTCGCTCGTCGCCCACGATGAGATTCCCGTCTTCGCCATCAAGGGCGAGGACAACGCCACCTACTATAAGCATCTGAACGCCGCGCTGGATCATCATCCGCACATGACGATGGACGACGGCTGCGACCTGGTGAGCGTACTGCACAAGGAGCGACCCGGCCAGGTTGGCGAAGTGCGCGTCGGCACCGAGGAGACTACCACCGGCGTGATCCGGCTGCGGGCCATGGCCAAAGATGGAGCGCTGAAGTTCCCCGTGTTGGCGGTGAACGACAGCATGACCAAGCACTACTTCGACAATCGCTATGGCACCGGCCAGAGCACGATTGACGGCGTGATTCGCGCCACGAACATTCTGCTCGCCGGCCGCACGGTAGTGGTGAGCGGCTACGGCTGGTGCGGTCGCGGCGTGGCATCCCGCGCGCGCGGCCTGGGCGCGCACGTCATCGTGACCGAGGTGGACCCGCTGAAGGCGCTCGAAGCCTTGATGGATGGATATCAGGTGATGCCGCTGATCGAGGCGGCCAGGAAGGGGGACGTATTCATCACCGTTACCGGCGACAAGAACGTAATTGACGAGCCGCACATCGCAGTGATGAAGGACGGCGCGATCCTGTCGAACTCCGGCCACTTCAACGCCGAAATTAACATTCCTGCCTTACAGAGGATGAGCAACGGCCACCCCCCGCGCCCGGTGCGCCCGTTTGTCGAGCAATACACGCTCAACGACGGCCGCAAGATCAACCTGTTGGGCGATGGCCGCCTGATTAACCTAGCGGCAGCCGAGGGGCACCCCGCAGCGGTGATGGACATGAGCTTCGCCAACCAGGCGCTCGGCGCCGAGTACATGCTCAGGCATGGCGCAGGACTCAAGCCCGATGTCTACACTATTCCGCAGGCCATTGACCAGGAGATCGCCCGCCTCAAGTTGCACAGCCTGGGCGTGGAGATTGATACCCTGACCGAAGAGCAGGCCAGGTACCTGGCAAGCTGGGAAGAAGGCACATAGGACACATCTCCATAATGCTTGCGCGCAGGTGAGGGCAGTGCTCGCCCCCGCCTGCGCGCAAGCCGCAGCGCATCGGGCAGCAATCAGCGCCCTGCTGTGGGGCGCGTCCTGGCAGCAAACAGAGACTAAGCACGATGTTGAAATACAAGCTCCTCCACCCCGAAATTCTCCAGGCGCTTGGCGGAGCCGGACACGGCTCCAGAATCCTCATCGCCGACGGCAACTATCCCTTCAGCACACGAGCGCATCCCACCGCCCGGCGCGTCTATCTCAACCTGGCGCCGGGTCTGGTGAATGCCGTGGATGTGTTGCGCGTGTTGGTAGATGCCATCCCCATTGAGTCTGCAGATGTTATGTTGACAGCAGAAGGGAAGGAAGCCCCGATCATCGCTGAGTTCCGGGCATTGCTGCCGCAGGACGTGCCGGTGCACGGTCATGAACGGTTCGCCTTCTACGATCTGTGCCGCGACCCCGATACTGCGCTCGTGATCGCCACCGGCGAGCAGCGCATCTATGCCAACATCCTGCTCACCGTGGGCGTGGTGAAGCCATGAATCGTGACCGAGGGGCGGCCTGACAGCACGGCGTGCCCCCGCGAAAGCTGGCTGTAGGTGTGCCACCGGCGATGCAGCCCCCTCACAATCGCCTGGCGATGGCTCAACCCCGACTCCGTGGGGCCTGGGCGCCGGCTGGCAGCTCGCTCAAGCCATCTGCCACAGACGGCAGGTGTATCGGCCAGAGGAATTCGGCCAACCAGCCAGTTGACATAGGGACAACTCATCATACAATCAGGTTGAAATATCCATCTGCTCGCTCGGGCGCACGGTTGGCGCGACGCGCCATCGGCGCCGAGGAAATTTCAACAAAGGAGGTGACAAAACCGATGAACGACAAGGTTCCAGAGCGATGGAGGCCACTGTTCACCAACGAGGAGTGGTTGCAACACCAACTCATCGTGTTGGGCTCGTGGATTTTCTTCATCCTGGCCGGACTGATCCACATCATCATCGCGATGTACAAGCCGTGGATCTCGCCGAATCCGTAACCGCAGTCCTCTCTCTAATCAGGAGGTGAACAGACATGAGGGATCCGAAGTTCATTGACTTTAAGACGGCACTGGGGATCTACGTCGTCACTGCTGTGCTGACCACGTTGCTGATCCACTTTGTGCTCTTGAGCTCGAGCTGGAACACGTTCTGGCTGAAGTGAAGCGTTAGCTATCATTCGCCGGTGGAGGGCTGCAACGCTGGAGGAGCTGAACGAGCGAGACCAGTTGGATAGGGCAGCGGTGCATCTTCCACCGGCTTTTTTGCAGATCGAATCGTTGAGTCTGGGCTGTTGGGTCGTTGGGTTGCTCGTGAGCAACGTGGCGGGTCGTGTTCGCGTCAGCGAAGTTGTGTGCTTTCATCACCTTTTATTCCATCCTTCGCCTCACCTGCGCGCGGACGCTCCCCATCAGCAATCACGAGCCTGCATCGCCCGTAGCCCGTGGCTCGAAAGGAGACGGACCTATGTTGTCGTTCGAGGCGAAATATCGCCAAGAGGCAATGGATGTCCCCGCGCGTGCCTCGTTCGGCTTGTTGAAGATCTGGATTGGGCGCTTCTACCTCGGTTTCTGGGGGGTGGTGGCGCTGGTCTTCGGCGTGCTCGGTTCCGGGGTGTGGTTCTGGCAGGTGTTGTTCGTTGACCCTAATCGCACAAACAACCCCTTGCTGAACTTTATCCGCGGAGAGATTACGCCGCCGCCGCCCGAAGTTGGCCTGGCCATCACCTTCGATGGGAGCAAGGGCTTCTGGTGGCTGTTTGTGGTCTTCTGCGCGACTGTGACATTCTTCGCCTGGATGATGCGCCAGATTGACATCTCGCGCCTGCTGAAGATCGGCTACCAGGTGCCGATTGCGTTCGGGGCCGTGTTGTCTTCGTGGGTGACCATCCAAATCGTTCGGCCGCTTCTGCTCGGTAGCTGGTCGGAGGGCTTTCCGCTCGGCGTGATCGCTCACCTGGACTGGCTCTCGGCCTTCGGCTATCGCTACTACAACTTCTTCTATAACCCGTTCCACGCCATCGGCATTGCATTGCTGTTTGGCAGCGCCTTCGTGCTTTCTCTGCACGGGGCGACCATCCTCAGCGCCGCGCGCAAGAAGAGCGAAGGGGTGACCGAAGAAAACGTCAACCGCTTCTACTGGGACTTCTTCGGCTACAGCGTCGGCGAGATTGGCGTTCACCGCCTGGCCTTCTGGGCAGCAGTAATGTGCGTGTTGATGAGCAACCTGTGCTTTGTGCTGTCCGGGACGGTCGTCCAGGACTGGAGCGGGTTCTGGAACTTCTGGGACTATGCGCCGTGGTGGAGCGGCTTTGCCTTTAACTAGGTTCGGGCCGCGGAATGGGAGTCGCTGAGCTTCCCAGTTCCGCAGTCCAGCTTCTGGAGAAACTATGGCTACAGAAGTTTATCGCGAGAGTTTCGAGCGGCGCACCAAGACCGTCAGGTACATCCGCCTGCTGGAAGGGCTGGCGGACACCCAGGTCGGTCCAATCTACCTCGGAATGTGGGGGGCGCTGGCGTTCTTCTCCTACCTGCTGTGCGTGTTTATCACCGCCATCGGCTTCGGCGAGCAGGTGGGGTATAACCCGATTCGCTTCCTGCGCGAACTGCCGGTGCTCACCCTGTATCCGCCGCCGCCATCGCAAGGCCTGCGCATGGCCCCCTTGCAGGAAGGTGGCTACTGGCAGCTTGCTACCCTGTTTCTGACGCTGACGCTGGTGTTCTGGACGATTCGCATCTGGACGCGCGCTGTGGCCAACGGCCTGCGTCCGATGGTGCCGATCGCCTTCAGCGCCGCGCTGTTCCTGTATGCGGCTATCTACATCATTCACCCGATCTGGGTGAACTCGTGGAACGAAGCGCCGCCGCATGGGCTGCGCGGCATCTTGCTGTGGACGAACCACTTCAGCGTCAAGTATGGCAACTTCTACTACAACCCGTTCCACATGGTCTCGATCTTTGCGCTGCTCGGCAGCACAGTCATCCTGGCCATGCACGGCGCCACCATCCTGGCCACGCTGGCCTACGGCGCGCATCGCGAGATTGACGAGATCGAGGACAGCGACGAAGGAACTCACCGGGCGCAGTTGCTGTGGCGCTGGGTGATGGGCTTCAACGCCACTGCGTATAGCATCCACCAGTGGGCGCTGGGGTTTGCCACCCTGGTGGCAGTCGCCGGCGCTATCGGCGTGTTGCTGAGCGGGCCGGTCGAGCCGGACTGGTTCCAGTGGGGTTGCCGCGCGGGCATCGTGCCGGGCTTGCAAAAAGCCTGCGTGCCATAGGAGGTCGCCATGTCTTCTATTGAGAATGACTCTGCTCCTCCCGGCGCAGTCGCCGTTTACGACGAGAAACAACGCAGCATCCTGCGTGGCGAGCTGGCCGGGTTGGTCGCCCTGACCATCCTCGCGCTCGGCGGCGTGATCGCAGTGTCCATGGCGCTCACCGACTGGCGGGCGTTCCAGGGCTTTCGCGCCGAGAGTGCCTACAACTATGCGGGCATCCAGCAGGTGGACTACGTGGAGTATCTGCGGCGCAATAAACAGGTGCTGGCGCAACCCAGCGCCGAGGCGCTGCAGGCATACAGCGCCTGGCAGCAGCGGAATCCGCAAACGGTGAACGTTCAGGTCCTGACGCAATACCTCGGCCCAGAGTACAGCTCCACGGCCAAGGTGTTCGAGTACATGAGCAAGTACTTCACGCCGGGCGTGGGCCAGAGCTGCGAGTATTGCCACAACCTGGAGAACTTCGCGGCCTACGACAAGCCGCAAAAGACCACGGCCAAGGCCATGCTCATCATGCAGTTCGAGCTGCAGAACAAGTGGATCAGCACCATCCCGCGCCCAGAAGGCCAGCCGTTGTATCAACTGCAGTGCGCCACCTGCCACTACGGCCAGGCGCAGTTCTGGAATTCGGTTGACAAGAACAACCCCACGCTGGCCAACCTGGAGAAGTTCGGCATCGCCGGCGGCGGCAACCCCACCCAATACGACATGAAGCACTACGGGATCACGCTGAACGGCAAGCCGCCAGCCAGCTACGAGATCGTGGATGACAGGCTGCTGGCCGTGCGCCCCGACGCCAAGGGTGAGGTGAATTACTTCCAGGTGACAGCGACGAAGGATACGCCGCCGGGGCTGAACGACACCTATCGCAACCAGGCTGCGATGTACCACATGAACGTCGCGCTGAACGTCGGCTGTGACTTCTGCCACTACGGCGGCTACTTCAAGTCGTATGTGCTGGAGGACGGCACCTTCAAGTGGCCCAAGTCGCAGTCGCGCCACATGATCGGCATGATCCAGGACATCGCCATCAACTGGTTCCCGCAAATGCCCAAGGTTGACCCAGCCCGCGGCGATCTGGCTCAGCCGAACTGCTGGATGTGCCATCGCGGCAACGTAGTGCCTCCGGGCGCTTACCTGCCTGCCGCGAGTGAGGTGCCGCAGAAGGTTAGCGATCCGCAAATTCGGCCGCTGGTGGACTTGTCGCTGCCGGCGCCGAAGCTGCCGCTGAAGTGAGCGTCGGAGGTTGGAGAGACGCCGGAGATTTTGAGGATCGCCTGTTGAGGGCTGGCTCAATAACCTCAATTCGCCTGATCCCTCCAACCTCCAATCCCTGAATACGTCGTGGTCATCAACAAACGGCTCCTGCGACTCAGTCTGTTCCAGCTCGGCCTGGGGTTCAGCGTCGTCGTGTTCAATGGCGCGCTGAATCGTGTGCTAATCGCCGAGGAAGGCATTCCCGCCGGCATCGTTGGCTGGTTGCTCAGCCTGGGCCTGTTTGTCGCGCCAGTTCGCGCGCTGATGGGATTCCGGTCCGACAAGGAGAAGAAAACCTTTGGCTACCGGCGGTTGCCCTATGCCTGGTACGGCACGATGCTCGTGTTCTGCGGGTTGTCGGCGGCTCCGTTCTCGCTGTTGCTGCTGAGCAAAGCGTCGCAGTTGAACAGCGATGTCCCCTTTCCCATCGCCGTCTTCTTCTGCACGTTGATCTTCCTGCTCTACGCGGTGGGCACGCATGTCGGGCAGACCGGCTATCTGGCGCTGGTCACCGATCTGACCCCCCGACACGAACGCAGCCGCGCCATGGTCTTGCTGTGGGTCGCGCTGATCACCGGGCAGATCATCAGCTCGTTCGCCATCGGTTTCTTCCTGCAGGACTTCCATCCCATGAAGCTGATCCAGGTGATGCAATCGGCCTCGGTGATCTTCCTGGTGTTAGCCGTCGCTGCTATCTGGAAGCAAGATCGGCCGGTGGAGCTGGAAGATGACGCGGAGGACTTCTCCAGCCAGATCTGGACGGTGCTGGGCACGCACAAGATGCGGCTTTTCTTCGCCATCTTGTTCTTTGGTACCCTGGGCCTGACCGCGCAGGACATCCTGCTGGAGCCGTACGGCGGCCAGGTGCTCGGAATGAGCGTGGCGGAGACCACGCGGCTGACGGCGCTGTGGGGCATCGGAATGTTGATCGCCATGCTGATCGCCTGGCGAGCCATCCCTCGCCTAGATTCGCCTTTGCCTGTGGCGTTTGCCGGCTGTCTGGTCGGCCTGGCCGGATTCGGCCTGATTACCACGGCGAGCGTGAATAAGTCGGTGATCATGTTCGCCGCCGGCACGAGCGTGATCGGGGTGGCAGGTGGCTTGTTTCTGATCTCTACGCTGTCGCTGGTCGTCTGCCTGGCCGACATCAAGACGGCGGGGATGTACGTTGGCATGTGGGGGCTGGTGCAGACATCGGGAGCGGGGCTGGCTGCGCTTGCCGGCAGCAACCTGCGCGACATCGTCTCGCGCACCACCGGCAACCTAGCGCAAGGCTACACTACCGTTTACATCGCAGAGATGGCGCTCATCGTTGTGGCCATTGGGTTGCTAATCGCCCTCCCCCGCGAGGCCTTCGCCACCCGCGCGAAGGGCCAGTCCGCATTCGCCGGTTTGACTGATCTGCCAGGCGTCTGATGCTGAGCCGACAGCCTGGCAACCTGACGACTTGACGACCTGATGACCCGACGACCCGACGACCGATAACCGGTAGGTGATGGTGAACGGCCAACGCGGCAGCGCCGCCTGGGATCATTCGCCATCAGGAGGTGGAAGATGTTAATTCCTAGCACCGAAGCGTTGCTGTGCGTGGTGTTGCTGCTGCTTGGTTCGGCGGGGTTGTTTGCGCTCTTCCTGGTGACCGATCGAAATGCCGTGGAGGAGAGCCAGCTACCCCAACACAGGCTGGAGCGACGAGACGAAGAAGCAGCCCGCTAGCTTCGTCGCTGCGCACCGTAAAAGAATGGAAGGAGGCGGATGCCGGTTTCCCCACAGGAAGCCGGCCGCCTCCTTCCGCTTGTCTGTTGATGGCGAGGGGTCTGGAAATCAGCGCCAGACAGGATGTTCGCCAGGGGATGCTGACCTGCGCTTGGCGTGGCCGGCGCAGGTCATTCAGGTAGAATCGCGTGCTGAGGCAAGACCGTGACACCGAAACTGCACATCACCAATCATCCTCTTGTGTTGCATAAGCTCACCATCCTTCGTAACCAGAACACCGAGCCGAAGAAGTTCCGCGAGGTCATGCGCGAGCTGGCCATGATGCTGGTCGTGGACGCGACGGCCGACTTGCCGCTGACCGAGTTACCGATTAACACGCCGATGGGCGCAACCACCGGCTACAAACTTGCCGACAACATCGGCCTCATCCCGATCCTGCGAGCCGGCCTTGGCATGGTCGAAGGGGTGCTGGAGATGCTCCCCTCGGCCGAGGTGTGGCACATTGGCTTATATCGCGACGAGCGCACGCTGCGACCGGTGGAGTATTACAACAAGCTGCCTGTTAGCCCGACGGTGCAGGTGTGCCTGGTGCTCGATCCGATGCTGGCGACAGGCGGCAGCGCAACAGCCACGGTAGACATCCTCAAGCGCTGGGGCGCGCAGCGCATCAAGTTCGTCGGACTGATCGGCGCGCCGGAGGGCGTGAGGAAGCTGAGCGAGGCGCATCCCGACGTGAGCATCTATCTGGCGGCGCTGGATGAACGCCTGAACGACATCGGATACATCGTGCCCGGCCTGGGCGACGCCGGGGATCGGCAGTTTGGCACAGCGTGAGGCAATCATGAGCTATCGCATCGAGAAAGACTCCCTGGGCGAAGTGCGT
>Ga0308411_10003081_pt1 | contig 11212 bp, 13 predicted proteins | sample HotsprottomLayer_2_FD_203530 | JGI IMG/M metagenome (GOLD analysis project Ga0308411, IMG submission 203530) | Hot spring phototrophic mat microbial communities from Octopus Spring, Yellowstone National Park, Wyoming, United States -... | ecosystem: Environmental > Aquatic > Thermal springs >... | reverse complement strand
TTTTGCCCGGAATTTTAGGATTTTTAATTACTTACTTTTTTCCTTATCAAAAATATAAAAAATTAGCCTTATTTTTTCTTTTAATTAATATTTTTTTGCTGGTTTTGGTAAAATTTAGTCCGCTTGGGGTTAGCGCTGGTGGCGCATCGCGTTGGCTAAGACTTGGTCCAATTTCTTTTCAACCATCAGAGCTTTTAAAAATTACTTATATTATTTACATTTCCGCTTGGCTTTCTAATGCAAGAATAAATCGGACTGGTGATTTTATAAAGGGCTTTCTTCCTTTTGTTATTATTTCAGGAATTATAGGTATTTTGCTTTATATTCAACCAGCTACAAGCGCTATTGTTATTTTAATTGGAAGCGGGACTGTTTTATATTTTATTGGTGGAGTGCGTTGGAAATATTTTATAATTTTTGCTTTATTTGCAGTGATTGGTTTAAGTGTATTTTTATATTTAGATAATGGATATAGATTTAAAAGAATTGTTGCTTTTTTAGATCCATCAAAAGATATTTATGGTTCCGCTTATCACCTAAATCAAGCTTTGATTACAATTGGTTCTGGTGGGTGGACTGGTTTGGGATTTGGACAATCAACTACAAAATCTAAAACATTACCCGAACCAATAGGGGATTCTATTTTTGCGGTAATGGCTCAAGAATTAGGTTTTGTGGGCGCGGTAATATTAATTGCGCTTTTAATGATGTTAGTTTGGAGAATTTTTTACCTTTCTTTTAAAACAAAAGATAGATTTGGACAATTAATTTTAATTGGTTTTGGGTTAATTATCTCTATTCAGTCTATTGTTCATATTGGTGTTTTGATTCGACTTTTGCCACCAACAGGAGTGCCTCTGCCATTTGTAAGCTACGGCGGAACCGCTTTAGCTGTTTTTATGACAATGATAGGAATAGCTTTAAACGTTTCAAAAAGATAAATCTTTTTAATGAATTATGATTGAAATAGAGAAAAAATTTTTATTAAGTACAAAAGACGAAAAAAGATTAATAAAAGACGCAGAATTTATAAGCAAAAAAGAATTTGTTGATATTTATTATGATGACAAATTTTTTTCTTTAACTAAAAGTGATATTTGGTTAAGATCGCGGGATAATGATTTTGAATTAAAATTACCTTTAAATAATAAAGGAAACAGGACCGCTGATAAATATAAAGAAATTACAAATGAAAAGATTATAAAAAAAATTTTTAAAATTAAATTTAAATAAAAATTTGAAATCTTCTTTAAAAGAAGTCGGATACTTGCCATTTGTGAAATGCAAAACCATTAGAAAAAATATAAAAAAGATAAATTTATCATTGATATTGATTATGTTGATTTTGGGAATTTTTATTATAATATTTGCGAAATTGAATTAATGCTTAATAAAAAATCAGAAATAAAAAATGCAGTAAATCAAATAATTAATTTTGCATTAGAACATAATTTAAAAATAACTCCTGTTCGCGGAAAAATAATTGAATATTTAAAAAGAAAAAGACCAAAACATTATAAAGCTTTAGTTTTAAATAAAGTAGTTGAAGATTTTTGATTTAAAAAATAACATAAAATTTCAATTTAAATTTGTATAGTTCGATGTAGTAGTAGATAGGAGTTCTACACTCTTTTATGGGCATCATCCCGATGTTTCGGGACGATGTCACAAATATTTATAAATTTAAATTTTATTTTAATAAAAGGAGGGGTGACGTAAGAAATAAAATGTATCTTATCTCTCTAAGTAGAATGTTCTACCAAATAAAAAACTTATGGAAATCCACTAGAAATTTCTAATTTATTTTTTAATTATAAATTTTTAGGTATTCAAAATATATGTCCCAATAAACATAATAATTATAGTGATTATTTTTTGAATAATATGTTTTTTAGCCAAACTTTCTGCCCCAAGTTGCGGGAAAAATATAGTAATTAACACACCATACAAAAAAACGAAAAATGGTTGAAAACCGTTTACTGTCCAAACAAGAGCAAGTGGAGCAAGTAAGGTTGCAAATCTAAACGTGAGACTTGCAATAATATTTAGAATTTCATTTAGAGCATTTAACCCAATAATTGGCAATTTATTTTTTTGTATAACCTTTAGAAATTCAACCCGGTAACTTTTTATTGCGACAATGAAAAATATTCCCATCAAAACATCGCCGATATATCCCCAAAATGATGTTGTCCAAAAATTAGTTTCAATCGCAACAACTTTAAAGATTAAGCCGCTCAAAGCAACAAAAAACGATGATAACAAAATTAAAAATAAAATCGTCGTTTTTAATTTCGGTATTTTATTATTAAGATCAAGAGATAAATTTATTCCTCCTAAAATGATAATTAACGAGCCTATGATTTGGCGGTATGTTAATACTTCATGAAGAAAAAAATACCCCAGTATAAATGCAAAAATTGGTATCGTTTGGAAGAGTGGAACAACAATCGACGCTTCATCTCTTTTTAAGGCGTAAAGATAAATTAGAATAGCAATAATTGAAATGATACTACTAAAAATAATTGTCATAGCTTGTAGTGGTGAAATTTCTAAAACATTTGGTTGAAATATCAGTATAAAAGGTAAAACAAATAGTCCAATAATTGAAGAAAAAATAATTAAAGCTCCAGTTCCACTATTTTTGAAGTATTTAGTAATCAAATATTTATCAATGTAGTTGGTAATACTCCATAAAGCAGGAGATGATATAGCAATTAAAAACCACTTCATAAATGAATTTTATCATTTTAGGAATATTTTTTCCAGTAGCCTTGGTTTTGTTAATACAATTCCAAAATTCAAAAAAATTTGCACCAAACAAATTAGTAAAATAAATACATTAAAATTAATAAATAAAAAATCAAAAAGCGTTTTTTTAAAAGAAAATTTTTTGTTTTTTGCTTTTGTATTGTTCTGTGCCCGGGGTGGGACTCGCCCAGTACCACAAATGGGTACTGGGCGCCCCGAACCCATTTATGTGGTTCGGGGCGAACCCACACCCTAAAAATTTTTTTTAAAATGAAATTTCTTGTTTTTTGCTTTTGTATTGTTCTGTTTGTTCTGTGCCCGGGGTGGGACTCGAACCCACACGCCGAATAATCGGCCAGGAGCCTCAGTCCTGCGCGTATGCCAATTCCGCCACCCGGGCTTATTAATAGAATATAAAATTATGAATTATGAATCAAGAGTTACTTTATTTTTATTTTGCGGAGGCGGGAGGATTCGAACCTCCGGTACCCTTAACGGGTACTCCGGTTTTCAAGACCGGTGCCTTCAACCACTCAGCCACGCCTCCATCTTGTTTTTTAATTTTTATTTTAGATTATTTCCGGTTTTTCCGCCAGAGGCGGATCCTCCTCCGGAGGACAAGACCGGTGCCTTCGGATAAATTTTAGATATCCGTCCTCCTTCGGAGGACAACCATCGAGCCACGCCTCCATACTTTTTATATTTTATTATCTTTTATAATATTTTAAATATCAAAAATTATATTTTGGATCAAATGTGGTTGTCGTCCTCTGGAGGACAACCACTCAGCCACGCCTCCATCTATATCCGCTAAAAGCGGATTGTGGACCAGAGGGGAATTGTCCTGTACCACAAATGGGTACAGGACACCCAAACCTATTTATGTGGTTTGGTATTAATTCCCAAATTTCCTGCCACTTTTTAGTTTTAGTGGACCAGAGGGGAATTGAACCCCTGACCTCCGCTTTGCAAAAGCGGCGTTCTGCCACTGAACTACTGGCCCTTAGTTTTAACAATTATACCATTTAAGATTTTTATTTTCAAGAAATTAAAATTATTATAAGATTTTTTATAAATTTTTAATTTTTATTTATAGTTTTTATTTTTTGTTTTGTAGTTCTTCTATTTTACGATCTAAATCATCAATAGCGTTTTGTATTTCATTTTCTAAAGTAAGTGCTCTTATTTGTAGGTTTATATTTAATGGATCTATTTTTTTTGTAATTTCTTGTCTCGCCTCTTTAAAAAGATACAATATATAAACATTGGATTGGATCATCTTATTATAATATTCTCTATTTTCTTTTTCTATTTTTAGAATTTTTACAAGTTTTGCGTACGCTTCTTTGTATGTATTCATATATTTTTCCCTCGTCTTTCGTAGTTTAATTCTAATATTCGTAAGTTTTATATTAGAATATCTTATTAATTTCTCTCTTCTTGTTTTTAATTCTTCTAATTTTGTTATTTTTAAAATTTCTCTGATTTTATTACGTATTTTCTTTTCATCTTTATCTAATGTAGTTTTTATTTCTTCGTTTATTTTTTTGTATTCTTCCAAGTTAAGACTTTGGATTTGTTTAACACATTCAACAACAAGATTTTCAAATTCTTTATCGTTTAAATCTTTAAGAGTATTTTTTATATTTTCAATTTCACGTTCTCTTTCTGTTTTTTTATATTCCTCTTCTTTTTTTAAATTTAATTCTTTAATTATTTTATTTGCTCCAACCAATCCTAAAGTAGCGCTTCCTAATCCAAGAAGAAATTTTCTGCGAGTTGATTTATGATTCAATTTTTTAGGCATTTTTTGATTATTTTCTTGATTTTGATTGTTTTCCCATTTACTTTCTTTCATATTTTTATCATAAAACAAAAATATAAATTTGACAAATAAAAATAATAGCTTATAATTATATCAATAGCCATTGATATAATTATAAATAAATTTAAATAAATTTATGAAAACAAAATGTTGTTATATAAGCAAAAAATCAACTACTGACTTATCGCAAACAGTCGAGTTTTTAAAAATAATTAGCGAAAAAAACCGTTTGAAAATTTTATGTCTTTTAAAAGAAAGCGAAAAATGCGTTTGTGATATTTGGCAATATCTTAATTTGCCACAAAATCTTGTTTCGCATCATTTAAAAGTACTAAAAGATTTTGGATTAGTATCTTCAAAAAGGCAGGGTTTAAAAATAGTTTATTCAATTAATAAAAAGGTCGCTCAAAAATTTTTAAAATTATTAAACAATTATTTAAATATTTATGGAAAATAAAATTAAAATTCAAGTTTTAGGAGCGGGTTGCCCAACATGCAGAAAATTATTTGAATTAACGCAAAAAGCAGTTGAAGATTTGGGATTAAAAGCAGAAGTTGAATATAGCAATGATATTCAAAAAATTCTTGAAATGGGTTTAATGTCCAGCCCTGTTTTAGCTATAAATGGAAAACCGGCTTTAGTTGGTTTTTTGCCTGATACAGAAAAGATAAAAGAAATTATTAAAAAATTTATTTAATTTATTATGGATATTTTTTACCCAATAAAATTATTGGCTGATTGGCTTACTTATGTTATTTTTCATTTGAAAGAAAAAACAATTTTTGCTGAAGCATTAAACTTTTTTATTTATGACACAATAAAAATTTTTATTTTGCTTTCAGTGATTATTTTTGTTGTTTCAATTATTAGATCTTTTTTGCCGCCTGAAAAAATCCGTAAAATTTTATCAAGAAAAAATAAATATTTTGGAAATTTTCTTGCGGGAACATTGGGAATAATTACTCCTTTTTGTTCTTGTTCAGCCATACCATTATTTTTAGGTTTTGTTGAAGCAGGCGTTCCTCTTGGCGTGACTTTTTCTTTTTTAGTTGCTTCTCCAATGATTAATGAAGTTGCTTTGGTAATGCTTTTAGGTTTGTTTGGCTTAAAAATCGCTTTAATTTATATTATTAGCGGTTTAATTATTGCAATTTTTTCAGGAATTATTATTGGTAAATTAAAAATTGAAAATTTAGTTGAAAGTTTTGTTTTTAATAATAAAATTGCTAATTTGGAAAATGATATAAAAATGGAATGGAAAGATAGAGTTGATTATGCCAAGCAATACACAATTAATATTATTAAAAAAGTATGGATTTATATTTTAGTTGGAATTGGAATTGGTGCGTGGATACATGGTTATGTGCCAGCTGATTTTTTGGCAAAATATGCATCTCTAGATAAATGGTATGCGGTGCCTCTTGCAACTCTTATAGGTATTCCTCTTTATTCTAATGCAGCTGGAGTAATTCCTCTTGTAAGCGCTTTAACAGAAAAAGGAGTTGCAATGGGAACAACTTTGGCATTTATGATGGCTGTTACAGCTTTATCTTTGCCAGAATTTATGATTTTAAAAAGAGTCATAAAGACAAAACTCATTTTAATTTTTGCCGGAATTGTCGGCGCAGGAATTATTTTCACCGGATATCTTTTTAATTTAATTTTAAAATAAGTAATTTTAGAAATTTTTTTGTGGACCCACGGGGAATCGAACCCCGACCTCCGCCATGCCATAGCGGTGTTCTGCCGTTATACTATGGGCCCTTAATTGAAATAATTTCTGAGTATATTATAATAAAACAAAGAAGAGATTTCAAGGATAGATAATATTAAAGTTTTAAATTGTAAATTGTCCCCATAGTTCAATGGATAGAACAATTCCGTCCTAAGGAATAGATCCAGGTTCAAATCCTGGTGGGGACACAAAAATTGAAGGGCGACAGGAGAATGGTTGTTCCACAGAGGACGACAACCACTTCAATGTTTTTAAAAAATTCAAGTTCTTTGCTATAATTAAATTAGTACAAAATTCCTGGCGGGGTGCCGGAGTGGTTTAACGGGCCCGACTCGAAATCGGGTTTCCCAGTTTTTGGGAACGTGAGTTCGAATCTCACCCCCGCCGCAAGCAAATTTTGCTTTCGCAAAATTTGCAGTAGTTAGTAATTTGTACTTTGTACTTTGGGATAATGTTGAAAAATAAAAAAATGTTTAAAAAAGCAAAATTTGCCCCAAATTACACACACAAAGTACATAGCAAATTTTGCGTCAGCAAAATTTGCAGTAGTTAGTAGTTTGTAATTAGTACTTTGGAATAATGTTAAAAATAAAAAAATGTTTAAAGAAGCAAAATTTGCTCCAAAATACTCACACAAACTACTCACGCAAAGTACAAATCCATATAGCAAATTTTGCGTCAGCAAAATTTGCCTCAAAATACAAAATTCTTACACAAAGTACAAATATATTTAGCAAAACATCGGCTTAGCGATCTAATTTTTTATTTTATTTCTAAACCTTTGATTGATTTTATTTTCTATCTTGATTATAATTATAAAAAAAGGAATTAATGGCATATATTGAATCTAAGATTAATTTCAATTTTATAATTAAAAAAATAAAGTATTAAGTTTTAATATTAAGGAATTAATAAAATAAATATGCAGAATACAAAAACAATGCCTAAAACCAAAAATCAATTAAAATCAAATATTGAAATTTGTAATGAATGTGGGCGAGGGGTTGGTTTCGGTAGTGGATTATTTATCAACAGAATAGTTGACCTTGGCGATTATAAAACCAGAAAAATGATGAATAAACCTTTTCCTAAAGGCGAATATATTTGTCGAGAATGCGAAGAGAAAGTTAAATAAAATTAATTAGCTATGGAATTTAATGATTTAATAAAATCAAAGATAAAAAGAAGATTGAAAAAGATTTACATAAAAAGGAAGAAATGGAATGGTGCAAAAGGTCCTTTTGACAAATCATCTGTTATAGAAAGAGAATTAGTTTTAATTGAACAAATTATGTTAGAAAAATTAGTTACAAAGCTATGAAATTTCAAGATTTTATAAAATAATATGCCAAGAATAAACGATTTAAATTTAAATAATTGGAAAAAGTATCAAGATATTATAACTGATAGTTTATGGATTATTGGCGAACGAGATAAATCCGGCGCTCACAGAGGAGATTATCACGGGAATTTTATCCCTCAAATACCAAATCAGTTAATGAGAAGGTTTACAAAAAAGGGAGACGTTGTTTTAGATACTTTTTTGGGAAGCGGAACAACTTTAATTGAATGTAAAAGATTAGGACGAAATGGAATTGGAATAGAATTATTACCAAAAGTTGCAGAAATAGCAAAACAAAGAATTGGTCAGGAGTCGCTATTTGATAATAAAGTATTTACAGAAGTTTTAATCGCGGATAGTACAAAAAAAGAAACTCGTCAGAAAGTAGATGAAATTTTAAACACACACGGCAGACAAAATGTTCAGTTAATAATAATGCATCCGCCATATCACGATATTATTAAATTTAGTGATAGACCGGAAGATTTAAGTAATGCGAAATCAGTGAAAGATTTTCTAAAACTTTTTGGCGATGTTGTTTCTAATTTTTTAGATTTACTTGAAAGAAGGCATTATTTAGCAGTTGTAATTGGCGATAAATATACAAATTCAGAGTGGGTACCTTTAGGATTTATGACGATGCAGGAAGTATTAAACCGAGATGGTTTGATACTTAAAAGTATTTTAGTAAAAAATATGGTTAATAATCGCGCTAAAAGAAATCAAGAGCATTTATGGCGATATAGAGCGTTGGTCGGTGGCTTTTATATCTTTAGACACGAATATATTTTATTATTTCAAAAAAAATAACTATGCTTGTTTCAAAAAAAGAATTAACAAATCTAAAATTAATGTCTATTAAGTTTGATGATTTAAAAGAATTAGCCGAAATTTTAGGTATAGAAACAAGAGGCACCGCTTCAGATCTTATAAAGAGACTTATTGACATTCCGGTAGGTAAAATTGATGAATTTATTAAAAGAAAATATCAAGAACAAATTAAAGAGAGGCAAAAAATTATATCTGATGATGAATTAAAACAAGAATTATTAAAAGTTAAAGAATTTAGATGGGGTGTTGTTCAGGGACAATTGGACCAAAAAATCCAAACCGAATATGTCCGTCGATTTGTAAGATATGACGATTTAATAAACGGAGTAAAAAGTAAATTACATGATGATATTACTCATTATGTGATCGCCACTTGGTATAATCATTGGACAACTGTTTTAATTGAGGACCATATTAGTCAACACCCTAAAGTAATCCCGACGCTTAAAAACAACTTTGGTGTTGATATTTTCTTTGATAATCAGCCATTTGATTTAAAAATTACTTACCTTCCAAGAAATTTTACACTTGAACAAGTTTTAAAAAATCCAAAAGATTTGATTGTCTGGCTTTATGAAAATCAGGGAGCGCAAAGATTTGGCGCGGACAATAGACTTTTTGTAGTTTTGGCCAGTAAAAACAATTTAGAAGAAAGTTGGAAATTGAAAAGAGATTTTGACTTTGTGTTTAGCGAGATTGATAAATTTTTTGATCAAAGTTCGGTTTCGACAAAAGATGAAATTGTTTTCAGCTTTAAAAAGAAAACTTATACAACTATTTCTAAAATTTTGATTATTACAAAATAATATTAATAATTTATTTAAAATATAAAATGACAAATTACAAAAACCAAACAAAAAAATTTATAAAGAATATTGTAAGGAAAGAGGTATTAAATTTTTTAAAAAAATTTAAGGATTTTATGGAGTTTTTAGAAATAGATTTTTATGATTGGACGAGAGAGAATTTAAGACAATATTTTAGAGATAGAAAAAAGTGATTACCGGGCACAAAAATTCAATTTCTTTTTACTGGGATTTAAATATTTAATTTTGGTAAAAAATCCGATGGTAAAAAATGGCAGGGCTATCAAAAATAGGGTGGAAGAAATATAAATAATATACCAACACAACAAGATAAAATAATTAAAAGAATTTGCAGTCGAATAAAACCCGAAATCATCTCTGCTTTCGCCCCTGGTTAGTTCGTTAATAGAAGAGGTTCGTTTGCCTGTCGCAGGCAGGGATTTTTTCAAACACACGCCGCAAGCAAATTTTGCGTCAGCAAAATTTGCCCCAAAATACAAATTACACACACAAAGTACATAGCAAATTTTGCTTTCGCAAAATTTGCAGTAGTTAGTAGTTTGTACTTTGTACTTTGGAATAATGTTGAAAAGAAAGAATGTTTTAAAAATAATGGTATAATAGTAGTAGCTACTGGTATTGTCATTATTTTTTTATTGGTGTAAAATAAAATTAATATGATTAAATTACCATCCAAGGATGCATTAAAAAAAGAATTAATTAAAAGGGGATATATTGATTCTAAAAAATTTAATGTTCTTGAAAAAAATGCTAAAAAATTCAAACGTTCTTTAGAAGAAATTTTAATTGAAGAAAAAGTAATAAGCTCAGAAGATTTAGCAAAAATTAAATCTGAAATTGCAAAAATTCCATTTGCTCAAATTAATGATTTTATAGATTTTGGTTTGATTTCTTTTATTCCAGAGTCGGTTATAAAAAATTCTTATGTTTTGCCAATTAAAAAAGAAGAGGACAAGTTAATTGTTGCAATGGCTGATCCATGGGATGAAGATTTAATTGATTTTTTAAGAAAGAAAACAAACATGGAAATAAAAGTTCAATATGCTCCTAAAGATAAAATTCTTGAAGCTTTTAATAAAGCAAAGGAATGGGATATTAAATCCATTAGTAGGGGAGATAAAAAATTAAAAGAAGAAGCAAGTATTGGAGAATCAATAATTAAAATCGTTGATTCTTTAATTAAAGAAGCTATTAAATCTAATGCTTCAGATATTCATATTGAATCTCAAGAAAATGAATTATTAGTACGTTATAGAATTGATGGAATTTTGCGTGATATAGTTAATTTTTCTAAAGATTATGCTCCTCCCATTATAGCGCGTATTAAAGTTTTGGCTAATTTAAAACTTGACGAGCACCGCTTGCCTCAAGACGGACGTTTTAAACTTGAAATTAATAAAAAGCGTTATTCTTTTCGTGTGTCAGTAATGCCTGTAATTGATGGAAAAAAAGTTGTGATAAGAATTTTAGAAGAAGAAGGTAAAGAATTTACTTTAGAAGATCTTGGTTTTATAGAAAAATAAATTCAAATAATAAATAAAGCAATTACAAGGCCATATGGAATGGTTCTTTCAACAGGATCAACTGGTTCGGGAAAAACAACAACACTATATTCTTTGCTTAAAAAGATAAATAAAAGAGAAATAAATATTGTTACAATAGAAGATCCAATAGAATATAAACTTACTGGCGCAAATCAAACACAAGTTAAGCCAGAAATTGGATTAACTTTTGCAAGTGGTTTGCGTTCAATTTTAAGACAAGACCCAGACGTTATTATGGTTGGAGAAATAAGAGATAGAGAAACTGCTGGTTTAGCAATTAATGCAGCACTTACAGGACATTTGGTTTTATCAACATTACATACAAATGATTCCGCTGGAGCTTTACCTCGTTTAAT
>Ga0308411_10003080_pt1 | contig 11214 bp, 9 predicted proteins | sample HotsprottomLayer_2_FD_203530 | JGI IMG/M metagenome (GOLD analysis project Ga0308411, IMG submission 203530) | Hot spring phototrophic mat microbial communities from Octopus Spring, Yellowstone National Park, Wyoming, United States -... | ecosystem: Environmental > Aquatic > Thermal springs >... | reverse complement strand
ATGGACCAGCACCTTGACCTGGTGCTGCATGCCATTGTGGACCGCATGATCGATCAGGTGTTTCCCGTGCTGTCCGGGGTCGAAGACCGGATTCAGGAAATCGAGGCTCATATCTTCACAGAGCAGGATCAGGATGTTCTGCCCACTGTCCTCAAAACCAAGCGGGAACTGATGACCCTGCGGCGGCTGATGGGGCTTCAGCGCGAAATGCTGCTCCGGCTCAGCCGGCGGGAGGACCTGCCCTGCATTGAAGCCAAGACGGCCATTTACTTCCGGGATGTGTACGACCACGCCGTCCGGCTCGAAGAAACCTGTGTCATGCTCATCGAACTGGCGACGAACGTCGCCGAAGCCCATCTGGCCGTGGCTTCCCGGCGCACCAACGAGGTGATGAAGTTTCTCACGATTTTTTCGACCATCTGGATGCCACTGACCTTTATCGTCGGTGTGTATGGGATGAACTTCGACTATATGCCTGAACTCAAGGTGTGGTGGTTTTACCCGTTTCTCTGGGTGGTCATGATTGGCATCGTCGGCGGGATGCTCATGTTCTTCCGGCGCAAGAAATGGCTCTGACCGCTTGTTCCCATGCCCAAACGCACTGATCTCCGCAAGATTCTCGTCATCGGTTCCGGCCCGATTGTCATCGGCCAGGCCTGTGAATTCGACTATTCCGGGACCCAGGCCTGCAAGGCGCTCCGCGCCGAAGGCTATGAGGTGGTGCTCATCAACTCCAACCCGGCCACCATCATGACCGACCCGGAGATGGCCGACGGCACCTACATCGAACCCCTCACGCTGGAAGCCGTCACCGCCGTCCTGGAGCGCGAGCGCCCGGACGCGCTGCTGCCGACCGTCGGCGGTCAGACGGCGCTCAATCTGGCCATGCAGCTTGCGCAGACCGGCGTTCTCGACCGCCTTGGAGTACAGCTTATCGGGGCCAACATTGCCGCCATTGAGCTGGCCGAATCCCGGCGGCAGTTCAAAGCCGCCATGGAAGACATTGGCCTCGAAATGACCAAGGCCGTGTTCGTGACGCCGGAAACCAACCTGGAAGAAGTCCGGGCGGCGATTGGCTATCCGGCCATCGTACGGCCGAGCTTCACGCTGGGCGGGGCCGGCGGCGGCATCGCCTACAACGACGAGGAGTTTTACCAGATTGTCGAGCGGGGCCTGGCGTTGAGTCCGGTTCACGAAGTGGTCGTCGAGGAGTCCGTCCTGGGCTGGAAAGAGTACGAACTCGAAGTCATGCGCGACGCTGCCGACAACATCGTGATCGTGTGTTCGATTGAGAATTTCGATCCGATGGGCGTTCACACCGGCGACTCGATTACCGTCGCGCCGGCGCAAACCCTGACCGACCGCGAATACCAGACCCTGCGCGATGCCAGCCTGAAAATCATCCGCCGCATCGGGGTGGAAACCGGCGGCTCCAACATCCAGTTTGCCGTCAATCCCAAAGACGGGCGGGTGCGGGTCATTGAGATGAACCCACGGGTATCCCGTTCCTCGGCGTTGGCCTCGAAGGCCACGGGCTTTCCCATTGCCAAGATTGCCGCCAAGCTCGCCGTCGGCTACACCCTGGACGAAATTCCCAACGACATCACCCGCAAAACACCGGCCAGCTTTGAGCCGACGCTCGATTACGTCGTCGTCAAGATTCCGAAGTGGGCTTTTGAGAAGTTCCAGGCGGCCGAGCCGGTCCTGGGAACGCAGATGAAATCCGTAGGGGAAGCCATGGCCATCGGCCGCACCTTCAAGGAAGCCTTCATGAAGGCGCTGCGGTCGTTGGAAGCCAGCGCGGCGCGGGTGCCGACCTACACCAATGACGACGACCTGCGGCGGCATCTCATCACGCCCAACCCCGAGCGGGTGCGCTACCTGCAAATGGCGCTCGAACGCGGCTGGAGTTGTACCGAACTGCACGAACTCACCGCCATTGACCCGTGGTTTCTACACCAGCTCAAGGAAATTGCCGATGCCCAGAACGCCCTGCGGGGGCGGACACTCGAAGACATCCCCGATGCCGAACTGCGGCACGTCAAACGGCTGGGGTTTTCAGATCGCCGGGTGGCGCGCACGATTGGCTGTAGCGAGGCGGACGTGCGCGCCCGGCGCCTGCGCAGCGGTATTCGTCCGGTCTTCAAGCGCATTGACACCTGCGCTGCCGAGTTTGCCTCACACACGCCCTATCTTTACTCGACTTACGAGGAAGAGTGCGAAGCCGAGCCTACCAGCCGCCGCAAGATCGTCATTCTGGGCAGCGGCCCGAACCGGATCGGGCAGGGCATCGAGTTCGACTACTGCTGCTGTCACGCCAGTTTCGCATTGCAGGAAGCCGGCTACGAAACCATCATGGTCAACTGCAACCCGGAAACGGTTTCAACCGACTACGACACTTCCGACCGGCTGTACTTCGAGCCTGTCACCTTCGAGGATGTCATGCACATCATCGAACGGGAGCAGCCGGACGGTGTCATCGTGCAGTTTGGCGGACAGACGCCGCTCAACCTGGCCTATGGCCTGCGGCAGGCCGGCGTGCCGATCATCGGCACTTCACCCGAAAGCATTGACCTGGCCGAAGACCGCGAACGGTTCGGCCGCCTGCTGCGGGAGTTGGAAATTCCACAGCCGCCGTCGGGAATGGCGGCCACGGTGGATGAAGCCTGCGCCGTGGCACGCCAGGTTGGCTATCCGGTGCTGGTGCGTCCCAGTTACGTGCTGGGCGGACGGGCAATGATGATTGCCTACGACGAACCCAGCCTGGCCGCCTATGTGGCGGAAGCCATGGGCGCTTCGCCGGGACGCGCCGTGCTCATTGACCACTTTCTGGAATCGGCCGTGGAAGTGGACGTGGATGCGCTCTCCGATGGCGAAGACGTATGTATTGCCGGCATTCAGGAGCACATCGAGGAAGCCGGCGTTCACTCCGGCGACAGCTCCAGTGTGCTGCCGACCTATCTGATTGAGCCGTGGCATCTCGATGTCATGCGGCAGTACACCCGGCAGTTGGCCCGCGCCCTGCGGGTGGTGGGGCTGATGAACATCCAGTTTGCCGTCAAGGACGACATCGTGTATGTCCTGGAAGTCAACCCCCGCGCTTCGCGGACGGTGCCCTTTGTGAGCAAGGCCACCGGCGTGCCGATTGCCAAAATTGCTGCCTGGCTGATGATTGGCCGCCGTCTGGCGGATTTCAACCTGCCGCCGATGCTCTCCGTCGGGCGCTTCTTCATCAAGGCGCCGGTGTTTCCGTTCATCAAGTTTCCCGGTGTGGACCCGGTGCTGGGGCCCGAAATGCGCTCGATTGGCGAAGTGATGGGCGTGGCGGACAGCTTCGGAATGGCCTACTGGAAGGCGCAACTCGGCGCTGGCGTGCCGCTGCCGCGCACGGGAACGGCCTTTCTCAGTGTCAACAACCGCGACAAACCGGCTGCCCTGAAAGTGGCCCAGCGGCTGCACCGGTTGGGCTTCAAGCTCGTGGCGACCCGTGGCACGCAGGAAATGCTGGCGGCAGCCGGTCTGCCGGTTGAACCCGTCTTCAAGGTCAACGAAGGCCGCCCGAATATCGTGGACCTCATCCGCAGCCGGCGCATAGACCTCATCGTGAACACCCCGCTGGGCAAGGCGTCACACTTTGACGAAAAGGCCATCCGGTCGGCGGCTATCCAGTACAACGTCCCCTGTATTACCACCATTACGGGTGCCATTGCCGTCACCAGCGCCATCCATGCCCTGCAACATGACCAGTTCAGCGTAGGGCGGTTGCAGGACTACCACGCCGGGAAACCCAGCCTGACCTACCCGGCGCAGGCGGCTTCGGCTTCGTGAGGGCGGCGCACCATGAGGTGGAAAGTGTACGGAATGCAAAAACTTGTGACTTGCCGGAGGCTTGACACCGGACGGCTTCCGTCCGTAAAAGTGCCGTTGTCGGCGGTGTCTCTGAACGAAACCCGTCGCGGGCTGCTGATTTCCCCGGTTTTGTTCCGCCGTCCGTGAACTTCTTTCTTCTCATTCTGGTAGAGCTTCAGGAAAGTACCCTGCTTGTCTGGCGCGCCCTGCGGCATCCGTTCCGGCGTCCGCGCTACTGGCGTGAGACCGTGGCCCAGATGGACTCGATTGGGTTCGGGACGCTGCCCATCGTGTTGCTGGCCGGGTTTTTCATCGGGGCCGTGCTGGCCTTACAAACCGCTGGCACACTGCGCTCCTTTGGGGCGCAGAATTACACCGGGCGGCTGGTGGCCACGTCGCTGTTGCGGGAACTGGGACCCGTCCTGACCTGCATTCTGCTGGCCGGGCGCGCCGGTTCGGGCATTGCCGCCGAGCTGGGGGCGATGTGTGTCAGCGAGCAGGTTGATGCCATGCGCGCCCTGGGGACAGACCCATTCCGCAAACTGGTGCGCCCGCGCCTGCTGGCGCTCATCACCATGGCGCCGGTGCTGACGATTTTTGCCAATGTCATCGGCACCATCGGCGGACTGATTGTTGCCATCACCCTGTTGCAAATCCCCTCGTCAGTGTATCTGTCGTCGGCGCGTGAGGCGCTCAACTACGACGACATTCTGGGGACGTTCCTCAAAACCGGTGTGTTTGGTCTGATTGTGGCCGTGGTGGGCTGCCGGTGTGGGCTGCGGACGCGCGGAGGGACGGTCGGCGTCGGGCAGTCCACGACAACCTCAGTGGTTGTCTCCATCGTGCTGATTCTGGTGTCGGATTTCTTCCTCACCCGACTGATTTTGACGCTAAGCGGGACGGCGTAAGCGCCCAAGTGGCGGCCGTCCTGTGGGAGAACGATGAGCGAATACGCCATCGAGTTCCGGGATGTTCACCTGGCGTTTGGCGAGCAGAAGGTGCTCGACGGCGTGAGTTTTGGCGTGCATCCGGGCGAAACCAAGATTCTCATGGGAGGGTCCGGGACGGGCAAATCCACCGTACTCAAGCTCGTCCTGGGGCTGCTCAAGCCGGACAGCGGCCGCATCTTCGTGGACAACGAAGACATCACGGACTTCAGCGAATCACAGTTGACGGTGATGCGCCAGAAGATTGGCATGGTGTTTCAGGAAGGGGCGCTGTTTGACAGCCTTTCGGTGTACGAAAATGTCGGCTACCGCCTGTTTGAACAGGGCGCCGATGAGGAGGAAATCGAGGAAACCGTGCGGCGGATGCTGCGTTTTGTCAACCTCGAACACGCCATCAACAAGATGCCCTCCGAGCTTTCCGGCGGGATGCGCCGCCGGGTCGGGATTGCCCGCGCTCTGGTGGGCAATCCCAAAATCATCCTCTACGATGAACCGACAGCCGGACTCGATCCGCCCACGGCCCGCACGATCTGCGAGTTGGCTATCAAGCTGCGGGACCTGGAAGGCGTCAGTTCACTGTTTGTCACCCACCGGATTCAGGATGCTGTAGTGTTGGCTGACCACCACGCCACCATTGGCGATGATGGCGAAGTTGTCATTGTGAAAAACCCGCGTGGGCAGATAGAAAGTTCCACGAATTTCATCATGTTGCACCACGGAAAGGTGCTGCTGGAGGGGAATGCCGACACCTTCTGGAATTCACCGGACCCCTACATTCGGACCTTTCTGGAGCTGGACTGAACCGGGACAAGACGCAGGACTGGTGTATGGCGAAAAAGAAGCTCTCCATTCTTGATTTGCGGGTGGGGCTGATGACCCTGGTGGCCATCGGCGTACTCATTGCCACCATTCTGACGATTAGCGGCGACCTCAATCCCTTCCGGCGGGAACTCATCGTCCGCACCCGACTCGCCAACGTGGATGGTCTGCGTCCGGGGGCGGAAGTGCGGTTGGCCGGCGTCAAGGTGGGCAAGGTACAGCGGATTGTGCTGCTGCCGGTTCCCCAGGATCAGAATGCCGCCCAGACCGTGGAGCTGGAACTTGCGCTCGATCCGGTCATTGACGGCAAGCCGGCCGGAGAGCGCGTCCGGCAGGATTCGCAGGTCATTCTGGGTTCGGTCGGTCTGTTGGGCGACAAGGTGGTGGACATCACCCCAGGCACACTGGCTGCGGCTCCCGTCAAGGATGGCGATCTGATTGGTGGGGCTTCCGAGACGACCATCCGCCAGATCATTTCCGGTGCCGATGACATTCTGGCCAACTTCACAACCCTTTCGGATTCGCTCAAGCAGATTGCCGACAAGATCAATCGCGGCCAGGGAACGGTGGGACGACTCGTTTCCGACGCGGAGCTGTATGACAACCTGACGCGCACCGTAGCCGAGGCGTCCCGTCTGGTGCAGGAAGTGCGGACGGGACAGGGCACGGCTGCCAGACTCATCAATGACCCCCGCCTGTATGACGATCTTGACGCTTCGGTGCGGCGCGTCGAAAAGCTGCTGGCGGACATCAGCGACGGACGCGGCACCCTTGGCAAGCTGGCCACGGATGACCGGGCCTACCAGGAAGTGCTGTCCGTGCTGGAGCGGCTGGACCGGACCTCGGCTAAGCTCGAAGACGCCATGACCCGCCTGGAGCGGGGGGAAGGCACGGCCGGGCGTTTGCTCCGCGACGACAAACTCTACCGCGAAGCTGAGCAGACACTGGTCAGCCTCAACAACGTTCTCGCCGGACTGGAGCGCGGCGATGGTTCAGCCGGAAAGCTGCTGCGCGATCCGCAACTTTACGATAATCTGACGGCAACCTCTGCCCAGGCCAACCAGTTGCTGATAGACTTTCGCCAGGACCCGAAAAAGTACCTCACCATTCGTCTCAAGCTGTTTTGACACCCGTTGTGAGCCTGCGCTTGCCGGTCACCTGACCGGCAAGCGTCGCTTGGTTTCCGGCGCGCGGCGCCCCTGGTGACTGGCCGTGAATCTGCCCAACACCCTGACGGTTTCGCGCATTTTCATCGTCCCCCTCATGGTGGTCGTGCTGATGACGAGCGTCTCGGAGTCCGTCTTTGGGTTGCCCCGTCAGTTGATTGCCGTGACGCTCTTTCTGGGCGCATCGCTGACGGACCTGCTCGACGGCTACCTGGCGCGGCGCCGGGGACAGGTCACGACCCTGGGAACGCTGCTCGACCCCATTGCCGACAAGCTGCTCATTTCTGCGGCTCTGATCTCGCTCGTCGAAAACAAGCTCGCGCCGGGCTGGGCCGTGGTCATCATCATCGGCCGGGAGTTTGCCGTGTCCGGTCTGCGCAGCATTGCCGCCCAGCAGGGCGTGACGATTGCTGCCTCCAAAATGGCCAAGTTCAAGATGCTCTCCCAGGTCGTGGCCATCACCTGCCTGATGCTGGGCAGCCACGAGGGGCGGCCGCCGCTGCCGGTCGGTACGTCGTCGGTGTCCGCCGTGCAGCAGGCGTTCCGCGCCCTGTGGCAGGGAGCCTTTGGCGTCGAAGCCCTGCGGATCATTGCCTACGGTGCCGGAAGGCTCATGCTGTGGATCGTGGTGATTTCGGCGCTGTGGTCTATGTGGAACTACTTCAAGGACTTCTACGTTGCCGTCCGCGACCGGATTGAAACCGCGCCGCGCATCCCCCTGCGGGAACGCTGGCGGGTGCGCCCACGCATCCGCTGGCGGCGTCCGCTGTTTGCCCGGGTGCGGGCGCGGAAAACGACGCCTGATCTGCCTGAAGCGCCCTAAGCCGGCCGCCCTGATTGCACCATGCTGCCCAGCCCCGTGCCGCCGCTGATGGCGACCGACTTTCTCCCGCTGCCGCGCTTCCGTTCCGGCAAGGTACGCGAAGTCTATGACCTCGGGGAGACGCTGCTCATCGTCGCCACCGACCGTATCTCGGCTTTTGACTGTGTGCTGCCGACTCCCATCCCGGACAAGGGAAGGATTCTGACGGCGCTTTCGGCCTTCTGGTTCAACCGCCTGGGCAACTTCGTGCCACATCACATGCTGTCCTGTGCGCCGGAGGACTTTCCGGCCGCCGTCCAGCCCTACCGCGACCAACTCGCCGGGCGCACAATGCTCGTCCGCAAGACCACGCCGCTGCCGGTCGAGTGTGTGGCCCGAGGCTATCTGGCCGGCTCCGGCTGGAAGGATTACCAGCGTACCGGTCAGGTCTGCGGACATCCCCTGCCGCCGGGCCTTCGGGAGGCCGACCCCCTGCCCGAACCGCTGTTCACGCCGGCGACCAAAGCGGCGACCGGCCACGATGAAAACATCTCGCTGGTGCAGATGGCTGACCGGATTGGGTCGGAACTCGCCCGCCGGCTCGCCGAACTGACGCTGGCGCTCTACACGGCAGCCGCGGCCTATGCGCGCACCCGTGGACTGATTTTGTGCGACACCAAGTTTGAGTTCGGGCTGGACGGCGACGGGCAACTCGTCTGGATTGACGAAGCCCTGACGCCCGACTCTTCGCGCTACTGGGATGCGGCCGCTTATGCGCCAGGGAGCAGTCCGGCTTCGTTTGACAAGCAGTTCGTCCGGGACTACCTCGAAACGCTTGACTGGAACAAGCAGCCGCCCGCACCGGCGCTGCCGGATGCTATTATCGAGGCGACCCGCCAACGCTACTGGGAGGCCTATCGCCGACTGGTTGGAGAACCACAAGGCGGTCCAGAACATGTCTGAAGCCCTGCCTTCACCGGAACGTTCACCGGAAGCCGCACCGCAGGCGGCCTACCGTCAACTGCTGGCGGACATCGAGCGTTTTGCCGCCGTGCTGCGCCAGCGTTTTCCAACGTCCATTACCTGCCGCCTGGGTTGTACCGGCTGCTGCCAGCAACATCTGACGGTTCTGCCCATCGAAGCTGCCGCGTTGCACGAGTATGTGTCCCGTCTGGATGCCCCAACCCGGGCGCGGCTGCGCCAGCAGGCACAAGCAGCACAGGAACAGGAAGCCGCGCCGACGCCTGCGGCGGTGCCCTGCCCGGCGCTGGTGGATGGCGCCTGTGCTGTCTATCCGGCGCGGCCGGTGCTGTGCCGCACCCACGGGTTTCCGCTGCTTTACCTGGATGAGGATGACCCAACCGACGGCATCCTCGATGTCTGTCCGCTCAACTTCACAGACGATGCAGATGCCATCACGCACTGGGATGTCTTCGACATGACGGTGGTCAACACCCGTCTGGTCGCCGCCAGCCTGGCCTTTGACCCCACTGGCAAGCGTCAGTTCATCGCCGACATCATCCTGGCAGCCACGGCGGCCGCAGCGTCTGAACCCGACGGGCAAGCGTAGTGGGCTATGCGGTACGTGCGGTGGCTTCGTGTCATGGCCGGGCTGCTGGTGGTGTGGACGCTCTGGAGTGCCGAAAGCCGCGCCCAGCAGGGGTTCGAGCCACGGATGCCCGTCAAGCGTTACTTCGACGACACCCGGACGTTGCTGCCGCCCAAAAGCACGGTGCGCATCCGCAATCCACGGGGCAACATTTCTGTCCGCATCGTCCCGCGCCCGGATGTGTTCATCACGGCAACCCGGCATGCTGCGCCGGGGCCGCCGGTGCGCGCTGAAGAAGTCATCATTGAAGAACTCCCGCAGCAGCTCAACATCACCACGGACCCGCCCGACACCACAACCGGCGTGGATTTGGAGGTGCTCGTGCCGGAGCAGACCTATCTGCGCCTGATGAGCGAAGTTGGCACGTTGCGCGTGGAGGGCCTGCCGGCCGGACTCATTGCCACGGCCTACCACGGCAACATCGAGCTGTGCCTTCCACCGGAGGCGGATGCGGACGTGACCTGGACGAGCGTCCACGGCCGGGTGCGCGCCGAGGTGCCGCTTCGACAGTTCGGAACGCCGGATGACCGCGCGCTGCACGGGCAGATGGGACGTGGCGGCGCGATTCTGGTGGCTCAGGCCGACCGGGGGGATGTCGTCGCCACGGCCCTGCCGCCGGAAAACAGCGCCCGTGAGCGGCCGGTGCTGCATCGGCCGGCAACAGCTACGGTTGAGGAGCCGGTCAGTGCGGCTGAAGGCAGCGATGTCGTTCTGGAAACGACGCTGGTGGTGCTCAACGCCGTGGTGACGACGCCCAACGGAGCGCCAATTCGCGGATTACAGCTTGAGGATGTCGTCGTTCTGGAGGACGGCGAGCCACAGGACATCACCTATTTCGGTACGCTGGAAACGCCGTTCAACCTGGTGTTGCTGCTCGATCTCAGCGGCAGTACCCGTGAAAAGCTGGCCGTCATCCGCCGGGCGGCGCTGGGGTTTCTGGCCACGCTGCGGCCGGAAGACCGCATGGCGATTGTGACGTTTTCTGATACGGCGCGCCTGCTGTGCCCGTTGACCAATGACCGCCGGAAACTGCGGGAGCGCATTGATGAAATCCGCCGGCCGGAAGGCGGAACCAACTTCTATGACGCGCTGGCCGGTACGATGAACTCCGTCCTGCGTGAAGTCCGTGGCGAGCGCAATGCCGTTGTGCTCGTCACCGACGGGATGGACAACGTCCTGCCGCCGGGCGGCCCTGACTATGGCTCAGTGACCACCTACGAGGAGTTGCGCCGTCTGGCCCAGGAATGCGATGCCATGCTGCTGCCGATTTATCTCGACACCGAAGCCGAGGTGGTGGAGCGCTACGGCGCGCGCGCGCGACTGGGTTACGCTATTGCGCGCAACCAGTTGCGCGAACTCGCCGCCCTGACCGGCGGGCGGCTGTTTTACGCCAAAACCGTCGAAGACCTCGAAGATTGCTATGCGGCTGTGGCAGCCGAACTGCGCGCCGTTTATAGTTTTGGATACTATCCGAAACAGGCACAGCGGGATGGTCGCTTCCGGCGGATTCACGTCAAGGTACGGCGTGAAGGTGCGGTGGTGCGTACGCGCCAAGGGTACGTCATGCCGAAATGATCGTTGGCTTGAATAGTGTCTTTTCTGGGAGTGCGGGCATCCTGCCCGCGCTCTTGGCTCGTACCATGGGAAAACTTCCCCAGGTGGACAGTTCAAGGTCACGCCACACCCGCAGAGAGGGGGAACATGCTGAACGATGGCCCATATTCTGGTGGTTGAAGATGAACAGGACGTGTGTGAGGTCGTTGTCGCGGCCCTGAAAGCCGAAGGGCACGACGTTACGGCGACGGGCGATGGGATTGCGGCCATCGTCCTGCTCAAAGACGCCCTCCGGGACAGGCAGCCATTTTCACTGGTCATCTGCGACATCCGGTTGCCGAGTCTGTCAGGGCTTTCAGTGTGCGACTTCGTGCGGCTTGATCCCCGGCTTGCGGGAGTGCCGTTTCTCTTTCTGAGCGGTTTGGGAGCGACCGAGCAGCGGCTGGCCGGTCTTTCGCGCGGGGCCAA
>Ga0308411_10003079_pt1 | contig 11216 bp, 8 predicted proteins | sample HotsprottomLayer_2_FD_203530 | JGI IMG/M metagenome (GOLD analysis project Ga0308411, IMG submission 203530) | Hot spring phototrophic mat microbial communities from Octopus Spring, Yellowstone National Park, Wyoming, United States -... | ecosystem: Environmental > Aquatic > Thermal springs >... | reverse complement strand
AGGGCTTCATCAAGGGGATTCGGCTGGTTCTGGGAATCACGGACAGCAATTTCATCATGGGAAGCATGGGGTCGGTGGTGGGCGAGAAATTGACCCGGGCCGTCGAGGAAGCCCGCCGCCAGTCCCTCCCGTTGGTGATCGTCTCGGGCTCCGGCGGCGGCGCTCGGATGCACGAGGGGATCTTCTCGCTGATGCAGATGGCCAAGATCTCAACCGCGCTGGGCCGGTTTCGGTCTGACGGCGGCCTGTTCATCAGCGTCTTGACCCACCCCACCATGGGGGGGGTCGCGGCGAGTTTCGCATCGCTCGGCGACATCATCCTCGCCGAGCCCAAGGCCTTGATCGGCTTCGCCGGTCCCCGCGTGATCCAGCAAACCGTCAGGGTGCAGCTCCCCGAGGGCTTTCAAACCAGCGAGTTTTTGCTGGAGCACGGATTCATCGATCGGATCGTTCACCGCCGGGAGCTCCGGAGTACGATCGCCGAGATCATCGGCCATGTGATGCCCTGAGCTGCGATCCTGGTTCCGGGGCCGCGTCGGGTCAGGCTGGAGATTTCATCCTGTCACGGCGGCACCAACGCTCCCTCCTCGTCCGTCCTGACCTAAGAGCTCCAGCAACAGATTGTCTTGCGGGTAGGGATGACCGCGATACTGGCGAAACGCCTCGGCCTGGGCGACCCCCACCTCCGCGCCGCGACGCGCTCCCCAACGAGACTGACTCTCCAAGTATTCGTCGATGCCATGCTGCCGCAGCAACCAAGCGCGCTGGCTGGCATGGCAGGCAAGCATCTCGCGCTTGACCGGAAACACACGCGACACATCGACATAAAAGTCGGCCGCGATCAAGCGCCCCTCCCGGTCCACACCTTCGATCGGATCCACGAAGTAAAGGTGTGGAATCGACTCCAGCGGAGGAGCCGGCTCCCATTGGCGGGTCGTGTAGTTGGGACAGGGAGCCGCAAAGCAGGCGTCCCGGACCAGCAAACTGGTCATCTCGTGGTCGCACAGATAATCGACCGGCGGAGCCGTCAAAACGATGTCCGGCCGGCACCTCCGTAACACCTCGGTGACCCGCCGTCGGGCGTCGTCATCGTTGAAAATCGCCAGGTCCCGGAACTCCAGGCAAAGATAATCCGCTCCAATCATGGCAGCCGAAGCACGAGCCTCGCCCCGTCGGATCTCGGCGATCGTCTCACAATCGTGTTCGGCGCTGCCGCAGTCGCCGGGTGTCATCGTCGCAATGATCACCGGACAACCCACCTCCCGCAACAACGCCAGAGTCCCGGCGCACTGAAACTCGACGTCGTCGGGATGGGCGTGCAACGCCAAGATCCGCTTCGCCGCCGTCGCCATACTGGAGCCTCCCCCGAATGTTTCAAAGCCGCTCATGCACGCCCCACTGCGTGGCTGGCCAGCACGCCGCGGCGGTCCTCCTCGACCCCCACAACCTCGACCCCCAGAACAGCCGCCGCCCAAAGCCGATGCGAAAAATTGATGATACCAAAAATGTTCTCGCGTGCGCTACCAAACCTGTGTACATTAGCAACCAAAGGGACAGATAGTGTTCGTCTGTGTGCTATCTCCGTCCGGCTGCTTCCTTCCAAACTGGTGGATGATGCGTTTTGGACCCTGCCGACAGGACCCTCGCCATGGCTGACATGGAATCGCTGACCTCAAGGCAGCGCGAGATTTACGACTTTATCCGGAGCAAGATCCAGGGGCGTGGCTACGGACCGACCGTCCGCGAGATCGGGGTCCACTTCCACATCAAAAGCCCCAACGGCGTGATGTGCCACCTCAAGGCACTCCAGAAAAAAGGGTTGATTCATCGCGAACCCAACATGTCACGGGCGATCCAGCTCCTCGACGAGCCAGCAACCGGAGCCGCTGGGGGGGTCAAGTTGATCGGCCGAATCGCCGCCGGCCAGCCGATGGAGGCAATCGAACAGCAAGAGGAGCTGACGTTTTCTGAGTGGATCGAGGACCGAGACAAATTCGCGCTCCGAGTGACCGGTGATTCGATGATCGAGGAGCACATCGCCGATGGCGACTACGTCATCATCCGCCGCCAGCCGCAGGCCCGCGACGGACAGATCGTCGCCGTGCGGGACGAGGAGGGGGAGGCGACGTTGAAGAAGCTGTTCCGGGAGCGGAACCGGTATCGGCTCGAGCCGGCCAACCGGGCCATGAAGCCGATCTACCGGGACCACGTCGAAATCCTCGGCGTGCTCGTCGGGGTGGTCCGGAAATACTGAGGGATTTCCCCAGGGATTTTCCACCTCGGCAGCGGCGGTTGGCGTTCCGATTTGGTCCCTTTGGCTGTGGCGAGCGGGAGGCTTTCTCCCCTGAGGGGCGGTTGTGCCGCATGACGTCGCCTGCACGTCCGGGGTCGGTCCTTGATGTTTCTCGACCAGCCCCTCCAACATGGAACGTCCGGCGTGAGGGATTTCCCGCGGCCCGATCGAGGATCGATTTATCATGGGAACGGACGCCGCCCCTCGGAACGACTTTGTCCAGCTCTACACTGACGGTGCTTGCAGCGGGAACCCGGGGCCTGGAGGATGGGCTTACATCCTCCGCCATCCCGCTTCGGGTCGAGTGCTCGAGGCCGCCGGCGCGGAGGCCGAGACGACCAACAACCGGATGGAGTTGACGGCCGTGATCGAGGGACTCTCGGCGCTCAAGCGTCCCTGCCGGGTCGAGGTGATCACCGACAGCCAGTATGTCGCCAAAGGGATTCGGGAGTGGCTCCCCAACTGGAAGCGGCAGGGATGGAAGCGAAGGGAGGGCGGTCGCTGGAAGCCGGTCCTCAACGAGGATCTCTGGACCCGCCTCGACCGCCTCCTTGCCGAGCACGACGTCAAGGTCACCCATGTGCTGGGCCACCGCGGCCACCCCGAGAATGAAGCCTGCGACCGGATGGCGGTTCAGGCTTACCAGTCACTCAAGAGCCAGGGCCAATCCGCCTCCGACGCCGGCAGCGAAACGGGATGAGGACTCCCAGCCCCAGGGCGGCGGACTACGATCCCAGGACGGTGGCGACGGCCGCGCGGGCCCGGATCATCAGGGGGCTGTCTTCCGTGCGCGTGCCCGGCAGGTGAAACATCGCGGCGGCCGCCAGCGGAGCCTGCCAGCGCGGCTCCGAAACGCCGCCGCATTCCTCCCAAATGGCCGCGCCGTACTTGTAGTCGTGGCTGTCGGTCCCCTTGAGAAAGATCAGCCGCCGCGCGGCCTGGAAGATTTTTTCGGGAGAACCGCCTCGTTTCAGGTAGGCGACGGTTTGGGCGGCCGCTTGGGCGCGGTCGCTGCTGATCGTCTCGAAAATTTCCGAGACCGCGGCGTCTCCCGATGCCTGAATCTCCGCTTCGTCGAGGCTGTCGATCCGCAGGGGAGCCGCTGATTTCAGTCGCTCGCGGTAAAGGGGCTGCCAACCGACGGCCTGGAGCAAGGCGAGCTTGCGGGTCAGGTCATCTCCGCTGGCTTCGTAGATGTAATGCAGGGCATTGGCGGCGGTCGTGGCATGGAGGGCGATGATTCCGGGATTCCTCATCATGAGCTCGCTGGCCATCAGCATGACCGAATCCCAGAGGGTCGCCGGTGACACGCCGGCGTTGAGCAACCGCGCGGCCTCGGCCGAGCATCTTTCGGGAATTTCTTGCCGCATGGTTTCGAGGAGGGAGCGCGCGGCACCGGGGTCGTTCCGCCCGGCCTGCCAGTCTTCGCGGAGGCCGCGGGCGGTTTCGAGATTGGCCTCAAACGGACCGACGGGGCGTGGCCGGTCTCCTTGAAGGTCAAGCAAGCCGAAGGTGAGCGAGCGGAGGACCGGCTCGGCGTGTTGCCAGCCGATGGCTTGAAGGGTCCGCCAGCTCTGAGCAGCAAAAATGGGCTTGTGGCCGATGTTTCGTTGATCGCGGACGGCCATCCGCCAGACGGCCTCCATGGTCTCAGCGGCCCCCGACCCACGGCAGAGACCGGCGATCGCTGCGTCGGCCGCGTCGGCGTCCCACGCCTCCATCGCGGCGAGATAGGCAGACCGGGCGCGATGCGGCGGGGGAACGCGCACCTCGTCGACCCGGCCGAGCGTCCAGTCCCCCTCGCTGACGTCGCGGGCTTGCGACGACTTGAAGTTGTCGAGTGCCCACAACAGCGGAAGCAGGCGGTCGCTGACGGCGGCGGTCTGGCCCAGCAGGTGCGCCGAGTTGATCACCAAAACCGCGTGGAATTTGAAGCCGACCGGCCGCGGCTTGATGTTCCGGATCCCCGCCAGGAAGAGTCCCGCCAACAGCTCCCGGTAGGAGAGCCCGGCCTTGAGCTCGGCGACCGCCTGTTCGAGGATCTGCTCCCGTGGGGTCTCTTCGATCCAGCGGACGACCGGTTCAATCTCTGGTCGGAAGCGGACGATGTCGGGATCAACGCGCGACTCTGCGGCGGTGGCCGGAGTGATCGGCCCGAGCCGTTCCCAGGAGCCCAGTCCAACGCCCAGCCCCACCGCCGACGCGCTCTGGAGGAATTGACGCCGTGGAACTCGATTGTTCATCGCCGAAGCTCCTTCGGGCTCGTGGCCACCACGGCCCTCGATCCTGCGCCGGGAGCCGGCCGAACCGGGCCTGGGCGGAACCTTCGGTCCGTGGCGATGCTGGAATCAAATGCCTCTGGTTATCCTACGCCCACTGGACCGACGCCCGAAAGACGGCGGCACCGATCCGGACCGAGAATCCTCGAACCGGGCTCAGGATCACTTCACCGCCGCGGCTGGAACACACCGCCGCACGCCCGAATGCTCCGCTGACGGCGGAGGGGCTTCTGGAATCGCGCTGGCGAACAAGGCTTGGCAGAGGGAAGGAGAAGGAAGAAGAAAAGCGAGGAGGAAATCACCTGCTGGGATCGCGCTGGCGGCGAGTGCTTGCAGAAACCGCCGCCGCGGTCAGCTCTGTTGCAGTTGGTTGATCTTGTTGTACAGGGTCTTGAGGCTGATCCCCAGCTCTCGCGCCGCCGCCGGCTTGTTGCCGTGGTGCTTTTCGAGGACGGCCTGGATGTACTTCATCTCCACATCGCGGAGGGTGGGCGAACCCTCGGGAATGGTGAAGTGGGGAGTGCTGATGGGCTGGCAGGCGGGGGCGTGGGGCGAGCGTCCTCGCGTGGGGGTCTGGGCGGGAAGATGCTCCGGGCAAATCGGACCCTCGCCCGCCAGGATGAGCGCGCGTTCGATCGCGTTGGCCAATTCGCGAATGTTTCCCGGCCAGTCATGGGCCATCAGCGCCTCGAGGGCTTCATGGGTGATGGCGGCCCCGCTGACCCCCCGTCGCGTGCAATACCGCTGGATCAGGTGGCGGGTCAGCTCCGGGATGTCGGATTTCCGGTCGCGTAACGGCGGCAAGACGATCTCGAACGTGTTCAGGCGGAAGAAGAGGTCTTCTCGGAAGTGCTCCTGGGCCACCATCTCGCGGAGGTCGCGGTTGGTGGCGCAGAGGACCCGGACATCGATCCGGAACGGCTCGTTCTCGCCGACTCGGCGGATCTCGCCCGACTCGAGAAAGCGGAGCAGCTTGACCTGGACACTCTTGTCGAGCTCCCCGACTTCGTCCAGAAACAGGGTTCCGCCATTGGCGACCTCGAAAAGCCCCTTGCGGTGCGTATCGGCGCCGGTGAAGGCGCCCTTGCGGTGGCCGAAGAGTTCGCTTTCAACCAGGTTTTCGGGCAGGGCACCGCAGTTGACGGGAATGAACGCCCGGTGGGCTCGTTCGCTCTGGTCGTGGAGACTGCGGGCCACCAGTTCCTTCCCGGTCCCCGTCTCCCCGAGGATCATGACGCTGGCATCCGTCGGTGCGATCGTCTCGATGAGCCGGCGCACCTGGCGCATCGCGGGGGTTTCACCGATCAAAAGCGCGCCACCTTCGGCCTGCTTCAGCCGGGTTTCCAGGGCCGTGGTCCGATTGGCCAGGTCGCGCCGTTCCGCAACTCGCTGGAGGAGCACTTCCAGCTCGGCCCACTTGCAGGGCTTGGTGAGGTAGTCGAACGCGCCCAGCCGGAGGGCCTGAACCGCCGTGTCCACGGTCGCGTGCCCCGTCAGGATGATCACCTGCGTATCGGGGCTGAGCTGGCGGACCTGCCCGAGCACCTCCACGCCCGAGATCCCTGGCATGCGCAGGTCCAGGATTGCCGCGTCGTACGAACCTCGTTCGAGCGCCCGGATGGCGGCCGTACCGTCGGGACAGACGGTCACTTCGTGCCCCAGCCGCGGCAGCTCAAGCTGCATCAGCTCGCGGAGATGCGCCTCGTCATCGGCAAACAGAATCCGCAACCCCCCCGGCCGCTGCTTTTCCATTTCCCTTGGCTCCCTCCGTGCGCGACGATTGCGATCCCCGGCTCGCGGTCAGGCGGCATTCAGGCCACCGGCGCTGGGGTCGGACCGGGTTTGGATTCGCCCCCGAGAACGTTCCGGGTCGGTGGATCCGTCCAGGCTCTCGGATGGGTGGATCGGGAGGCGGACCAGGAACGTCGCCCCCTGCCCCTCTCCGGGACTGGTGGCTGTGATCTCGCCGTGATGCTGGCTCACGATCCGATGGGTGATCGAGAGTCCCAGGCCGGTCCCCTTGCCCACTTTTCGCTTCGTGAAGAAGGGCTCGAAGATGTTTTCCAACAGCTCCGGAGACATCCCGCAGCCATCATCGATGAAGACCATTTCGGCCATGCCGTGGGCATACCGGGCCTCGATCCGCAGCGTTCCCCCGGGCTCCATCGATTCGAGCGCATTGACCACCAGGTTGAGCACCACCTGCTTGATCTCTTGGGCATCGACATAGGCCAATACCGCTCCCTTGGGCTGAAATTGGATCGTCTTGCCGCGATATTTGCCAATGTGGCGGATCATGTCGACGACCCCTTGAATCAGCCCCGCCAGGTCCGTCCGCTCCCGCTGGATGTCGTTGCAGCGGGAAAAATCGAGCAGCCGCTCGGTGATGTTCTTGCAGCGGAAGGCCTCTTCCTGGATCATCTTGAGATAATCAAAAACCAGCCGCTGGTCGGCGTTCTGGGCCCCCTCGAAAACCGCTCCCAGCCGCCGCTCCAGGGCCTCCGAGCAAAAGGCGATCGAGGCCAGCGGGTTGTTGATCTCGTGGGCGACTCCTGCCGCCAGAAACCCGACGCCCGCCAGCCGTTCCGAGCGCACCAGTTGCCGGCTCCGCTCCTGAACCTGCTGCTCGAGGTCGGCGTAGGTGAGGCGGATCTTGGCGGTCATGTCGTTGAACGCCTCGGCCAGATCCTGCATCTCGTCGCCGGTCGCCAGCTCGATGCGGGAGTCGAACGCTCCGCGGGCCACCCGGCGGACCCCCCGCTGCAGCAGCTGAATGGGGTCCAAAACCCAGTGGTGAAAGAGGGCCGCCAGGCCGCAAAGCATGGCCAGGACCATCAGCGCCGAGGTCCAGACGATCACCCGGCTGGTCTGATAATGCCCCCGTGACATCACCAACACGTCATAAAAATCCCCAAACAGCTCTTGAGGAAGACGCATGACCGTACGCTGCAGCCGCGCCACCCGCGACTGGACGTCGCTGGCCGGTTCAATCTCGGGGAGCATCTCGGGATGGTTCTCGACGAAGTACGACGTCCCCGGCAATACCGGCTTGGCGAAAGGTGAATCGGGGTCCAGCTCTCGGAGAATCGAGGCGAGGTCGTCGTCAATCCGGAAGGCCAGCCCGAGTTCGTCGATCCCGCTGGTGGCGCGGTTGCCACGCTGGGAGTTCTGCTTGAGCAACCGCACGTAATTCGAAAGCGCCTGCTGCACCTCGCGGATCCGGCCCACAAACTCGGCCTTCTCGGCTGCCGTCGGGTCGCGGGGGAGCTGGAGGCGGAAAACGCGGTCGATCAGCTCAACCGAGGCCCCCATCTCCACCAGCTGATCCGACTGGGTGAGGTAGCTCGCGTGGAAGGCGCGGAGGCCGAGGATCGAGCCCCCCATGAGGATCAGCATCATCCCCACGACCACGCTCAGGCCGACCATAAGCTTCACGCGGATGGGCCAGCGGACCATGACGACCTCCGTGTCGCTGGAGTGGGCACGAGGACCCGGGGGGACTTGACCGCTTATACCACAACGGGCAAACCGGCTCAAACGGAGTCTCAACCGGATTCCACCGCCGCAGCGGCCGATCGAGCCTCACCGACGGACGTCGCCGCCGAGCTTCACGATCGGTTGATCCACCAGCCAGCAGGCCCGATGGTTCCCCCCAACGCGGTCTTCACGGCCAGATCCTCAAGGCAGCGATCCCCACCCCTGGGATGCGACCGCCACCACCAGCGCGATCAGCAAAACACCCGCCAGGATCACGCGGAGATTGCGGACGCCGCGTTGGAAACGGGCCTCACTTCCCGGGTCCAAACGCAATCCCTCCAGGGCAGCAAGCCGACTCGCAATGCTGCCGTGCCTCCACGAGGGGGCGGCTGTGTCGATCCCATTGCGTAAGGCAACCGTGGCCAGAGCCTGGGAAAAGATGCGGATGCCGGTCGGACAGAGGGCGTGCAGCCCCACCACACCCCCCTCCGCCTCAGCCCCGGCCGAAACCGCCTCGGGCTCAATGTGGGGAGGACACGCCAACGAGCCGCAGGAGACGGTGCGGCAACCGTAAACGTCGGCCTGCCGCTCAAACCGTCGCGAGAGCCTCCCAAAGACAAGCCAGAGATAGACTCCGAGAAACGCCAAGACCGCGGTCGACAGCACAACCTCCTCCACCACTGAGGCGAACTCCACGGGGACCAGGGAAAGCGTCTTGACCCACCCCGCCAGCACCGCGCAAAGCTGGGCCACCAGCGACAGCACGCCCAGGCTGCCGAGAAAAAAGAAACCGAAATACGGAAGATGGTTGTGGGCCACATGACCCAGCTCATGACCAAAAACCGCGGCAATCTCTTCGGGACTCAAGCATTCGATCATCGCGTCGGTCAAGAGTACATAACGGAACTGGGGCAAGACCCCGGTCACGCAGGCGTTCACCATCGTGAAATTGGTGTCCCAGACCCGGACGTCCGTGAATCGAAACCCCGCGCGGCTGGCAGCCACGTCCAGCCGTCGACGGAGCCGACCAGGGGGCAAGGACCGGGTCGGCCACGCCATGAGCACGAAGGCGGGAGACGCCGAAAGAATCAGGCACCCGAGAACGGCGAGCTCGACCGGCTCCACCAGAGGATGATCCTGCCAGGCTGGCCAAAGCCTCGCCAGAACGTCATGACGTACGAAAAAAATGAGGATGACCGGCAGAGTCAGGCCCAACGCCAGACGCGACTTGAGCCACAGAAACGACTCCAGCCGAAGTCCCCGGCCCGGCTCCTGAAAGGCACGCTCTGCGTGATAAACCCCACTCCAAACCAGCAACTGAATCAAAACGAAGGGGGCGAACACGGCGAGATCGTCGACCAGGAACGATCCCTCAAGTCCCCAATCCTTCAGGACCAGCGTCGACCAGCCCAGGTGGTGAATCATCCAGGCATAGGTTGCCAGGCCGAAAACGGTCAAGAATCGGAGTCCACGGGTGTAGCTCCGGCGAATGCGCGCCGAAGCATAGCCCAACCCCGAAACCCGGGCGGCAACCCAAACTCCCAGGGCGAACGCGAGGATCCCAACCACCAGGACGCCCACCGCCGCCCCCAGAATCCGCCAGGGCGCCGGCGACGCGGAGTACGCGGCTGGAGGCAGCTCCAGACCGAAGGCGATCAACAGTGCGATCAGAATGGAAATTGGCATTCAAGACCCAAGGCGGCCGATCGCCCCCGATTCCACCACGAGGCCACCTCACGCCTCCGAGAATCCCACCAAGATGATGGACACCGGATAAGTGATTGGGCTCGACTCCCCTTGGATCTCCAACCGCAGAGGAACCACAACCCTCCAGGTCTCCTTGTCCTCGTCGTGAATCATCGAGGGAACCGAGGGGGCCGGATCGGTCGGAACCGCAAGCATGAAAAAGCACGCCGGATGGCTCGAGCCCGCCGCCTCGGCACTCTGAGACTCGAGCTGCTTGCGTGGCGGAAGCGCCAGCGTTTGGTCCTTCGACGCCGGTAGCAGAAGCACGTAATCGCGATAGGGACTGACCCCGAGGTGGTCCCCATTCACCGGCTGAAGCCCATACCGGGCCGTGTAAAGCCCCGGGACAATCGTCTGATCGCGGTAATCATGCCCTTCCGACTCGAACCGGATCGCCCCCAAAAGCTCCCCTTCCTGGAGAAACGGAAACTGGATGACCCCCTCGGTTCCCGCCGGCCGCGACGTTGCGGGGATCGATTTCCGCAGCCACAGGTCCGCCAAGACCTTGCCGTCACCATCCAAGACTCGATAACCCTCGGAATTCAAGCTGGCCCTGATCTCGGTCGACAGCCCTTCCGGCGGACCTTGCTGGAGCGGCTCAACCGAATACGGATCCGCCGCCAAAAGCGGGGAAGCAACCACCAAGAGGACCGTACTCCAGATCCAGCGCATCGACAAACCTCTTCCAGAGCGGATGGGCGAACCCCGCGACCCGCGGATTCTCGTCACTCTTATCTCCACCAATTCAGTTTAGACAATCAAACCGGTTTCGACCCCAGAAAACGCACGAGCCCTCGCCTGCGGGGGACAGGCGGCCCTGGCCGCCATGGGCTTCAAGCCCCAAGCGACCCTGAGACCTGCCCCCAGGTACCCTCCCAGCGAAGCGATCGGGGCGGCGGAGCCCGCCGACGATCGCCCGGGTGCCCGGCGGCGAAGCGTCGCGGCGATTCGTTGCGGGCTCGGGAGGTTTCAGAGCGAAAACTCACCAACAAAGCTGCTGCGGCAATTGGGGTCGTTCCAGCGGCTGTCCAGCCCGTCCCCCTTGTACTCGTGCCCCAGGGTGTACGCCGGGAGCGCCTTGACTCCCAGCGAGAGCGGGGGATAGGCCACGACCTCGTTGCCGCAGAAATGGTCACGCTCGTCCAACGGCCGGGTCACGATCTGAGCCAGCCCGGCGGCCCAGAACGAAGCCCGCGGAGCATGAGGCATGGCGTGGGCATGGGCGGTCTGGACCTCCGCGGCCGCCGCATGCTTCTCAACCTTGAGGGCCATCCGCGCCGTCTTGATATCAATCACATTGCGGAGACGGGACCCACCCAATTCCCGGGCCATCGCGATGAGAGCCGCCCGCTGGCTCGACGAGGCTTTCTCGTCGACGATCAGGACGGCCGTTGCCGCCTCGGGGCGATCCTCGGAAAAGG
>Ga0308411_10003075_pt1 | contig 11220 bp, 9 predicted proteins | sample HotsprottomLayer_2_FD_203530 | JGI IMG/M metagenome (GOLD analysis project Ga0308411, IMG submission 203530) | Hot spring phototrophic mat microbial communities from Octopus Spring, Yellowstone National Park, Wyoming, United States -... | ecosystem: Environmental > Aquatic > Thermal springs >... | reverse complement strand
TGGGGCGCGGCTCCGCCCGTCCGCCTCGGCTGGTGATCCTTCGCTATTTGGGTGGTGTGCCGGACGAAGCGCCGCTGGCGCTGGTGGGCAAAGGAGTCACGTTCGATTCGGGCGGCTTGTCGCTCAAACCGACCGATGGCATGAAGACGATGAAGTGCGACATGGCGGGGGCGGCGGCCGTGCTGGCCGCGCTGCAAGCGATCGCCCAGCTTCGTTTGCCTCGGAACGTGATCGGCTTGTGCGGGCTGGTCGAAAACATGGTCAGCGGCAGTTCCTACAAGCTGGGCGATGTGCTCCGCGCGCGCAGCGGCAAGACAATCGAGGTCCTCAATACGGATGCCGAAGGGCGGCTGGTACTGGCCGACGTCCTGGACGTGGCGCGGCAAGACCAGCCCAGCCGGATCGTCGACCTGGCCACGCTCACGGGGGCGTGCGTGGTGGCGCTTGGCACGGACGTCGCCGGGCTGATGACCAACAACCCGTCCTTCAGTACGCAGGTCCAGCAGGCAGCGCAGACGGCAGGCGAAGCCGTCTGGCCGCTGCCGATGCTCCCCGAATTCAGCGAGCAGCTCCAAAGCGACGTGGCCGACCTCAAGAACGTGGGGGAGGGACGCTGGGGCGGTGCGATCCTCGCGGCCAAGTTCCTCGAAGAGTTCGTCGGCAGCACCCCCTGGGTCCATCTGGACATCGCGGGTCCCGCCTTCCTGGAAAGCGCCAAACCGTGGCTGGACGCCGGCGGCACCGGCTTTGGCGTGCGGACGCTGGTCGAACTCGCCCGGCGGCTGCCAGGCTGAGCGCGCACAGCTTGCTGGGCGACACAACCGCCTGCGGAGCCGTTGGTTCGATTCTCAGCGCTGGCCGGACTGCCGCACGCGGCAGCATCTTAACACCTCCGCACGGTTGCGGCACCCGAGGTGGCTTGCCTCCCGCACGACGTGCCTCAGGCGGGGCCCAAAACCGATGGCCACCTTGCGGCATGCCGCAATTTTGCTAGGATAGCCACTTGCAATCAAACTGCATCAAAATACGATGCGTAATACCCCTCAGAGATCAAGAAGGGGCCGGAAGGAGAGCGAGAGGCATCTTTGGACAAGCTTAAGGCACACTCCGCCGCGGCAAGTCCTGGAAGCGCGGCTGCGGTCCGACCAACCCGTTGCGCCTGGTCCTTGGTCGCGGCGGAGCTATTGAAGCAACAGGTCCGACGGGCTTTCGTGTCGCCTGCCCGTCGTTAAAGGTCACAAAGCGCGACGAGGTTGTTTCACGTTTCCCTCGCAAGAGGAGGAGTTGCAATGCTTCGGAGATTGGTTCGTTGCAAGAAGGGACAGGGGCTCGTCGAGTACGGCCTGATCATTGCCGGTGTGGCGCTGATCAGTGCAGCGGCGATCTCCGTGTTCGGCCACAAGACCAGTGACCTGATTGCCGCCGTGGCCGCGGTGCTACCTGGCGCACACGACGAGGACAATGGTCCCATCGAAAGCGGCCGGCTGATCGAGACGACGGAGATGTCGCCCACGAACACCACGATCGAGCTGGATGTGGCGACGATTTTGGCAAACAACCAGACCCCGCGTTTGGGTAACAATGTCGGCTTGGATTCGCCGGCCGACTTCGGTGGGCTGGTGGTTGAACCGTAGTCCGCTCCGCGAACCGAGAGGGTTAGGGGTCCGTAAGGCCCGCGCTTCCCGAAGTGGAGGCGCGGGCCGGGCCTTTTGATCGATCTCACGACGGGAAGCGAGCGCGATGGTGCTTGTGCCGCTGGCGCTGATCGCCTGGGCGACCTGGCACGACCTGCGTACGCGCGAGATTCCTGACAGCATCTCGATTGCCTTGCTCGTCTGGGCGGTGGCCCTGGTCGGGCTGGGGTGGCACCCCGGAGGGTGGCGCGGGCTAGTGAGTGGGGCCGGCCTGGGGTTGCTGCTGACACTTCCGTGGTTTTATGTAGGTGGCATCGGAGGAGGCGATGTCAAGTTGCTGACAGGGCTGGGGGCTTGTCTGGGCCCGGGACCCACGCTGCGCGTCTTGTTGTGGACGGCGGTCGCAGGGGGGCTGCTGGCCCTTTGGGCGCGCTGGCGCAAGCAGTCCGACTTTGCCTACGTCCCGGCGATCCTGGCCGCACTGCTCATTGAATATACGATCCATTAAATGCACGACGGGAGGGTGGCGTGAGCCGCTGTAAGTCCATCGCGCGGCGGCGAGGAAGGCGGCCGGGGCAAGCTCTGGTGGAGCTGGCGGTCGTGGCGCTGGCGGTGTACCTGCTCTTGGCGGCCATTCTGACCTTTGGTTTCATGATGTACGCAGGCCAGGGGTTGCAAACTGCGGTGGACCTGGCTGCCCGGGAGATCAGCCGGCTTCCGCTGCCGGCCGACGACTATAGCCTCGAGCAAGTGCTGCGGGGCAACGCCCAGGCCGACCCGCAGCTTGCCGCAGTGCGGCAGCAGGTGTACGACGAGCATTACCTGGTACTCAATCTCGATACGCTACATGGCCGCGCGTCGCTCGCGGAGCTGGTGGCCGATCTGCCGCTGGTGAATCAGCAGCTTGTGCCGCTGATGCTCGTGGATCAGATCGAGGGGGTGCGGGTGCTGCGCTATCCCGGGGCCGTCTGGCAGGATACGGATGCGAGTGATGACCCGCTCGATCCACCCCCCAGTGGTTGGCGGGTTTCGATCCCGCTGGTGGTGGCCCGCGACGCGCAGGGGGTGGAAAGCATCCGCTGGGTCGCTCCCCTGGAGCCGATCGTGCGTGGTACTGAAAGCCGCATCGATCCGTTCCGGATCAGCTCCCCAGAACGCGGCGTGGTGGGGCTGCGGCTGAATTACCCGGTCCAATCGCCGGTGATGAGCAGCTTCCGCCCTTCCCCCGCAGGTCCCTTCGAGCCGACAATCGGCCGAGTGCATGTCGCCGACGACAGCGCGGTCGGCACGGTCGGCGGCAGCGAGCTGGGGCCGGCGGGGCCGCTGGTCAGCCCTGACTCGGTCTATGGCCCGACCGCAGGAAGATATGGTTTGGGGCGACAGGCCGCCCTCGGGAGCCAGACGCTCACGGGTGGCTTACCGGTTCGCCCTTACCGTCGGGTGCTCACCGCGCAAGCGCTGTACCGCCGCGAACTGTTCCCCTAATACCTGCCTTGCATTACGACCGGAAGAGAGTGCTGCCATGCCGCCTGTCCGTCCTGCCGCCTCGCGCGGTGGACTGTTCTCGCCGCTGACGATAGGGATGGGAGCGGTGCTCTTGGCCGCGGCTGGGGGGCTGATCTGGCTTTTGGCCCCGGGATGGGTATTGGCCGTCTGGCCGCGGTGGAAAGGACCGCGCGTGCTGATTCCGGTCAACACGCGCACGATCCCCGCCTATACCACGGTGCTCCGCGAGCACCTCCTGGATCCTCAGAAAGGAACGCTGCGCTATTTGGAGATCCCGCCCGAGCAGACGATCGGCATGTCGCTGGTGGCCGTCGGCAACGACGGTCAAAGGGTTCAGTCGCGCGTCGGCGGCGTCCGGATCGTCGAGGGACGGATCCTGCTGATCACCCCTCAGGGAGAAGAAATTCCTCTGTCGCGGGTGCAGTCGCTGGGCGGCGCCATCCTGGATGTGCAGGAAATCCTGGGCCGGGTCGTGGCCCGCGACAAGCTACCCAATTACGGCTTCAGGGAGGAGAACTTCCTTCCGCGGGGGACGCGTCCGGGGGTCGCTGCCGGCATTCCGCCCGGCATGCAGGCGATCACCTTGCCGGCCGACCGGCTGACCGGCGTGCACAGCCTGCAGCCGGGGGACAGGATCGACGTGCTGGCTTCCATCCCACTGCAATATCTGGACCGGTTCGGCGGGAGTGAGCCACGGGGCTGGTCGGCTTTGGTGAGCGCTGGCAGCGCGTCGCCCCGGCCTGCCAAGAACCAGGAGGGAAGCCACACCCGGATGGTCGTGCAGGATGGCCTGCTGGTCACGGGCGTGGTGATGCGTGCCTCGCCGCAGAAGTCCAGTTCCCTGACGCAAGGCACGCAGGTCCGCAACATTCCGGTCCAGGAGGTGGTGCTGGCGGTGCATCCAGACGATGTGCCGCTGCTCTCGGAAGCCTTAAGCCTGGACGCCGAAATGACGGTGATCGCCCATTCGGGGCGCCCTCCGCAGGCCGACCGTGCGGAGATGCCTGCGGGGATGGTCGCCGTGCCGCTGTGCGCCCGGCCGATCGCCGCTTTGGCACGCCTCCAGCGGGACGACTTTTATCACCCGCAGACGCGGCGGCTGACATCCGCGTGGCTCTCGGTAGAAGATGTGCGGCGGAAGCAGATCGTCACCGAGGTGCAGCAGATTCTCGGCCGGGTGGCCGCCCGCGACCTGATGACAGGCGAATATGTCACTGAGGGGGACCTGCTGCCCGAGGGAACCCGGCCGGGGCTGGCGGCAGGCATTCCGCCTGGCAAGCGCGCGTATCTGCTACCCAGTGAGCAGGTGGTCGGAGCCAGCGCCCTAAGGTCCGGCGATCACCTGGACCTGGTGGCGAGCATTCCGCTGGACCTGCGTCAACCGATGGGAGCGCGTCTGGGGACGCCGCTGCCGCTGGCTTCTCCGTGGAACTGGATCTCCAAGCAGGCCGAGATTCGCGTGGTGGCACAAGATGCCGTGGTGGTGGGAATGCTTCCCAAGGCGGCAGGCAACACTGCGGGGGATGCTGCCAAGACGGTCCTGCCGGACCTGATCCTGGCCGTGGATGCTCGGGAGATTGCCGACTTGGCCCAGACCCTGGCGAGCGGTGTTTCGCTGACTGCGGTCGTCCGCAGCGCTCAGTCGTCGGCGACTTCCGAAACGGCTGCGCCCCGGGACGACCAGCAGATGCAGATTCCGGGCAACCGCCTGCTGGAGCGGATGCATGCCATCGAGACGTTGGTCGGTGAGAAACGGGAGGTGGTCCTGTTTTTCACTCCGCCGGCGGAAGCGACGACCGTCCGCAAGCCGGTGATTCCGATATCTGCCGCCGCCCCAGGGGCTGCGGAGCCGACGCCATGAGCTGCTGGAAGCGAACGATGCCGCGGGGGATGCGACGACTGCGGGCCAGAAGCCGCACGGTCAGAGGCTATGTCCTGATCGTGGTGGCTCTGCTTCTGCCCGCGCTGTTGGGACTGGCAGCGCTGGTGATCGAGCTGGGGCTGGCACGCTGGACGCAGCGTCAGATGCAGACGGCAGTCGATGGTGCGGCGCTGGAAGGCCTCGCGGGACGCGACGGCCCAGAGCTGCCCGACCTGCCGCCGCCGGAAGAGCGACGACGCGGGGCGGCTGCCCGCCATATCCAGCAGGTGCTGGACGACGATCTGAACCCGGACAATGGCGATCCGCTAGCGGTGGGGGCGGGACCGCGCTGGGAGCTAACCGGCGGCATCCCGTGGTCGCACGGAACGTACGCGGCGCAGACCCTGACGCTCCCCGAGGTTTTCGTGTACGACCCGGAGCCCGCCTTGAACCTCGCAAATGCACCTGAGGGGGACCTCGTGGCAGGAGTGTTCGACGCGGAGGCCGACCGGCGGAGCCGCGAGAGTGCCGATTATCTGCGAGCGGACTTTGCGCCGACCCTCGATGGGGACGATGCCTTTCTGGTGCGTCTGCGCAGGACGACGGAGGTGCTGGACCCTGCGCGAGGACAGACCGGAGGTCCGATTCCCTTTTTGTGGGGCCAAGGCAGTTTGCTGTCCCCGCTCCGTCGGGCCCAGGGGATTTCGGTGCGGGCCACGGGGATCGCTCAGGGGCGGCGGGCGCTGGCCGCAGGCCGCAGTTATCCCGAGCAGGGAGTCAGCGGCGTAACGGCGGTGGCGGCGACGCGCCCGGCTTGGGAGACGCTCTTTTTGCCGGGGGTGGCGGTGACCGTGGCACTGGGGGACGATGGCGTGCTCCGCGCAGGCGCGACGGTGGTCGGCTGGCTGTGGGAGGCCCAAGGACGCGGAAGGCGCGTGCAGCTCGCAGACCTGCTCGTGCCCGCGGCACCGCTGCCAGATGCGGCCGCCAGTGTGGCTGCGCTTGTGGCGAGTACACCTGCCGCGACCAGAGATGCGTACCTGCCCATCCTCCTCCCGCCGGACGATCCGGATCTGGGCGGGCGAGTGATCGGCTTGGGCCTGGTCCAGATTCAGCCCCTGGCCGGCAACGAGTTCCAGCTTGTAGCCCGAGAGCAGCGGATGGCGCAGGCGAACGCCTCCGCCGTTCTTCCGGAGCCTCTGGACGAGGCGCTGCGGGCTTTGGGAGCGGAAGCAGTGAACGGCCTTCTGTCGCATCACCGGGCGCTGATGCGTCCTTTAATGACGCCAGCGCTGGTGCGCTAGACGACCTCGATTGCCGGGGATATGAGCCTTTATGACCGTGAGTCTCTTGCTGGTCGGCGGCGATCCTGTCCTGCGCGAGGAGCTGCAGTCTGCCTTGGAACAGATCCCGCAGCACGAGCCGGTGCTGTTTGTCGCACGGGACTGGCGCGCGGCGTTGGAGATGGCGCGGGGCCGGCCGCCCGAGGTGGTGCTGGTCGAGCTGGATGCAGAGCCTGCGCGCCTCAGGGCGTTCGCCCAGGATCTGGCGGCGGCGGCCCCGCAGGCGGTGTTGGTCGGCATCTTCGAGCCGCAGGCGGTGCCGCCGGAAGTTCCCGAGTCGGCATTCCTGATCGAGGCCCTGCGCAACGGTGTGCGGGACTTTACGCGCCGCCCGATTTCGACGCTCGATCTGGACCAGCTTCTGGCGCGGCTGGAAAAGGGAGGCAGCCGACGTCCTGCCTCCGGTGCCGTGTGCAGTTTTTTGAGCAACAAGGGGGGGGTCGGCAAATCCACGCTGGCGGTCAACGCCGCGGTGCTCGTGGCCCAGCAGCATCCCCGTCGCGTGTTGCTGGTCGATGCTTCGCTGCAGCTTGGGGTCGCTGCCTCGCTGCTCGATGTCACGCCGGTGACGACCCTCACCGACGCCGCACGGGAGCGGCAGCGGCTGGATGAAACGCTGATCCGCGAGCTGGCCACGCCCCACGAGAGCGGCCTGGACCTGTTGGCGGCACCGCGCTCCGCCGTCGAGGCGGCCCAGATCGACGACGAGCTGCTGGCCCAGGTCATCACGTTGGCGCGAAGGTCCTACGATCTGGTGGTCGTCGATACCTTCCCGCTGCTGGACCGGATCGTCGTGGCGATCCTCGACTTGACGCAGCGGGCGTACCTGGTCACCGAGAACACTGTGCCGGCCATTCTGGGGGCCTCCCAGCTCCTGACGCTGCTGGACCGGCTGGGCTTTCCCGCGCAGCGGCGGCGGATCGTGCTCAATCGGTATCTTGCTCTGGCCGGCAGTCCCAGGCCGCTGGACGTGGCCCGCCAGCTCGGCTGCCCGGTCGATTTCGTTCTCCCCTACGACAAGCAGGTTCTGATCGCCGCCAACACGGGGCAGCCGCTGGTCTTGCGGCTGAGCCGGTTTTGGGGGCTGGGACCTCCTCTGAGAGCCCTGGCTGCCGATATGGAAACGTTGGCCGGCTCCTTGGCTGTCGGAACGTCGCGGCACCCGCCCACCTCGGGGTCGATAGCGGCTCCCATGCCCGTATCGTCCGGAATTCCAGGGGAAACGTCATGAACGACGAAGCCGCAGGGACGCCCCCCGCGGGGGCCGAACCGCACCTCCACCCTCGCGCGGCGTTTCAAGCCTTGCGCACGGCGCTGCCCGTCGAGCGGATCCGCGCCCAACCGCCCGCCCGAACCGGAGGCCCCGAGCCCGCGCAGCGCCCCTTCGTTGCCGAAGGCAGCGCCAGCTTCCAGGTCGTCAAGAGCCAGCTCCACCAGCGGTTCCTGGCCGCCTTGGAGCAGCAAGACTTGCTTTTGGCCAGCGAGGACCGGATCGCGCAGTTCGTGGAGACGTTCGTCACCCAGGCGCTGGAGGATGCGCCGGTGCCGCTCAACGAGGATGAGCGACGGCGCCTGGTGGACGACCTGCGCGAGGAAGCGTTGGGGGTGGGGCCCCTGGCGCCGCTCATGACGGACCCGGCGATCACCGACATCCTGGTCAACGGCCCGCAGGTGGTGTACATCGAACGCTTCGGAAAGCTGGAAAGAACACAGATCCAATTTCTGGATACCAACCACCTGGTGCGGATCATCCAGCGGATCGTGACCCGGGTCGGGCGGAGGATCGACGAGAGCGTGCCGATGGTGGACGCCCGCTTGCCAGACGGCAGCCGGGTCCATGCCACGCTGCCTCCCGTGACGCTGGATGGTCCGACCCTGGCGATTCGGCGCTTTGGCCGGCGGCGGCTGCGGCGGGAAGACCTGCTGCAGCTTGGCATGCTCTCTCCGGAAATCGCCCAGTTCCTGGAGATGGCCGTGCGCGGCCGACGGAATCTCTTGATCTCGGGAGGAACCGGTTCGGGCAAATCGACGCTCCTGGGGGCCTTGGCGGAGGCGATCCCCCCCACGGAACGGATCCTCACCATCGAAGACGCGGCGGAGCTGATCCTCGATCAGCCGCACGTCGTGCGGATGGAGACGCGACCGCCCAACATCGAGGGCCGCGGTCAGATCACGGCCCGGGACCTGGTGATCGGTGCCCTGCGGATGCGTCCGGACCGGATCATCGTGGGCGAGGTGCGCGGCGGCGAAGCCCTGGACATGCTGCAAGCGATGAACACGGGACACGAAGGGGGCATGAGCACCATCCACGCCAACAGCCCTCGCGATGCCCTGGCCCGTCTGGAAACCATGGTCCTGATGGCCGGCCTGGAGCTTCCTTCCCGCGCGATCCGCCAGCAGATCGCGGCGGCCATCCATTTGCTGATCCACGTCCGTCGCTATGAAGACGGCGTCCGCCGCATCGAATCGGTGGCCGAACTGACGGGGCTGGAAGGGGATGTGCCGCAGCTTCAGGAGATCTTTCGCTTCGAACCGCGGCGCTACGGAGGACGGAGGATCGAAGGATCGTTCGTCCCCACAGGCATTGTGCCCCGCCTGGCAGATGCCTTGCGCGACCGGCAGTTCGCGGCCCCCCGAGAGATCTTCGAGCGTCCTAGCGAACTGGAACGTCCTACGGAACGATGACTTTCCCCGAGCTCTTGTACGGATTTGCCGCGACCGGGCTGCTTGCCAGTGCCGTGCTGTGGGGGCGTTGGGCCTGGTGCTGGGAGCTGCGGCGACAGACACTGCGCCGGTTGGCGCCGCCTCCCGTTCCCACCGCTGTTCCGCCAGGGCCGGTCGTTCTTAGGGCTCTGGGGCAGTACCGCGGCGCGTGGCTGGCGTGGGCCTGCGGCGCAGCGGTGGCCCTGGGCCTGGCGGGCCTGGCCGCTGTGCGCTGGAGATACAGCCTGACGCTGGGGCTGATCGCTGCCCTGCTGGGCCAGGAACTCCAGATCGCCTTGCGCCAGCGGGCCGAGGAGCGTCTGGAAAATCAGCTCGCCGACGCGCTGGACCTGATGATCGCGGCGCTGGGAGCGGGGGCCGGCCTGGTCCCTGCGATCCAGTCGGCTGCGGCCCGGGTCTCCGCGCCGCTGAAGCTTCTGCTGGAGGATCTGCTCAGCCGCATCCGTCTGGGAGACGATCCGCGCCGGGTCTTCCGGGACCTGGCCCAGCGCGTTCCCCTGGAGAGTTTTACCTTGCTCGCCACCAGCCTGGTCGTCCATTGGGAGGCTGGCGGACCGGTCAGTTCGAGTTTGGCCCTGGTGGCGCGCACCATCCGCGACCGTCTGGAAATCGCTCGCCGCATCCGCAGCAACATCGTCCAATCCCAACTGTCCACCGTGTTCGTCCTGCTGGTCACGTATTTCATCGCGGCCATCGTCTGGAGGAACAATCCTGCTCAAATGGCCGCCTTCTTGAACACGGAGGTCGGGAGTTTCTTCGTGATCAGCTCGTTGCTGCTGCAAGCGATGGGCATTCTGTGGATGCGTTGGGTCAGTCAGATTCGATTCTGAGGGCGACGATCATGATGCTCAGGATGCTCGTCGTGGCCGTGCTGGGGGTCCTCCTGGTGATGGCGGGGCGTCGTTGGCGTGCTGAGGCCCTAGCGCGCCGGACGCGACGCCGGTTGCCCATGAATCGTGGTGACTTCCCGGCCCCAGCCATCTCCAAGACCGAAGTGGAGGGGCCCTTGGCACGCTGGCTTGAGCGGGCCGGGTTCCGCAGCCCGCAGGCGCCAGCGCAATTCCTCGTGGCTTCCGCTCTGGCCGTCTGTGCGGCCGTCGCCATGTTGGCCGCCTTGTATCTGACCGGTCTTGTGCAAGCCTCCCTCCAAGCCGTCGCGAACCTGCCGGGGGGGCTGGGAGACCTTTTCCTGCCGCTGGTCGTGCTGGCCCCCTGGCTATTGGGGCTTGGGGTGAGCGGCCTGCCAGCCCTGGTCGTATACCAGGCCCGGCAGCGGGTGGTCCGCTCGGTGCAGCGCGATCTGCCGTTGACCCTGGAGCTTCTGGCCACGCTGAGCGAAGCGGGGCTGGCGTTCGACAGCGCGCTAAGCCGCATCCAGCAGACACGATTGGCCGAAGGCTGGCTGGCCCAGCAGTGGCGGAACTTTCAGACGGACCTGCTCGCCGGGCGCACCCGAGTCGAGAGCCTCCGGCAACTGGCGGACCGGGTCGATCTGCCGCCGGTGTCGATGTTGGTCGCCGCACTGATCCAGGCAGAACAGCTCGGCTCTGGTTTGTCCGCGGTCCTGCGGCAGCAAGCGGACGACCTGCGAGATCGCCGGCGGCAACAGGCTCACGCGCTGGCCATGACCCTCCCCGTGAAACGCGTCGTTCCGCTGGTGATTTGCTTCCTGCCAGGGCTGTTCGTGTGGGTGCTCGGTCCTTTTTTCGTGCACTTGTTCCAGGTAGCCGACGCCCTGACGCGCGTGCGGAACATGGTTCCATGAGTGCGCTGGGTCGCCAGTCTTGGTGCGCCTTGATCGACCGTCGGACCGGGCGGGTCCTGCTCCCTCGACTCGCACTGGCGCTGACCTGGTGGCAACGGCTGAAAGGCTGGCAGATGGCCGACTGGCCCCCTCCTGGCTCCGGACTGTTGCTGTATCCTTGCCGGGCCATTCACACCCTGGGCATGCGATTCCCGATCGATGCGGCGTTCCTGGCCCTGGACGGCACGGTCCTGGCAATCGAAATGCATCGCAGCCCCTGGAGGTTCGTGCCGCCTGTGCGTTCCGCGGTTGCCGTGCTCGAAGTGCCCAGCGGCGGCTGCCTGCTGGAAAGCGGGCAAACGCTTGCCGTCGCCGTCCCCAATGGCCTGCAGCCATGCCGTTTGCCCC
>Ga0308411_10003074_pt1 | contig 11221 bp, 11 predicted proteins | sample HotsprottomLayer_2_FD_203530 | JGI IMG/M metagenome (GOLD analysis project Ga0308411, IMG submission 203530) | Hot spring phototrophic mat microbial communities from Octopus Spring, Yellowstone National Park, Wyoming, United States -... | ecosystem: Environmental > Aquatic > Thermal springs >... | reverse complement strand
TTCCTCCCTTAAGGGATGAGGCAGTTTAAGGAGGATTGATTTCAAAATCCTATGGACTATCAGATCAGGGTATCTCCTAATAGGCGAGGTAAAGTGGGTGTATGCCTCTGAGGCAAGGCCAAAGTGACCGATATTGTCTGTGCTATAACGGGCCTGCTTCATACTCCGTAGGAGGTGTTTTGAGATAAGCTCCTCGTGGGGATGACCACTGATACGGCTAATAAAGCGGTGCAGGTCCTTAGCCCTGCCCTGATAGGGGTCACTTATAAGACCTGAGGCATATAAAAACCTAAAGGTCTCTTCAATCTTATCCTTCTCAGGTAACTCATGCACCCTGTATATGGCAGGGCATTGGGCCTCTTCAAGGTATCTGGCCACGGCCTCATTGGCTGCGATCATGAAGTCCTCAATAAGCATATGGGCGATGTTGCGCTCGGCCTTGATGATGTTCTCAGGATTGCCCTTGAGGTCAAGGAGCACCTCTGGTTCAGGCAGGTCAAAGTCAAGACTACCCCGAGCCTTACGCCTCTGTCTCAGGCGTTGCGACAGCTCATACATCCTCACCAGGTCTTCCCTCAAGTACAGATAGTCTCCTACCGCCTCATTGTCGGCACCCACTATCAGGTCCCTGACAATGGTGTAAGTAAGCCTCTCATTGCTATTTATAATGCTTGGATAGAACGAGGAGGCAATAACCTGTCCATCTCTGTCAATGTCCAATTCAACGGTCATGGCAAGCCTGTCAACCCTTGGTTTGAGGCTACAGAGGTCCTCAGAGAGTTCCTTTGGCAGCATATGGATCACACGGTCAGGGAAGTAAAAACTCGTCCCCCTCTTGCGGGCCTCAAGGTCAATGGGGCTATCCCATCTCACATAGTGGGAGACATCTGCGATATGCACCCACAGTCGGTATCCATCACCTAAGGGAGTCACAGAGACGGCGTCATCAAAATCACGGGCGTTCTCTCCATCAATGGTGAAGGTATTAAGCCATCGCAGGTCGCGTCTACTGTTCAGATCTACTTTATGTCTCAATTCCTTTGCCTCTATAGTGGCCTTTTGTGGATACCTTGAAGGTATATCAAGCTCTTCAATAAGGGCATCTATGTCGGCAGCAGGATTATCAGGTCTATTAATGACCTTTACTATCTTGCCTAAAGCCGGGCGCCTCCTATCGCCATAATCTGTTATCTCGGCAACTACCACATCACCCAATCTTGCCCCCTTTAAATCACTGGGGCCTAAATAGAGATCAAAGGGTATTTTGGGGTCCTTTGGTCGCAGAAAATAGCATGACCTGTCCTTATCAATAATCCCCGATATCCTCTTGTGGGCCCTATCAAGGATCCTGACGATAGACCCCTCTCGCCTGAGTTGACTTTCAAGGCGCACAATGACCTTATCATTGTCCATTGCCCCCATCGTTGCCCTTGAGGGTATAAATATATCCCTTTGTCCTGGCTGCTCAAGTACCACAAAGCCATAGCCCTCTCGGTGGGCCTCAAAATAGCCCGTTAAAAACTCAAACTCCTTTACAGACCCATACAGACCCTTCCTTGTCTTGATAATCTGCCCCTCTTGGGTAAGGGTCCGTAGGAGCCTCTTGAGCACCCTCCTTTCGGGAGGCGATAATTTAAGCCTCTCCGATAGCTCCCTAAAACCCATAGGGTGCTCGGCCTTCTGGGTTATGAAGTCTAATAGGGTCTCTTTATCTATCATCGGAATATCAAAAACAGTGCGGTGGTAACCGATACACCAAGCATGGCCCCTGCTACCACCTCAAACACATTGTGGGCCTTTACTATAACCCTACTGTGGGCAATAAGGGTTGCAAGGGTTAGGGCTGACAAGGATATCCCAAAGTCCTTTGTAATAAATGTGATTGCAGTCCCTATAGAAAAGGCAACGGCACTGTGACCGCTCGGCATCCCTCCCCTTATGGGGTGGCCCTTGCCAAAGTATGACTTTAGTATAATGACGAGGATCAAGACCACTATTAAAGAAAGTAGGGTTATCTCCTCTTTAGAGTGTCTTGCGATCTGCATACCCCTGTCAAAGGCGGCGTTAAGATAAGGAAAGAGCACTATATATCCAATTATTGCAGCCCCAAAGGCCGTAATTAGCACTGCACCCGCTGCGGTGTCTTTGATTATCCTTGCCTTCTCATTATACTCAGGTGATACCAGGTCAACCAAGAACTCTATAGCCGTGTTGAGCATCTCTGCAAGTAAGACCAGGATAACTACAATAGAGACAATCAGGAAGTCTATGCGGTCAAGCCCTAAGGCATAGGCCATAAATAAGACAACAGCCGCTGAATACAGGTGATAACGGAGGTGCCTCTGAGTCTTTGCGGCATGAAGGATGCCCTCAATGGCATAGTTGGTGCTTTCAAACCAACGCTTCACTTTCAGTTACCTAATTATGACAATCTATAAAGCAGTAGGGCACCCGCATATGGGAAATAATTTTAATCACTTTTGGTGTCGTTTTGTCCCACTATAGTCATGAGCCTATTTTCCAGTCTCCTCATCCTTACCGCCTCCCCTCTGTCCCCTTCATGGTCATATCCAATTAGATGCAAAAGGCCGTGGATAACAAGCCTTAGGAGCTCTTCCTGTAGGGGTATCCCCATCTCTTTAGACTGCCTTAAGGCCTGTGGGGCCGAAATTAATACATCTCCTAATAGTAAAGTCTCTGAATCAATAAACTGATGGGGTTGAACTACAGTGAAATCGTAAAGGGGAAAGGACAGCACATCGGTGACCTTATCAATCCCCCTAAACCTCTTATTCATCTCCCTTATGACCCTGTCGTTGACAAATAAAATACCCACCTCAAGATTTTTGTGCTTGACAATAGGGCGTGGCAGGGCATTTATAAAAAAACGGTGCATTGATAACCCTCTCATCGTCTCTTTTATCCTGCGGATATCTACAGGCACTGTCCTCTGTCTATTCCTTAGGGCTATCTCCACTGGCCTCCCTTGGTGGGTTGGATTCTAAAGTGACGGTCCTTTCTGTAGGGATGGACCGTGTCTTTGTGTCGTCCTTTGTCTTAGGATACTGAATCCTCTTATGGAAAATGCTTGTTAGGATGAAGGTAAACTTCTTTCTTATCTCTGAGAGGTCCTTTAGTGTAAGTTCACACTCATCTATCTGCCCATCAAGGAATATATTATTGACGATCCTGTCCACTAAGGCAGAAATCCGTGCAGGCGTAGGGTCTATGAGGGTCCTTGAGGCGGCCTCAACGGCGTCGGCCATCATTACGAGGGCCGCAACCCTTGTTTGGGGCTTTGGACCCGGATAACGGTAATTTTCTTGATGGAGGCTATCTACAGTGCCTTCCTCTACGGCCTTTTGATAAAAGTAGGCTATAAGGCTCTTGCCGTGGTGTTGCTGGATTATGTCTGTCACAACGGTAGGTATACCATGTTGACGGGCAAGTTCAATACCCTCCTTTACATGGGATATGAGTATCATACTGCTCATATGGGGGGTAAGTTTGTCGTGTTTGTTCACTCCACCTAACTGGTTTTCAACAAAGTACTCAGGCATCTTTATCTTGCCGATGTCGTGGTAATAGGCGGCTACCCTCGCAAGCAGTGGATTGGCCCCAACGGCCTCTGCCGCTGCCTCAGCGAGGTTACCCACTATGATGCTGTGGTGATAGGTGCCTGGTGCCGTTATCATAAGGCTCTTCATAAGTGGGTGTTCCAGGTCTAAGAGTTCTAAGAGGCTGATGTCAGTGGTAATTGAAAAGCTATATTCAATAACGGGCAATATCACCGATATAAGTGAGGCCGCGGCAATACCAGAAAAGAAGGCATAGGTCAAGGTGTGCAGGAAAAGTGTCTCGGTCACCACCTCCCCTTTTATTAGTAGGGCAATAGAGCCTGCTATGAGGTTTGCTACGCTGACAAGCAACCCAGCCTTTATGAGGGCAGAGCGTTTCTTACACCTAATAACACTAAAGGCCCCTGTGAGGCTCCCAACAGAGGAAAACAAGATGTAAGACGGGTCATTTAGCCAGATCCCAGAAAGAAGACTTACGATAAAGGCAAAAATTATTGCAGTATGAAAGTCAAATATAAGGGTTATGAGCATTGCCCCTACAGGCACCGGGATACCGTAGATAAAGGAGTTGAGTTCAGCAAAGTCAAGACCTCTATTGAGTCCCTCAAGTAGGTAATAAAACAGCCTTATCATGGCTAAGGTTGAGGCAAATATAAGGGTCAACAAAAGGAGCATCTTTGGATTTTTTATGTAGAGGGGTTTATACCTCAGAAGGTCCTTAGAAAAGAAAAAGAGCATCACTATTGAGGCGAGGAATATGCCGGCAAAGCGGTTCACGCCCTGTTTGTCATACATTATCAGGGCAGTGATAAAACCAAGGCTTACGATAACCAACAACAGCAGATAGTTTTTGGCAAAATAGTCCTTGATACAGTTAAGATGCCTTTGGATCTGCCAGTGCCTTTTGCCTTGACTATTCTCCATTGTCCCTCTTTTCGTATCTCTCGTAGGCCTTGACTATCTCCTGAACGAGCCTGTGTCTTACCACATCTTTGTCGCTAAAGCTTATTATCTTGATGTCTTCTATGTCTTTACAGACCTTCAGGGCCTCCACCAGCCCAGAGGTCCTACCAGCGGGGAGGTCTATCTGGGTGACATCGCCGGTCACAACGGTCTTGGAACTAAAGCCGAGCCTCGTCAGATACATCTTCATCTGTTCTGAGGTAGTATTCTGTGCCTCATCAAGGATGATGAAGGAATCATTGAGTGTCCTGCCCCGCATAAAGGCTAATGGTGCTATCTCTATGACGCCCTTTTCTATGAGCTTTGTCGCCCTGTCTATATCCATCATGTCAAAGAGGGCATCATACAGCGGACGGATATAGGGACTTACCTTGTCTTCAATATCTCCGGGTAGAAATCCAAGTCTCTCGCCCGCCTCAACGGCCGGCCTTACAAGAACAATCCTTGAGACCTTTTTTGAAAGATAGGCATTTATGGCCATAGCCATTGCAAGGTAGGTCTTGCCCGTACCCGCAGGACCTATACCAAAGACCACATCAAAGTTATTGATGGCCTCAATGTATAGCTGTTGATTCCTTGTCTTTGGGATTATGACCTTCTTTTTGTTGGCTATTGGTATGCCCTTACTAAAGAGACTACGAAGTGACGCTTCATTACCCTCGGCGAGATCCTTGACTGTATTAGTAAGGTCCTCCGGCCTTATTAGATAGCCTCCACGGTTGATCTCCCTTATCTCCGATATGAGCCTCTCTGCCCTCTGGATCTCTGGCTCAGCACCACTTATAAATAGCTTGTCACCCCTGATCCCTATACTCACATCAAGGGCCCCCTCAATCAGCCTTAGGGTCTTGTCAGCAGAGCCATGGATAAAGGGGTAATCGGTATCCTCATCAAGGGATATTTCTATTATCTTCGTAGGCTTCCTCCAAGATGGCAAGAGATTATTTAGGGGTCACAAAGCCCTTGAGACCTGTCTGTTTTTCTAATTGCAAGGCCTGTCGGTCTGCCTCTTTTTTGCTCGGATATGAACCTGTCCTTACCCTGTAATATATGTCATCTCTTCCCTTATCAACGATGTATGCATTGACGCCCTTTGACCTCAAGAAGGCCTTCAAGTCTTCAGCGCCCTGACGGCTTGGAAAGGCACCGAACTGTATGGCATACTGCTTCTGCTTGACCGTCTGTTTTTGAGGAGACTTCTTGTCTTGAGGTGTAGGCAGTTTTTCAGGCTTATTCAAAGCCGTCTCTACCTCACGCCCGCCTTGTACCTCCCCTTTTGGTAACTGTTGGGGCAAGGGCCTTTGGGATTCAGGCTGTCTCTCTGCTGTATCTCTCCCTATCTGTCTGCCAAAGTCCCTCTCAGGCTCCCCCTTTCCAGTCTTCTGCAACTCCACTGGTGACTTCTTATCAACCCACCAGTAGTTTGGTAGCCTCTTATCCTCAGACCCTTTAGACTGTGGTGGCGTGTGTCCAGATTCAGGGGCCTGTTCAACCACTTTTGGTGACTCCTGAGGGGGTATCTGATGTCCCTGCTCAGTAGTCCCCTGCTGAGATGTTGGCCCATTTTCTTGAGGGTTTTTGGGAGGTGGTAACTCAAGCACCCTCTTTTCTTCGGGGATCTTTAGAGGTTTTTCCACCCCATGCTCGGTCTCTGGTGCACCTGTCTGCCCTGTCTTAAAGCCGATAAAGTAGCCAAGTCCGATACTCAAGATTGAAAGTAGCAGTGCACCAGCAATAACAGAACTCCTATTAAGGAGCAATATAGAGTTCTTACCCTGGTCTTTGAGCCTCATAAAATGAGCATAGCATCACCATAGGAAAAAAATCTATAACCTTCCTGAAGGGCAATGCCATAAATTTCCCTTGTTTTTTCAACGCCTAATAGGGCTGAGACGAGCATCAGAGGGGTGGATTTTGGTAGATGAAGGTTGGTAATAAGCCCGTCAATGGCCTTGAATTTGTAACCAGGATAGATGAATATGTCTGTGCTCCCGTAGAGGGTGCCATTTAAAGAGGGGAATTGACAGAACCTGTTGGAGAATATGCCCTCTAAGGTCCTCGTGGTAGTAGTGCCCACGGCTATGACCCTCCTACCCATAGACCTGTATTGTCTGATTTTCTCAATTAATGCGTATGAGATCTCAAATCGTTCCGCCTCCATTCTGTGGTTAGTTATATCTTCTGATCCTACGGGCTTAAAAGTGCCTACACCCACATGGAGCGTCAGAAAGTCTATCTCAATCCCCTTCTCTCTAAGTTGGTCTAAGAGCTCGTTTGTAAAATGTAACCCTGCTGTGGGCGCAGCAATTGAGCCCTCTTTAGTGGCATAAACGGTCTGGTAATCCAGACGATCTGCCTCGTCAGGGGGCCTCTTTATGTAGGGAGGCAAGGGCATCAGCCCATATTGCTCTAAGACCCGTTTGGGATCACTATAAAAGTTTAGTGTCTTTGTGTGGGTTTCTTTACTAATGGAGATAAAGCCTATAGTCTCCTCACCTACTGAAACCTCTCCTGTGTAAGTCCCTTTGTATAGTACCTCCCAGCGTCCCGGTGCATCAGGTTTAACAAGTATGAGGTCTATGGCACCCCCGGTGGTCTTTCTTCCCCTCAGCCGTGCAGGTATAACCTTTGAGTTGTTCAATACAAGCAGATCTCCCTTGCTTAGAAAACCCCCTAAATCACTAAAGGTCGCATGACCTATTTGTATTTCAGGGGTCCTTTGGACCACCATAAGCCTTGAGGATGAGCGGTCCTTTAAGGGTCTAAGGGCTATTGCCTCTTTGGGTAACTCAAAGGTTAGGTCACTTGTCTTCATATACCTCTACAGTTGTGCCAGGATAAAAAAAGGAGAGTATCTCCCGATAGTTCATACCCCTCTTTGCCATGTCAAGGGCAGTCCATTGACACATGCCTACACCATGTCCGTAGCCCTTGCCCTCAATGATAAAGGCATCCTCTACTTTTGAGATATTAGTAATCATCGTGCTGGGGAGCCTATCCCAGCCAATGTCTTTCCTAAGGTCCTTGGCAGGGTAAAGGGTCTCAGTCTCAGCAAGTATTATCTTCAGTTCTCTGACCCTTCCACTAACAGTATAGGACTCAATCTGGATGTCCTTGATACCTTTTAGCCCCGTTGCATTCTCAATCTCAGAGATCGGTATCTTTCTCTCCCAAACATGGTAAGGAGAAAGTTCGCTTGTGGTCTTAATAGGCTTAAGATAGGGATAGCCCTTTGAAAAGAACTCAGAGGCCTCTTCTGTAATACCACCACTGGTAGAATGGTAGTAGGCAATAATCGGTTTGCCCTCGTATAAAATGACCTCGCCCTTTGTCTCCTCTACAGCCCTTTTGATGCCTTCAGGTATGGTTGTCCCTTTATAGACCTGATGGAGGACTGAGGATGTAAGATGATACCTAAGGGGTCTTTGTCTGGAGCCGTTTTTTATCTGGAATATTGCATAGGTCCTCGCTGCGACGGCCTGTGCCTTAAGGGCCTCAATCTCCCAACTACTGCCCATCTCTCCTGCAACAACGCCCTTTATGTACTCCTCAAGACCTATCTCGTTGATCACATATAGCCCGTTCTGCCCCTTCCATACCTCAATATTACCCTTGTACTTCATCCCGTCTATCAACAGCTCGCCCTTACTGTTACCTATCCTCTCAATCTTCTCATTTAGTTGAGGGGTCTTGTTTTTCTGGGCATCCACAATAAGCACCCTGATCTTGGTATTTGCCTGACAGACACTATAGGAGATGGCTAAAACTACCAACAGTAAAATCGCCTGTAAGCCTGACAAGACACCTCTAGGAAAGATTGACCTAACGAATAGACGGCAAGATTGAAAATTATTCATAGTCCTCCGCATCGCCACCTCAATGAGGTGATGTAAAAAAGGAATAAAATGGTATTTGGCGAGCATACAAGGCTACCTTTATGGAGCATTTTTTGTGCCATGCTCATCTTTTGCCTAACAGCCAAAATATCAGTGATAGGAATATACTGATCAAGATACAGGTAGCCAACGGGAAGTAAAATGTAAAGTTCTCTCGCTTGATTATTATGTCACCAGGCAGCTTACCAAACCATGTAAGCTTGCCTGACAGAAGCAACAAACCGCCCATGGCTACAATAACGAGCCCTACCACTATCAAGACCCTTCCTATGTGTTCAAAGCCTGTCATTGCTCCCGAAAATAGCCTTTTTCTTTCTTACCACCTTGCTTTATAAAAATAGATGTAACCTTCAGGTTGCGTAACTTTAACCGTTAGTGTGGCAGTGCATAAAATTTTGGTATTGTTATTATGCAAAGACCTCATGAACGCACCCATTTTGTTGTATTCATGCATCAAAGCCGCTATCCCAAAAAATACACTTACATTAGAGGCAGGTCTGCCAAAACCCTTTAACCAGGGGTGTTCTGAGCTTTGGCAAAAAACCTCCATAGCACTACTTAACTGAAACATTGCACGCCGAGGGAAATGCTTGCCCACCGTATCTTTCCATCTCAGAGTAGATGCATCCACAGTATCTTTGCTGATAAAAGCCCATCTCCCTGCCCTGACGCCTGCCTTCGTAAAAGCCTACCCTAAAGTCCTCCTCATAAAACTCTACATCATAACGGGCTGCCATCATCCTACCGATCTCAATAATCATCTCCCTGTCCTGATAAGGACTCACTAACAGTGATGTGGTGTAGGCATCTTTACCCAAGTCCTTTGCCTTTTTGGCAGTGGCCTCAAGTCTTATATTATAACAGTAATGGCACCGGTAACGCTCTCTAAATACGGTGTTTCTAAGGAAGTCTATGAGTCCGTAGTGGTCATCAATATAAATCTTCAGCCTCCATAAGTCTTCAAGCCTTTTGACAGAGCCAAGCCTTGCCTCGTATTCCTTATAGGGGTGGATGTTTGGATTAAACCAAAGGGCTTCCACATTAATCCCCATAGAGTGGACCTTCTTAATGGGATAGACAGCACAATTTGCGCAACAAAGGTGCATCAGTAGTGTCATTGGCTAAAAGAGGCTGTTTGGGATGTGCCTGCCGAGATGTTTATAGGCAATTTGGGTTACTACCCTGCCCCTTGGGGTGCGCTCCAAAAAGCCTTCCTGTAGCAGATAGGGCTCATAAACATCTTCAATAGTCTCACGGTCCTCCCTCAGTGCCGCTGCAATGGCATCTATACCAGTGGGACCGCCACCAAATTTGTCAATTATGGTGAGGAGCAACTTTCGGTCTATCTCATCAAGGCCTAAGACATCTATATCAAGGGCACTGAGGGCCTCACAAGCGATATTCAAGTCTATCTTGCCATCGCCCTTTACTAACGCAAAGTCCCTGACCCTCCTTAGGACCCTATTGGCTATTCTTGGTGTTCCCCTTGCCCTTTTAGCGATTTCAAGGGATGCCTCGTCGGTTATGCTCACTGAAAGTAGCCTTGCGGAGCGTTCTACTATAGTCTTGAGTTCCTCAAGTTTGTAAAACTCAAGCCTCATCACTACACCAAACCGATCCCTCAAGGGCGATGTAAGCAGCCCTGTGCGGGTAGTAGCGCCAATGAGAGTAAACCTCGGTAAGGGTATCTTCATAGTCCTTGCACTTGGGCCTTGACCAATTATGATATCAAGCTTAAAGTCCTCCATTGCTGGATAGAGTACCTCCTCTACCATGCGGGGGATACGGTGGATCTCATCAATAAAGAGGATGTCTTTATCGGAGAGGTTAGTCAGTATGGCCGCAAGGTCACCTGAACGCTCAAGCAAGGGGCCCGTGGTGGTCTTGATATTTACGCCCAATTCATTTGCAATTATTGTGGCTAGTGTGGTCTTGCCTAATCCAGGTGGGCCAAAGAAGAGCACATGGTCTAAGGCCTCACTACGCATCTTCGTTGCAGCGATAAAGACCTTGAGGTTCTCCTTTATCTTCTCCTGCCCGATAAACTCGTCAATGTAACGCGGTCTTAGACTTATCTCGTAACTAAGGTCCTCCTGGAGAGGCTCCGGCGATAAGGTCTCTGTTTTTTTATCCTCTATACGCACAATATACTATTTTAGCAAATTATAGTGGGGAAGCGAGAAGGCGTGGAAGTGTGATAGCAACATCTGCGATAGATGAAAGGTCGGGTAGTGGGTTAGTAAAAGGGTTTTACAAATTTTGCTATTGCGATTCCTGAGTTCCGACTTCCCGACGATGTCACATCTTGACATCCCGACTTAACTACAGAGCACAATGATTTATCAGTTAAGCCTACTATACTCTGCCCAGAAGGCCTCAAGGCTCGGGGCCCTCACCGCAAGCCTATGAAGCCTCTTAAGGGTCTCCCTTGATTGTATCGCCCTTATATCATCCTTTAAACTCTCATCCACATACCCAAACCTCTCCTCTAAGGCCTCAAGCACTGACTCCTGGGCCTCAAGAAGCAGGCCCTTCTCAATACCCTTCTCAATGCCCTTTTCAATACCCTTTTCAATACCCTTTTCAATACCTTGAGCAAACCCCTTCTCAACCCCCTCCAAGTACCAAGGGTCTGTCTTTTTCTCAAACACCGGTAGTGGCATCACCCTCACCTCCTCTATCAACGACCTGTAATCCTCATAGGTATCTTGCCTCAATTTTACCATATACAAAAGCTTCTGTATATAGCCCCTCCTCTTACTCTCCTCAATTTTCTTTAGCCTC
>Ga0308411_10003068_pt1 | contig 11236 bp, 10 predicted proteins | sample HotsprottomLayer_2_FD_203530 | JGI IMG/M metagenome (GOLD analysis project Ga0308411, IMG submission 203530) | Hot spring phototrophic mat microbial communities from Octopus Spring, Yellowstone National Park, Wyoming, United States -... | ecosystem: Environmental > Aquatic > Thermal springs >... | reverse complement strand
CTCCTTGCCCTTCGCACAACCCGCGTTGCATGCTTCTGATCTTGCGACCATCGATGCTACTCACCATTACAACGCGAATGCAAAGTCAATGTCAAGTAGGTGGGAACACCTGGGTTCGTGACAGCCACCGCGAAAAAAAATGACGAACTCGATCGAAGATGAACAAGTCCAGGAATCGCTGATCCATTGGTTCGTGTTTGGTCGCGAGATCCGATGCCTTGAACACTCATCGAAACGACTTCGGATGCCCACCAACTGCCTCCCCTCAGCGACCACCGTTGCCGCAACCGCTGCGATGCGGTGATCTGACGGAACCTTGAAATCCAGGATCGGTCGGATCTGTAAACGTGATGATTGATCGACGACTGATGCATCTGGTTCGATGGGGTATCTGGCCCGCGCGACCGCCGAGAAGCGCCTCTGCGATCTCCCGATCGCCGTCACCCGGCCTCGATGAACCGAGCAGCGCTCGGTTTCTTGGGGCAAGCCAGCCTGGTTGCGAGGTTCCAGATCAACTCTGCTTGCGAAAGCAGCCTCGGTCGGATCGAATGAACGACGGTCGACCGGTGACTGAAGCCGCCTCGCTCCAACCGATCGTGCCAGCGCGGTTCTTCAACCCTCCTCGAAAGGGCCATTTATGAAAGACGGCCTGGCGGCCCTGATTTCCGGGGTTTTCGGTCTCGAAACCTCGCTGGTGATCGAAGTTGACACGCCGGGACAATCGGCCGTGAACGCGGAATCGCGCCGCTTTCTGACGCCGTTTGTGATCGTCGGCCGCGACCCGCGGTGCGACTTGGTGCTCAACGACCCAGACGTGAGCAAGCGTCACGCTCTGATTCAGGTCTTCGGTGGCCGGGTCTTCTTCGTCGATCTCCAGAGCCGTCGCGGACTGATTCCCGAAGGTGAGGCCCTCCCCCGAGTTCACGGCTGGCTGGAGCCAGGGCAGGGACTCCGCGTGGGTCCCTACCAGCTGCGTTTCGCCGGACTTGCCGTGTGCCAGTCGGGAAGCCCTCCCAGGGCCGATCTGACCGCTCCGCTGGACTCCGTGACTGCGGCTTCCCTCCCTCATGCAGCCCTCGAATTGCCCATCCGATCCGGCCTTCACCCCCCCCTCTGGCCGCTCGAATGCGGTCTCTCTCTGGTCGGCCGGGATGAGTCCTGCCAGTTGGTCCTCAGCGACGACAGCATCTCGAAGTACCACGCTTCCCTCGTCAGAACCGCCGCAGGGGCCTGGGTCGTCGACCTCCTGGCCCGCGAAGGCGTCCTGGTCAACGGGACAAGAGTCCGTTGGGCCTGGCTGGATGAGGGAGACACCCTCCGACTCGGGCGATTCTCGTTCATCGTCCGCTATCAGACTCCTCCCAGAGCGGTCCACCGCGGGGACATCCCCCTTCAGCTCGGTGCCCGACCGCTGGCGCTGGGGAGCTCGCGCTCGCCGCGGGCGGCGCCGCCGGAGGTTCGAGGCCGGGAACTGGCCATCCCCAACCCGCCGGCCTCCCGCACGCCGGCACCAGCGATCGCACAGCCTCCAAAGACGGCCACCATCGTCCCCACAGGCGACATGATCTGGGAACAACCCCCCGCCATGACCTCCAGCCAACTCTCCCTGTGGCAGCAACAGATGCAGCTGATGGAGAGCTTCCACAACGACATGATCCTCATGGTTCAGATGTTCATGGCCATGCACCGCGAACACCTCGGCTCCGTCAAGGACGAACTGACCCGCGTCCAACACCTCACGCAAGAACTGCAAGTTCTGCAACAAAAGCTCGCACAAGGCGTAACCGAGGGAGCCCAAGACCCAGCCGCAGAACCTCCCCAGCGACCCCCCTTGAAGGACGCGACCCACCGCACCGTACGGTCCGAGAACCGCCCCGGCGGTGGGACCGCCGCAGTCCGCAAACCGCCCCACGCCGAAGCCAAATCCACCGCGACACCGCCGCGACCTGAGCCAAAATCGGCCCGGGAACAAGGAGAAACACGCGGGCGCTCCGCAGCCAAATCCACCGCGACACCCCGACCCGCCGACCACGACGCGCCCCAGCAACCCGCCTTCACCCCTTCTGGTCGTTCCGAACAGGACCCGGTTGTTCATGAAGTGGAGATCCATTCGATCCTGACACGCCGCATCGCCGAGCTCCAGCGAGAGCGACAAAGCTACTGGCAGAGAATCCTCACGGCGATCAACCGGTAGGCTCCTGAATTCGGTAGGCTCCTGAATTCACACAAGCCGACATGAACGAGCGTCGATCTGCTCGCCGTTCCTCACGGCGATCCACCCGATCCTGCTTGGGACCTCATGAACGACCTGCGTTCTCAGGTCCGAAGCCGGTTTCGGCGCTGGGTCATCGGAGGGACGGTCTTCGGCCCCAAACGACTCACCTTCGTCGAGCGGCGAATCCTCTCTTGAAACCTTCCTTGGCAGAGGGGGATCCTCATCGTTCAATGCTTTCCAACCACTGCAGCACCCTCACCGCGGGGGCGTCGATTTCGGCTTCGAGTGGATCCTCATCGTTCAATGCTTTCCGCCCACTGCAGCACCCTCACCGCGGGGGCGTCGATTTCGGCTTCGAGTGGATCCTCATCGTTCAATGCTTTCCACCCACTGCAGCAGGTCGTCGGACGCCCAATCTTCAGGGATCGATCTTGATTTTTTCAGTTCTCAGAAGATGTCCCCTGGCTGAGCGGTTTGGTGGTCTGCGGTTCCCATCTCGGGAGCCAATGCTCTCGAAGATCACCTCAAACCGACCCCTCGAGAACTCCGGTCGCCCTCGCCTCCCTCGCCGGCTTGGGAGCTGATCGGGCCTCTTTCAACGGGGCCTCTGAAATCGGCGAGACGGCGGTGGTTGCCGGGTCGATCCTCGCGTGTTAGGATCAGAGGGTCGGCTGAGATGCAGTCACGCTCGAGCTACGCGGGCGTAATTCACGAGCTACGCGGGCGTAATTCAGTGGTAGAATGCCAGCTTCCCAAGCTGGACGTCGTGGGTTCGAATCCCATCGCCCGCTTTCATCACGCTCCGAAGTCAGGTCTTCTCGCTTCGACCCGAGAGTTGTCGGGTTTAGGACTCGTGGCCAGCGCGGTGGTGTCGACCGAAACCCGCCATCGGGCCTGGGGATCGGGATTGTTGCGGCCGCTTTTCCCTGGTTGCACGGGCCGCAGGCAGCGCAGAGTGCAGCGGGAGCCCCACTGGTAGGAGGCAGGGAACGTTGCACGGACTTCCTCCGGGTGGTTCGGAGGCTGAACTGGTCAGGTCACGTTGGTCCTCGCTCGTCCCCGGGCGCTTTGACTCCCGGAGGATTGAGGGCATTCGCGGAAGTGCTCGGCATTGACCCTGATCAGGGAGGACAGCCCCGAAGCCGTCCAGGAGCCTCCGGATCATCGATCGCCCGGACTCGCAAAGCCGGTTAGCGGAACCGCACGGAGCTCATCGGCTGTTGGTTGACCTCGAGCTGGAAGACATCGGGACGGGCGTAATGGCCGACCACGTCGAAGTCGAACTTCGCTCGCGCGAGTTCCCCTCGGTCGATGTCGGCGGTCAGGATCGTTTCTTCACCGTACTTCGGACCCGCGAGCAGTTGCCCCAGAGGTCCGACGATGCAGCTTCCGCCCCGGATCAAGTCCTGAGCCGCCGGTGACCGGAGGGGGTGAGTCCCTGACGGCAAGGGGGTAGCCGGCACGAACTGGCACGCCGACAGCACGAAGCAGCGGCCCTCGAGGGCGATGTGGGTGACGGTGGATCGCCAGGTATCCCGATCGTCGACGGTGATCGCGCAATAGAGTTCAATTCCCTTGGCGTACATTGCCGTCCGCAAAAGCGGCATGTAGTTCTCCCAGCAGATGACCGCCCCAATCCTGCCCAGATCGGAGGCCACCACCGGGAGGGTGGATCCATCGCCGCTTCCCCAGATCACGCGTTCCATGGCAGTGGGCATCAGCTTCCGGTGCTTGCCAAGGAGGGTGCCCTCGGGAGCAAAGATCAGAGCTGTGCAGTACAGCGTCCCTCCGTCGCGCTCGATCACGCCGACGACGAGATGAACCCCGCAGTCTCGTGCCACCCGGCCGATGGCCTCAGTGGCTTCGCCGGGCACTTCGATGGCGCTCTCGTAGAGACGGCGGAACTCCTCGCGCCCCTCGGGGCTGCGGATGCCGAGGCTGACGCCGAAGTCCTGTCCTTTGGGATATCCTGAAAGATAGGCTTCCGGAAACACCACCAGCGCGGAGCCCTGTTTCGCAGCATCCGAGGTGAGGTCGGCAAGCTTCTGGAGCGACCGTGTCGTGTCGTACAGCAACGGAGTCGCCTGGACGACGGCGACTCGTCTGGATCGAGAACCTTGGCCCATCACATCCGTCGTCTCTCCCACCCTGGGTGCTCCTCTGGCTTCGCGCAAGCCGCGGCGGGGGCCTCGATCAAGGCCTGATGACCGACCTTCTCACAGGATCGGAGTCCGGCTGCGAATCCCGAATCACCGCAACCGCCGCCCACTGATGGAACTGTCTCTCCAACACGCCGACCAGTGGAACACGAACAGGACCGTGGACGCAAGAATCCCAGGCGGAGGCAGTCCGACGGCGGTCGACCTGAGTTCGCCTCCGACCAGGACGACCTGGATCTCATCGGCGTCAGATCATATCTGGAATTTGTGCCAGAATCTTCACCAGCTCGGCGTACAGGTCGGGGAAAGTCCCAGTGGGCGTCAAGCCGCGTGAGGCTGAATTCATCCCAAAGTTTGGAGCTCGTGGTGGAAAATCAGCAGACCGGGGGGATCGTCGAGCTGCCGGGCAACCCCCAGCAGGGTCTCTCCGGGCAACCCCCAGGAGGGTCTCCTCCCACGGGAGGAGACGCAGAAACCGGGGACCTGTCGGGTGTGATGGTCGTTGTCGGAGGGGTTCAGGTTCATTCGCGGGCGGGATCGCGGTCTTGGTTTCGTGGGTGGGCTCGCGGTGGCGCCCCGGGTGGGCCCCCGGATTGTCCTCTTCTGAGTGGAGAGGGTTTGGACTGTGGAATCCGGCGGGGCGTCGTTGTGAAATCTCGGGGCAGCGCTGGAGAGCATCTCGTCCTGGAGTCGCCGCACGGCTTGTGCCGGGGTGGGTCTCTCGAATGCCACCAACCACGGAGTCTGTGGTCGAGTGTCGTGGTGGATTTGATCGCAGCTCCTCGAAACTGCCGCCAAACTGCTGCATGATAAGGAAAGGCTGGACGCCATGGTAGGGAGTCGAAGGAGGGCTTGCGGGGGCCGTCCCCTTCACCAGGAGCGGAGTGATGGCCAGCCGGTGGACGGCACCGAGCGTTGGCAAATCCGGAGGATGCCCAGGTTGGCGCGGGGAGCTGAGCCGGATCGCGTTGGGGGTCTCCCATCTGGAACCAGGATTCGGAGGAGCGGCTGCCGCGAGTCGCTCCGGCAGCAGCGGGTTCGATCGTTCTGCCTCCGGGTGCCAGTCAGAGGCCAGCAGTGCGGGGGAGGAGCCAGGCTGGCATTTTCTCCCCGGGCCGCGCTCGGTCGGGTCGCCGGCGAGAACCAGGGCCATCCAGCGAGGACGATGGAAGATGATCTGGATCGATCGGGAGCAAATTACCTCAAACTGGGCGAGGCGAGGGTTCAGTTGCGACCTGTGGGTCGACCTTCCCGGCCAGCGGTGGGAGGAGTTCAGTCATGCGACCGACGAACTGGTGATCGTGCTGGAAGGGGTGATGGAGTTTGAGATCGATGGGCGGATCCATCACCCCAGGATTGGGGAGGAGCTGCTGATTCCGGCCGGCGCCGTCCATTCGGCCCGAAACATCGGCACGACCACGGCTCGCTGGCTTTATGGTTACAGGAGGTGAGGTCCCGCGTTTTTCGAAGCCGAGGGCTGGATCCCATGCCAAAACGCCGACCCCAGGGTGGAGTCTCGATTGGCAAGTTCGAGATTCTTGCCACCTACGTCTATGCCAAAGCTCGGTTGGACGGGCTGGGCGATGAGGAGGCGAAGCAGCGAGGCATGGTGGCGGCGATCATGGGAGCCCAGGCTCGGCTGGGAATCCGCCGGGAGCACCCCGAGGAGTTTCAGGTCCAGAAGGAGGCTGCCGAGAAAAAAAAGAAAACGACCATCACGGCCGAGCTGTTTGACCAGCAGGTGGTCCGCAAGCTGGGACCCTTCTTCGACACCGTCTTCCTCCCGCGGATCGAGAGCCTCGTGGCCGCCGGATTATCCTACGACGAGGTCAAGCGTGTCGTTGGGATCCCGCCGACGTGGGGCGCGAAGATCAGCGGAGAGGAATTCGAAAGCCGGGTCGGGGCGTTCCTGGCCAACCGCTGAGCGGCGACCGAAACCACCGCCGGTCCCCAGGCGGACTCAGCAACCAACCGCCGGGCCGCTGCCGCGGGTTCTCCGAGCTTCCCAGGCAGTCCGGCTCAACCCTCGAAATCTCCCCCCGCGGCCAGGCCCCACGGCGCTTGTGATTCACAAAAAGAGTTCCCGGGAGCGGTGTCGGCTCGATCCATCGGGATGCCGATCCCTCAGGAGGACGACGCGATGCAAGTGCTCACGGTGCGGATCCAGAAGCCCGCAACGATCAACTTCATCCTCGGGCAGTCCCACTTCATCAAGACGGTGGAAGATATCCATGAAGCGCTCGTTGGGGCCGTCCCCGCCATCAAGTTCGGTCTGGCGTTTTGCGAGGCCTCTGGCCAGTGCCTGATTCGCTGCTCGGGCACCGACGAGACGATGATCGAACTGGCCCGGGCGAATGCCGCAACGGTGGCGGCGGGACACAGTTTCTTCGTCTTCCTGGGCGAAGGATTTTATCCAGTGAACGTGCTCAACGCCCTGAAGCAGGTGCCTGAGGTGTGCCGGATCTTCTGCGCCACGGCCAACCCCGCAGAAGTGGTGCTCGCCGAGACCGAACAGGGGCGAGCCATCCTGGGGGTGGTGGATGGGTCCAGCCCCCAGGGCGTCGAGCGCGAACCTGATATCGCCTGGCGGAAAAATCTTCTCCGGCAGCTCGGCTACAAGCTCTGAGCCGCGGCCGCGGCGATTTCAAGACTTTCTGGAGGTCTTGACTCCAAATGGCGTCAGCACCGGTTCAACATCGGTGCTGCCGCAATGGGGGCACTTCACTTCGGGATGCCTGTCGTGCTCGGCGAATGTCTCCCGCTCGTCGAAGCTTTTCGAGCACTTCTTGCAGCGGAATTCATAGAGTGGCATGACTGGTCCTCCGTGCGGGCCAGAAGACCGGCGATCGGCGTGTCAACCTGACCTGCGGACCGGCAGCTCCGGCCCGATCGTTCACCTGTTCTCAGTTCCCAGAAGCGAGTCCACCACCTTGATCGTAGACCGTTGACCTGTTTCAAACAAGCCACCCCACCCTCGGGGGATGCCAGGACCGCCGGCTGAGGTGAGTCCTCTGTCTCCCCCTGCTGGGGATCGCTTCGATCGTCTCTCTCGGGGAGGAGGGCTCGGTCCCCACCTGGTCCTGAGGGATTCCAGTTGGAGGAAGACGCGCTCGTCAAGACCCGCATCCCGTCTGCAAGACCGGCATCCCGTCTGAGTTCAAGGAGCACCGGCCTTGAGGGATTCCTTTTGGAGCAAGAGCACCGCGTCCTCCGTGTCGAACGGGCTCTCGAAGGTCACAGGCGCGCCCCCTTCCACGGATTCACCGAGCTTCACCCGATTTGAGTCTGGATGGAACCATTCGACGGCAAAGGTGCCGCTTGCCTGGCAGAGCTCGACGTCCACCGCCTTTCCCTCGGGGAGGTAGATGAGGTAGGCGCGTCCCGGAGATGCCAGGCAGTAGCCACTGCTGGCCAGATCCTTGGTTGGCAGCATCGTCGCCAGGTCGAGACGCTCGGCGAATCGCAACGTTTGCCCGAGGCTGCGACGGACCGGCTCGAACTCAGGGTCAAACGGCTTGGCGAGCACCTTGCCGTCGTAGGGATCCATGAACAGGGGGTGGTGACCCCGCAAGAAGCTCTTCCAAACCCAGGGCGCATTGCCGCCGATGCCCCAGAGGTGGTCGGTATCGTTGAGGATCACCTTGCGTCCGTCGCTGGCGGGAGGGTCGTCCTTGTATCCCCCTTCCGGATTGGGCGAAATCCAGTCGGCGGGGCTGTCGAACAGCGTCTGGTTGGATCCCCCCTGGAATTGGAACGTCATTCCCACGGGGTGCCGCTGGGGTTTTCCGCGTTCCAGCTCCTTGATGAATCGGATCATATGGACTTGCCACTCGGTCGAGGCGGGGTGGTTCTCGTTGGAGATCTCGTAGAGCACGTGGTCGAGGTCGCCAACCGTCTCGATGACCTTGCGGACGTAGGCTTCCTGGATTCTGGTGATCCTCGGGTCGGCCAACTCGTGGATCTCGACCCCCTGGCCGTCACGGTTGGCGTCGCCGTCGATCCCGTTGATGTTATTTCCAGGATGGAACGGGTGGTTGGTCCAGGCGTCGGGGGCGAACTGGAGCCCCCAACCCTCAAAGAGCATGACCGACACGTAGATCCCCCGCCGCCGCGCCGCCTCGAGTCGGCTTCGCAGCCGCTCGAAGTAACTGGGATCGAACTCCGTCAGGTCAAACTTCGGCCTGCCGTCAAGGGCCAGCTCGGGCCCGGTGCGCTTCCAGGGATGGGGAGCGACGACAAACTGGGTGGTTTCGTTTTTCCATCCGCTCGTGGACGTATCCCAGCCGGTCGATTCCCACCGCCAGAGACGGATGAAGTTGTGGTGGTGCCTGACCAGGAAGTCGAGGTAGGCGTCGAAATCAAAGCTGCTCGATGAGCCGGGTGGCTCCATGTCCTGGAGGTTGTTCCAGACGTGGGAGCCGGTGAGGTAAACGGCTTTGCCGGTCGCCGGGTTTTGGAAGTACCGGGGGTTGGCGGGATGGACCGAAAGTGGTCCCATGGGCGAGGGTTCATTCCCCTGGCTCGGGATCGCCAACGCCAGCCCGAGCCCCAGCGCAGTTGTCAGCAGCTTACCCATCGGTTCAGTCCCCTCATCCGAACTGTCGAGCTTCGCTTCGCCGCCAGCCGATCCCCTACGGATCGGTCGCTCAAGGTGATCAATTCGCCCGCGGAATCTGCCGCGGAGGGCTCGGGGATCAGTGGTGGTGGATGTCGGCGTTCCCGGGATCGCTTGGACCGGGTCAGGGTTGAATCTTGATGCGGACCCTCCGATAGCGGGTCAGGGGGGGGTCGCCGTCATCGCGAACCTGGAGGATGACGTGAGCCTCCTGGGGTTCCTCAACCGCCGGAGCCGTCAGGCTGGCTTCTGGCTGGTCGGCGTTCCGGATCTCCAGGGCTCCACGGAAAGTCCCCGCCTCGGGATAAAACATCCACTTGTAGGAAAGTCGGTGGCCATCAGGATCGTGGGAGCCGGTTGCCTGGAGCCGGACCACCGCGCCGGCTGCGGCCTCGAGGACCTCCGGATGGCCAAGGACCGGAGCAGGGGGGTGGTTGGCCTCGGCGTAGGGCAGGACGCACCAATCCATCCGGGCGGCGAAGTCATTCTGATAGGCTTCGCGCCAGCGCCAGATCGAGGCTTGGCCGGTGGTGTAGGACTGGCCGTCGGAGCCGATGACGGTGTCGGCGGTGTCGGTGTAGATGCCGTCCCTTCGTTCGTAACGGCCACCCCAGCCGCCCCATTCGGGGCGTTCGGGGCAATTCAGTCCGTTGGGGATGAGAGACAGGAATGATGGGGTGTCCCCCTCCATGATGTAGGCGGTATCGGGATAGAGCGCGCCGAGAGGGCCGTGGCCGCGCTGGATGTTGGTGGCGAGCCATTCCGGCGAGACCAGGGAGAAGTCAGGCCCGGAAAACTTGTAGTGCCGTTCTCCGGAGATTCCTGCCCAGGTTGCCTTGGCGTAGTGATCGCCGGGGCTGACGATGAAAAAGAGGTTGGGGAATTGGGAGCGGATCCAGGGCCCCGAGTCGTCTTGGTCGGAGATCGTGTAGACGCGGAGCCGGGAGACGAAGCGGTGGATCTCCTCAGGTCCTCGGGTCTGCTGGATTTTCCAGAGCGCCTGGGCCAGCGTATTGGCCCCTCCCCAGACCGTCACCCAGACGGGGCGGGGGTCGTCGCGGTCGACGACGCTGATGATCCAGTCGGATCCCTCTGAGTCCTTGCCCTCGCCGACCCCCTGCATCCCGAATTCTGGGCGTCCGCGTTTGCTGCGTTCCTGGAGGAGGCTGGCGGGGGGATAACCGGGGGCGTGTTTCAAGAGGTTTTCCCGGACCCTCGCATAAGCCTCGAGGCGCTCGGTGATGAGTTCCGGGTGGATCCGGTCTCTCAGCCAGGTGGAGGTCGTCGCGATCAGGCCCTCGACCTCGAATTCGTTGGAATAGAGGAGAAAGCGAACCAGCGATTGCGAGTCGTCGGGCTCGTTGCCGATGTCGGTGAGCACCAGGACGCGCCGAGGTTCGCGGCCGCAAGGGTCGTCGGCGGACCGGAGGTCCGGGCCCAGGAACCCCAGCACGGCCGCGCTGAAGCCCAGCAGAACCAGCCGTTTCCTCCAATTCATGAGACGCTCCTTCCGAAGCTCAGGAGACTCAGCCGGCAAGGACCGCCGCGAAATCAACCGTTGCGGCCGGAGGAAACATCTTCGCAGGTGGTGCCGAGAATTGCGGCCCTGAGTCGCCATCTTCGCGGGTGGTGCCGAGGATTGCGAGGAAAAACGGTGGAACTAGGGCTCGGCGTCAGACCGGCGAAATGGGGGCCGCGAGGCAGGTCGCTGCCGGCGGTCAGGGCCAGGGCGAACAAAACGAGCGCTTCTCGGCGGTCCCACGGGCACACATGCAGACTGCCGACTGACCCGCGAATCCTGGCGCGGAAAATGCGGCGACAGGCTGGAGACAAGAGGAAGCTCGGATCAGGAAACCGCTTGGCTTTTGCGTGAGCTCAAGAGCAGCCAGCGCGGCGGGCGGAGCAGCCAGGCCCAGGCGGACCAGCGTTTGGGACCGAGGTGGGGCTCGGGCGGAATCGGGAATTCAGCCTTGTCCTCAGGCAACGGAGCGTTGGCCTGGAGATGCCGCCGGGCCAGTTCGCGAAACGCCGCTTGCGCGGCCTGGAGCTCGCTCGAGCGAGGTGGGAAGGTCAGCAGCCGCTGGTAATCACGAGGCTCCAACCGGTAATTGCACCCGAGGAGGAAGATGGCCAGGGCTAGCTCGGCGCGGGACCGATCAGCGGCATCCTCCGCCTCGCGCACCACACGGAGCAGGTTGAGATAAGCCTCTTGGTCCGTTGGCTCCCAATTCCAGGGATCTCCAGCAG
>Ga0308411_10003062_pt1 | contig 11241 bp, 9 predicted proteins | sample HotsprottomLayer_2_FD_203530 | JGI IMG/M metagenome (GOLD analysis project Ga0308411, IMG submission 203530) | Hot spring phototrophic mat microbial communities from Octopus Spring, Yellowstone National Park, Wyoming, United States -... | ecosystem: Environmental > Aquatic > Thermal springs >... | reverse complement strand
AACGCTCGCTGCCTCTGGCCGGCATCCCCTCGGCTTTGGCCTACAGTCGAGACAACGCCCAGATCGCCGTCACCCTCGACAAACGCCTCATTGTCTTTGGCGTCGCCGACGGCAAGGAAGTGCTGTCGCTGGACATGCCGGCTGCAGCGACGGCGATCGCGTTCAGTGCCGATCGCGTCCGACTGTTGACGGGACATGCCGACGGCCGGGCTCGAGTCTGGGACGTGGCGACGCGCAGCAAGATCCAGGGCGTGTTGCACACCGGCCCGGTTCGCGCCGCCCTCTTCCACCCGACGGCCGCCAATCAGTTCTTCACAGCTGGTCAGGATGGCTCGGTTGTACTGCACACTCTGGCCATCAGCCGCGTGGTTCCGACCGGCTCGCCGGTGCGCGGATTGGCCGCGACGGCCAACAGCACTCACGTTGTCGCGGCCTGCGCCGATGGCAAGACGCGAATCCTCAACGCTGGCAACGGCAGCGTCGAGCGAACTCTCGAGGGCGGTGACAAGGAACAAACTTGCGTGGCCGTGTCTCGCAACAATCTGCTCGTGGCGGTAGGTTCGGCCGACAGCAAGGTGCGACTATTCGGCTACGGCGACGGCAAGTTGCTCTCGCAGTTCACTGCCCCTTCGATACCGCGATCGCTGGGCTTTGTGGGCACCGGGCAAGCACTATTGGCCATCGGTCGGGATGGGGCCGTGACCGCCTGGGACACGCAGTTGACCGCTGGCCAACCGCCGCCCGCCGAGTTTGGCAAGGTGTTGCAGACCTACCAGCACGCCGGCGAAGGCTTCGACCTGTCAGTGCCCAGCACCGGCAACCTGTTCTACACCGCAGCGGCCGACCGTAGCGTCAAGAGCTGGAAGTTGGCCTCCGACGCTCCCGTGCGCACCTTCAATCATCCTCAGAGCGTCAACGCTCTGACCTACAACAAGGACGGCACCTTGCTGGCCACCGGCGCAGGCGATGGCCGGATTCGCCTCTTCGATCTGAGCAAAGGCAATCAGATTCGCGAAATCGTCGCTCACAACACCATGAACCGAACCGCCATCTACGCCTTGGCCTTCAGCCCGGACGGCAAGACGCTGCTCTCCGGCAGCGTCGATCACTCGCTCAAGTTGCACAACGTCGCCGACGGCAAGTTGATCCGGGAGTTCAAGGCTTACAAGGAAAAAGAGTTCGATCGCGGACACCAAGAAGCCGTGCTAGCGGTGGCGTTCAGCCCGGATGGCTCGCTGATCGCCTCGGCGGGTATGGATCGCAGCATCAAGGTGTGGAACCTGGCAACGGGCACTGTGCTGCGTGATCTAGTCAACCCAGCCTACAAGGCGGGCGGCCCTGGCCAACCCATGCCCGCTCATCCCGGCTGGATCTATGCTCTGCGGTTCGCCGAGGGCGGCAAGACGCTCCTGAGTGTCGGCGGGGCTCCACGGTTACGCGGCTATCTAGCGAGTTGGGACGTGGCCGGCGGCAAGTTGCTCGCTGGTCGCGAGGTCGAGGTCGGCATCATCTATTCCCTAGCTGTGTCGCCCGATGAGAAAATCCTCGCCATCGGAACGGGTGGTTCCATTCGTTCTCCTGGTGATCCCAACCAGATTTTGGTCTTGTCTTTGCCCGTTAAGTGAAGGAGAGTCGTCCTTGTTTCAGGAGATTGATGTCCGCGAATTCTTTCGTCGTCAGGAAAACGGCGAGCGGTTCCACCTGCTCGACGTGCGCCAGCCGTGGGAACACGAACTGGTCGCTCTGCCGGACAGCCAGTTGATCCCCCTGAGCCAGTTGCCGATGCGTCTGAACGAGGTGCAGCCGGCCGAGGGGTGTGCTGTGGTCGTCTACTGTCATCATGGCGTGCGGAGTCGGCAGGGGGCGGCCTTGGTCGCCAGTGCCGGGCATCGACCCGTTTATTCGCTGGCGGGCGGTATCGAGGCGTGGTCGGTGCTGGTCGATCCAACCGTTCGGCGTTACTGAGGCGGCCCATGAGCGAATTGACACACTTTGACGAGCAGGGGGCGGCCCGAATGGTCGATACTTCTGCCAAGCCGGAAACCCCTCGGCAGGCACGAGCTTCGGCTCTGGTGCGAATGGCACCGGCCACCCTGGCTCGAATTCGCGAAGGCGGACTGGCCAAGGGCGACGTACTGGGAGTTGCTCGCCTCGCGGGGATTATGGCTGCCAAACGCACCGGCGAACTGATTCCTCTGTGTCATCCGCTGCCCATCAGCAGTGCGACGGTCGAGTTCGCCTTCCCGGCCGAGGATGTCTTGCGAATCGAGGCCACGGTGCGTATCGTCGCCCGAACCGGCGTGGAGATGGAAGCTCTGACGGCTGTTAGCATCGCTGCCCTGACGGTCTACGACATGTGCAAGTCGATCGATCGTGTTATGACTGTCGAGCAGATTCGGTTAGAAGAAAAGACTGGCGGCCGAAGCGGTACGTTCCAGGCACCTTCTTGCTGAAGCCTTGCCCCAGTCCCGCAACGTCCCCTTGGTCACGATCGACACCAGTCAGGAGCGATCCTTCCTACCGCCCAGAGCTAGAGGCCCTCATGAACACCACTACCCTGCCCCTCCCGCCCAAGATCGCTGCCCCGCTGGATCTGACCACTCCCATTGCCGGGGATCTCGAAGAGGTCGAGCGCATCCTAGCTCGCTCCTTGCGCAATCGTCATGCCCGAGTGGCGGAAGTGGTCGATCACGTCCGGCACTACCGGGGCAAGCGATTGCGTCCAGTGCTGTTGCTGTTGACGGCGCGGGCCTGTGGAAAGGTGGTACCGGTCCATCACACCCTGGCAGCCGTGGTCGAGATGATCCATACGGCCACGCTGGTTCACGATGACGTACTGGACAATGCCCGCGTGCGTCGTCGTGTCCAGACGGTCAACGCTCTGTGGGGTACACGGACGAGCGTGCTGCTAGGCGATTATCTATTCACCCACGCCTTCCACCTGGCCAGCACGGTGGATGGCGAAGCCTGTCGGATGATCGGCGAGGCCACAGATCGCGTCTGCGAGGGAGAACTGTGCCAGGTACTGAACGCCGGCAACCTGGATCTGACCGAGGAAGAATACTTCGACATCATCGACGGCAAGACCGCCGAACTGACCGCCTGTTGCTGCCGATTGGCCGCTCACTACGCAGACATGTCACAGGAAACCGTCGAGACACTGTCGCGATTTGGCCGACTGGTCGGTCAGGCGTTTCAGATCGCCGACGATCTGCTCGATCTGGTGGGCCAGGAAAATCTAGCCGGCAAGTCGCTGGGCACGGATGTCGAGCAGGGCAAGCTCACCTTGCCACTGATCCATCTGCTGCACGCCGCCCCGCGACTGGCTGAGCGAGCGCGGGCGATTCTTTGTGAGCCGACCGCTCAGCGGCGCGAAGCTCTGCAAACACTACTGCGCGATGCCGGGTCTCTCGAATACGCTCGCCGACGGGCGTTGGAACTGACTGGGCAAGCCCGAGTAGAATTGCGTTGCTTGCCCGCCTCGACCTGTCGCACCATTCTTGAGGCCATGACCGATCGGGTCGTGCATCGCGAAGCGTGATAATGGAGGCTCAGTCCACCTCAAAGGTGAATTCGTTGGCAGCACCTTTCTTGACGCTCTCCTTGAACACAGGTTGCTGCGGATTGCCATAGCGAGGGTTGAGCTTCGACTGAGTATTGCCTCCTTCACCGATAGAGAAGGCAAATTTACCTTCCTTTTTGGGAACTTGCCAGTCGATAGTCACACCGTATTCTCCTGGAGGTGCGCCGTCGTTTGGCTCGTAGGTGGTCAACGTGAATGTGCCATCTTCATTGACCTTGGCAAAAGGCTTGCCACCAATGATCTTTTCCACGTTGGGATCAGTAGGATGAAAGACGACCAGGGCACCGGCTGCTGGTGTTGTCTTGCGGTACATCACCTTGCCCTTGACCGGCACAGCAGCAGGCTTGCCGGAGCCACCGCAGCCGACCAGCACGATGGTTGTGAGAAACCCGAACAGTAGTACAGCACGCCGAATCAGCACGACGAAATCTCCTCAAGTGCGACAGAGGGCAAGGAAAGCGGAGTGGGAGTGCAGGTTGTGACCTGTCTCCCACTCCGGACGTTTGGACAACCAGTACCGAGCCAATCAGTCCGTAGAGGGACTGGTTTCGGCGGGTGTCAGACCACCCCCTTGAGCGGTGATGAGGGCGGCGTAGATCTGCGGGCTGATCGAATCCCGGATAAATCGCACCGATCCATCGGTGAAGACGTGGTTAGCACCGCCACTGTGGAAAGAGTACGTCTCATTATTGTTGTGGCAGTTGATGACGCAGTTGCCGGGGCTGCCGTCGTTGGTGCGCGAGATGGCACCATCCAGGCCGTAGTCGTTCTCGTGATGCCCCCAGCCGCCATCATTTCTTGTGTTGCTGCTGACCAGAACCCCACCTCGGTAGAAGTTGGGTCGGCCAGCCGATTCACACAGCAGGATGGTGTTGCTGGTGCCGTCGGTGACGGCAACCATCGTGTTCGGCGAGAGTGGCGGATAACCCACTAGACCGATGCCCGCTCCCTTCGCCAGCGGCTTCATAGCACTGAACAAAGCGAGGTTTGTAGTGCCGGCGGGATAGCCGAAAAAGGTGATCGACCCCTGATTGATCGAGCTGTTGGTAGCGTAGTCAGTGACTGCCAGATTGGTGTAAGGCATAGAGATGCCGAAAGAGAACGTGCCATTAACTCGACGCTGTTCGCCACCAGGTGCCGATGGACAGATGAACGTCTTGACCGGATTCTGCAGAACCGCTTGGTTGTTCGGAGTCCCAGGTATGATAGCGGGCGAGGACATCCAGGGGAAATTCATGTTGTACTGGCGATAGAGATTTTCTTGTTCGATGTAGGGCAAGAAGTTGACAGCCCAGGAGTGAACGATACCTGGATAGGGGAACCCTGGCTGCCCCGGAGTACCCGGAGGGTTGCCGAGTTCGACGATCAGACTGGGCGGGATATGCCCGTAGGTACTCTCGTAGTTGGCCGCGGCTACGCCCAACTGCTTCATGTTATTCTGACACTGCATGCGTGCAGCTGCCTCACGCACCTTTTGGACGGCTGGCAACAACAAGCCAATCAGAATGGCGATGATGGCAATGACTACCAACAATTCAATGAGCGTGAAGGCAGCACTCTCACGCTTCCAACGGGGGTAGAGCATGGGAACCTCTTTAGAGAAAGACGATTAGCGTTCCGAAAACAATATAGCATACTATCATGTAGAAATTCCAGCAGCAACAGACAAGGTGTTCACCAGAAACGCTTCGATTCTTCTCGTTCTCTTCGCAATTGCTCTCAAGGGTTATGAAGAATTCAGCGAGCCGGGAGCGTCAGCGACCGGAGGGTTTGACTCCACCCGCTGACGCGGAGTGGCTCGCTGGGGCTTCATAGGCTCTCATTCGGCCGCGCACAGCAAGGACAGCACCGCCATGCGTACTGCCAAACCGTTAGCGACCTGCCGCAGGATAGCCGAATGCGGGCCATCGGCGACCTCGGGAGTCAGTTCCACGCCGCGATTGATCGGGCCGGGCGCGAGCAGCAGAATGTCAGACGGTGCCCGACGCAGGCGTTCGGCGTGCATGCCGAACAGGCGGAAGTACTCCGAGATGGAGGGGAACAAACCGCTTCGCTGTCGCTCGAACTGGATGCGTAACACGTTGACCACATCGCAGCGTGGCAAGATGTCGTCGATCCGATAAGCGACCTCGACACCGAGTTTGCCGATGTCAGCGGGGATCAGTGTCGGTGGGCCACAGACGATGACGTGTGCCCCGAGCTTGGTCAGTCCGTGGATGTTGCTGCGGGCCACTCGGCTGTGAGCGATGTCGCCGACGAGTGCTACCGTCAGTCCCTCGATACGCCCTTTGATCTGACGAATGGTGAATATGTCTAGCAGACCTTGCGTGGGATGTTCGTGGGCACCGTCGCCGGCGTTGATTACAGCGCATTTCAAGTGCTGGGCGAGCAGGTGCGGCGTACCGGGGACGGAATGACGCACGATCACCGCATCAATGCCCATCGCCTCGATGTTGCGAGCCGTGTCGATGAACGACTCGCCCTTCTGCACCGACGACGACGAGGCGGCAAAGTCTGCCGTGTCAGCACCCAGGCGACGGGCCGCAAAGTTGAAGCTGGCTTTCGTCCGCGTCGACGGCTCGAAGAACAGCGTGACTGCTACCTTGCCGGCCAACTCCGTTCGCCTGCGACGTGAAGTTTCGTGTCCCTCGACATAGCGTTCGGCCCGGTCAAGGATGGTAAGAATGTCCTCTCGACTTAGATCCTCCAACCCCAGGAGGTGACGATGTCTCCAGCAACCAGACCGACTTGGATCGACGCTCACGGCCACGACTCCCTCGCTTGCCGTTGGGGACACAGGGCAAATTGCTCCGATATTAGCGGAGCGAGGGAGCCGCGACAAGTGCGGGCTTCAGCAGGCGTTGGCCGTCTGCGGCTCGTCGATCAACTGATAGAACACGTTGCGCTGCCGGGGAATGTAGCCCGCCTCACGGATCGCGTTGCGGATCTGATCCAGCGTCAGATGATGCACGGTGCCCGCCGAGGAGACGACGTTCTCTTCGATCATCAGACTACCCATGTCGTTAGCCCCGAAGAATAGCGCGATCTGGCCGATCTTGGGCCCCTGAGTCACCCACGACGACTGGATGTTGGCCACGTTGTCCAGATACAGTCGGGCAATCGCCTGAGTGCGCAGGTACTCGAAGCCTCCCGCTGTGGGGGTGTCGGCCATCGCCGTGTTTTCCGGCTGGAACGTCCAGCAGATGAAGGCCGTGAACCCGCCGGTTTCGTCCTGCAACTGGCGAATGCGTTCCAAGTGTTCGATACGCTCGGCAGGCGTTTCGATGTGGCCGAACATCATGGTGGCGGTGGAGCGGCCACCGAGTTCGTGCCAAGTGCGATGGACGGCCAGCCATTCTTCGGTCAGCACCTTGTTGACGGTGATGGCCTTGCGGACGCGATCGACGAGGATCTCTGCGCCGCCGCCCGGCAGACTACCCATGCCGGCCGCCTTGAGTCGCTCCAGCACAGTACGCAAAGGCAGCTTGTTGATCTTGTGGAAGTGCCAGATCTCGCTGGCACTGAAGGCGTGCAGATTCACCTGCGGATACCGCGCCCGCAGGTCGCGGAGCATTTCTTCGTACCACTCCAGCTTGAGCGAGGGATGATTGCCACCTTGCAGCAGGATCTGATCGCCGCCTAGGGCAATCGTCTCCTCGATCTTCTGATACAGCACCTCGCGCGGCAGGACGTAGGCATCGGCATCGTTCGACTTGCGATAGAAGGCGCAGAAGTCGCACACCGCTGCGCAGATGTTGGTGTAGTTGATGTTGCGGTCGATGTTGTAGGTGCGGTACGGCTCGGGGTGCAATCGCTGGCAGACTGCATGAGCAGCCCGTCCCAAAGAGTGCAGATCACGGCACTCGAACAGAGCCAGCCCCTGCTCAAAGGTTAGCCGTTCGCCGGCCACGGCGCGATCGAGAATTTGCCGGATGGTATCGCTCATGACTATCGACTCGTCAAGGGTGCAGCCGCTGTTTCGAGCAGCGAGCCGAGATACGTATTGTCTTGATAAAAGTCCAGTTCCACGCCGGGCGGAGCCAGGCCCAGTTCGCAGGCCAGGGCGTAGTAATGTCGCAGGCCGGCCAGTTCCGCTGGGCCGAGATCAAAGTGCAAGATGGTGCTGAGATAGCGACGGCAGAAGCCGGCATCCAGTCCCAATCGGGGAGCCTCTTCGTAGGCGATCAGACCCGCGCGACGTAGACCACGTCGTCGCGCTTCTAGCAATGCGCGATCTACTCCAGCCAAATGAACGCCGGGAGCCACCGCCCAGACAGCATAGACAAAGGGCAACCCCGTCCAGTCGTACCACTCTTGCCCCAGATCGAAGGCATAGGCGAACCCGGGTAAACAGGCCCGCATAGCCCGATCGCCGATGAGCAGTACGGCATCGGCATCGCTGTCCTCGGCCGAGCGATCCAACGGCAGTGACAGCAGTTCCGGGTTGACTCCATACCGCTTCCGCAACAGCACTTGCGTCAACGCCGCGCTGGTGCGAGAGCCGGCATCCAGAGCCACCCGGCGAATGTCGGGCCAGTCCACTCGGCTGAACAGGGTGACGCTCAACACCGGGCCACGCGTTGCGATGGAGATGTCCGGGACAATAGTGTAGAGGCCGGCGCGGAAGTACTCGATCACTGGAATGAGGGCAACATCCAGTTCGCCGGCCGCGAGGCGATCCGCCAGCCGACTGGGCACGTCCAGCAGCAACTCGGCCTGGGGAGCTAATTGCTCTAGATCGCAGATCAACGGCCGGGTGTTCAGATAATTCACCGCGCCGACGCGAATGCGATGCTCCATGATTCCCCTCGCTATTGTCCATCCCTCCCGCCACCGCAGCGGGACAATCCCGTGGGTTCCTCCCTGATGAACTGAGCATTATAGATCCGCGGGTCGGCGTTTCCCAGATCGCTTGCCGGCCCCTCCACGAACGATTAACCGCAGCCACTCCCCAGCGACAACACCAGCCCCTCGACCCTGACCTTAGCTCTTCTCATCGACGGCGAGAGAGTTTTTCCTTTCTCTAGGACACCCTTTGAGGCGTACCATAGGGCGATCAAGTTTAACAACCCTTCGGCACCGCCCCTTGCCGGCTGATGCTGACTCCTCGACAATACTCCCGAACTTCCCATCCGCTGTTCAGGAGCCGTCATGCGAATCGCGTGTCTTCTGCTGAGTGTCGTGTTCTGCCTGCCCGCGCAGGCCGCCGACGTGGTCGTCTATGGGGCGAGTGCCGCAGGCGTGATCGCCGCCGTGGCCGTCGCTCGCGAGGGCAAAAGCGTCGTGTTGCTCGAACCAGGTCAGCACATCGGCGGCATGGTCACCGGCGGTCTAGGCGCGACGGATCACGGCAATCGAGCGGCCATCGGCGGCTACTCACGCGAGTTCTTCACCCGTGTTCGTGCCTACTATGTGAACAAGTACGGCGAGAAGTCGCCGCAGGTCAAGGACAGTTCGGACGGCTTCCGCTTTGAGCCGCACGTCGCCACGCACATCTTCAAGACCATGCTGACCGAGGCCAAGATCGAACCGCGCTTCGGTCAACGACTGGTGAGCGTGGAGAAGAAGGGAGCGCGACTGGTGTCGCTGAAAACGGCGAGTGGCGAGACGTTCGCAGCACGGGTGTTCATCGATGCCAGCTATGAGGGCGACCTGATGGCCGCCGCTGGCGTGTCCTACCACGTCGGCCGGGAAGGGCGGACGCAGTACGGCGAATCATTGGCCGGCGTTCAGGTGTACAGTCGGGCGCATCAGTGGCCGGTGCGAATCGATGGTCGGGCCGCCGACAAGAGTCCTTTGCCGTTCATTCAGGCCAACCCGCTGGAAAAGCCGGGCACCGGCGACCGCAAGGTGCAGGCGTACAACTTTCGGTTGTGCATGACCAATCGCCCGGACAACCGCGTCGCCTGGCCGAAGCCGCCCGGTTACGACCCGGCCCGCTACGAACTGCTGGCCCGCTATCTCAAGGCTCGCCCGGATGTGAAGATGGGCCAGCTCATGAACCCCGTTCGCATGCCCAACGACAAGACCGACACCAACAACAACGGCCCCTTTTCGACTGACCACATCGGAGCCAACTGGGACTACCCCGAGGCCGACCACGCCACCCGGCAACGCATCTGGCAGGATCACCTCCACTACACCCAGGGCTTCCTGTACTTCTTGGCCAACGACCCGCGCGTGCCTGCCCCGCTGCAAAAAGAGATACGCAACTGGGGTTTAGCTCGCGATGAGTTCACCGACACCAACAACTGGCCGCACCAACTCTACGTCCGCGAGGCTCGACGCATGATCGGCGCGTATGTCATGACGCAGGCGGACATCATGACGGCGCGAACCAAGCCCGATTCAGTCGGTCTGGGATCGTACAACACCGATTCGCACCACGTCCAGCGTGTGCTGCGTGAGGACGGCAGCGTCCTCAACGAGGGCGATTTTCAGGTGAGTGTTTCGCCCTATGCGATTCCCTATCGCTCGCTGGTGCCCAAGGCCGAGCAATGCGACAACTTGCTGGTGCCGGTCTGCTGTTCGGCCTCGCATGTGGCCTATGGGACGATTCGCATGGAGCCAGTCTACATGATTCTCGGCCAGGCTTCCGGGGTCGCCGCCGCTCTGGCGATTCAGGCCGACACGGCCGTGCAGAAGGTGGATACGAACAAACTGACCGCTCTGCTGACGAAGCAGAAGGCGGTTCTTTCGCCCGTCGGGTTGCCGGTGCGCGGCTCTGACCCGCGACGAATCGATCCGACGCGGTTGCCCGGTGTGGTGGTCGATGACACCCAAGCAGAGGCGATCGGTGACTGGAAGTACTCCACAGCGATGGGGCCATTGGTGGGGGTGGGTTACCTGCACGATGGCGATGAGGACAAGGGCAAGATGCGTGTCCGCTTCGTGCCGCGCTTGCCGCAGGCGGGCAAGTACGCTGTGCGGCTGTACTACGCGCCGGCCTCGAATCGCGCCAGCAATGCGGTGGTGGTGATCCACAGCACAGCGGGCGAAAAACGGCTGACGGTCGATCAACGGAAGGCGTTGCCCGAGGGCGGACTGCTGTTGGGCGAGTTCGACTTCGCGGCTGGGCAGTCCGGCTGGGTGGAGATCCGTAACGAGGGAACAAAGGGACACGTCATCGCCGACGCGGTGCAGTTCGTGCCGGTGGTAGGAGCCGGCCGCTGAGAATAGAGTCTCCAGCACTGCGAAAGAGTCCATAACCATCCGCCGGGTGGGCAGTGTCGATCGTGGGCGGTAGATTATTCCCTGGCCTACGCATCGTTTCCGGGAGGAACCCTTGTCATGACTTGCCTCCGCCTGTTCATCGTGACTGCCTGCCTGATCGGTGGGGTGGCGGCCGACTGGCCGCAATTTCTCGGCCCCCAACGCGATGGAACTTCTCCCGAAAAAGGTCTGCTCGATACCTGGCCTGCCGCTGGCCCAGCAGTCGTCTGGCAGCGCGAGGTGGGAGAGGGATATGCCAGCCCCGTCGTCGCGGACGGTCGGCTCGTGCTGTTCCATCGCGTCGGCAACGAGGAGGTCATCGAGTGCCTGACCGCTGAGGGCGGCAAGCCTGTCTGGAAGCAGAGTTATCGCACCGACTACAGCGATGATCTCGGCAAGGGCGATGGCCCGCGTTCCACTCCAGTCGTCGCCGCTGACCGCGTCTT
>Ga0308411_10003061_pt1 | contig 11243 bp, 9 predicted proteins | sample HotsprottomLayer_2_FD_203530 | JGI IMG/M metagenome (GOLD analysis project Ga0308411, IMG submission 203530) | Hot spring phototrophic mat microbial communities from Octopus Spring, Yellowstone National Park, Wyoming, United States -... | ecosystem: Environmental > Aquatic > Thermal springs >... | reverse complement strand
CGCAGTCGCGAGGGTGCTCGACCATGAAGCTTCTCAAGGCCGCCCCGGTGATGGTGGCGTGCTGGCTGGCTCCACTGGCGTTGGCTTGGGAGCCGGCCGCCGATAGCCGCGTCTTGATGCCCAGCCGGCCGCCCAATGATGGCCGGCTCGCGGGGCGCGCACACCTGGACCAGCCCGCTCCCTTTGCCCCGTCCTTCCCTGATCGCGGCGCGTGGGAACAGCGCCGGGCCGAGCTGCGCCGCCAGGTGCTGGTCGCCCTGGGGCTGTGGCCTTTGCCGCCGCGGCCGACCGTGGAGGCCGTCGTTCACGGCATCATCGACCGCGACGACTACACCGTCGCCAAAGTCATCCTCACGAGCCTGCCCGGCCATTATGTCACCGGCAATCTCTACCGACCCAAAGCAGCCGCAGGCCAGCGGCCCGGCGTGCTCATGCCCCACGGCCACCACGCAAGCGGCCGGTTCAATCGCGCCACCGATGGGGAAGTCAAACGCGACCTGGCAACCAAGGCCGAGGATACCGAAGTTGGCGCCCGCTTCCCGCTGCAAGCCCGTTGCGTGGCCCTGGCCCGGCTCGGCTGCGTCGTCTTTCACTACGATATGGTCGGCTATGCCGATGCCAAAGCCCTCGATCATCGCCAGGGCTTTGCCGACGTCGAGGCCGAGCTGCGGCAACAGTCGATCATGGGGTTGCAAACCTGGAACAGCCTGCGTGCCCTGGACTTTCTCTGCGGTTTGCCCGACGTTGACGCCGGCCGCATCGGCGTCACGGGGGCCAGTGGCGGCGGGACGCAGACGTTCATCCTGACGGCGGTCGATGATCGCCCCGCCGTCGCCGCTCCGGCCGTCATGGTTTCCATGAACATGCAAGGCGGCTGCATCTGCGAGAACGTCTCGCATCTGCGCGTCGGCACGAACAACGTTGAAATCGCCGCCCTCTTCGCGCCCAAGCCGATGTTCCTCACCGCCGCGGATGATTGGACCCGCGATCTGGAAACACGGGGGCTGCCGGAGCTGCGCCGCATCTACGCCCTCTACGGCGCTGCCGAACACGTCGCCGGGAAATATCTCCCCTTTCCCCACAACTACAACCAGCGCAGCTTCGAACTCATCGCCTCCTGGTTCAATCAGCACCTGAAGCTGGGCCAGCCCGAGCCGGTGCGGGAGCGGCCCTTCGAACCGATCCAGCCCGCGGAGCTTTCAGTCTGGACCGGAGCGCCAGCATTACCCAAGCCGAAGAGCGTCGCCGAGCTGCGGCAGTGGCTGACCCAGCGTGACGAGCAGTTGCTCGTTGAGTGGACCGCCCATCCGCGGGATTATGTTCCCATGGTCCGGCAGGCCGTCCGCGTGCTGCTACACACCGACTATCCCGAGCTGGGTTCGACGCAGGCCACGCAGTTGGGGTTCGAGAAGCGGACGGGCTTCAATCTTTGGAAGGGGACGCAGCGGCGGCGGGGGAGCAACGAGGAGATGCCGCTGATCGCCCTGGTGCCGCCGGGTAGTCGGCGGGCCGTGGTCTGGCTGCATCCCGAGGGCAAAGCCAGCGTCTTCGGCGCCGACGGAGCGCCGCGGCCCGAAGCGCGGCGGCTCTTGGCGGCGGGCTGCACGATCGTCGCCCCCGATCTGTTTCTTACTGGGGAGTATCAAGGCGCGACCCTGGTCTGGCCCCCGCAGCAGAACCACCGCGATATCCCGTTCCTGGGCTTTCGTTACGGCTACAGCCGCACCGTGCTCGCCGAGCAAGTCCACGACGCCCTGACCACCGTGGGCCATCTCTGGCAGCGGCGCGACGTGGGCCAGGTCGACCTGCTGGCTTTTGGCGGCAGCGGCGCCTGCGGCCTGCTGACCAAGGCGCTGGCGGGCAACGCCCTTCACCGCGTCGTACTCGACCTGGAGGGCTGGGACTTCGACCAGGTACGCGACCTCAACGATACGCGGTTGCTGCCTGGGGCCATGAAATACGGTGGCATCCACGGGCTGATGCCGCTCTGTGGGACCGCCGCGGGAGCAACGATCATCTATCGCCCGCCAGCCTGCCGCCAGCCGCCGCTGGCGGATTTATGCGGCGTGACGCCCGGCCTGAAGCGGAAACCGGCCGCCCCAACGCTGGATCACCTCGTCGACGAGCTGCTGAAGTAAGGAGCCGGCTGCCGCTATGGACCTGCCCGCCTCGCCTGCGCCGCGCCGGGGTCTCTCGTTGCCCACCCAGATCTTCTTGGGCCTGCTCCTCGGCGCGGCGGTGGGCATCCTGCTGAACGAACAGCGAGCCAGCCTCGACGCCGCCGCCACCTGGCTGCGCGGCGAACCGGCCGTCATCGTCGGTCCTGTGCTCGACAATGTCATCGGCCCCATCGGCCAGGTCTTCCTACGCCTGCTGCTGATGACGGTCATCCCGCTGGTCTTCGCCTCCCTGGCCGTGGGCGTGGCCCAACTGGGCGACCTCGCCGACCTGGGCCGCATCGGCGCGCGCACCTTCGGCTACTTCATCCTGACTACGGGGCTGGCGGTGATCGTCGGCCTGGTCCTGGTCAACACGGTTCGGCCCGGAGCCGGGCTCCCGGAGGAAACCACGCGCCGCCTCTTTGCCGAGCATCGGGGGAAAGTCGAAGGCAAGCCGCCCGCCGAGTTCGGCGTGCAGACCTTTGTCGAGATCGTGCCGCGCAACCCCATCCGTGCTATGGCCGATATGGACATGCTCGGCGTCATCTTCTTCGCTCTGCTCGTGGGTATCGGCAGCACCCGGCTGCCGGGGGCACAGCGCGATCTCGTCGTCACCCTGCTTCAAGCCATCGGCGAACTGATGACCTGGATCATCCACCTCGCCATGCGGCTGGCCCCTTACGGCGTCTTCTGCCTCATCTGCAAAGTCACGGCCGAGCTGGGCTTCGACATCATTAAGCAGCTTGCCTGGTACGTGGGGACCGTGCTGGTCGGGCTGGGGCTGCACCTGTTTGTCGCTCTGCCGGTGCTGCTCCTCCTGTTGGCCCGCGTGTCTCCCTGGTGGTTCTTCACCCGGGTACGGGGCGTTATCGTGACGGCTTTTTCGACCAGTTCCAGCGCCGCGACGCTGCCGACCAGCCTGGCCGCCGCCCATGAACGGCTCGGCATCCCCAAGAAGATCGCCGGCTTTGTCCTCCCTTTGGGAGCGACGATGAACATGAACGGCACCGCCCTGTTCGAAGGCGTCACGGTGCTCTTTCTGGCTCAGGTGTTTGGTGTCGAGCTGTCGTGGGGTCAGCAGGCCATCGTGGTGCTGCTCTCGGTGCTGACGGCCATCGGGGCGGCGGGGGTGCCCGGCGGCTCCATTCCGCTACTGATGATGGTGCTGGCGTCGGTCGGCGTGCCGCCGTCGGGGATCGCCTTGATCATGGGCGTGGATCGGTTGCTGGATATGTGCCGCACGACGCTGAACGTCGTGGGCGATTTGACGGCCGCGGTCGTCATCGCCCGCAGTGAGGGTGTGGCCGTGGGCGCCGCTCCGGCGGCGACCTCGTGAGGGTCGACGCCGTATGAAATGGCTGCATCGTGCGTTTCGCAGTTGGCCGCTGGCCGTGGTGGCGGGTCTGGCCGTGCTCGGCGTGGCGCAACCGGCCTGGCCCCAGTGGTTCTGTGTCTTGCTCGGCCCCGCGGCGGCGCTGGCGGCGGTGGTCTACCGCTTCCGACCGGCGTCGCGCATGCCTGCCAACCCACTGATTCGTCTGGGAGCGGCACTTTTGCTGCGGCCCGACGCGGCGCGGCTCGGCCTGGGTCTGGGGCTTGTGCCGGGGTTAGGCTGGGGGCTGTTCGCAGCCCCGCAGGAGGGCTGGCGCGTGGCGGCGGCGATGGCGGGCGTGGCACTCGTTTCCGGCCTGCTGGCATGGTTGCAGCCACGCCGCCACCGGGGCTGGTTGTCCCTAATCCTCTTCCTGAGCCTGGCCGCCGGCATGGGTCTGACTTTCGAAGCCGGTCCCGACGATCCCTGGTTAGCCAGCCTCTTCCTGGGTCTGCTGGCCGGCTGGTCGGCCTTGATGTTGCTGGCCAAGTCGCCCGCCGACGATGGCGGAGCGGAACTGAGCCTGGCCTGCGTGTTGCTCGGTGCGGCGCTGGCCGTGGCGTTGCCCGCTCCCGTGCGGCCGGCCGCGCTGCTGGCACCGGGGCTTCTGTTCCTGCTGGTGAATCGCTGGCTGCTGCGTCCGTTGCAGGCATTACAACTGACCCTTGAAGCGCTGGGGCACGAGGGGCGGGGTCAGGCTCGGGAGGCGCTGGAATGTCTTCATGCCGCCGCGCGTCTGCAGCCCGACGCCCCTTGGGTGCTAGCCGGCGCCTGGCGCGTGCAGCGACATCTGGAGCCAAGCGACCTGCGGACCGACCCACGGCTGCTCGAGCTGATCGACCCAGATCGCTGCATGCAACGTGCGGAGGCCATCCTGCTGCGGCGTCCGCCGCCCGGGCCGGTCCTGTTGGAAGAAGCGCGGCGGCTGCTCAGCCTGGTCGTGGAACGTGCCCCGCAGCGCCGGCCGGAAGCGGTCTACTGGCAGACCGTGGCGGATCTGCATGGCGGCGACATGGAGCTGGCAGCCGAGCGGTTGCGGGAACTGCTCGATGAGCGGACCGCGACGCCGGACCAGCGTGACAGTCGGCGTGCGGTCCTGACGCGCGGCTGGGAATTGGCCCTCTGGCTGCACCCGCGGATGGTGGAAAAGGTTGGCCTGCCGCTGCTGGCCGCGGGCCGGCGCTTCGATGCCCTCGCGGCAGCCGAGGAGGCATTGAAGCAGCGGCCCGGCGACCCCCTTGCCATCCAGATTAAACAGCGGCTCTACCCCGAGGTGACCCGCGCGGAGTATGAACGCGAAGCGGGGACGGACCCCAAGGTAGCGGCGAGCGGCTTCGATCATCGCTTTTGCGCCGATCTGGCACGGAGTTTCCTCGGCGACGCCAGCCGCTGGCGGCGGGGAGTCGAGCTGATGGAGCTTGCCGCCCGCGGGCTGCCGGGAGAAGCGCCGCTGCTGTTGGACCAGGCCCGGCAGGCGGCGCTGCGCCACGGCGATGCAGCGCTGGCGGCCGCTCTTCTTGACCAGACCAAAAGGGCGGGCCTGGTCCACGGGGCGGAGGTGCTGACCGAGCCGGCCCGGCAGGTCTGGTGGGCGACCCTCAAGGCCCTGGCCGAGGCCGCTCTGAGCCGCGGCGATCGCGCTGCCGCCCTGGAAAACTTGCGGCTCTATGCCGAATCGCCCCTGGGCGGCGCCGATACCCAGCGGCTCATTGCCGATCTCTCCGTCCAAGAAGGCGACATCACCGGCGCGCTCATCGCCAACGCCCGCTGCCTGGTCTACGACGCCAACCGCCCCGATCATCTGGCCCTTCGCGACCGTTGTTATTTTTCGCTGACGCCCGAGTTGCTCCGGGCCGATTGGTCACGGCTGGCGTCAGCCTTCGATGCCGGCTACTGCGTGCAGAAAGCGCGTGCGCTCCTCGACACGCCGGGATCAGGCCCACCTCAGGCGGAATGGGCCGGCAAGCTGGCCCGGCTCGTACTCGCCATCGACCCGGAGCACGTGGCCGCCAAGGTGCAATTGGCCCGCAGTTTCTTGGCCTTGAAAGACCCCGCCAGCGTCGCCGGCGGCTACGCCCTGCTCGGCGAGGCTTTTCGCATCGGGCAAAGCAAACCCTTGGACGAAGCGACGCGCGAAGATTGGTACCTGGCCTGCCGACTGCTGGGCGATCATCACCTGGAGCAAGGCCGGCCCGCCGAGGCCATCGCCTGTTTGTCCGCCTATCGCAAGTGCAGCCGCAGCGGAGCGAACACGCTCTTCAAGCTGGGCCAGGCTCACGAACAACTTGGACAGGTGGACCAGGCCCGCGTCTGCTACGACCACGTCGCCTATTACAACCACCCGCTGGCGGCGCAAGCCAAAGCCGCCCTGGCCCGGCTTAAGGGGCGCTGACGATCCGCTGAGCCGCGCGATTCGCCAGCGTCAGGAGCCTGGAGTCTGCCTTAAGGACGAAGCACAAGGACGACGTAACGCGACCATTGTCCCAGCGCGGGGAGGCGCTGGAACAGGGTGCGATCCAAGCGGTCCAGCCAGCGGCGACCCGGCAGGGCTGGCCAGCGCCGGCGGAGCATCCCGAAGAGCTGTTGCGGATGTACGGCCACGTCTGAGAAATGTTGGCGGAGCAGCTCCAGGTCGGCGGGGAGAAGCGGGGTTTCGTCGGCGGAACGCTCCTTGTGGGGATAAGGCCAGTGCCGACGCGCCCAGGCGAGCAACGGGTTGCCGCCCCAAGGCTCGGCGGCGACCACCCAGCCGCCGGGCCGCAGCACGCGACGCAGTTCCGCCGCCGCCGCGGTCAGGTCCACGTGGTGCAAGACAGCGTGCGCCCAGACCCGATCGAAGCTGGCGTTGTCGAAGGGAAGCCGTTCGCCGGCCGCTTGCACGCCCCTCCAGCGTGGCGTGACGCCGTTGACCTCGGCCCGGGCGGCGGCTTCCGCGACGTAGCCCCCAGCGAGGTCGAAAGCAACGACCTCCGCCCCCATGGCCGCCAGCAGCACTCCGGCCAGGCCATGACCGCAGCCGTAATCCAGCAGGCGTTGGCCCGCCACCGGACCGAGCAGCGCAAAGGCCGGCCGCAGCCAGGTCTCATGGTCCAGATAGTCATCGGCCTGCACGCGCAGCCGCGCAGGATCGGTCCCCAGCACGCGCCAACGCTGTCGGGCCTGTTCCTGATGAAAGTCGCGTTCCGCGAGCAGTCGGCTCATCCATGCGTCACTGCGTCAGCAGCTTCCGATAGACCTCGGGATGGAACCCCACGACCAGCGTCTTGCCGATCCAGGCGGTGGGGGCCCGCAATTTCCCCGTGGGGCCAAGCAGGCACGACAAGATGGTCTCTTCATCAGGCCGCGATTTCAAGTCCAACTCGACGACTTTGGCCCCCTTCATGGAGACGATCCGCTTGGCCTTCCGCGCTAAGGCCAGAGCCTCTTCAGGCCCGTGCGGCTGCTTCGCGGAATCGACCACGACTTGAGCGGCGCGCTGTTCCTGGGCAAGAAACTCTTGCAACTTCTTGCAAGTGTTTCAGCCGTTGCGGTGATAGAGCCAGTCCAGTCCGGGCATGGTGAAACTCCCAGGGGGCGACCTTAGCGGACCTGGCCCAGGGCCAGGCAGGCATTATGGCCGCCGAAGCCGAAGCTATTGACCAGTGCGGTACGCACCTTCATCTCGCGAGGCTGGTGGGGAACGTAATCCAGGTCGCATTCGGGATCGGGATGATCGAGGTTGATCGTCGCATGGACCACGCTTCGCGCCAGCGACAGGGCTGTGACAATAGCGGCAATGCCGCCGCTGGCCCCCAACGTGTGACCGATCATGCTCTTGGTGCTGTTGATGGCGAGCTTGCTGGCATGAGCACCGAAGACCTGTTTGATGGCGACCGTCTCGGCAATGTCGCCCAGGGGGGTGCTGGTGCCGTGGGCGTTGATGTAGTCGACGTCGGTGGGATTCAGCCTGGCGTCGCGGAGGGCGAGTTCCATGGCCTTGGCGGCGCCGCTGCCGTCGGGACACGGTGCGGTGATGTTGAAGGAATCGGCCGTCGTCCCATAGCCGAGCAGTTCGGCATGGATACGAGCGCCGCGGCGCCGGGCATGTTCCAGCTCTTCGATGACCAGGATGCCCGCCCCTTCGGACAAGACGAAGCCGTCGCGGTCCTTATCCCAGGGCCGACAGGCCTTTTCGGGGGCGTCGTTGCGCTCGGATAAGGCCCGGGCCTGGATGAAGCCAGCCAGCCCCATGGTGGTCATGGCCGCCTCGGAGCCGCCAGTCACGATCACGTCGGCGGCATCATACTGGATCATGCGCATGGCCTCGCCAATGGCATTAGCGGCGGAGGCGCAAGCCGTGGCAATGCTCATGTTCGGCCCCCGCAAGCCGAAGTAGATCGAGATCTGGCCGGGACCGGCGTTCGCCATGAGCTTGGGAATGACGAAGGGGCTGACGCGCGTCGGGCCGCTCTTGATGAGCTTGAGATGTTGCTCTTCAAACTCATTGAGGCCGCCAATGCCGGAGCCAAGGACGCAACCGACGCGCCAAGGATCATGCTGGGCCAGCCGGTAGACGTTTTCACTGGTGGGGTCGTCGACTTTGCTTAGGGGCAAGCCGCTGTCGAAAAGCGCCTCGACGGCGGCGAGCAGGGCGAACTGGGCGAAGCGATCGAGGCGGCGGGCCAGCCGCACGTCGATATGCGGCGCCAGGTCGAACTGGCGGACTTCGCCGCCGAAGCGGACCTTGTAAGGCGTGGGGTCGAAGAGCGTCCACGGGCCGATGCCGCTCTTGCCGGCAAGCAGGTTTTGCCACAAGTCTGCAACGCGGTTGCCCAGGTTGGTAACGACACCCATTCCGGTAACGACAACACGGCGGCGCGACATGCGGTTCCTCTGCCGAAGACTGGCGTGCTAAAGAAAAGCGTCGGTCCAAGGGTCAAAACAACTGGCCGGCATAACCCGGCCACAAGCCGCGGGATGCCGGCCGAACGATGGGATCTGAGCGAGGGTTGGGCGCCGCGGTTAACCGCCCGCCTTGCTCTTGAGTTCTTTCTCGATAAAGTTAACGGCCTCGCCCACCGTCTGAATCTTGTCCTGTTGGTCTTCCGGAATGTTGATGTCGAACTCTTCTTCCAACTCCATCACCAATTCCACCACGTCCAACGAGTCGGCATTCAGGTCTTTCAGGAAGGATGTGTCTTTGGTGATCTGATCCTTGCTGACGCCCATCTGTTCGCTGACGATCTCGACGACCCGAGACATGATATCTTGCGTGTTCATGAGGGGCTGGCTCCGCTGCGCAGGAAGATGAATGGGGAAGAGGGATGAACAGCGAGTCCGGACTCGCAGCGCATCATAGCAGCAGAAAAGGAATTGGCAAGGGTTTGGCGCCACTGCCGCGCCGCCCTTAAGTCCGTACGGTCAGCGGTACGGTCGCCCCCCGTAATTCCTTGGGCAGCGGGAACCGAACGTGTTCTTCGCGGATCGTCTGCTCTTCGCAAACGCCCCCGTGATGGCGTTCCAGATAAGCCACCAGTTCCTGGACTTTTTCCTCAGGGGCGCTGGCCCCGGCCGTGACCAGCACCGCCTGGACGCCCGTCAGCCATTCGGGCTTCAGCTCCGCCACGGAATCGAGCAGGTAAGCGGGCTTGCCCTCGGCCCGGGCCAATTCAGCCAGCCGTTGGCTATTGGAGCTATTCTGGCTCCCGAGCACCAGCACCACGTCGACCAGATGGGCCAGGTGCTTCACCGCCTCCTGACGGTTCTGCGTGGCATAGCAGATGTCCTCACTGGCCGGCCCGACAATGTGAGGATAGCGGCGGCGCAGGGCGTTAATCACCACGTTGGCATCGTCCACGCTCAGCGTTGTCTGCGTGAGGTAGGCGAGTTTGGTTTCCGGCGGGAAGGCAAGCTTCTCCACGTCGTCGACCGTCTCGACCAGATGGATGTGCCCGGGGGCCTCCCCCATGGTGCCGATGACCTCATCGTGGCCGTCGTGGCCGATGAGAATGATCTGGTACCCTTCCTTGGCGAAGCGGATCGCCTCAAGATGGACCTTGGTGACGAGCGGGCAGGTCGCGTCAATGGCCCGCAGCCCGCGCCGAGCCGACTCTTCGCGAATGGTCGGCGACACGCCGTGAGCACTGTACATCACGTAGCCGCCGTCTGGCACCTCACTAAGGCTGTCAACAAAGGTCACGCCAAACTTCTTGAAACGCTCGACGACGTAGCGATTGTGGACGATCTCGTGGTAGACGTAAAAGGGCGTGCCCACCAGCGCTAGGGCCTTTTCCAGGCTCTCGATCGCCATGATGACGCCGGCACAAAAGCCACGTGGATTGGCTAGAATGATGCGCATACCCTCTCCTTCGGGGTAACCTAGGCTCACTGAAAGAACCGGCAACGCGAATCGACCGCAACGTCCGCCATCGCTCTTAACCTACCAGCCGCTGGGCAGGCCCCAGATGCCGGGGGTGGCCAGTTCCACCGAATTCCCCGCGGGGTCGCGGAAGTAAAGCGATCGGCCGCCACGGTCCCACGTCTGTTCCAACTCGATCTCGATGCCGCACTTTTCCAGATGTTCACGCCAGGCGGCAAAGTCATTGCGGTCAATGCCGAGGGCGAAGTGGCCAGGTCCGGTGCTGCCATGCGCAGCTAGCGTTTCGCCCTTGAGCGTCGTGGCGGCGATGAAACAGAGCAGGACCTGCTCCGGCCCCGCCTGGAAGAAGACGTGACGCTCCTCTTGCCGACCAAGCTGCTTCAGCCCCAGCACCCGGCCGTAGAAATCGGCAGCCGCGTCGAGGTCGTCCACATAGACCGCCGTTTCCGTGATATGCCGCAATGGAGGAGGCATGGTCCCGCCGCTAGCGAGAAGGGTTGCTCTGAGCCGGCTCGGGGTGGGCCGCGCCGCTGAGCTTTTCGTCGGCCGTGGTTACCATGACGGTGAAGACATACAGGGCCACCAGGGCGGTCGTCACGACCACGCCCAGAAGCAAGGAGGCCACCATCGGTTGACTAAAGTCCGGGGCGAGGATGTGGAAGAGGTGGTAGCTGAAGAGGGCCGAGCAACCGCCGCCAGCCACGCAGACCATCAGGTGCATGATGAAGAAGAGGCTCAGGACGTTGACGCGCTGCACCCGGCCGATCGGCAGCCCCATCAGGGCGTTCATCTTCGCCACTTCGTAGATCAGACCGATGCGTGTGCGAATGAGCAGGAAGGCTGTGAAGAAGGCCAGCAGCGTGCAGGCCCCGAGCGTGACCGGCACGCACCAGTACTGCAACATCTTGAGCGGCACGGGCAGGACCACGTTTTCCTTAACGTTGAGCAAGGCCGTTGAGGCGGTCCAGAGCAAGGAGGCCACGGCCAGGTAGATGCCGACGGCGCGATTGCGGTCCGTGACCAGTTGGTGGATGGTCCGGCTGCAATGGAGATAGCGCATGGCCGGCGTCACGTGGCTGCGGTCGGTCCGGCCCACGGGCATCCCCGCGGCCCGCTCCTCGCCAATCATCTCGATCTCATCGACAATCCGCTCGCTCCAGTCGTCGAGCGATTTGACATCCGTCAGCCCGGCGGTGCTTTTGACGCCATCGGCCGCGGCGGCGGCGGCGGGGGGTGGGGCGGACGGCTGGGTCGGAGGTGTCGGGTGCTCCTCTCGATTTTGGAGTCCAGGTTGTGTAGAGTGGCGGGGCAGGAAGGTTCCCAAGCACAAGGAGGTTCGCCGATGCCGACGCTG
>Ga0308411_10003056_pt1 | contig 11246 bp, 6 predicted proteins | sample HotsprottomLayer_2_FD_203530 | JGI IMG/M metagenome (GOLD analysis project Ga0308411, IMG submission 203530) | Hot spring phototrophic mat microbial communities from Octopus Spring, Yellowstone National Park, Wyoming, United States -... | ecosystem: Environmental > Aquatic > Thermal springs >... | reverse complement strand
CTGTTCTCGCGTCGTCACCGGTCTCTTCCCTTCCTGGTTACCGCGGCGAACGCAGAGGGTCGCGGAGCATTCTATATTCTACCATTCTCAAAACGCCCCGCGCCGCTGCGCTGCATGCCCTCACGATGGCTCAGTCGCCCGCGCCAGCAACTCGGCGAAGGAGTAGTTGACACTGGTCACGGCGAAGTCCGGCTCGCGCTGGAAGGGCCGCCGCAGGTAGGCCACCCGGTGCGTCCCGTCCGGCTGGAACTCGACCAGGGCCAGGATGTACTGATCGGGCGTGTTGAGCGAGGAGAGGATCTCGTTCCTGGTGACGGTGATCGTCTCGGCGCCGGCGACGCGGCCCTTGACCTCGATGAAGCGCAGGCGGCCGCTGGCCGGATCATGGCTCTCGATGTCGTACCCCAGGCGCTCGCGCTCGCGGTCCACCGGCTCGAAGCCCAGGCGGCGCTCGATCTCCATCACAATCGCGCGGGCGCGCGCGGCGGAGGCCTGGGTCTCGACAGGGTGGGACGCCGGGAGCGGGCGGCCGGTGATCGCGGCGATCAGCCCCGCGGGCGCGACGATCAGCCCGCCCAGGATCACCGGCGGCAGAGCGGCGATCTGCGCCTCCAGGTCGAGTTGCTCCATGCGTTTTTGGAGGCGGGCCTGCAACTCATCGGCGCGCCGGCGCGCCTCCTGCGAGTTGAGGCGCGCGTTGGGCTTGCCGGCCTGCTCTTGCAGCTTCAGCTCCTCGGCGCGATGGTCCCAGTAGTTGATCTCCTTGGTCAGCCGGTCCTTCACCGCGGCGCGGGTCTTCTCGATCAGGCGCAGGCGCGGGCCGCGCACCTCTTCCAGGTGCCCCGGCACGATAGTGGTGATGGCGTGGGCCAGGGCCTGCTGCTCCAGGGTAGGAGAGAGGAACGAGGAAAGAGAAGATAGGATGGCGCTGCGCAGGGCTTCGGTGTGAGCATGTGCAGCCCCATCCCCAGCCCTCCCCCGCTGGGGGAGGGAGTCTGGCTCCTCCCCCCGGCGGGGGGAGGTTGGGAGGGGGGCAAACTCGGCTGCAACCTCTTCCAGCGGCCGGTAGTCCAGATACGGCGCATAGCGCAGGCTGCGGATCGCGCCATCGGCGCTCAGCTCGACATAGAGCATCTGGCGCGAGATCGTCCGGCGCTCGCCATTCGGCAAGCGGCTGGCGTCTTGAATGGCATGCTCGAGCATGAAGAGCGCCCGCGGCTGCGTGCCGGGGTCGCGCTCGTCTACCAGCACCGCGCCGCGGCGCAGCAGGTCGCGATGGCGCTCCAGCAGCAGATCGAGCGTCGCGTCGAGCAGCGGGTGCCCGGGGCAGACGAAGGCGGCCGGCGGCTGGCCGGGCGGCGTGAGCAAACTCTTCTCGAAGGCGATGCGCTCATAGCGCGGCAGCGCCGGCTCGCCGACGCCGATGACGCGGTCGCGGTTGCGAATGGCCGCCGGGACGTGGGTGACCTCATAGCGGCGCGGCTCGCGCTGGCGCAGGGCGCCGCCGAGGTGTTTGAAGGCTTCGAGGAAGAACGACTCGATATAGTGCGGCTGGAGCCGGCGGGCCTCGGCGCGCTCCATCTCGGCGCGCACCCGCGCCACCTGGCGCGTGTCCATGGCGTCATGGACCAGCGCCCGCTCCTCGAGCAACTCCTGGAGGCGCCGGCGGTCAACGGCGTCGGCGATGGCCCGCGTGAGCCGGGCGCGCACCTCGGGCCGCTCGCCGTAACGAACGGCGTCGATCAGCAGGTCGCGCAGCGGCCGGCCCTCAAACTGGAGCTTGCCGAGCACATCGAAGACCTGGCCGCCGAGGGCCTGGCGGGCCTGCTCCAGCTTATCGAGCAGCGCGCGGTAGACATCGCCCTCGCGGGTCTCCTCGGCCACCAGGTTCCACAGGTGGCAGACCTCGGTCTGGCCGATGCGGTGGATGCGCCCGAAGCGCTGCTCCAGGCGGTTGGGGTTCCAGGGCAAGTCGTAGTTGACCATCAAATGGGCGCGCTGCAAATTGATGCCCTCGCCGGCGGCGTCGGTGGCGATCAACACCCGCGTCTCCGGGTCGTGGCGGAAGGCCTCCTGGGCCTTGAGCCGCTCCTCGCGACCCATGCCGCCGTGGATGGTGACCACCGCCTCAACCCGGCCGAGCAGCGTGCTGATGCGCCGCGCCAGGTAGTTCAGCGTGTCGCGGTGCTCGGTGAAGATCACCAGCTTCTGGCGCGGCGAGGGGGTGGGAGGGGCGGGCTGGCCGTAGGGGGCGCGCTCCTCGGCCAGGCGGTTGGCGACCGCCGCGGGGGTGAAGATCGCGCCGAGGAGACTGGCCAGTTCGCGCCACTTGCGGTCCTCGCCGCTCTGGCGCACCGCCAGGGCCAGGGCCTCCAGGCGCTTCAGATTGGCGATTTCCAGCTTCAACTCATCAATCGTGCGCGCGGCCGTGGCCTGGTCGAGGATCTCCTCTTCGACCCGGGCCACCTCGTGGTCGGGCGCGTCCTCGAGATCTTCCAGATCTTCCGGGTTAAGATCTACCGCAGAGGACGCGGAGGAGCGCAGAGGATCTGATAGGCTCAAGCCTCCGCGTCCCTCTGCGCCCTCTGCGGTAAAACTCCCACGCTGGAGCAACTCCAGCTCGCGCAGGCGTTGCTCCAGGCGCTCGCGGCGGCGGCGCAGCGACTGGTAGATCGCCTCGGGGGAGGAGGCCAGGCGGCGTTGCAGCACCGTCAGCGCGAAGCCGACCGTCCCGGCGCGCCGGTCGTTCTGCAACGCCTCGGCGCGGTTGAACTCCTCGCGCACATAGTTCGTCACCTCGCGGTAGAGTTGCGCCTCGGCGTCGGAGAGTTTGTAGGGGACGGTGTAGGCGATGCGTTCGGGGAAGAGCGGCGCGCCATCGAACTTCAGCAGCCGCTCCTTGACCATGCGCCGCATCAGGTCGGAGACCTCCACCTGGTGGACGCCATCGCGGAAGCGCCCCTCGAAGCGGTCGCCGTCGAGCAGGGCCAGGAAGAGCTGAAAGTCCTCCTCCTTGCCGTTGTGGGGCGTGGCGGTCAGCAGCAGGAAGTGGCGGGTCAGCCCACTCAGCAGCCGGCCGAGCTGGTAGCGTCTGGTGTACTTGATCTCGCCGCCGAAGAACGTGGCCGCCAGCTTATGGGCCTCATCGCAGACCACCAGGTCCCAGCGGCAGTCGGGCGCCTGCAGCTTCTGCTGGACCGACTCGTCGCGGGCCAGTTTATCGAGCCGGGCGATGACGAGATGGTTCTCGAGGAACCAGTTGCCGGTGCGCGCCGCCTCCAGCTTATCGTTGGTGAGGATCTCGAAGGGCAGGTGGAAGCGCCGGTACAGCTCATCCTGCCACTGCTCGGCCAGGCTGCCGGGGCAGACGATCAGGCAGCGCTGGAGATCGCCGCGGGCGATCAGCTCCTTGATCAGCAGGCCGGCCATAATCGTCTTGCCGGCGCCGGGGTCGTCGGCGAGCAGGAAGCGCAGGGGCTGGCGCGGGAGCATAGTCTCGTAGACGGCGGTGATCTGGTGGGGCAGCGGCTCGACGAGGGAGGTATGCACCGCCAGCAGCGGGTCGAAGAGGTGGGCCAGACGGATGCGGTGGGCCTCGGCGACCAGGCGGAAGAGGCGCCCATCGCCATCGAAACTCCAGGGGCGCCCGGCGACGGCGATGGCCAGGGCCGGCTCATCGTCGCGGTAGAGCAGGCGCGCGCCGGGGCGCCCAGCGGCGTCCTTGTAGGTCAACTCCAGCGCATCGCGGCCGTACCACTGCACGGCGACCACGGTCACCAGGCCATCAGGCAGGATGCCCCGCAGGGACGCGCCGGGCGTGAGTTCTTCGAGACGGGCCATAGGGTCGTCCTCTCAGGAGGGGCCTGGGGGAGCCCGGTTTCCCCGGACCCTCGCCCGGTGGAAGAGCCTCGAAGTCAAGCGCGCCGACGACCGCCTCCTGACCGCGCACCGCGCCGATGGCGAGGTCCTCATAGCCGGTCAGGGCTGCGTCCCGGTGGCGGCGTGGTCAGAGATGACGATTTTCACCTCGGCGATACCCAGCCCGTTAAGCAAGCTGCTGTAGTAGGCCTCGGCTTCCTCTCCAGGGTATTCGAGATGCGCATGCCTGGGCATGTTTCAAAACCTGCGCTTTGCGCTTGACCGTCTGGCGGGGAGGTGTGGAGGGGCCTGGCCCCGTCATGTCACCCCGCAGCCCCTATCCATAGAAAAAGAACAGGACCGGTACGGCTTGCGTATACCTCGCCAGACGTTCCTTCCAGCCCACGCCGAGCTGAAACAGACGAACATGCCACTGATGGGAGGTTCCGTTATCAATCAGCCGCCGATAGCCGCGCTTGACGACCCAACGCCCAAGGCTCACCAACCACAGAGAGGCGATCGCCAGCACGAGCCGCAAGCGCGCGACCCGCGTCGTGTCCGGCAGCCCGCAGCGGTCGAGGTGCAAGCCCCCGCTCTGCCAGTCGCGAAAGACCGTCTCGATCCCCATGCGCCGCGTCCCATAGGCTTTGGTCTGCGCCGTCGCGGGCAGGTTGGTCATGACCGCATGCCGGATCACCTGGCCATCGTCATCCCGCTCCCACCAGGCCAGCAGGTTGACCGGACCAACCTGGTCGTCCTCGCCCACCACCACGTCGGGCAGAGAGCACACCGGACTGGTGCGGTGGCGCCGCCGCCGTCCGGGGGCCGCCGGACCGGGCAGGGGCGGGACGAACGCGCTGAGGGGCCGGCCACTGGCGGCGCCCAGGTGGTCGCCCGCGATCCGCACGTCGCCACGCACCCCCAGCATGCCATCGTAGCCCTGGGCGCGCAACCAGCGAAACAGGGTCCGCGAGCGGAACTCGCTCTCTCCGTGGACGGTGATCCGGACCCGCGGCGGCAGGAGGGCCACGGCCGCCGCGAGCAGCGCTTGCTGGTCCGCCAGCCCGCTGGCGCCGCGATGGGGCAGGGCCTGCCAGACCAGGGGGATCGAGCGGCGGCGAAAGCCGATCCTGACGACGAGGATGGTGTGCTGATTGCGCAGCAGCACGCGGTCGATCATCAGGTGCACGCGTTGGCCGTTCAGCCCGTGGAGGCTGGCCTGGACGAGGGGATGCTAGTGGTCAGTCTGACTCACGCGCGCGTTGTCCAGGAAGCGGCGCACGCGCTGTTCCTTCGCCAGTTCGGTGGTATCGAGCGGCATAGCCCGCGCGATGTTGGCCAGGTGACTACTCATACGTTGGATGACGCCGACCAGGATGTACCCCAGGATGTCGAGGTGGCTCGCCAGGGCGTGCGGGAGGGCCTGGGCCAGGCGGGCGCGGGTGCTAGCATACCGTGGTGAGGTGGGCATGGTGCATTCCTTTGCGCTGATCGGCTGTTGGCACGCTTGATCATACGCATCTGGCGCATCTTGTCCACCTCTGTGTTGTCAAGTGACATCCTTTGACGGCCAGGCCCCTCCACACCCTCCCCCGTGGTCCCGTGTCGAGGCGAACTGTCAAGTGGGTTTGAGACATAGCTTACAGGTTGAACGTAGATCCCATACGAACTTTCTGATCCAGGTCAACTCCAGGGTATTCTAGATGCGCGCGCTTACCGCCATGTTACGGATGGTCGGAGGATGGGGTGATGTCCTGGCGCGCACAGGGTGGCGAGGGCCTGCCATGGCCTATCGCCGCGCTCGACGGGGGCGGCAGCGGCGTCGCGTTGCCACGCCAGGGCATGGCTTCGATAAAGTAGGCCCTCGGGGAGGGAGGTGGGAAAACCGGATTTCCCCACACCCCTGCCCGCGGGAGAGTTTGGGAGGGCGCGGCCCGCACGCAGGGGGCATAGGGAAACCTGGTTTTCCCATCCTCTCACCTGGTGGGAGGGTTGGGGAGAATGCAGCTCTCCCAGAAACAACCTTGCGCGGCGCAGCCGCACAGATGGCTGAATTCGGAGAGAGCGCCGGACGGCGTGGATCGGCCGCGGGGGGTGTTGGACGGCAGCAGTAGGGGATGGCATCGTGCTGCGCGTGGAGACGCCCGGTTTCCCTGTCCCCCGCTCCAGGAGACCATATTTAGCGGATGAATTGCTCAAAGAGCATCAGCCGCGGGCCACGGGATGCGAAGCCCGCCTGCGCGGACGAGAGCCGAGGAATTTCTCAATTTTGCGCCGAACAGCGAACGATACAGTGCCGCGGGCTCAGAGTTTTCAGCCAGGACAACGAGACAGCGCTACTTCGGGCCGAGCAGCGAGCGATACAGAACCTCGGGCTCGGAGTTTTCATCCAGATTGATGCCTAGCTCGTCGTAGAGCACCTGCTTCATAGCAAAGTACTGCTGGATCGCGCGGGCAGGGGAGCCGAGAGCTATGTGGCAGCGCATCACACCAGCGGTCGCGATGCTGTTGGTGGGATCATAGGCGGCAAGTTGCTCAAAGATGTCAAGAGCGTCCTGGTACTTGCCTGCCGTCTCGAGTTGCTCGGCAAGAACGCGTTGTGCATGCCGAAACTGGCGCTCAAGCCTGCCACGTATGCGCATACACCAGGCGGTCTCAACGTCGGGCAGAAAAGGGCCGCTGTAAAGTCTAACCGCCCGCTGCGCCACCTCTAGGGCCGAAGGGCCATCGGTAAACTGGGCCATTTGACGAACGGCCTGCTCGAAATGGTGCACGTCGAGGGAGACATCGAGCAAGAGGGGGTTCAGCATATAGGTTTCACGGTTGATCGTCGTGATGGCCCCTCTGGGGAGCAGCGCCCGGAGCCGGTAGATCATACGACTGAGAGCGTCTAGGCTGTCGGGCACCTCGTCGGTGTCCCACAGCTCGCGATACAGCACTTCGCGTGAGCAGCCCTGAGTGTGGAGCATCAGGTAGGTCAGGAGCTGCCGCAGTCGCCCTGTGCCGACGACCAGGGGGGTGTCTTTGATCGCCAGCTCGCACCTGCCCAGGAAGTGCCCGTGCAAGGTGAAGCGCGATGACGGCGAGGGCGCGATGACTGCGTGCGCGGTCTGCTGCGGCGGCGACACAGCGAGGGCCGGGAGGTGGGGGATCTGCGAACGATCAAGGGTTTCGGCGACGCGGTTCAGGTAGACGAGCAGCGTGGCCCAGCGCTCGAGCTCGGGGTGGTGGGGAAAGGCGGCAATGAGCTCGGGGAGAAAGGTGCGCATGGCGGTCACAACGATCGTGTGGCTGCCGAGGCGCTCAGCGCAGCAGGCGGCCTCGGCAAGGGCGACCCTGGTGGCGGCGAGGTTGGCGGGGTCGGCCCGAAGCTCAAGCCATGCCGCGACAGCCCATGCCCGGCCCTGGTCAACAAGCGCGCCACGGGTCTGGTAAGCGTCGAGGGCGGCGCGCAGGTTGCGCCGCCCAGCCGCGGGGTCGCCGATGCCAATAGCGATCTGGGCGCGGAGCAGCAACAGATCGGGCTCGTGCTGCGGCACAATCGCCGTCGCGTACTGGTCGAGATGGAACCTGGCCTGAGTATAGGCGCGCTGGGCGATCAGCACCCGTGCCTGACCAAGGATCAGGAAGCTACGCATAAAGGCCGTCAACTCATGGCGCATGGCCGTCTGATATATTTGGTAGGCGTCTTGCCACTGACCGAGGTCGGCGAAAAGGTCGCCAAGGGTCGAGAGAGCGGCCGCCATATACCTGGCTGTGCGCGCCTGATGAGCATGGTGAAGCGCCTGGCAGACATCGCGGAAAGCCTCGGCGTGCCTGCCCGCCAGTAGGCGAGTCACGGCCAGACTGTTCCGGGTGAGGGCTAGCCGGCCGAGGTTGCCGACTCGTATCCAGAAACCTTCGAGCTGGCTGCCAATGGTTTCAGCGACGGCGAGGTTGCCGAGTTCGTAGTTGCAGATCATCAGCTCGTGCTGCACCTGAGCGGTTGCAATCTCGTCGCCGCGTGCCGCCTCCACGGCGGCCGCGCGTCCAAGGGTGGCAATGGCCTCGCGGCTGCGGCCGAGACGATGCTGGCTTACGCCGATGATGCGCAAAGCTATTCCGTGCAGCTCGGGCTCAGCGTCTGTGTCCAACACTCGCTGAGCCCGAGCACAGGCCTCAGCATAGCGACCGAGTTCGCAGTCGAGCATCGCCTGCTGAAGTGTGAGCGAAGGCGGGGGCTGCCCGTGGGTTCGCCCGACCGCCACCTCGAGGAGTGCCTGAGCCTCAATGAACTGCCCGAGCTCGGTCGCAACCTCGGCTCGCAGGCGCAGGGCAGGCACATCTAGGATTTCGACTGGGAGCATCGTGAAGACGTTTCGGAGCGTCTCCAGTCGGTCACGCAGGTACAACGACTCGCCAAAGTTGGCGAGTAGCTGGCGAACCCCGGCGTTGTCCCCGAGCTGTAAGTAAAGTTTGAAGGCGCTCGTCCAGCGCTCCTCTGCGATGTAGAACCGGACGAGTCGATCGGTGATCGCAGCAAAGCGTTCGGGAAAATGGGCGCGCAGGCGGTGGCGCAAGAAGTCGCGGAACAGGCTGTGGAAGCGCAGCACGCCGGCCCCGACCTCGCTCAGAAACAGGCGCTGGGCGTGCAACTTTTCCACTTGCGGCCAGATATTGTCGTACTCAAGTGCCCGACAACAGTTTTCTGGCGTCAGCTCCTCAAGCAGCGAGAGCTCGCAGAGCAGTTGCTGCACCGCGGACGGCTGCCGGCTGAAGACCTGCTCGGCCAAGAGGTGGGTGATCAGTGCAATGCTGCGCCCCTGCTGGGCGACCACCGCCGTAATATTGCCCCCGGTGGCCTGGAGGACAAGGAGCAGCCCTGTGACCCAGCCCTCGCTGTAGCTTTCGAGCTGGATGGCCTGCTGGAGATCGCAGGCGATGCCTTCGACCGCGAGCAGAGCCGAGATTTCGTCGGCGTTGAAGCGCAGCAGAGTCTCGTCGATCACCAGGCATTGCCGGCGCACGACAAGCAGTGAGAAATCGACGATGCTCGGGATATGCCGGCTGGCGACCACGCAGTGCACATTGGCGGTTTGCCAGATCAGCGCTTCGACGAGGCGGCGTACCTCGACGGCGCCATCGACCGTATGCCAGTTGTCCAGGAACACAACGAGGGGCTGGTCAAGACTGCCTAGCTCCCGAAGGAGGGCGCGGCTGACTTCAGCAAACGAAGGCCGGCTGTCGCCAGCCAGAAGGCGCTGCACTAACGTTGTGGCGCCAGGAAGTTGCGCGTCGATCGCAAGGGCTAGTTTAGTGAGAAACTCCCACGGCTCGGCGTCTGATGGATCGAGGCTGTACCAACAGACTGGCAGCGAGGTGGTCCGGGCAAAGGTCAGGACAAGGGTCGTCTTGCCATAACCAACTGGTGCAATCAGCGCAATGAGCCGAAGACTGGTGATGCGTTCAAGGAGGCGGAGCAGGCGTGGACGCTCGAGGTAGGGGGTTCTATCATGAGTAGTCTGCACCTTCTGCCGCAGGGTGTTCAGCATAGGCATCTGTCTGCTATCTCTAAACGCACTAGATCAGGCCGCCGATGGCGCGGCGACACCTGATCCATCGGGCCAGTTGCTCAGCTACGGTCGGTGTGGTCTCGGGCGTGACCATCCAGTCGTGGAGATCGTGCAAGCACCCCTTACCGAGTTTGGCTGCGGTGGCCGCCAGGGTTTGGAAGTTATCCCAGGCGTGTGCCCCGTCCCGTGATCGGTGGCCGCAACGGACCGCGCGTGTGCGCACCCGGCGACGGGCAGCCGGTTCCGTATCATGTCATTGGTATCCAGGGGAATATCGGGATGCTGCAGCACTGCCGATCAACGAGGCCCGTTGGTCGGCGGTCGTGCTAATCCGGTCATCCAACGCCGCACATCCGGTCTCCTCTTCCACCAGGGCGTCAAACGTCTCTGTCAACCGCGTGCGTTCTGCTGCCGTAGAAGCCTGCTGATACGCCAGGCCCCATTCGCGGGGCGCACAACGCCCGATGCAAACGGCCCGGGAGTGCGGGCGGTCCGCCCTCGTCACGTCTCCGCTTTTTAGTTCGACTTTATCCATCTGCGCCGCTCACGCGGCGTAGGCGAGGGCGTCGGTCAGGCGAGCGAACCATGCCTTCGGAATTTTGACCATGTCGGCTTCCTCGGGCGACATCCAAGAAATCGTGGCCGGCCAGAGGTGCTGGCGGACAAAGGCCAAGGTGTCGCTGAAGGTTGGTAGCGCCTTGGCATACCAGGCCGCCTGGCGCACCGGCATCTCCCGGCCTTGGAGCAGCTGATGGGCGAACAGACACACCGGCGAGAACAGCCCCAACAGCAGGGGCGTGGTGCGCAGAATCGCCACATCCGACCACTGGCGCTGGTTTCGATGCCCAAGTGCGCGCGCGCTTCCTCGAAGGTCACTTCCAGCTGCCAGCGCGGCACGAACCACTCGACGATCTCGGTTGGCGTAGCCTCGAGGTTGGTGCTCAGCAGCGCCTGGGGCTCGAACTTGCCATCGGGGTCGGTGATGAGCACCCAACGGATGGCGACCGGCGGCAGGCCACTGTGATACCAGACCGCTGTTGCCGATGCCAGCCGCACGGTGCGCGCTGTGCCGGCGTACCAGCGCACCGTGGTGTCCTGCCAGTTCGTCGCGGGGTCGCTGAGCCGGGCCGCCGGGGTGGGCTGACGTGCGCCCATCTTGCGTGGTCGCCCGCGCTGACCGGTCGGCGGCGGGGCTGGGTCGGACAAGGCCGCATCCAGGCGCAGGCGCGTGACCAGGTTGACCGGCTGCGGCCAGCCCTGACCGGCGGCCAACAACTCGAGCGCAGCGGAGGAACTGTCGGCCACGACCACCCGCAAGCGTTCGGGCAGCCACTATTGCGCTTGGGTGATCATCTGGCGCGCCCAATCGGTGAGCTGCTTGTGCGGCGTGCCGCGCTCCTGGTGGGAGCGCTCGGACGGCGCCAGGACGGTCAGAAAGGGCCAGGCCCCCACGCGCTCGGCCCACGGAAGAAGACACCGATACCCTTCTGGGCCACGCCTTGCGTATGGCACGTGGCGTGATTGCCCGCCCGCAGGGGCGGGGGCTGGCGGGGGCTGGCGGAGCTGGCGGCGGCAGCGGGAACGCCGCTGGTGGCAGGCTTGTCGCTGAAAGCGGCCTGGGATCTGGACCGGGACGACCCGGCGGCGCACGACCAGACCCTGGCGCTGGTGCTCGACCGCCTGGACCAGTTCGAGGCGTGGCTGGAGGGTCAGCGCGGAGGTGCGCACCGGCTGTCGCTACCGCCTGTTCCAGCGCAACCACATCGGCTGTAGCACGCTCCGCCAGACCAAAAACGGTGAGCGCTTCCACATAGCTCTGGCGCGGATCGCTTGCGC
>Ga0308411_10003053_pt1 | contig 11253 bp, 12 predicted proteins | sample HotsprottomLayer_2_FD_203530 | JGI IMG/M metagenome (GOLD analysis project Ga0308411, IMG submission 203530) | Hot spring phototrophic mat microbial communities from Octopus Spring, Yellowstone National Park, Wyoming, United States -... | ecosystem: Environmental > Aquatic > Thermal springs >... | reverse complement strand
TGCCAACGGCGCATTGATTATCTTGGGCAATCACTTCGGGATTCAGGGCTTCGCTGATGCCGCTCTCAATCATGGCGCGAAAGCGTGCTTTCCAATTTTGATGGCTTGTAATCGCCGAGTGAAAGTTGAGTCCCGCCGCTTCGGCTTCAATAGGGTCAACAACTTCAGGCATTGCGGAAAGGCTCTCACTGGTTGCCTTTTCTTCTTCTGTTTGATGCGTATTTTTTTGCGTGAATTTTGAAATCCACTCTTTGAACGAGAGTTTCATGTAATACACCTACTTTTCTAATTAACATCCGAGAAGTCCTTGATGGCAGGCGCACGCATAGTTTTCAAGTAGGACTTCTCGGATAAAGGTCAATTGGTGCAAGAGCGAACAAGTCTGTCTTGCATGAGCGTGTTACTCTTTCACTACGACTTTGTAGAACAAGGCTAAATCTATAATCATGTCATTTGTGGCGCGCGAGAAATCTCCCCTTTCAATTTCATGAAGAGCGTTTTGTGTGTCGCCACGAAGAATCATTTCCAAAACCCGACTTGCGGAAGTATGGAAGACAGCATGGTCGCTACGCAGTTTTTCATAAAGCGGATGGCTACCATATTTTTCCTTTGCTGGTCCATAAATCCACTTGCCGATAGCGCATTGATTATCTTGCGCGATCATTTTGGGATCCAAAGCCTCGACAATGCCACTCTCAATCATCGCACGGAAGCGAGCTTTCCAATTTTGATGGCTGGCAACTGCCGATTGAAAGTTTAGGCCGGCCATTTCGGCTTCGGCATCATCAGCAGTTTCGCAAAGTATATGCTTGCTCTCATTGATTATAGCAGTTGCTTCTGCTGTTTGACCCGAGGTTTCTTGCGTGAGTGTTGAAACCCACTCTTTGAAAGACGTTGCCATAGTTATCTCCTTTCTTCTTTTTGATTAACTGACAACAATAATTTTTCTGCCGAGCAGTTCTCGGTCAATCAGTTCTTTGAGCATTTGTTTCGGCAAGGCACCTGCCATCATTTTGGGTTTGCCATTTAAGGGCACAAAAAGCAATGATGGAATCGAGCGAATGCCGAACATCGCCGCAAGTTCTGGCTCGGCTTCGGTATCGACCTTGTAGATGTTGATTTGATCTTTATACTCTTCGGAAAGTTCTTCCAAGATGGGTGCAATCATTCGGCACGGTCCGCACCAAGCCGCCCAAAAGTCAATCAGGCATGGCTTATCACCTTCGAACTTCCATTCTTGATTTTTCTCGAAATCGAAGACCTTCGTTTTGAAGGTTTCGTAGGTCAGTGGCGTCGTCATAGTTTGCTCCTGTTTAAGTTAAATGAGATAAAAGTTTTACAAAAGAACAGTTAGACCATCGCGTGGCGACGTGTGAACATGAAGTATTTTTCAAACGCAACTTTTGCCCAGTGTGCCTCTGGCCCGGGAATAATGAATTCGTGCGCTCTTGGCGCAAGCATGTGGTCGCCGACAATCATCATGCCCATGTTGCCAGTGTCCATGATGCACAGGGCGTTCATATCGGCGAAGGCTTCTTCGTAGTGTTTCGGCAGTTGCTTGATATCGGCAACGATATTTTTGGCGGCAACTTTTGCCATTTGTTCCGATGGATAGCCGGTTTTCGGAACGCCGCACGGCACTTCGGTCTTTTCGGGTGGCTTGACCTCAACGGCGGCACCGACCACATAGACTTCGGGATATTGTTTGTGCCGATAATCGTTGCCCACTTCGATAAAGCCCATTTCATTGCCAAGACCGGGCGTGTTCCGAACACACTGCGCTCCCTTGAAGCGTGGAATGGCAATCGTGAAAACCGACGGAATTTTCTCGCCTGTATTCAGCACAACGCCATCGGGCTCGAAGGCTTGCACCGACACATTGAAACGGCTATCGATGTGGTAGAACTTGAAAAGTTGCTCACACATCTTTCGGGCATTGCCAAACCCACCAATGCCAAAGTGTGCAGGGTAAGGCTCGGCAGTGATGTAAGTAAGCGGCGACTTCTCACGAAGATGATGCTTGGCTAATTGATAGCGCATGTTGAAGAGAATCTCATAAGCCGCGCCAAAACAGCCTGTGCCTTGCGGAGAAACTACTGCCGCTGGTCCAGGATTCTGAAGAAAGCGTTGCCACGCCTCTCGAGTCTTGCTCGCCTCTGCAATGCCGATGATGGAATGAGCATGCTCGCGTAAGCCGGGCACATAGTCGTAATCGACGCTGAAGCCTGTGGCGATAACAAGGTAATCGTAAGACACAGGGTCGTGCCCTTCAAGATGCACCAAGCGATTGTTTAAGTCGAAGTGAGTAGCGGCTTTTTCAATGAATTTGATATTGTGGCTTTGATAGATGGGGCGGACATCGAAGGTAATGTCTTTTTCATCGCGCAGTCCAAAAGGAAACCAAATCAGCGACGGATAGAACAGGAACTGATGCGTTGGCGAGATGACGGTGATATCGTGCTGGTCGCCAAGCATTTCTTTGAGTTCGAGTGCCGCGGTGTAGCCTGCAAAATTGGTGCCCACAACGGCGATATGTTTGCGCGTAATGCTCATAGTTTGCTCCTTTCGAGAAAGTTTGAATGAAAGGTTCTCAAAGAACATGAGCCCTCGAGCCGCCCCAACCCAATAAGCAACGATTACAGTGACTTCTTCACAAGGTAGAAATCCACGACTTCATCGAATTTGCCTGCCAAGCGTTCATCGAGTTCCTTTTGCGTTTTCGGCGGCGGCACGATGACCTTTTCGCCCGGTTTCCAGTTTGCAGGGCAAGACACGTTGTTGGCATCTGCGGTCTGCAAAGCTTGAATAGAGCGAATGATTTCATCAATGTTTCTGCCGACATTCATCGGATAGTAGAGAATGAGGCGCACAATGTTCTTCGGGTCAATGATGAAGACGGCGCGCACGGTTGCCGTTGAACTGACGCTGTGCAACATGCCGTATTGCTTTGCCACCGACATATCCAAATCCGCAATCACGGGGAATGGGATTTTCATGTGCGCCTTTTCATCAATGTTATGAATCCATGCCATGTGGGCATGAATGCTATCAATGCTCAGTCCGATGAGCTTGACATTCATTTTAGCAAACTCATCAACGCGCTGTGCAAAGCCTATAAATTCGGTGGTGCAGACGGGCGTAAAGTCAGCCGGGTGCGAGAACAGCACTGCCCAGCTATCTTTCTTGTATTCGTAAAAATCCAGTTCGCCGTGTGTGGTCATGGCTTTGAAGTTTGGCGCAACATCGCCGATGCGTGGCATCGAGGTTTGAACAACTGTTTCTGACATAGTTGCAAGTTAGGTTTAAGGGTTAATGAAAAACTTTGTTAGTGAGGCAATTTATCTCGGAAATAGCCATAGACCCAAGTGCCAGCAATTGCGCTCAAAAGTGTAATTGCAATTACAGTTGCACCTGTGCCGATTTGTGCATAGAGCGGACCGGGACATGCGCCTGTCATTGCCCAACCCAGACCAAACAACACGCCGCCGATAATTTGCCCTTTGTTGAACGTCTTCGGATGAAATTCAATCGTTTCGCCATAAATTGTTTTGATGTTAAATCGCTTGATGAGCCACACGGAGAATGCACCAACGGCTATTGCGCTGCCAATAATGCCATACATATGAAACGATTGCAATCGGAACATCTCTTGAATTCTAAACCAACTGATAACTTCTGCTTTGACGAAAATAATGCCCAAAAGCATGCCCGCCGCAATATACTTCAAATTGTGATACCACTTGTGCTGTAAGTGACTTTCATTAACACAAATGGCATCGAGCGAACGCACTTCAAAGTCTGGATTCGTCTCTACGAGTTGCGGTTCTTGAAAAGTTTGTGTGTTTGTCTTTTGTTCGTCTGTTAAAGGCTTCATCGTTTTCAGAACAGGATTTAAAGTTTAAGAATCAAAGGCAGAATGAAGTTCGCCATCAGGAAACCGCCGACCAAAAAGCAAACCGTTGCAATGAGCGACGGCAGTTGGAGCGTGGAAAGTCCCATAATTGAGTGCCCACTGGTGCAACCGCCTGCGTAGCGCGCACCGAATCCGACCAAAAATCCGCCAACTATCATCATCAAAAATCCTTTGAGCGTAAGCAGATTCTTCCATGAGAAAAGTTGGCGTGGCACGAGGTTGCTGAAATCCGTAATGCCGTATTGAGCAAGTTCTTCTGCCAATGAAGGATGAACCGAAATTGCCGACGGATTTGGGAAGAAAAGCGTGGCAAGAAGCGCACCAAGAAAAATCCCGCCGACAAAAAAGAGATTCCATACTTCTTTCTTCCAATCATACTTGAAGAACTTAACATTGGCAGGCACGCACGAGGCGCAAATGTGCCGCATGGATGAACTAATGCCGAATGACTTATTGCCAAGAATCAACAACAGCGGCACAATCAGTCCGATAAGCGGACCAGTCACATACCAAGCCCAAGGCTGTGAAAGCCATTCTACCATAGCGTAAGTATGTTTAGATGTGATTTAATTTTCAAACAAGGCAACTAACAAGTGATTTTTGTGAAAAGTCATTGTTTCCGTTTTCAGAATAGAATAGCCGAGTTCGTTAAGCACAGTTACAACATCTTCTCGGCGCGCAGTGCCTTCAACACTGACAAGACCCTGTTCTTTATCATTTTTCTTTTCGCGTTGAAAGGTTGAACGGCAGATAGAGCGGACAAGTGCCAGCGAGACTTGTCAGCGCAAATACACCTGCCAGCACCAGCAAGACGATGCCAAGCGTGCCTGACACAACATCTGTGAAGTAAAGCACGACGAACACCGCCGCAAGCATAAGGCGAACTGCCTTATCGAGAGAACCCATGTTTTTAACCATTGGTTTGACTATTTAGAGTTGAGAATTGCATCAATATCTTGCCAAGTCCCACCGTTCGTTACATTCGTGAATCCGTTTTGATTGAGAAATGCTTTAGCTTGTCTACTCCGATTGCCACTCCGACAAAACACGACAATGTGCGACTTGCCTTTGAACTTGGAAAGATTTTCAGGAATCCTGTCAAGCGGGATATTCACTGAGCCTTTAACATGCCCAGCGGCAAATTCTTCAGGCGTGCGGACATCAACGAGATATGCGCCGCTCTTGACGATATTGGCGAGTTCGGGATTTTCTCCGCCTCCCATTAAATTTTTGATGAGATTGAACATTGCGCTTTAATACGGTTATGGTTGAAGTAGCTTTTATCAATCAAGATTTCATCACTTTGCTTTGGCAAACGAAACCTGTCTTTGGGACTGATGTTTGTGCAATCGCATTGAATCCACCCTCAATTTCACTGAAATTGCGATAGCCTCGCGCTTGCAGAATGGACGCGGCAATCATACTGCGGTAGCCACCTGCGCAATGCAAATAAAAATGCTCTTTCGGGTTCACGTCTTTTATCCACTCGTTGATGTAGAGCAGGGGCTTGTTGTATGCGCCATCAACGTGTTCGGCTTCGTATTCGCTTTCTCTGCGAATATCAATCACAATGCTTTCGTTTGGTTTGAATTCTTTTTCAAATGTGCTTGCAGAGATGCGATTGACAGTGTCAACTTCTTTTCCAGAGGCTTTCCATGCTTCAAAGCCACCCTTCAAGTAGCCAACAACATTATCAAAACCAACACGCGACAGGCGCACAATAGCGTCGTCAACTTTATTTTCATCAGCGATAAGTAAAATCGGTTGTTTCACATCGACAATCATTGCACCTGCCCATGGGGCGAAATCGCCGTTCAAGCCAATGTTGATGGATTGTGGCACAAAGCCCTTGGCAAACGCTGATGGGTCGCGCGTGTCCAAAATAAGTGCGCCTGTGGTTTCAGCGGCAACTTCGAACTCATCAGGCGAAAGGGCTTTCTTGGCACGTGATTTTACATCATCGAGACTGTCGTAGCCTTTCTTGTTCATTGCGACGTTGAAGCCGAAATACATCGGTGGCGGAAGCAATCCTGCGGTAACTTCCTTGATGAATTCTTCTTCGGTCATATTTGCACGAAGGGCGTAGTTGAACTGCTTTTGCGCACCAATCGTTGAAACCGTTTCTTTGCTCATGTTCTTTCCGCATGCCGAGCCTGCGCCATGTCCAGGATAGACAATCACATCATCACCGAGCGTCATCAACTTGGTTCGAAGCGAGCGATAGAGATGCGCGGCAAGTTGTTCTTTTGTCAAACCAGTGGCTTTTTGGGCAAGGTCAGGGCGACCCACATCACCAATGAAAAGCGTATCGCCAGTAAAAACAGCGTGGTCTTTGCCGTTTTCATCAATCAGCAAGAAGCAACTGCTTTCCATTGTGTGTCCAGGCGTGTGTAGCACTTTGATTTTGACTTTGCCGAGTTCAAAGACCTGTCCATCTTCGGCACTCATGCAATCAAATTCGCATTTAGCGTTTGGACCGTAAATAATCGGTGCGCCTGTTTTTTTAGAGAGGTCTAAGTGACCCGAGACAAAATCGGCGTGGAAGTGTGTTTCAAAGATATACTTGAGTTTTGCGTTGTCTGCTGTCAGTCGTTGAAGATACGGCTCAGGTTCGCGGAGCGGGTCAATGATAGCGGCTTCACCTTCGCTGACGATGTAGTAGGCGCCTTGCGCCAAACAGCCCGTGTAAATTTGCTCGACTTTCATAATGCTACCTCAATTTAGGTTTAAAGTTGCCAAAGTTGCCCTCATAGCAGGGGCAACATATTACGATGAATCAACACCCATTTCAGCAACTTATGTTACAGTAGCAATAAAATTGTGTCGTGGAAGTGTCGCAGGAAAGTGGGATTAGTTGTGTTGATAATTATTGACGACAACAAAATCAAAGATGAAGCCAAATAAATGAACACCAAGAAATTACGATCGGTCATATCTTATTGCGCGCAATCCTCCAGTAAATACTTATTAAAGATTAAAATTTCTACTATTCCTGAATGATACTCATCACTTTTGTTGACACGCTTTTCCATGAAGCCTCGTGCTGTTTTTCTTGAATCCCTTGTGAAAGGGCATCGCTGTTGATTTGCTGGGTTGAAAGCCTTTCAAAAAAGGTTGCCCATTCAGCAGGCGTGTTGTTCGGAATCAAAATGCCGTCGTGGTTGTGTGTGATAAGGGATTGAAACGCGGGTGTCGCAGAAGCCACAACAGGCACGCCGTAGGTTCGCGCCCATTGCAAAATGCCGCTTGCCGCAATCACAGGTGGCGTGTCGTAAGGCAACGCAAGAAAATCAATCTCGCCTAAAAAACGCGGAATCTCGTCATCAGCAAGAAAATCGCCAAAGGTGATGTGTTCGGTTAATCCTGCACGAACAACTTTTTCTCTTTGGCTTTCAAGATAAGGCTGATACTGCGCTGACGTGCACCCACGAATGATAAGTCTTGGTATGTAAGTTTTCTTGTTGGAGTTAAGCAGTAAAAGTGCCGCATCGATAAGGAGATGTAAGCCTTTATTCGGAGTGATAAATCCAAAAAAGCCAATCTGCAGTGGTGCAGAAAAATGTTTGCGTCGTTTAGGGAGCGGTTCATCAAGATAGAGTAGATGTGGCAGAACAAGCACTTGAAAATTTCGGCGTAGCAAGCGTTGCAATCGGTGTTGAAGTGCATCTCGTCCAACAGTGGTGAGGCAGATAAAGGTGTCGTTGGGCTGCAAGGCGTGTCGCAACATCAACGGCTCAAAGGCGAGATTAAACGCCCGCCGAAACGCACGAAGCGGAAAAGACTTTCCGAACTGCTCCAAAAACTTAAACGGCGAATGCACAAAACGCGGTGAATCGTGAATCGTGATGAATCGCTTGAAGTCAGGGCGAATGTGCTTTTGAAGTCGAAGCGCACGAAATATCTCCCCTTCATTCACACCCAGTTCTGCCCAAACGATTGCACCTTTCGGAAATGTAGAGAGCCTCGCAAGAAATTCACTTGCATCAACACGGATTAGTGATAATGACGGTGCATACTTCGTTAAAGCGGCGTGAAGCGTATCGGCGTAAGACGCAATGCCCGTGCGGCTTGTATCTTTTGGCGCAAGGTGAATGAAAGGAATCTCTGACACGTTTTTCAGAAATGAGAACGGCGTTATTTTACAAAGTTACAACGCAAACCATCACACACTTGAAACAAAAATCTTGCCTGTTACTTTTCTTGTTGGGCTTTTCAATCTCGGTGATTGCGCAATCGCTAACGCCTGTCGGTCAAGGCGGCGTGTATCTCGAACTCAATCATTGGATTTACGACTTTCTGCAACGCCAATACATCAAAGGAAATTTGAAGCAAGTTTATCTCGATGCGCGTCCTGCGGCGCGTGTGGAACTTGCGAAGTATGTGGCAGAACTTGCTGAAAAGCGTCATCAACTCAACCCTGTCGAGCGTGAGCAAGTGAACTTCTGCTTGCGTGAGTTTAGCGATGAACTCAAACGCTTGGGAGGAGAGAAACCGACTCCCACGCCTGATGCCTTCTACAAAACTGAAATTGAGCGCGTCTTTTCACCGGTGCAATCGCTCATTCCGAACTTCACTTTTGAGAACGGTCGCAACTTGCTTGCCGTTGAATCCGATGAGTTCACCGCAAATTTTGATTTTGTTGCAGGAAGCACGTTTCGGCGAGGCAGTCTGGATTCATCGGCGTTTCAACGAGAAGATAGGCTGACCAACGGCGCAATGGTCTGGGGCAGAATCGGCGAGCGGCTCGATTATTACATCAACATTCGCGATAATGCGCTTCGTACAAACTCCGAATTTCCAAGAGAAGTCTTCGCACTCCCGCGCTACGGCTTTGCGTTGAGCCGACAATTCGGCTTCGCCTATCACGATGAAACTGTCGCCTATCTCAAAGTCTCAACCGAGCATCTTGAAATCGCTTACGGCAAATTCTCAAATCAATGGGGCGCAGGCAAAACCGGCAGTCTAATTTTATCTGATTACGCCACGTCCTACAACCAACTGCTCTTGCGACTTAAAATCTGGAAACTCAAATACACCAGCGTTTTCGCTGAACTCATTGACTACGAGTATCGAACAAATTTGAGCATTCCTCAAAACAAAAAGTATTTTGCCGCGCATCGTTTGGATATTCAATTTCACCCGAACATTAACTTCGGCTTGTATGAAAGCATCATCATTGCAGGCAGGGGCTTTGATATTGGCTACCTCAATCCGATTATGTTCTATCGCTCGATTGAGCATTACTACGGCAGTCCTGATAATGCGGCAATTGGCGCAGATTTCAACTGGCGAATTGTACCAACAGTTGCGCTCTACGGTCAGATTTTCATCGATGATTTGACAACAGGAAAACTCGGCACAGGCTTTTGGGGCAACAAATTGGCTTATCTTTCAGGCGTCTACATCGTTGACCCGTTTGAGATTCAGAACATTGATTTTCGGATTGAATACGCCCGCGTTGACCCCTACACCTACACGCGAAGCGCAACTCGACCACAAGACAATGCCACAGCCTATTTGCACTACGGCACACAACTTGGATACTTTACACCGCCAAATTCCGATTACCTTTGGCTTGAAGCGCGATACCGATTTACAAAGCAACTGATTGCATCGGTGAGTTACTCGCGCTATCGACACGGCGCAAATCCTGATTCGCTCACGAATGTTGGCGGAGATGTTTTGCTGAGTCGCCGCCCTGAACTTGATTCGGAGTTTGTGCGATTTTTAGGTGGCGCACTCGGTGTTCGACACGAAGTTCGCGCAAGCCTCAGTTTTGAACTCATTCGCAATTTGTTTCTGAATGGCTGGTTGAGCTATCAAGGCTCGCGAAATTTCTTCGTTCAAAGTCGCAATCGGCGTGAAAATTTTTCGGGAATGATTTGGTATTTAGGAGCAGAACTCAACATTTAAGATGAAACGCATCGCAGTCATCGCCACAAGTTTGTTCGTGATTCTTTTCACGTTAGGAATCTTGTTCGAGGTAGAAAATCTCTCGCTGATTGCGTTTGTGTATTTGCTCACGGCACTGGGTCTGTTCACGCTCAACTATGTGGAATCGCAACGTGCGGTGAAAGAAAGCATCAGCGTTTTGGTCAAACCGCTGGGCGCAGTGCTGTTGATGTTCACGGTCTATGATGTGCTTTCGCTCTTGCCTGCCATCTTTGAAATGAAAACGCTTGAACACCCGTTGCCAAAAGAGGTTGTCGAGAAAACCATTTGGCTGTTTCTTGTTGGAATCATCTGCTTTTGGGTTGGATTTTTTCTGAACTTCGGAAATGCAGTCGCCAATTCAATCGCCACAGGATTTGCACGACAATTCAGTTTTGAGCCGTCGGCAATCGTGCAAGTCTCAAAAGGCTACTTGGCGTTAGCGATTGTGCTGTATGTGCTGACGGTTTGGACGGCGGGCTACGCCACACCCATTCAAGCCGCATTGGATATGAGCGAATTTCGACGCAAGGCTTTTTCGCTTGGCGCAAGCACGGCAATCGCAACCTTCATGGGCTTCGCTTTGATGATTCCTAAAACGCTCTTCTTTGCCTTTCTTGCCAATGCAAAGCATCGGTTTGAACAATCGCAATGGAAATTTTGGATAGCCTTCTTTGTGATTGAGTCAGCGATTTGGGTGAGTTTCGGTATTCGCGGGAACTTCGTGCTGACGGGCTTTCTTGGGATTGTGATGTGGTATCATCGATATCGAAAAATTCCTGTGCTGACGATTGCCATGTTAGCACTCTTGTTGGGCGGCGTTGTGGCGTTGCTTGGCGAAGTGCGCGATGTGCTTGCGCTCTCAACATCGGAACGTGCGGCATTAGAGCGCGTGCGCGACCAACTCAATCTCTCGTGGTATGAAATCGCCTTTGGAACGGTGCTCAAACGATTAGACGCGCTTCAACGCTTCGGCGAAATCGTCGAAGGTTTTTCAACCATCTACTCCGACAACGATTTGCTCTACGGCAAAGGCACGCTTGGCGACCTTATCGCCTACATTCCGCGACAGTTCTTGCCGTTTGAAAAACCTTATCAATCCACCTACTACTTTATGGAAATGTTCTATCCAAAACTTCTCTCGATTTTCAGTTTTGAGATGTCAATTTTCGGCGAAGGCTATATCAACTTTGGTGCGCTCGGCACGTGTCTGACGCTCTTCGTGTTCGGCATTTTTATTCGTGTGCTGAATGAACTCTTTTGTGAATCGCGCTTGATGGACAACAGCAAATTTTACTTTTGGTATTTCCTCTTATTCTTCCCAACATTTTTGCTGGTCAATCAAGGCTTGACGGGCGGGTTTCCGAACTTTGTGCTGACAATAGTTTGGGGTGCGATTGCATTAAGCA
>Ga0308411_10003049_pt1 | contig 11258 bp, 16 predicted proteins | sample HotsprottomLayer_2_FD_203530 | JGI IMG/M metagenome (GOLD analysis project Ga0308411, IMG submission 203530) | Hot spring phototrophic mat microbial communities from Octopus Spring, Yellowstone National Park, Wyoming, United States -... | ecosystem: Environmental > Aquatic > Thermal springs >... | reverse complement strand
ACGGGCGGACCTTCGTCAAGCTCTATGTGACCGAAGACATGGTCGGCCACAAGCTGGGCGAATTTGCCCCGACCCGGACATTCAAGGGGCACGGCGGCAAGGCCGCCAAGACTGGCAAGAGATAGTGCCGCCGGCGCGGCTGAAGGACGTCGCGCCGCGGCTGAGGGGCCCACTCCATGAGCAACCTGATCGAGTACCGCGCCAGCCATCGATTCGCCCGGATCTCGGTCCGCAAGGTCCGGCCGCTGCTGGACCTGATCCGAAACAAGTATGCCGACGACGCGCTTGATCTGCTCCGCTACATGCCCCACCGGGGGGCCCGGATGATCGAGCAGGTGCTCAAAAGCGCGATGGCCAACGCGGAAGACAAAGGGGTTCGGAACGCGGGCGATCTGCTGGTGGTCGATGCCCGGGGGGACGGCGGCCCGATGTTCAAGCGGCTGATGCCCCGGGCGCGGGGCATGGCCTACCTGATTCGCCGGCGATCGTCGCACATTGCGATCGGCCTGACCGACCCGACCAAGCTCGTCGGCGGCGATGACTCCGGCGGCGCCGGCGAGGCAAACGGAACCGACTGATGTCCGCTTCGCGGCGGGCCCGCTGGCCGGCCGGCGGAAAACCAGCGGCACGGCAGCAGATCCAGCACTCCCAAAGGGAATCCAAGCGGGGACGAGTTTCATGGGGCAAAAAGTTCGGCCGACCGGGTTTCGCGTGGGCATCATGGAGGACTGGCGGAGCCGCTGGTATGCCTCCAAGCATGAGTTCAGCGACCTCCTGGTGGAGGACTTCAAGATCCGCCAGTTCATCAAGAAGAACTACGGCTACGCGGGGATCCCCAAAATTGAGATCGAACGGACCCGCGACGCCGTGACTGTGTTGCTCCACACCGCGCGGCCGGGGGTGATCATCGGCCGCAAGGGGGCGGAGGTCGAAGTCCTCCAAAAGAAGCTCCAGGACCTGACCGGCCGCCGGATCGAGATCAAGATTGTCGAGGTGAGCCGGCCCGAGATCGACGCCCAGCTCATCAGCGAGGACATTGCCGAGCAACTGCAGAAACGATCGAGCTTCCGAAGGACGATGAAGCGAGCCATCGAGCAGACCATGGACGGCGGCGCCAAGGGAGTCAAGATCCAGCTCTCCGGCCGCCTGGGAGGTGCTGAGATGTCGCGGACCGAATCGGCCGCGGCCGGCTCGGTCCCCCTGAGCACGCTCCGGGCCAAAGTCGATTACGGCTTTTCTGAAGCCAAGACAGCACAGGGACATATTGGGGTGAAGGTGTGGGTCAACCAGGGCGACTACCTGAAATTGGAGGCCGGCGATGGCGCTGATGCCCAAGCGGGTCAAGTACCGAAAAAGCCAAAAAGGACGCGTAAGAGGTAGGGCGACTCGAGGGAACTTCGTGGCCTTCGGCGATTACGGCCTGCAGGCCCTCGAACCGGCCCGGATCAGCGCCCAGACCATCGAGGCAGGACGCGTGGTGGCCAGCCAGATGGTCAAGGGGGGTGGCAAACTCTACATCCGAATCTTCCCCCACAAGAGCGTCACCGCCATTCCCGCCGAGACCCGGATGGGGAAGGGGAAAGGAGAGGTCGAATACTGGGCGGCCGTGGTCAAACCTGGGACCATCCTCTACGAAATCAGCGGCCTGAGCGAGGACCTGGCCCGCCAAACCTTTGCCCGCGTGGCCCACAAGATGCCGGTGAGGTGCCGGTTCGTCACCCGCCGCCCAACCCTTTGACGGCCCCGCCGGCCCTCGACAACCCAAGGGCGACGGTTCGGAGAATCGACGATGAGCAAACCCTCGGAACTTCGCGAGCAGACCGACGAACAGCTCGAATTGCTCTTGAAAGACGTTCAAAACAATCTGTTTCGACTCCGCCTCCAAAGCGAAACCGAACGGCTCGAGGCCCCCAGCGAGATCATCAAGGCCAAGCGGGAAATCGCTCGGATCAAGACGATACTGCGGCTCCGCGCGATCGAGCGGCAGGCCGCTGCGGCTAGCGACTAAGCGGCGGATCCCCAGATTGCTGTCCCCGAAACCGGATCCCTGCGGCGGGAATCGCCAGCGGTCATCAGGACCCAAACACCAACCCCGCCCGATTTCCAACCCGTTGGCAACCATCCCCAGAGCAAGACCCATGAACCCAGGAACCCCATCCGGATCCGTCACCCCGCCGACCCGCGGCCGCCGCCGGGTCGAGATCGGCGTGGTGACCTCCGACAAAATGAACAAGACCCGCCGCGTGGTCGTCGAGCGGCTGGTGCCGCACCCCAAGTACGGCAAGATGATGCGGCGGCGGACCGTTTGCCACGCCCACGACGAGCACAACCAATCCCGCACGGGAGATCTGGTTGAGATCATGGAGACCCGCCCGCTCTCGAAGCTGAAGCGGTGGCGGCTGGTCCAGATCGTCCGTCCCGGGACCCAACAAGCGGCTGAAAGTGACGAAACACCGGCGGCCACGACCTAGCGAGCTTCCGGTCCCGCCAGCCGGCGGGATCCATCTGCCTCAACGAAGATCGATGACCCACTGCCGGCGGACCAGGACCGCCGGATCTTGCCTGGCGAAGGTGACCGACCCATGATTCAAATGCAAACCCGGCTCGACGTGGCCGACAACACGGGAGCCAAAGAAGTGATGTGCATCAAGGTCCTGGGGGGCAGCGCGTCGCGGTACAAGCGGCGGACCGCCGGCCTGGGCGACACGATCATCGCGAGCGTCAAGAAAGCCACCCCCGGGGGCGACGTCAAGGCCGGCGACGTCGTCCGCTGCGTGGTGGTCCGAACCCGAAATCAGACCCGCCGCAGCGACGGCTCCTACGTCAAGTTCGACCGGAACGCGGTGGTGCTCATCGACAACGAGAAAAATCCCAAGGGAACCCGGATCTTCGGGGCGATCGCCCGGGAACTGAGGGACCGTCAGTTCATGAAAATCATCAGCCTGGCGGCCGAGGTCGTCTGATCTGCCACGCCGCCGTCGCCGGCTGGCTGCGGCCCAGTCAGCCCCCACCCGGGTCCACGAAAGCGAGAACCGCCTATGCACATTCGGAAAGACGACCAGGTTGAGGTGATCGCCGGCGACGACCGGGGAACCCCCTCCCAGCGGCGATTCGCCAAGGTCTTAAGGGTGATCCCCGCCCGCAACAAGATCGTCGTCGAGGGCGTCAACCGGGTCTACAAGCACATGAAACCCAGCGCCAAGAATCCCCAGGGGGGACGGCTCTCCAAGGAAATGCCGATCGACGTCTCGAACGTCATGCTCGTCTGCCCGAAATGCAACCGTGGAGTCCGCGTTGGCCACCGGTTCACCAGCGACGGCCAGAAACAACGCTATTGCAAGGTCTGCGGCCAGAATCTGGGCGCGATCGGTCCGCGGAAACCGGCCCATGCCGCCCGCGCCGCTGGCGACAGTTCAGCCTAGGAGACGTGGTGTCCCAGGGCCGCTTTCCCCAACCGCCGCCCTGGAAATCAATCGAAGGGGATGGCCCATGGCTCGCCTGCTCGATCTCTACAAGTCCGAAATCGCCAAGGCGATGGCGACCAAATTCAAACTTGACAACCCGCTGGCGATCCCCAAGCTCGAGAAGATCGTCATCAATATGGGCGTCGGCCGAGCGACCCAGGACAAAGCCCTCTTGGAATCGGCCATGGAGAGCCTGAGCAGGATCAGCGGCCAAAAGCCGGTGATCACCAAGGCCAAGTCGTCGGTGTCAGGCTTCCGGCTCCGAGAGGGCAACGAAATCGGCTGCAAGGTCACCCTCCGGGGACCCCGGATGTACGAATTCTTGGATCGGTTGATTTCGATCGCCCTCCCCCGAATTCGGGACTTCCGGGGCGTCAACCCCAATAGCTTCGATGGCCACGGCAACTACAGCCTTGGCCTCGCCGAGCAGGTGGTCTTCCCCGAAATCGACGCCGATCGGATCCAACACACCCACGGCATGGATATCACGATCGTCACCACGGCCAAAAACGACGACCAGGCCCGCGAGCTCCTGAAGCACTTCGGAGTTCCCTTCCGCCAGCCCGGAGCGAAGGCGGGAGGCGGCCGCTAGGGCAGGGCAGCCAGCAACGTAACCTGAAACCCTGAATCGAACCTGAATCGAACCCAACCGGCGACGGCCGGAACCTCCTGTTTGGATGCGAGACCGCCGAGCATGTCGACCAAGGCCCAGAAGATCAAGTCCGAGACTCCCCGCAAATTCGCGGTTCAGCACCGCAACCGCTGCCGCCTCTGCGGCCGTCCCCGGGGATTTTATCGCAAGTTTGGGATCTGTCGGATTTGCTTCCGAAACCTGGCCAGCCGCGGCCTTATCCCGGGAGTCAAGAAAGCCAGTTGGTAACCTGGGTCGCCAGTCGGCTGGCGACCCAAGCCCGGGCGGGCCGTCCCCCGGCCATCTGCCCCCCCGTTGTTCTCGAGGTCCGGCAGGCCCTGGCCTGCTTCCACGATCCGATCCTCCTGCTCGCTCGAATTGCTCCGCCGCGCCGACGCCCCTGCACCGCGCCCCGCGTTTCGGACGCCGCTGGGCCGACAGCCGCGTGACCCGCGACGGTTGAGGAAGGCTTCCCCGACATGATGACCGATCCCATCGCCGACATGCTCACCCGTATCCGCAACGCGGTCCGGATCGAGCGCACCTTTCTGGACATGCCGACCTCGAACATGCGGCGGGGTATCGCGCAGGTCCTGAAGGAAGAAGGCTATATCTGGGACTACGAGGAGATCGAGACGGTTCCGGCCCGCACCCTCCGCCTGCACATGAAATACGGCCCCAACGGTGAACGGTTGATCACCCGGATCGACCGCGTCAGCAAGCCGGGGAGGAGGGTCTACCGCGGCTACAAGGACCTCAAGCCGATCCTCGGGGGCATGGGGATCCAGATCTTGAGCACGCCCCGGGGGATCGTGAGCGATCGCCGGGCCCGGGCGGAGAAGGTCGGCGGCGAAGTGCTCGCGCTGGTCTGCTGAGCTGACAGGCTGGATCCCCCATCCCTCGGGCCGCGATCAGACCGCCGGCGGCGCGAAAGGCAGCCAACCGAGCAAGCGGCCCGCATCGAGGGAGAACCCGGCGGAGGAACAACGAGGCGGACCCTGGAAGGTCGAGCAAGCGCACAACCCGGTCGATGGTTTCCCAGGTGGAGGCGGTCGGTGCACCAGGTCGACGGCGGCCAGCGATGGCAAATCCAGCACCGTCCCGAGGCGCGGGAAGCCGCGACTCGACGAACACGCGGAGGTTGATGAAGTCATGTCGCGGATCGGTCGCAAGCCGGTGGTGGTTCCGGCCAATGTGAAGGTGGCGATCGTCGATTCGACGATCCAGGTCGAAGGGCCGAAGGGGACCCTCAGCTTCACCCATCGCCCCGAGGTCGAGGTCCAGTACAATGAAGCAGCCCGGCAGATCGAGGTCCGCCGCCGGGATGACGAACGACTCAGCCGATCGCTCCATGGGCTGACCCGCAGCCTGATCGCCAACATGGTTCAGGGGGTTGCGGAAGGCTACACCCGCAAACTCGAGATCGTGGGGGTTGGGTATCAGGCCCAGCTCAAGAAGGCGAACACCCTGGCGCTGCAGGTGGGTTTCGCGAACCAGGTGGTTCTCGAGGCGCCGGCGGGAGTCTCGGTGACCGTTCCCGACCCGACCCACATCACGATCACGGGGGCCGACAAACAGGCCGTGGGTCAGTTTGCCGCCGTGGTTCGGAAGGTGAGGCCCCCCGAGCCTTACAAGGGTAAGGGGATCCGCTACGAAGGGGAGGCGGTTCGCCGCAAGGCCGGCAAGGCATTCGGCTCGAAGTGAGGTTGACCGGCAGGGGGGGGCGGGACGGACCATCAGGCCTCCAACTTTTCCTGCCGAGGTTTCAGCGGTGAGGACGGTCACTTGGACAGATCCAACCAACAATTGCTGGTCCGGGCCCGCCGGCGGCGGCGGCAACTTCGGGTGCGGAAGCGGCTTTCCGGCACACCCCAGCGGCCGCGGCTGGCCGTCTTCCGGAGCTCGAAACACATTTACGCCCAGGTGATCGACGACCGGGCCGGGGTGACCCTGGCGGCGGCCGGCACGCTCGACCCGGAATTGCGCCGGGAGGTCACGTATGGGGGCAACAAGGCGGCCGCTGCCCGAGTGGGCCGGCTGATCGCCGAGCGCGCCAAGGCGGCGGGTATTGACAGTGTTTGCTTCGACCGCCGAAGCTACAAATACCACGGTCGCGTCGAGGCGCTCGCCCAGGCTGCCCGCGAGGCGGGTCTGAAGTTTTGAGTCAGGGTCGTTGCCCCCTGCGATTGGGGATTGTCGCCGCCGGGGGGCGGGTGGATGGTTCGCGGCGGCGATGCGGGGGATCTGGCGTGCAGGTCGGGTGACTTCCCGGAGGGCTCAGGACCAACACAAAGGCTTGCGGAAGGAGATGGTTTGTGGCGACCGACAGTCGGGATCGTGACCGCGGGGAGTGGATCGAAAGCGTGGTCTCGATCCGCCGTTGCGCGGCGGTGGTCAAGGGGGGCCGGCGGTTCAGCTTCAACGCCCTGGTGGTGGTGGGCAACGGCCGTGGTCAGGTCAGCTGGGGCTATGGCAAGGCCAATGAAGTCCCCCCGGCGGTGGAAAAGGGGGTCAAGGATGCCCACAAGCAGATGCGGCGGGTCAACCTCAAGGGGGGAACGATTCCCCACGCCGTCATTGGACGATTTGGCGCGGCCCGGGTGCTCCTGATGCCGGCGGCGCCTGGAACTGGCGTCATCGCCGGCGGCGCCGTCCGGGCCGTGGTCGAGTCGGCCGGGATCAAAGACATCCTCACCAAGAGCTTCGGGTCCAATAACAAACTCAACCTGGTCAAGGCCACGATCGACGGCCTGACCCGGCTCCGAACGCGGGACGAGGTCGCCCGGCTGAGAGGAGTGGCACTCTGATGCAACTGCACGACGTCCATCAAGGCATCCACCGCCGCAAAGCCCGCAAGCGGGTGGGTCGCGGGATTGGTTCGGGGCACGGCAAGACCTCCACCAAGGGACACAAGGGACACGCCTCGCGGCAAGGGTTTAAGATCAGCCCCATCTTCGAGGGGGGCCAGATGCCGCTGGCCCGCCGGGTTCCCAAACGAGGCTTCGTCAACGGAGCGTTCCGCAAGAGCTATGCGATCGTGAATCTCGAGCAGATCGAGGAGCGATTCGCGGCCGGCGAGGTTGTCGACGAGGCCGCGTTGCGGGCCAAAGGGCTCGTGAAGGGGTATCAACACGACGGAATCAAGATCCTGGGCGACGGCACCCTGAGCAAGCCCCTGGAAATCCGGGCAACCAGGTTCAGCGGGTCGGCAGCGGCCAAGGTGGCCGCCGCAGGGGGAACGACCATCGTCGTCGCCTATCGCCGGCGTCCTCCTGCCCGGGATGAATCCTGAAAAAACAGTCGCCAACCATTCCGCTGGGGGCGACAGGTTCCACGTACCCAGAGCGATGAGCCGGGAGCGATCGTCGGACCGCCTCGGCCAAAGGTCTCGGAGCGATCGCCGGACCGCGGCGGTCCTATGAGGAAAGAGAGACAAGGGGAGTCCGCGAACCGAAGAACGGGTGCCCTCCGTTCGCAGAGTTCGCGGGATCGGCAGGGCGGGCTAAGCTCAAGCGGCCAGCGAGGAAGGGGAGAGACACAAACGTGGAAAAACTGCTCACGATCTTCAAGGTACCTGAGCTCCGCCGCAAGATTCTCTTTACAGCCTTGCTCCTGGCCATCTACCGGATCGGCTTTTACGTGCCGCTGCCGATTGTCAACCAGGCCCAGCTCCGCAACTGGGAAGAACAACAAAGCACCAACACCGCCGGCAAGCTCTTCGGCACCGTCGCGATGTTTGGCGGCACCTCCATCGGCATGAGCACCATCTTCGGGCTGGGGATCATGCCGTACATCTCGGCCTCGATCATCTTCCAGCTCCTCGCCAGCGTGGTCCCCTCGCTCGAGGCGATGATGAAGGAAGGGGAGAGCGGCCGCAAACGGATCAACGAATACACCAGATACGCCACGGTCGGGCTCTGCGCCATCCAAAGCGCATTCTGGGTTCAATACATGATGAGCCCGCAGATGAACGTGGTCCTCCCCCAGTACCGCGATTTCTGGCACGGCCTGGTGTGCGTCTGCATCATGACGGCCGGGACGATCTTCCTGATGTGGATCGGCGAGCAAATTGACGAGTATGGCATCGGCAATGGGATCAGCCTTCTCATCATGGCCGGCATCCTGGCCCGGGTCCCCGTGGCGCTCAAAGGGTTGTGGGAGAACTCGACGTCGAAGCTGACCCCGGAACCCGGGAAATATGGCATCATCACCATCTTGATGCTGTTGGGATTATTCATCGCGGTGGTGGTGGGGGTGATCGCGATCACGGAGAGCCAGCGGCGAATCCCGACCCAGTCCGCCAAGCACGTCCGCGGCCGGCGGGTGTATGGTGGGAGCCGACAGTACCTCCCCTTGAAGGTCAACCAAGCTGGGGTCATGCCGATCATCTTCGCCTCCAGCCTGCTCATTTTTCCCTCGTTCCTTTTCAGCAGCCTGGCCCGGGCGACGGCCGGGCTTCGTTCCGAGGCCTGGAGCTTTGGCTCCTTCTGGGCGAGCCTGTTTCAGGACCTAGCCGACGCGTTTCAGCGGCAGAGCTACATCTACACGGTCTGCTACATCATTCTGATCTACTTCTTCTGCTACTTTTGGACCGCCATCACGTTTAACCCCAAGGACATGGCGGAGAACCTGAAGGATTATGGCAGCTTCATTCCGGGCTATCGACCGGGCCGGCGTACCGCCGACTACCTGGAGAAGGTGATGCTCCGGATCACCTACGTCGGGGCGGCGTTCCTCGCGTTGGTGGCGGTGATCCCGTCGTTGGTTCAGGCCGCGCTCAACGTTGATTTCACCGTCGCCTCATTCTTGGGAGGAACCGGGCTCTTGATTGTCATCAGCGTCTGCCTCGATCTGGTCCAGAAGATTGACAGCCACCTGGTGATGCGGAACTATTCGGGCCTGGTCAACCGAAAATAGGCTCGCGCCGCGAGATGGGGAGGCAAAGGGCACTGGCCGCCCGGGTCACGGCGGGGGGCCAGGCCGGTGGTGAGGCCCAGTGGCTTCCCCGTGGTGAAGGAGGGAGGGGGGGGACGGATGGAGGTTGGGGACCAAGGTTCTGGCAAACTCGTTCCGCCTCGAGGTTCCTCGGGGTCCCGGCCCGCCCCCCCGGCAGTCCCGGCCGGCAGCGGTCTGCGGGGGAAGGATGGGGTTTTCGCCCGCCCGCCTCGACCTCTCATCAGGCTCAAGAGCCCCCGCGAACTTGCCATGATGCGCGAGGCGGGGAAGGTGGTGGCCCGAGCCCTCGACCAGGTCCGGCGGATGGCAGTGCCAGGGGCGACGACTGCCGACATGAACGAGGCGGTGGCGGCGGTCTTTCGCGAGCACCAGGCAACGCCGCTGTTTCTGGGCTATCCCTGCTCGGTGAAGGGAAAGCCGCCGTTCCCCGCTGTGATCTGCGCCAGCGTCAACGAGCAGGTGGTTCATGGAATTCCCAACCGCCGCCCCCTCCGCAGCGGTGACATCGTGTCGATCGACACCGGCTGCCGGCTGAACGGGTGGTGTGGGGATGCGGCGATCACCCTGGCCATTGGACAAATTGCACAAGAAACCCAAAAGTTGCTGGAGGTCACTCAGGAAACCCTGAATTTGGCCATCCGCGCCATGGGCCGCTGCCGCACCTGGTCGGAGGTCGCCGGGCTCATGGAGCAGTATGTTCGCGGTCAGGGTTTTCATGTGATTGAGAAGTTCGTTGGCCACGGCATCGGGCAGGAGATGCACGAGGAGCCCCAGGTTCCCAACTTCGTCAGCAAGGCACTCCTCAAGAACGACATCCGACTCGAGCCGGGATTGGTGCTGGCGGTCGAGCCGATGGTGGCGATGGGGACCAAGGAGGTACGGACCCTGGATGACGGGTGGACGGTTGAGACCCGCGACCGTCGCCCCAGTGCCCACTTCGAGCACACCGTCGCCATCACACCGGAAGGTCCGCGGGTGCTCACAAGACTGGAGGAGGAGGCGGATGAACCGTAGAATACGAGAGCCAGGAGATCGGCTGCGGGGAACCTGAGCCAGTCAGGAGCGATGGTTGTTGCCCTTGAGGGAGCGGGGAACAGATCGGTTCCCGCCGGCTCGAACGTCCGATCGATTTCCCAAGAGGGGCTTGCGAATCGGACCTCAGACAGCTATCGTGGTACAATTCGGCTGATGTTTCTCTCGCGGTGTCGAGGGACCTTCCTGGGATTCATCAGCCTTCTGTCTGATTCGGTGGTCCCGCCGATTTTCCCGGCAGGGCCAGCCCAGAATGGGCTGGGGCCAAGATTGGTCGTCATGTTCAACCAGCCCGACGGCCGGCTCCTCAGCGACGGCGGGGGAATGGAAACTTCGGGAATTGGGCCTCAACGGATCAGAAAGTTGGTCGCATCATGAAAGTTCGATCGAGCGTGAAGCGAATTTGTGACAATTGCAAGATTGTGAAACGGGCGGGCAAGCTGTACGTGATCTGCACCAACCCGCGGCACAAGCAGCGGCAGGGCTGAACCGCACCGAGCCGGCTTGAGGACTCAAGCCGGGGTTCGCCGATCTTCGGAGAATTCTTCGAATGCCTCGTATCCTTGGCGTCGACATTCCCAACGACAAGCGCACCGTGATCTCGCTCCGCTACATTTACGGGATCGGTCCGTTTTTCGCGGAGCAGTTGTGCCAGCGAACCGGGATCGATCCCGACAAGCGGGCCCGAGATCTGACAGAGGACGAACTCGCGAAGTTGGCATCGCTTTTGGACAACGAATATGTGGTGGAGGGCCAGCTTCGCCGTCAGGTGCAGCAGAATATCGGACGGCTGCGCGACATCGGCTGCTACCGGGGCCTGCGGCACCGCAAGGGATTGCCGGTTCGTGGCCAGCGGACCCGCACCAACGCCCGCACCCGCAAGGGCCCCCGCAAGACGGTGGCTGGGAAGAAGGGTGTGAAAGAGCTGCGATAAGCGGTCCCCTGGGTCCCGGTGCCCGCGGCGGGGCCCTCCAGGAGGGGGAAGCTCGGACCGCCCAGGCGGTTCGGCTCCTGGCGGCTCCTGCAATCGGCGCGGGTCGACGAGGTTTACCAGCCGAAGCGAGCCGCGAATCCGAACGAATGAGGCAAGCCGAATTGGGTTGAAATTGCCGGTTCGAATCGATGAATCAGGAGTGGCGGAACTGTGGCCAAGGCCAAGAAACGGAAGACCCGAC
>Ga0308411_10003048_pt1 | contig 11259 bp, 10 predicted proteins | sample HotsprottomLayer_2_FD_203530 | JGI IMG/M metagenome (GOLD analysis project Ga0308411, IMG submission 203530) | Hot spring phototrophic mat microbial communities from Octopus Spring, Yellowstone National Park, Wyoming, United States -... | ecosystem: Environmental > Aquatic > Thermal springs >... | reverse complement strand
TTCGAAACCGCAGTTCGAGGTGATTCAACCCGGGGAAACGGCGTCGTGAGGGAACGCCGGATTGCTCCCCTGGCCGCGACGATCCCACCTTGAACTCGAGGGCGATATTTTTTACAATTTTCCTTGTGAAAAAAGTAAAAAACCCGGTTGGACGATGGACGGGGCCAGTATCCGTTCCTAAAATGCGTTGGTCGGGTTTGGTTCGGGATTCCAGGCGGGGTGGTTTCCCGGGGGTTCGGGATGGGTTTGGCTTGAGTTGCGATCATGTTTGATTCTCCCGATCGCGAGCTGTTGGACCTGATTCGCCGCCGGGGCCCGCTGACGGTGACTGAGATGGCTGCTCATCTCGGGGTCACGGGGACGGCGGTTCGGAATCGGTTGGCGCGGTTGCTGGCGACGGGAATGGTTGAGCGGAAGGCTGAGCATGTGGGACGGGGTCGGCCGCGGCATCGGTATGAGGCGAGTGTCGAAGCTCAGAAGCGTCTCGGTCAAAACTATGCCGATTTGGCCGTGGTGCTTTGGGAGGAAATGATGGGGACGCTTGCCGATCGCAGGTTGCGGCGGCAGCTTTTCACCCGGATCACTGAGCGGCTGGCTGAGATTTATCGGTCACGGGTTTCGGGAGAGGGGTGGCAGGGGCAGCTCGAGCAGTTGACCCATTTGCTCCTGGATCGCGGCATCGAGGCGGAGGTGGCGTCACGTGGCGACGGGATTGCCCCGGTTCTTCGGCTGCATTCCTGCCCCTATTACGAGCTCGCCCAATCCGACCGGGCCATCTGCGCGTTGGAACGGAAGATGTTTGAGAGGGTGTTGGGCCGTGGCTTGCGGCTCTGTCAATGCCGGTTGAATGGGGATCGATCCTGCGACTTTGAGGCCAAACCGGTCGTGGCCGTCTCGGAGTCACCGGCGACCCTCGAGGAGTCGTCGCGGGAGGAAACGGTTTTGGCCGTACCCGCGTCGGGGTGATGCCGACGTTCACTCACGTTCGGAACGTTCTGATCGCGGTCCGGAAATCGTGGCGGTTGAGAACTGGAATTTCGCAAGGCGATGGGAACCATGTCCAAGACACTTCAAGTTGAGAATCTTCGGGTGGCCATCGAGGGGAAAGAGATTCTTCGTGGCGTTGATCTGACGATCCGCCAGGGAGAGGTCCACGCCCTCATGGGGCCCAACGGTTCAGGGAAGAGTACTTTGAGCTATGCGTTGATGGGCCATCCCAACTACGAGGTGTTGGACGGGTCGGTCACGATCGACGGAGTGAATCTTCTGGAGTTGGAACCCAACGAGCGAGCCAAGGCTGGGCTCTTCTTGGCCTTTCAGTATCCGACGGCGATTCCAGGAGTGACGGTCGCGAGTTTTCTCCGCCACGCCGTGACCAACGTGCGGCATCCTGACCGCAAGGAGGGTGAAGACCTGATCCCGATGCGGGAGTTTCGCAAAGAGCTGCGGGCCCAGATGGAGGAACTGGGGATGGATCCGGAGTTCGCCCGCCGCTACCTCAACGAAGGGTTTTCCGGCGGCGAGAAGAAGCGGGCGGAGATCCTTCAGCTCGCGATGCTCCGGCCGGCGTTTGCGATTCTCGACGAGACCGACAGCGGGTTGGACATCGACGCGGTGAGGATTGTTTCCGAGGGGGTCAACCGGGTGGCTGCCCGGCATCAGACGGGAATTCTGGTGATCACCCATTACGAGCGGATCCTCAACTACATCAAGCCCCAGTTCGTCCACATCTTGTTTGGAGGCCGGATTGTCGAGAATGGCGGCCCCGAACTGGTCCAGGTCCTCGAGGAGAAGGGATACGATTGGGTCCGTGAAAAGCACCCGGAGGCCGCCCGCGACGAGGACGCCCTCGAGGAAGCCGCCAAGCAACATCAACCGCAGTTTTTGGGAACGGCCTCCTGACCCGTTCGAGGCCAACGGAAACCACCCGGGGGAGACCAAGTCCGCAGTCCAAAGGATCGAGGGATCCGAGGGGAGAATACGACGCGATGGCAACCGATCTGAACCAGCAAGTGGCTGGGATCAAGGAAGATTACAAGTACGGCTTCCGCGATTCCGACGAGCACTACGCCTTCAAAAGCGGCAAGGGGCTTTCACGGGAGGTCGTCAACCAGATCTCCGAGATGAAAGGGGAGCCGCCCTGGATGCGCGAGCTGCGGCTCAAGGCGCTCGAGATTTTCACATCCAGGCCGGTACCGACCTGGGGAGGCGACCTCTCTGAGCTGAATTTCGACGAGATCCACTATTACATGAAGGCGACGGACCGCCAGGGGAAGTCGTGGGACGACGTTCCGGCCGAGATCAAGAACACGTTCGACAAACTGGGGATCCCCGAAGCCGAGCGCAAGTTCCTGGCTGGCGTCGGCGCGCAGTATGAGTCGGAGGTCGTTTATCACAGCTTGCGCGAGGACCTGCAGAAGAAAGGGGTGATCTTCGTTGACACCGATACGGCGGTCCGCGAATACCCCGACCTGGTGCGCCAGTATTTCGGAACCGTGATTCCGATCCACGACAACAAGTTTGCCGCCCTGAATTCGGCAGTCTGGAGCGGCGGATCGTTCGTCTATGTTCCGGCCGGGGTCAAGGTGGATATCCCCCTTCAAGCCTATTTCCGGATCAACGCCGAGAACATGGGCCAGTTTGAACGAACCCTGATCATCGTCGAGGAGGGGGCGCAGGTTCATTATGTGGAAGGGTGCACGGCGCCAATTTACTCCACCGAGAGCCTCCATTCGGCGGTGGTCGAAATCATCGTGAAGAAGGGGGCTCGCTGCCGCTACACCACGATTCAGAATTGGGCCAACAACATCTACAACCTGGTCACCAAGCGGGCGGTCGCCTACGAAGACTCGCTCATGGAGTGGGTCGACGGCAATCTGGGCAGCAAGTTGACGATGAAGTACCCGGCGGTCTACATGCTGGGCAAGGGGGCTCGGGGGGAGATCCTCTCGATCGCCTTCGCCGGCAAGGGCCAGCACCAGGACGCCGGCGGCAAGGTGGTCCACGGGGCCCCCTACACGAGCTCCCGGATCATCTCCAAGAGCATTAGCAAAAACGGCGGCCGGGCCAGTTACCGGGGGCTCCTCAAGGTGGCCGATGGGGCCAAGGGGTCGAAGTCGAATGTGGTTTGCGACGCCCTGATCCTCGACGACTTCAGCCGGTCGGACACCTATCCCTACATCGAGATCGACGAGGACGACGTCAAGATCGGCCACGAGGCCAGTGTGTCGAAAATCGGCGAGGAGCAGCTCTTCTATCTGATGAGCCGGGGTCTTTCCGAAGCCGAAGCCTCGACCATGATCGTCAGCGGCTTCATCGAGCCGCTGGTCAAGGAACTGCCGATGGAGTACGCCGTGGAAATGAACAAGCTGATTCAATTGCAGATGGAAGGTTCGGTGGGCTAAGTCTGGCAGGAGATGCTGGCGACCGTTCGCTGGCAGAGGGGAGCCGGCCAGGATCGGGAACCGGCGGTGGGTTCGCGCAGCGTCGCGCGAGCCACCCGCCTCATCGCCGGAACCCTGGTCTGCTCCCCCCCCTGGCGATCCGCGGGGCCAATGCGGCGCGAGGATCTCCTGCACCTTCTCCTCGCCTCGGGGTCGCGTCAGCCAGCACCGACTTTGCCCGGGGCGGCTGTTGCTGACGACCATGACGTCGCCGCGTTGGATTCCTACCGGTGTGATTGGAGCCAGAGAGGGGTTTAGGTCGAACTTATGACCCGTTCAACTGATGTCGAAACCATCGCTGCCGCGGCGGGTGGATTTACCGAGGCGTCGTTTGAGCAGTTTTTGATGGAACGTGATGAGCCGCCTTGGCTAACCAGGAGGCGCCGTGAAGCATTCGCCCGCTACCAGTCGTTTTCCTGGCCCAGCGCCCGAGACGAGGAGTGGCGGCGGACCGACATCCGGGCTCTGAAACTGGACACGTTTGCCCCCCCGTCCAACGTTCCCCTGGTGCCGGATCCAGCCGATCGGGCCTCCCTCGACCGTCTCCAGGAAAGTCTCCGCTCGCATTACGCGACCGGAACGGTCCACATCAACGGGGCGGCCGACCAGGAGGCTGACCCCGCAAAGCTCGGCGGGGCAGTCTTCATGGATTTGGACCGGGCGGTCAAGGAGTGTCCCGAACTGCTGGAAAAATACCTCCTGACGGAGGCCGTGAAACCGTCCGACGACCTTTTCGCCGCGCTCCACGCCGCCTTCTGGAAGGGGGGGGTGCTCCTCTACGTCCCGCGGGGAACGACCCTGGAGGCGCCGCTGTTTAGCTTGATGGGGCTCGCGGGGGCGGGGAATGTGGATTTGAGCCACACCCTCGTGATTCTCGAGGAAGGGGCGGAAGCGACCCTGGTCCGCGAGACCGCCAGCGGCGGGCGGGGCGAACTTCCCGGGCTCCATGTGGGAGCTCTTGAGGTCTTGCAGGCCCCGGGTTCCCGGTTCCGGTTGGTTAACCTCCAAAACTGGGACAGTCTGACCTGGCATTTCAGCCGGGAACGTGCGATTGTCGGCCGCGACGCGACGCTCCAGTGGACCGTGGGGGGGCTCGGCAGCCGGCTGGCCAAGGTCAACCAGGAAGTGGCCCTTGCCGGGCCTGGGGCCCGGGCTCAGGTCAATGGTGTCCTGTTCACCAGCGGACGTCAACACCTTGCCTACTTCACACGCCAGGACCACCTCGCTCCCCACACCACCAGCGACCTGCTCTACAAGGGGGGATTGAAGGACCGCTCCCGGATCGTCTGGAGAGGAATGATCCGGGTCGAGAAAAACGCCCAACGCACCGACGCTTATCAGAAAAACGACAATCTATTACTCTCCGATTCCGCCCGGGCCGACTCGATCCCAGGACTGGAGATCGAGGCCAACGACGTTCGCTGCACCCACGGCGCGACGGCTGGCCGGGTCGACGAGGAGATGGTCTTCTACGCCCAGGCCCGCGGCATTCCCCGTGAGGTGGCCGTTCGCCTCATTGTGGAAGGTTTCTTCGCCAACGTTTACGATCGGATCACGATCGAACCAGTTCGCGAAACCCTTCAGAAAGCCGTGGCCGCGAAGCTCGGCGGTTCCGATTGACGGCCTCAAGCCGCTCCAGCCGGGCTCGTTTTGCACCCGCGAAGACTCGGAGATCCGCCCATGGGAGAACCCTACGCCCATCCTGAGGTGCTCGTATCCGCCGACTGGGTGGAACGGCACCTCGACGACCCCAATATCCGAATCGTCGAGAGCGATGAAGATATCCTGCTCTACGACGTGGGCCACATCCCCGGCGCTGTCCGGATCGACTGGCAGCGAGATCTCCAGGACCAGATCATCCGCGACTACATTCCCGCCGAGAAGTTCGCCGAGCTCTGCTCCAGACACGGCATCGCCGACGACACCACCGTCGTCTTCTACGGCGATCAGTCGAACTGGTGGGCCTGCTACGCCTTTTGGGCCTTCACGCTGTATGGTCATCAGAACCTGCGGGTGATGAACGGGGGCCGCAAGTTGTGGATGGACCAGCGCCGCCCTGTCACGACCGAGATCCCCCACTATCCTCCCCGGGACTACGTTCTGGGCCAGTCGCGGGAGTCCGAAATCCGCGTCTTCCGAGACGACGTCCTGAAGCACCAGCAGGCCGGCAAGCCGCTCATCGACGTTCGCAGCCCGCGGGAGTTCACCGGCGAACTGCTCCACATGGAAGACTATCCCCAGGAGGGTTCCCTGCGGGGCGGCCATATTCCGGGGGCCAAGAATGTTCCCTGGAGCCGGGCTGTCCGTGAGGACGGGACGTTCAAGACGGCGGAGGAACTCAGGGCGATCTATCGCCATGAGCTCGGGCTGCTGCCTGGCGACGAGATCGTGGTCTATTGCCGAATCGGCGAGCGGTCGAGCCTCACCTGGTTCGTCCTGACCTACCTCCTCGGCTATCCTCACGTTCGCAACTACGACGGGTCGTGGACCGAGTGGGGGAACCTGGTTCGCGTGCCGATTGCCCGAGGCTCTTAGGATCTTCCCGGCATCCCCGCGGTTTCTCATTTGGGGTCGAGACGTTCCGGACACCACTGCCATGAAGCCAGAATCGCATCGTGGATCCCCCTTCGCCGAAATCGAGGATCGTTGGGAAGCGGTGGAACGTCGAACTCCGCTGCTTCCCGAGGGTCTGGAAGCGATCGTGGCTGAGCTCCGCGAAGCCGACCGGCAGGAGCGAATCGACCTGCTCCTGGACTTTTCCCGTCGTTTGCCCCCCCTTCCCGAACGGCTCGCGGCCCAGAAAGACGCCGCCCATCGGGTCGAGGAATGCCAGTCTCCCGTTTACCTGTTTGTCGAATTGCTGGACGATCAGGTGATCCTGTCCGCGGACGCCCCGGTCGAGGCACCGACTGTCCGAGGTTTTGTCTCGCTGTTGATCGAGGGGCTCAAGGGAGCGACGGTGGAGGAGGTGTTGCGGATCCCCAACGACCTGGTGGAGCGCTGCGGGCTTCCCGAAATCCTGGGCATGCTCCGGGTTCGAGGGCTCTCGGGCGTGCTCCGCCGGGTCAAGACGGATGTGCTGCGAGCCCGTGCCTCCTCCCCCCGCCGCGATTCGGCCGGGGATGGGACTTGACTCGGGACCGCCGCCCCTCCCGAGACCCGTCTTGCTGCATCGAACGGACCTGTTTCCAGACCCCGCACCAAGAGCCCGTGCATCATGGCTGATCCCGTTCGAGTCGCCTCTCGGTCCGAATTGCCCCCGGGTGGAAAGCTGCTGATCGACGTTGATGGAAGGGCCATTGCTCTTTTTGACGTCGAGGGAGAAATCTTCGCCATCGACGACGTGTGTACCCACGACGGCGGTCCGCTGGCGGAAGGAGAACACCAAGGTTACGAGGTTCAATGCCCGCGCCACGGCGCGCGGTTCGACGTCCGAACGGGTCAGCCGCTCTGCATGCCAGCCTTTGAACCGGTGGCGACCCATCGCGTCGAGACCCGCGGCGACGAGATCTTCATTCACCTCGAAGAGGGATGAGTCCGAGGCCCCGATTCGCCGCTCCTCCAACCGTTTCTCGGATTTCACGGTTTTCCGAGGACCCGATCCATGATCGACCAGGAATCCTTGCTGACCGCCCTGAGGACCGTCAAGGACCCCGAGCTGAACGTCAACGTTGTCGACCTGGGTCTGATTTATTCCATCCAGATCCGGGAGGGTGAAGTGGATGTGGAAATGACCCTGACCTCACCGGCCTGCCCCGCCGGCCCCGAGATGCTCCGCAGCGCGGTGACGGCGTTGGAAAAGGTTGAGGGGGTCTCCAAGGCCAATGTCAAACTGGTGATGTCCCCCCCCTGGACACCCGACCGGATGACCGACGAGGCCCGCGACGAGCTCGGCTTTTTCTGAATTTCCCCGGGACCACCGACCCCTCCCCCTTCGCCAGGCGGTGTCTGGTTCAAAGCCCGGCAAGCCCGAGGCTCCCGACCCGCTGGCCGGATTCGTGGCGATCCCTGTCCACCTCACGACGAAAACCTCCTGACCCACATCAGGAGGCGCCGGGGAGCCGCCGCGTTCCGAGAAATCCCCATCCGCCTATCAAAAGGATCGAGGTGTTGATCGAAGTGCACGACCGCGTTGGGTTTTGGGGAACGGCTGATGGCTCTGGTGACTTAGGCCGGCGGTTGTGCTAAGTTGATCCAGCTTCGCGGTGGTGACTGGAAGCCTGATCGGCCAAATAAGGGATCCTGGGGCTGCGTTGAGGTCCGACCCCATGGGGTCCGTTTCCGGCTTCCCGTTGTTTCACCCAGGCTGGGAAGGCGATGACATCAAGAAAGCGGACCTGGGAGGTTCCCGCTCGCGGGATCGAGCGCTGTGGCTCGGAAAAAGACCCCAAAAGTTCGTGTCAACGTCAAGGCGTCGCTGTCGCGTCGATTGCGAGAGATCCGCCAGGAGCTTTTTGGTGACCACGGCGGTCCGGAACTGGCTCGCAGGCTCAATCTCCCGGCGCGAACCTGGTACAACTATGAAACCGGTGTCACGGTTCCCGCTGAAGTGCTGCTCGCATTCATCGAGCAAACCGGTGCCAACCCGAACTATCTGCTGTCCGGAGAAGGCTCGAAATATCGCCGCGTCAGCGATGAGCGGCTGATCTCGGAACTGACGCCGGTGGAGTTGATTCGACGGGGGCTGGAAAAGCTCGAGCGTTGCACCAACGAGGTGCTTGTGGTGGCCCCCGAGAACCTCCCCACGGACATGGCCTCCGACTTCACGGCCGTTCCCCTCTACGCCCTGGATCAGATCGATCGGGAAGTGCTGGATCCAACGCTCATCGAGGGGCACGTGATGGCGTATCGCCAGTGGCTGCCCAATCCTCAGAGCACCATCGGCGTCCGGGTGGTCGACGACGCGATGCATCCGATTTTGCCGGTGGGCTCGATCGCGGCGGTCGATCGCTCGGTGACCGATCCCTTCCGGCTTCACGGCCGGATCGTGGTGGCTGCGCCGGAGGGAACCCCGATGATCCGCTGGCTAGAAGTCAGCGGTCGTCACGTCATCCTTCGGCCCAACCAGCAAGGGCGGGACTATCCCCTCGTTCCCGTCGAGCTCGACGAGAGCGATCGATCCTTCCTGCTGGGTCAGGTCGTGTGGTCGTGGAGCCGGTTCAACGAGGGCTGACTCCCGTTTGCAGTCGCCGTCTGCGGGAGTCCAGCGGATCCGACGGCCTCAAGTCCTCAAGGATCAGCCAAGCGGCAACGTCCGGTCGCGACCCTCCAGATCGAGCTCGCGACGGCGATTGGCGATCGCCAAAGCCCCAAGCGCGGAGGCCGCCTCGGCGAGTTCGTCCTCGATGGGCACCACCGGACCCGGCAGACGCGCCTGCAGGAAGCGGGTGTAGAGGTCGCGCAGCGGCTGCCGCCCGCCGACCCAGATCGGGCGGTTCTCCGCGCCGAGATGACCAGCGAGACTCCGCACATCCTCGGCGACGATCGCGGCGAGCAAGAAGGCCGCGCGCTGTTCGGGCACCAGCGCGTGTGTCAGGTCCGCCACCCGCACCAGAAACGCCGCGCGTCCCAAGCCCTCGGCGGAGACGATTTTCTCGGCCGTGGCGACTGTGGCGTCGTCGAGCTCGTCGGGCCAGCGGTCCGGAAGGCTGGAGGAAACCAGGGTGTGGCGCCCGATCGCCTCGAACAACTCGCCCGCCAGCGTTGTGTGACTGCCGACGATCCTTCCCAACGCATCCAGCTCCACCAGTTTTGTGTGCGATCCCGGCCAGAGAAATCTGGCTGCGCCTTGCGCGGGATCGATCCGCCCGCGACGCAGCAAGTGGTGATAGGCGCCGAGGGTTTCGGATTCCTCGCCGCGCATGACATCGGCCCGGGTCCAACCCTCGGGGCCGGGGCCCGCGGGAGACCGAACTCCAGGTACAAACCAGATCGGCTCCTCGGCGATGGCGGGGAAGCTCCGCACCACCATGCCGGCGGCCAGTTCGCCGAGCCCGGCCGGGGCCATGAGGTGGGGAACTTCAGCCAGCCCAGCTTCCGAGGAGAGCATGCCGGCCGCCACGATCAGGTCAATCGAAGGGGACGCGGAGCCGGGCTTCACCGACACGTTCAGTGCGGCTCGCAGCTCGGCGACAAGCTCGCGGATCGCATCCTCCAGGAGACGTCGCCCGGGCCGATGGTGGGAATCGGAAACCTCCGCTGACGCGGGCGGCTCGGCAGCGCGAGCGTTCCGAACTGTGTCTCGGGCACCCACCGAGTTGCGGCAGGTCGCCACGATCTGCTCGCCGTGAAGCAGCCGCGCCCGGGTGTTGGTGGTTCCCCCGTCCAGCGCGATGGTCCACCGCGGGAGAGCGGGGAAACCGGATTCCGCAATGCCCTGGCTCATGTTCTTGGCTTTTCTCTTGCCTTCGTTGGGGAGCCGAGCGATCCTGATCAAAGCGAGGACGACTTTCGGGTTGGCGGCGACTCCGCGGATCGGCAACGCGGAACGCCGGGTCTCGCAGATGCTCGGCCGTGATATCTTATCACCTCTGGACGCCGACGTTCACTCATGGGCTCCCATCGCCCGGCCCCGTTCCGGCCGGAGCAGCTCTGGCAACTGGCACGAGAGCCCACCTTCTGGCTCGACCCCGGGCTGCGGATTGTCTGGGTCAACCGGTCGTGGGAGGCATTAACGGGACACCCGGCCGAATCGGTGGTGGGGATCGCCTGCTCGGCGCACGGTCCGACCCGAGGCGACGATCCGGCGGACGTTGCGGCCAGCCTCATGCCTCCGATCGAGGTCCTTGAGGGGAAGCCAGCCGGGACCCTCACCATCCTGCTCCGGGCCGGTGGCGAACGGCTCTGGAAGCGGATCGAGTATTGGCCGTTTCAGGGAAGCGATGGCGCGTTGATCGGGATTCTCGGACAGATCCGCGACCCTCAAGCACCCGCCAGCGTTCCAGAGGCGCGGGCCAACCTGCTCCGCGTTCGGCTCCTGTCGCTCCGCGAACAGTTGCATCAACGCTTCGGCTTTGATGCGTTGATCGGGTCGGGCACCGGTCACCAGCGGCTGCTCGAACAGATTCGGCTGGCCGCCGGTTCCAGAGTTCCGGTTCTGGTGCGAGGGGAGGCAGGAACGGGCAAGCGCCTGGTCGCCCGGCTGATCCACCACCACGGGCCGCATGCCGATCGCCCGCTTCTGGCTCTGGACTGCGAGGCCCTCCCCGCCGAGGTTCTCGAGCGCGAGCTCTTCCACCCCCGGGCGAGGTTCGAGGGCTCAACTTCCGGCGACGGCTCCACCCCTCCGGCACCCGGAGGGAACCTCGCGATGGCCGAAGGGTCAACCCTCCTGCTCAGCGAGGTGCTCGCCCTCCCGCGGGATCTCCAGGCCAGGCTTGCCCGTTCGCTTGACGGTCGGGTTCGACTGATCGCAACCACCGCAGGGGATCCCGAAGCGGCCCTGGAGCGGGAACAACTCCAGTCCGATTTTTACGACGCCGTGACGGTCCTGGTGATCCAGCTTGCGTCGCTTCGGCAACGCCGGCAGGATCTGCCGCTGTTGGCTCAACATCTGCTCGAACGGGCAAACCAACGCGAGGGCGCCGCTTGCGCCGGGTTCACCGCGCGGGCGTTGTCAGCCATCGAAGCGTACGACTGGCCAGGAAACGTTCGTGAATTGGCGCGCGTGATCGACGACGCTCATGCCCGGGCCATCCGGTCAGGAACCTCGGCACCGGGGACCCGACCCATCGAACTCGACGATCTCCCGGCGGCGATCCGCGGCAACCTCGGCGCAGCTTACCTTCCCCCCTCGCCCCCGGTCGCCGTCAAGCCG
>Ga0308411_10003047_pt1 | contig 11260 bp, 11 predicted proteins | sample HotsprottomLayer_2_FD_203530 | JGI IMG/M metagenome (GOLD analysis project Ga0308411, IMG submission 203530) | Hot spring phototrophic mat microbial communities from Octopus Spring, Yellowstone National Park, Wyoming, United States -... | ecosystem: Environmental > Aquatic > Thermal springs >... | reverse complement strand
CCGGTCGCCCACGTCGAAGCCGGTCTGCGCTCGTTCAACCGCGCGATGGCGGAGGAGATCAACCGCGTCGTGGCCGACCACCTCGCCGATCTCCTCTTCGCGCCGACAGCGGTGGCGGCGGAAAACCTCGCCCGCGAGGGGATCGGCGCGGAGCGCGTGCGCATGACCGGCGACGTGATGTACGACGCCGCGCTCTTCTACGCCGGCAGGGCGCGCGCGCGGAGCCAGATCGCGGCGCAGCTCGGCCTCGCGCCGCGCGGCTACGCCCTGGCGACGATCCATCGCGCCGAGAACACCGACGATCCAGAGCGCCTCGCCGCCATCTTCGACGCGCTCGCGGCGCTCGCCGTGCGGCTGCGCGTGGTGCTGCCGCTTCATCCGCGCACGCGCAAGGCGCTCGAGTGCGCGGCGCCTGGCCGGCGCTGGCCCGACGCGCTGACGATCGTCGATCCGGTCGGCTATCTCGACATGGTGATGCTGGAGAGCGGCGCCCGGCTCATCGTCACCGACTCGGGCGGCGTGCAGAAGGAGGCGTTTTTCTACCGCGTGCCGTGCGCGACGCTACGCACCGAGACCGAGTGGATCGAGCTCGTGCAGGCCGGCTGGAACACGCTCCTCGACCCGACCGCGCCGGGCCTCGCCGAGCGGCTCGTCGCTCAGCTCGACGCCGCGCCCCCCGCAGCGCACCCACGGTTCTACGGCGACGGGAACGCGGCGGGCGCGATCTGCGACGCCCTCGCCGGACGTGCCTGAAGGCGTGACGCTGCGCGTTCTGCACGCGCCGCACCTCGTCGGCGGAAATCCGCCGAGTCTCGCGCGCGCCGAACGCGCGCTCGGCGTCGCGAGCTGGTGCGTAGCCCTCGAGGAGCACCCGTTCGGCTACGCCTGCGACGAAGTGCTCCGCCGAACCGGCGAAAGCCGCCTTCGCCGCGAGTACCGGCGCTGGAAGCTCTTCAAGCGCGCGCTGCACGACTTCGACGTCCTGCACTTCAACTCCGGCCAGTCGATCCTCTCCTGGGGAGCGGTGCTCGGCAACCGCGAGCGCCTCACCGCCTTCGAGCGGATCGCGCTGGCCGTCTCGCCCCATCTCGAGTATCTGGACCTGCCCGCGTTCAAGCGCGCCGGCAAGGTGCTCGCCGTGACCTACCAGGGCGACGAGGCACGGCAGGGCGATTTCTGCACCGCGCACTTCGCGCTCAGCATCGCTCACGAGGTCTCGCCTGGCTATTACTCGGCCTGGAGCGACGCTCGTAAGCGCGAGCGGATCGCCAAGTTCGCGCGCTATGCCGATCTGATCTATGCGCTCAACCCCGACCTGCTGCACGTGCTGCCGCCGCATGCGAAATTCCTGCCTTATGCGAACGTGGATCCGGCGGCGTGGCCCTGCGTGCCGCCGCGAACCGATGTTCGGCGTGCGCCGGTGATCGTCCACGCCCCGAGCCATCGCGGCGTGAAGGGCACCGAGCACCTGCTCGCCGCACTCGAGCGTCTCGCACGCGACGGCGTTGCGTTCGAGCTGAGGCTGGTCGAGGGAATGACCCGTGAGGAAGCCCGCAGGCTGTACGAAGACGCGGACCTGGTGGTCGATCAACTGCTCGCCGGCTGGTATGGCGGGGTTGCGGTGGAAGCAATGGCACTGGGAAAGCCTGTGGTCGCTTACATCCGGGAATCCGATCTGCGCTTCATCCCGGACCGGATGCGCGAAGCGCTGCCGGTCATCAACGCCACGCCCGGCGACATCTACGACGTGCTCCGGCGCCTGCTCGTGGCGCGCCGCGACGAGCTCGCGGCGCTCGGCGAACGCGGCCGCGAATACGTCGAGCGCTGGCACGATCCGCGCAAGATCGCCGAAGGGCTGATCCAAGACTACGCAGCGGCGCTCGCCGCGAAACGGAACACCTGAATGTGCGGGCTCGCCGCGGTCTTTTCGCCCCAACCTGCGGGGCTCGAAGCCTTGGCGCGCGCGATGGCCGAGATCGTCCGGCATCGCGGCCCGGACGACGAGGGCTTGGTCGCGTTCACCGGCGCCGCCCTGACCCCCGAAGCGCGCGGCGGACCGGATACGCCGGCCGACGCGTACCGTGCCGCGGTCGCCTACGCGCCTTCACCAGCCTCCCACGCGCCCGACGAAGCGTTCGCCGCGCTCGCCCACCGGCGGCTCGCGGTCGTCGACCTCAGCCCGTCGGGACACCAGCCGATGGCCTCCCCCGACCGGCGCTACTGGGTGATCTACAACGGCGAGATCTACAACCACGTCGAACTGCGCGCCGAGCTCGAAGGGCTCGGCTGCGCCTTCGTATCGCACAGCGACACCGAGGCGATCCTGCACGCCTACCGGGCATGGGGCGAGGCGTGCCTAGAACGCTTCAACGGCATGTTCGCCTTCGTGCTCTTCGATCGGGTCGCCAGGCGGGTGTTCGCGGCGCGCGACCGGTTCGGAGTGAAGCCGCTGTACCTCTGGCGCTCGCCGCAAGGCCTGGTCGCGCTCGCATCGGAGATCAAGCAGTTCTCGGTCCTGCCCGGTTGGGTGGCAGGCCTGAACGGCCAGCGCGCCTACGACTTCCTGAACTGGGGACTGCTCGACCACACGGCCGAGACGCTCTTCGCCGGGGTGCGCCAGCTCCGTGGCGGCGAGCTCGTCCACTGCACGCTCGACGAGCTGTGCGAGGACGCTCCGATTCGGCGCTGGTACCGGCTCGAGCCGCGCGCGTTCCGCGGCAATCTGGACGAAGCGGCGCGCGAGTTCCGCGAGTTGTTGACCGACTCGATCCGGCTTCGACTGCGCGCCGACGTCCCGGTGGGATCGTGCCTGTCCGGCGGGCTCGATTCGTCCTCGATCGTCTGCGTCGCCAACCGGCTCCTCCGCGCGGCCGGCGCGCAGGCCCATCAGAATACCTTCTCGGCCGGCGCGCGGATCGAGCGCTTCGACGAGCGCGAGTTCGTCGATGCGGTGGTCGCGCACACTGGCGTCGAAAGCCACTACACGTGCCCCGAGCTCGCCGATCTCTTCGCCGCCCTGGACGCGATCGTCTGGCATCAGGACGAGCCGTTCGGATCGACCAGCATCTTCGCGCAATGGCAGGTGTTCGAGCTCGCCGCCGAGGCGCGGGTGAAAGTGCTGCTCGACGGCCAGGGCGCCGACGAGCTGCTCGCCGGCTACCACGGGTTCTTCGCCCCTTACTTCGCCGGCCTTCTGGCTTCGCTCCGCTTGGGCACGCTCTGGCGCGAGATGAAGGCTGCCGAGCGGCTGCACGGACTCAGCGCGCTGAGGTATTTGGGGAACGCGGTGCTGCCAGAGCCGATCCGGCAGCCGCTGCGACGGCTCTCCGGCAAGCCCGCCGGCGCGCCAGACTGGATCGATCCGGCCGCGCTTTCGTTCGACGACCGCGATCCGCACCTCGCGCACGGGCTCAAGACGACCTCGGTCAACCGCATGGCTCACGGCATGCTCACCGGGACCAGCGTGCCGATGCTGTTGCACTGGGAAGACCGGAACTCGATGGCGCACTCGGTGGAGTCGCGGCTGCCCTTTCTCGACTACCGCCTCGTCGAGTTCACGATGGGCTTGCCGGCGGAGTTCAAGCTGGCGGAAGGCACTACGAAGCGAGTGCTGCGCGAGGCGTTGCGCGGCATCCTGCCGGAAAAGGTCCGCACCCGCATGGACAAGATGGGCTTCGTGACCCCCGAGGAGGTGTGGGTGCGCGAAGAAGCCCCGGACCGCTTCCGCGCGGAGCTGCGGCGCGCGATCGACGCCTCCCGCGGCGTGATCCGGCCGAACGCGCTGGACCGGCTCGAGGCGGTGATCGCCGGGCGCGAGAAGTTCAGCTTCCTCGTCTGGCGCATGATCAGCTTCGGGCGCTGGATGGAGCGCTTCGGCGTCGGGCTCTAGAATTGGCCCTGCGCGTTCTGTACCTCCATCCGGTCGGCGCGTTCGGCGGCGCCTCGCGGAGCCTGCTCGAGCTGCTGCGGGGGTTTCCCGCCGGCTCAGTCGAGCCGCGGATCGTGGCCGCGCGCGGGCAAGCCGCTGACATGTTCGAGCGCGCGGGCTTCCCGGTGGTGCGCTCGCGCGGTCTCACCCAGTTCGACTGCACCCGCTTCGGCCACTATCGCGGGGTGCGCTGGCTGATCGTGCTGCGGGAGCTCTGGCACCTGCCGTTCACCCTCGGCGCGCTGCGGCGCGCGCAGCGCGAATGGCCCGCGGTCGATCTGGTGCACGTGAATGAGGTCACGGCGATCGTGCCGGCGCTCCTCGCGAAGCGGCGCTTCGGGAAGCCGCTGGTGGTCCACGTTCGATCCGTCCAGCAGGACCGGGGGATTTTCCTCCGGCGCCGCACGCTGGCGCGGCTCCTGGCGCGTCACGCCGACGCGGTCATCGCCATCGACGACACGGTGGCGGGCAGCCTGCCGAGCGGCCTGCGCGTCGAGGTCATCCACAACGCCTTCACGCCGGAACCGGAGGCGCCGGTCCCGCCTGCGGTGGCGCGGCTCGCCGAACGCCTGCGTCCCGGCGCGCTGCGGGTTGGCATGGTCGGCAACCTGCTGCCGATGAAAGGCGTGTACGAGTTCATCGAGGCCGCACGGCTATGCGCCCGGCAAGGCGTGGCGGCCGATTTCGTGCTGGTCGGCGACAATCCCCGGCGCCTCGCGGGGATCGGGGGCGCAGCGCTCCGGGCGCTCGGATTCGCCCGCGACGTCGGAGCGGACGTCGAGCGCTTCGTGGCCGATCACGGCCTCGCGGACCGGGTCCACCGGCTACCGTTCACCGACGCGATCAGCGCCGTCTACCGCCTGCTCGACGTGGTGTGTTTTCCGTCGCTGCTGGACGCGGTCGGCCGGCCGGTGCTCGAAGCGGCGTGGTTCGGCGTACCGAGCATCGCCGCCGTCGAGCGGCCGTACCCCGACACGTTCCGCGACGGCGAGACCGGCGTGCGGATCGCCGCACGCGACCCGCGCGCGCTCGCCGATGCGATCGCCCGCCTGAGCGCCGACCGCGAGGGCGTCCGCCGGATGGGCGCGGCCGCCCGCCGGCTCGCCGAGGCGAACTTCGATGCGCGCAGGAACGCGGCGCTCGTGCTCGACGTCTACCGGCGCGCGCTCGGCGGCGTGGCACGTTGAGCATGGCCGCTCCGCTTCGGATTCTGATCCTTACCCAGTACTACTGGCCGGAGAGCTTTCGCATCACCGACCTCGCGCAAGGCCTCAGGACACGCGGACACGAGGTGACGGTGCTGACCGGGATGCCGAACTACCCCGGCGGCCGTTTCTTTCCCGGCTACGGTGCGTTCACCCCTGCCGCCGAGACGCACGACGGCATCGCGATCAAGCGCGTGCCGCTCGTCCCGCGCTTCGCCGGGCGCGGGTGGCAGCTCGCGATCAACTATCTGTCGTTCGCGTTCTCTGCGTCGGTGCTCGGGCCGGCGCGGTGCCGGGGGCGTTACGACGCGATCTTCGTCTTCGAACCGTCGCCGATCACGGTGGGCATTCCCTCGGCGGTGCTGCGCCGGCTGAAGGCCGCGCCGGTGCTGTTCTGGGTGCAGGACCTCTGGCCGGAGAGCCTGGAAGCGACCGGCGCCATCCGGTCGCGGCGCATCCTCGGGCGGGTCGAGCGCCTCGTGCGCTGGATCTACCGGCGCTGCGACCTGGTGCTCGTGCAGTCCGAGGGCTTCGTCGGCCGGGTCGCCGCGCTCGGGGCGGAGCCGGAGCGGATTCGGGTCCTGCCGAACTGGGCCGAGGGCCTCTACCGTCCGGTCGTGGTCCCCGCGGACGCCCCGGAGCGGGCACTGCTTCCCGCTGGCTTTCGGGTGATGTTCGCCGGCAACATCGGCGCGGCCCAGTCGTTCGAGACGATCCTCGACGCCGCGGAGCGCCTGCGCGAGGAGCGCGAGATCCGGTGGATCATCCTCGGGGACGGGCACCAGCGGCCCTGGGTGGAAGCGGAGATCGCCCGGCGCGGGCTCGCCGACTCGGTCCGCCTGCTCGGACGGCATCCGATGGATAAGATGCCGGTTTACTTCGCGCTCGCCGACGCGCTTCTCGTGACGCTCCGCAAGGATCCGGTGTTCGCCCTGACGATCCCCAGCAAGGTCCAGTCCTACATGGCGTGCGGCCGGCCGATCGTCGCCTCGCTCGACGGCGAAGGCGCACGTGTGGTCGAAGCTGCCGGGTGCGGGCTGACGGCGCCCGCCGGCGACGCCGCCGCGCTCGCCGAGGCGGTGCTCGCGATGCACCGGATGCCGCGCGAGGAGCGTGAACGGATGGGCGAGCGGGCCCGTGCGCATTACGTCCAGCACTTCGAGCGAGAGAAGCTCCTGGACCGGCTCGAGGACTGGATGACCGAGCTCGCGAGGACGGGCCGATGCGAATCCTGATCCTCGGCGGGGACGGCATGCTGGGGCACCAGCTGCTCCGGCATTTCGCCTCCCGTCACCAGACCCGGGTCACGCTGCGGCAGCCCGTCTCCGCGTACGCGTCGCTCGGGCTGTTCACGCCGGCCAACAGCTACGGCAGCATCGAGCTGACGGAGCGCGACGCGCTCGCCCAAGTGCTCGCCGACTTCCAGCCGGACGCGGTGATCAACGCCGCGGGAATCGTCAAGCAGCGCCCGACCGCGGAGGAGGCGATCCCGAGCATCGAGATCAACGCCCTCCTCCCGCACCGCGTAGCCCTGCTCTGCGGAGCGATCGGCGCGCGTCTGGTCCACCTGAGCACCGACTGCGTGTTCTCTGGCCGCAAGGGCCGGTACGTCGAGACCGACCCGTCGGACGCCGACGACCTCTACGGGCGCACCAAGTACCTCGGCGAAGTGCACGCCGCGAATGCGATCACGCTGCGCACGTCGATGATCGGACGCGAGCTCGCGCGCAAGACGGGTCTTCTCGAGTGGTTCCTCGCGCAACGCGGGACGGTCCGCGGCTTCCGGAGAGCGATCTTCTCCGGATTCACCACGATCGAGATGGCCCGCATCATCGAGATGCTGCTCACGCGGTTCCCCGATGCCTCGGGCCTGTACCACGTCGCAGCCGAGCCGATCAGCAAATACGACCTGCTGGCGCTCGTGAAGGCACACCTCGGTCTCGCGATCGACCTCGTGCCGTACGACGGCTTCGTCTGCGACCGGAGCCTCGATGCCACCCGCTTCCGGACCGAGTTCGGGTACCGTCCGCCGTCCTGGCAGGCGATGGTCGCGGAGCTCTGAGGCCGCGGCCGGTGCTTGCTCCGGTACAGGGGCGTCGGTAATATGCGTATTATCGAGTCAGCGACCGCACCGTCATGACGCTCACCGTGAAGCTGCCCGAGGACCTGGAAAGGGACTTCGAGATTCACTGCAAGCTGCGCCGCCTGACCAAGTCCGAAGTGGTGACCAAGCTGCTCGCCCAGTACCTCGCGCTGCAGGCGCCGAAGAAGACCCCACATCAGCTCGCAGTCGAGCTCGGGCTCGTCGGCGGCTTTTCCGGCCCGCGCGACCTCTCCTCAAACAGGCGCCGCTATCTCAGGAAGAAGCTGCGTGAGAAGCGTCATCGCTGACTCCGGGCCGCTCGCGGCCTACCTCAACGGCCGCGACGCGCACTACGCCCGGGCAGTGGCCTTCATGCGCGATTTCGCGGGCTCGCTGATCGTCACCTGGCCGGTGCTGACCGAGGTGTGTCATCTGATCCCCCAACGGCTGGTGGAGCGGTTCCTCACCTGGGCCACCAGCGGAGGAGTCGTGGTGTTCGAGCTGCCGCCCACGGCTCTGCCCGAGGTGGCGACCCTAATGCGCGAATACGCGGATCGACCGATGGACCTCGCCGACGCCTCGCTCGTCTGGCTCGCCGATCAGATCGGGCTTACCGACGTGATCACCGTGGACGATGCCGACTTCGCGGTCTATCGAACCGCCACGGGCAAGCCCTTCCGCAACCTGCTTCCGGCGCGCCGGAAGTGAACGTCAGGGAGCGTCCGTGATCCTCCAGGACAAGACGATCCTCGTGACCGGCGGCACCGGCTCGATGGGCAGGCACCTGGTCCGCCGCGTGCTGACCGGCGAGCTCGGGCGCCCGCGAAAAGTCATCGTGTTCTCGCGCGACGAGGCGAAGCAGCACCAGATGCGGCTCGACTACCTGCATCGCCGGGTGAGCACCGACGACCTCATCTACGACAACTTCCGCAACGTCCTGGAGTTCCGCATCGGCGACGTGCGTTCGTACGGCGACGTGTGCTCCGCAGTGAGGCAAGCCGACGTCGTCGTCAACGCGGCCGCGCTCAAGCAGGTGCCCACCTGCGAATACTTCCCGATCCAGGCGCTGCAGACGAACTGCTTCGGCGCGTACAACATCGTGCGCGCGATCGAGGAGAACGCCTATCCGGTCGAGACGGTGGTCGGCATCAGCACCGACAAGGCGTGCAAGCCGGTGAACGTCATGGGCATGACCAAGGCGGTGCAGGAGCGCATCTTCACCGCCGCCAACATCCTCAATCCGAGCACGCGCTTCATCTGCGTGCGCTACGGCAACGTGCTCGCATCGCGCGGCTCGGTGATCCCGGTGTTCCACGACCAGATCCGGGCCGGCGGCCCGGTGACGATCACCCACCCGGCGATGACCCGGTTCCTGCTCAGTCTCGACCAGGCGGTGGACACGGTGTTCACTGCGCTGCGCGAGGCGCGGCCGGGCGAGACCTACGTGCCGCGCGCCGCCTCGGCGACGGTCGAGAACATCGCCAAGGCGCTGATCGGCGGCCGCGCGATTCCGATCCGGACGATCGGCGTCCGCCCGGGCGAGAAGATGCACGAGATCATGGTCTCCGAGGAGGAGATCCACCACTGCGTGCGGCGCGGCGACTACCTCGCGATCCGCCCGATGCTGCCCGAGCTGCGTGCCGACGGCGACGCTGGCCCGAACGCCCTCGCCAAGGAGTTCAGCTCGGAGGACACGGTGGTGGACCTCGCGGGCACGGTCGAGCTGCTGAAGAGGCACCGGCTGATGGTCGAGGACGTCGATCTCTCGGCCGCCGGCGAGCTGCTGCGGTGAGCGGAGCGGCGCGATGAAGGTCGCGACCATCGTCGGCACGCGGCCCGAGCTGATCCGGCTGTCGCGCGTGATCGCTGAGCTCGACCGGGCAGTGCGGCACGTCCTGGTGCACACCGGGCAGAACCACGACTACGAGCTGAACGAGATCTTCTTCCGCGAGCTCGGCATCCGCCGCCCCGACCACTTCCTCGACGTCGCCGGCGGCTCGCTCGGCCAGACGCTGGGCAACGTCATCGCGCGCTCGTACGCGGTGCTGGAGCAGGAGCGGCCGGACGCGGTGCTGCTGCTCGGCGACACCAACAGCTGCCTGGCGGCGATCCCCGCGAAGCGGCTCAAGATCCCGATCTTCCACATGGAGGCCGGCAACCGCTGCTTCGACGAGCGGGTCCCGGAGGAAGTCAACCGGCGGATCGTCGACCACACGAGCGACATCAACCTCGTGTACACCGAGCACGCGCGCCGCCACCTGCTCGCCGAGGGCATCCGCCCGGAGACGGTGATCAAGACCGGGTCGCCGATGCGCGAGGTCCTGACGCACTACCGCCCCGGCATCGAAGCCTCCGATGCCCTGGCCCGGCTCGGGCTCGAGCCGGGCCGGTACTTCGTGGTCAGCGCGCACCGCGAGGAGAACGTGGACTCGGCGCAGAACCTCGCCGACCTGCTCGCGAGCCTGCGCGCCGTCTGGGCGCGCTACCGGCTCCCGCTCGTCTTCTCGACCCACCCGCGCACCGCCAGGCGCCTGGAAGCGGCCGGCGCCGACCTCGCCGGGGCCGACGTGCGCTTCCTCAAGCCGCTCGGGTTCTTCGACTACGTGCGGCTGCAGCGCGACGCGTTCTGCGTCCTGTCCGACAGCGGCACGCTCACCGAGGAGTCGTCGATCCTCGGCTTCCCGGCGGTCACCGTCCGCCAGGCGCACGAGCGGCCCGAGGGGATGGACGTGGGCACCCTGATCATGGCCGGGCTGAGCGCCGATCGCGTGATCGAGGCGATCGACACCGTCCGGCGCCACCACGACGAGGGCCGGCGCTTCCGCCCGGCGCCCGACTACGAGGCCGACGACGTGTCGGCGAAGGTGGTGCGCATCGTGTTGAGCTACACCGACTACGTGAACCGCACGGTGTGGAGGAAGACCTGAGCGGCGCGGCCGGACCGGCCCGATCCAAGTTTGAGCTGCGCCGGTACACGTCCTCGAACCGCACGATGTCGTCCTCGCCGAGGCAGCCGCCCGACTGCGCCTCGATGAGATAGAGCGGCACCTTGCCCCGGTTTTCGAGGCGTTGCTTCGCGCCGATCTCCCTGAGCTTCGTCCGCGAGCGCGCGTCCGTGCGCGCCGATGCGCTACCATTCGGCGCGCGGGAGTCCGGGCGACCATCATGACCAACCGAGCGAAGGACTGGCTCGCGCAGGGCGAACGCGACCTCATGCAGGCGCGCGATTCACGCGCCGCCGAGCGCCACGAATGGGCCTGTTTCGCGGCCCAGCAGGCTGCCGAGAGAGCCGTGAAGGCACTGCACCTCGCTCTTGCCCAGGACGCCTGGGGCCACGTGGTCGCGAGGCTGCTCGCCGAGCTGCCGATCGCGGCCGGTGCCGACCTGATCGACAAGGCGAAGGTCCTCGACAACTTCTACGTGGCGACCCGTCATGCGAACGGGCACCCCGAGGGCGCGCCGTTCGAGCATTACGGGAAGCTGCAAAGCGACCAGGCGATCCAATATGCCGGTGAGATCATTGAATTCGCCCGTGCTCAAATGGCCGCAGCGGGCGGCGGTTGAGGCGGCCGTACGCGAGTTGGCCGAGCGCCTGGCCCGCACGCACGCCGAGCTCGTCCGGCTCGGGATCTTCGGTTCCTACGCCACTGGCGCGTGGGGGGTGGGCAGCGACGTCGATCTGATCGCGATCGTGCGGCGCGCGACCCGGCCGTTCGCCGAGCGTCCGTTGGATTTCGACCTCTCCGGGCTGCCGGTACCCGCCGACCTTGTCGTCTACACCGAAGACGAATGGGGCGCGATGCAAGCGGCCGCGAACCCGTTCGCACGCCGGTTGGCGAAAACCGCGCTCTGGGTGCTCTGACCGTTGCGCGCGCAGGCGGAGCCCTTCGCGGTCAGGCCGTCGGCTCACCGCAGGAAGCGGGCAGTCCAGCCGTCGGTCCGGCAGCGCGCGCCTGCGGGAATGGCCTTTCGCATCCGATCGCAGGGGAGTCGAGTGAGGTCCGGTCGGACTCCCGCATGGCCGCATCACCCGGGACGAGCAGG
>Ga0308411_10003045_pt1 | contig 11262 bp, 8 predicted proteins | sample HotsprottomLayer_2_FD_203530 | JGI IMG/M metagenome (GOLD analysis project Ga0308411, IMG submission 203530) | Hot spring phototrophic mat microbial communities from Octopus Spring, Yellowstone National Park, Wyoming, United States -... | ecosystem: Environmental > Aquatic > Thermal springs >... | reverse complement strand
GCACGGCCGCCACCCGCTGCCGCACACTGCCTCCGGCCGCCAGGCACAGCTCCGTGGCGAGCTGGCACACCTGGCTCCCCAGCGGGTCACCCGCCTCGATCACCCCTTCCTGCACCATGTTTTCCAGCACCGGCAGCGACATCATCGGCTGCACCGCCAATCCCTGGCTCGTCAGGGCCAGCCACGCCCGCTCCATCTGCTGGCCAACCGCAAAATCGCCCGCCGGCTCCCATCCCCGCGCCAGGATCACACATAATCCGCTGGCGCTGCGCACAAGCTCCTCCGCACGCCGCGCGAACAGGCCGCTTAGCCTCAGCACCTGAAACAGCCGCTGCGGCATCCCGCGCAGCGTCCCCAGCCCCAGCCTCTCTGCCGGCCCCATTTCCAGCGAAGCCAGCGACAGCCCCTCCCTCACCGCCTCCCGCGCTGGCCGGTCAAACCGGATATTCTCCAGAAACGCCCGCCGCGCGGCCTCGATCCCGAACAGCAGTCCATCCGCCCGGCCGATCCTCCGCGCCAGCTCCTGCACCCGCCGCCGCTCCACCACCCAGGCCACCGGCACTTCGTCACACTCTCCGCCCGCTGCGCTCAGCGCTTTCACCACCTCCGGCTCGATCGCTCGCCCAGTGTATCTGCGACGGTTGGTCGTCCGATCCACGAGCGCCGCCGGCAGTTCCCACGATTCCCCAGCCGGTGCCTCGTCTGCCGCCGGCCTGCCCGCCACCACGACCGACAGGCCGCATGCTCCTTGCCGCGCCATCTCAGCCGACCAGCCCCAGCTTCGCGCAGCATGCACCACGTTCTCCGCTGCCGCCCCCACCGCCACGCGCGCCATCCGCTGCCCGGCATTCATGGGAGAGCGATCGCGCGATGGATCGACCTCGACGTGAATCTGCCACACGTCACCCTTAGGGGCCCCATCTTCAGAGGGGTCCCCATGAACGCGAAGTCGCCAAGGCTGCGTATTATCGCCCGAAGGGGCCAGGCTGGCGGCTCGGGCGAGATTCAGGATCGGCGGAGGCAGGCTTGGCCGTTTCATCGGAAAGTCTCGCTGGGTGGCGATCTATGTGCGACGCTCCGCGGTCAGCAGCAACTGGCGCTCCTGTCGCAGTTTACGTTTTTTTCGGACGTGGGGGAAACAGAAGCGCCTGCCTGCCGCGGCTCTCCGCACCAAGCAACATTTTTCGGTTATTTATTTATGGTGGCGTGCGGCATCCCGCAATTTTGCCGTTTCTCGGCTCCTTGGTTGGATTTGTTTGTCAGGGAGCGACGGGCAGCGGCCCATATACACATGACAGCGGGAAGTGCGCCCTGCGCGTGCGGCCGGTGTGGGCTGACGCGGGGGGTGGCACGGGGCTTTGTCCGGCGGCGTCCAGTGCACGTAGGCATTAGGACGGCCGGGACAGGGCGACTGAAGTTGCGTTAGTCTAGGAAAGTCAAGGAAATCGGTCAGGATGATTGCTGGACGGACGAAGATCGGGCGGGTCGCTGTGGCGCTGGGCATGCTGTTAGGCAGCATGCTGGCGGGTGGGGCCGGTCTGTCGTCGGCCGACGCGGCGATCTTGACCGCTTTCGGCTGCGAAGGCTGGGAGGCGGCGGGGTCGCTGGAAGCTCCGCAGGGGCTAACTGGCAGCGGTGAGCTGCCGGCTCAGCGCCCCAATGTGCCGTCTGGCCCGCACTGGCTGCCCGACGAGGGTTTTGTGCCCGGGATGGGGGCGCCGGCCGCTGGGGCGAGCGGTGGACTGCTGCTGGCCGGTGCGGTGTTGCCTGGCATGGCGATGTGGGAGCTGGCGTGTGGGGCATGCGGGTTGGCGGTCGAGCGCTGGCGGCGCATCCATGCCCGCGATCCAGGGTGTGACCTGCTCCGCCCCCCAAGGGGGGCGTGAGTGGCGCTTTGGTGTCGGGGTTTGAGCGACAGGTCACACACGAGTTTTTTGGAGATTCAAGTTATGAAACGAAGGACGATCCAGCTTGCGGTGCTGGTAGCCATGCTCGCGCTGTTTGGCGCGAGTAGCGCGCAGGCCAGCTTTTTAAGCAGCATTTTGGCCAACGGATCGAATAGCTTCGAGGACCAGGATCGAGAAGCGTACGTCGATGTCAACGGTAACAATACGTTCGATGTGGGGGATGTTCTGCTTGGTTTTATTCGGTTGGATACACACTTGCCGGTCGTAAGTGGTGTCGGCTCGATCAACAATCGGATTTACGCGATCTTTAGTCAGGAAGTGGATAGCATCTCCGGTTCCACGGTCCATTTTCGGCCAACCACGGCAGCCGGTTTGACCCTTAGCGCTTTGACGGGGATTTCCGCTCCCTCAGGAAGCATAGTCGCCGTGTACAGCAGCAGCACGCCGATCACCGATTTGATCACGACCAGCCCAGGCGATTTGACTGGAAACGGAACGACCAACTTGTTCGATTACTTCAAAGCGATCAAAGATAACATGACGTTGAATCTCATCGCGGGGTTTGGATCGGGGCCAACGAACGGCGACGACTATTTCACTGCGACAGTGGTTTCGGCGGCACTTTTGGCATCCGGGGGAGCCTCGCTCATTCCAAACCTTGCGACCAGCGTAACCGTTGCAAATTTCACTGCGGGTTTAACAATTCTGCAAAACAACGATCCGGAAGTCATTTATAATGAGCTTGTCCAGTCAAGCAATTTAACATTGCATCAGTTGGTCATTGCCAACGGCTCGGTCCGCGGCACATCCGCTACCCCTCCCGTGACCAATGCCAATGAGTGGACGAAGATCAATCCGGATTTGGGCTACAACAATCCAGGTGGTTTCATTACGGATGCGGACTTCTTCGTGAATGTCACGGTCATACCCGAGCCGGGCACCCTGGCTCTGATGGGCTCGATCCTGTCGGTGCTTGGCGTGGGGTACGTCAGCCGCCGCCGACAAATGGCCTGAGCTGGCTTGTCTGTCGTCAAGTGCCCGTAGTGTTTCACCGTACTTCGATCCTGGTTCCCGAAGTGCAGGCTTCGGGAGCCAGGATTTTTAGTTTCGTGGCCAGCACGCCGCCTCAGCGGTGCAAAGAGGTCGCCTCAGTCGACGCGGCAGCGCAGCACCACCTGTTGGCAAAACAGCGTCTGGTGCACCTGGCCGGCACAAGCCCGCCCTGCTGCCAGCGAAGCGAACGCCTTCTGCCACTGACGGGGCGTCCACTGCCGCCAGCACGAGACCAGACCATCCCACACAAACAGCAGCGGTGCCACCGGCACGAGCCAGCACCACACGAGCCGCCGGCAGCGTCCTGGGCGCTGCCACTGAAGGAGAGGGACGAGCAGAGCCGGAAACAGCGACAGCCACACAAACAGGGCCGAAAGCACCGTCCGCCGCAGCGGCTCGAGCACCAGCACGGCCGAGCCCGACCGTGCCAGCGCCTCCAGGACCGCCAGCCGCTGCGCCGCCGGGACGTGGTGGAGCGTGGCTGAAAGCACCAGCAGCGTCCCCGGCGGCCATTCGCGTGGCTGGGAGAAATCGACCGGCTCGCGGAGCACCTCGACCTGCCCCGCGTGTTGACGGGCTAACGCGTCGTACAGGGCCAAATCCGGCGACAGGTCGCAGATGACGAGCTTTAGTCCCTCGGCCCGCGGGTCAGCCGCCAGCCGCCGCGTCAGCGGCGCGGTGCCCGCACCCAGCTCAACCACTTGATCGGCCCGATGGAGTGCCGCCTGACGCACGATGCAGTCCACGGCCCAGTCGTAATAGCCGCGAAACGGCCGCCCATTGCCGCATTCCAGGATGTCGCGCAGCACCTGACGCAGACTGACCGGCAGCCAGGTCAGGTCCATGAACTCGAACAGATGCCACCGCGACCCGAGAGGAGACATGCCATCACTCTTTCTGGTTTTGCAGCGCAAGAATTGGTCGCCAGAAAAACTTCGAGGAAATCATAGCTTGCGCGAGAAAATGCTGTCAGGAATGCCCCTCCGGTGAGCCAATTAGTGTAGGCGAAGTCACAGAGCAAGCGTTCCTTGGTGTTTTTCTTACTTTTTATTTGGGAGCCGTACGGTGTCTCGTCTTCCCCAACCTTCCCTTCGTGGCTCCCATCGGCGGCCAAACCTGGGTCGACCGAAGCGCCCCTTTCGGCCATCGCCCGCTCGGCATCGCCGGCTGCGGATCGAGCCGCTCGAGGAGCGTCGCGTCCTGGCGACCTACTTGAGCACGATTTTCGATTATTCGGGCCTTAACACGTTTGAGGATCAAAGCCGCGAGGCATTCGTTGATGTCAACAATGACGGAGCGGTTGGTCCCGGGGATGTCATGGTTGGCTTTGTGCGTATTGACGACCATTTTCCCTTAGTAGGCGGGGTGGGATCGACCGGCAACCGAGTCTATGCCATTTTCAGCCAGCAGATCAAATCGATCACGGGCTCGGCACCCAATCTTACGGTGCAGTTCGAACCAACGACCACCGTGGGGCTTCGCTTGTCCGATCTGGGAGTTTCCGGCGCGCCGGCCAATGCCATCGTTGCCGTGTATAGTGGCTTTACGGACATTACGGATCTGATTTCCTCCTCGCCTGGCAATTTGACCGGCTCTAGCTCGGTCAATCTGCTGGATTATTTCGCGGAAATCCGGAATAACCTCACCCTTTCTGTCATCGCTGGTTTTGGTACCGGACCGACCCAGGCCGATGATTACTTCACGGCCACGACGACTGCATCTGGTGCATTGTTAGTTGCTCCGGGAGGAGCGTCCTTCATACCGAATATCCCGCAAAGCATCACGGTTGCCAATTTTACGGCCGGTCTTTCGATTCTGGTCAACAACGACCCGGGGATTGCTTACGCAGAGACTGTCGTTAGCTCGAACTTGACGTCGCATCAGTTGGTGATTGCGAACGGCGCGGTGCGCGGGACAGCGGCTACGCCTCCCGTCACGAACGTGGGCGAGTGGACCAAGGTCACACCGGATATCGGATTGTCCAACCCCGGCGGGTTCATCAACGATGCCGACTTTTTTGTGCGCCCGATGCTCGCTCCCGCGGAGGCGCGGATCACGATCACGCCCGACGGCACCAACGCCGTGGGCGATGCGCACACCTTCACCGTCACCGTACAGCAGGACAGCGGCAGCGGCTTCGTCCCCGCCGTCGGAGCCAATGTCACGGTCGTCCTGGCCGGCGCCAATGGCGCCGTGCCCGACCTGATCAGCCCCAGCGACCTGCCCCCGGCCGTCCTGAGCACTATCTCCGGCACCACGAACGGTAGCGGCCAGTTCCAGGTCACGTTCACCTCCGCCACGGCCGGCCAGGTCGTGGCCAACGCCACCGCCAGCCTGGTCGTCAACGGCCAGCCGCTGACCCGCGACACCGACCCGGCCACCACCAGCATCCCGGCCGGGCCGGGCGGCAGCGGGCCGGCCACCAAGACGTTCGTCGACGCCCGGATCGTCCTTTCGCCGGCCACCGCGACCAACCTGGTGAACGACCCGCATACGATCGTGGCCCAGGTGTGGCAGGATGACGGGTTGACCGCCGCCCAGGGCGGAGACGGTGTGACCGGCTTCGCCCCAGCGCCTAACGGCACCCTCGTCACCTTCGCCCTGACCAACAGCGGCGGGGCGACCGCCACCTTCGTCGGCAGCAACACCGCCACGCTCAGCGGCGGTTCCGGCAGCGTCCAGATCAACAGCGCCACCGCCGGCACGGTGACGATCAACGCCACCACGACCCTGGTCGTCGGCGGAGTGACGCTGACCCGCGACACCGACCCAGCCACCGTCAGCATCCCGGCCGGACCGGGCGGCAGCGGCCCCGTGCAAAAAATCTACGAGGACCTGCGGATCGATCTGGAGAAGCTGATCAAGAAGGTGGCGCCGTGTGCGGGGGAGGGGTTGACTCCCGGCTTCTGGAAGACGCACTCGAGCTACGGCCCGGCCCCGCTGGCCGGCTGGCCGCAGACCGGCTACAGCCCGGACGATAGCTACAACGCGATTTTCGGGGTGAGCGTGGCCGGCAACCCGACCTTGCTGCGGGCGCTGAATGCTGGCGGCGGGGGGCTGAACGCCCTGCTGCGGCACAGCACGGCGGCCCTGCTGAACGCCGCCCACCCCAATGTCGAGTATGCGTACACCGTCGCCCAGGTGATCAGCCTGACCCAGGCGGCCATCCTCTCGGGCAACGCCGGCCAGATCGAAAGCACCAAGAACCTGTTCGAGGCCCAGAACGAACTGGGGGCCGACCTGACGAGTAGCGGCAATTGCACACCGACGCCGGGACCAGGCAGCGACGCCGACACGCCGGCCACGGCGCTGGTGGTGGCGGCGGGCGACACCGTGCAATTCACCTACCTGGTGAGCAACCCGGGGAGCGTGGGGCTCGTCAATGTCGTGGTGACCGACGATCACGGCACGCCGGCCAACCCGGCGGACGATTTCTCGCCTGCCCCGGTCCTCAGCGGCGGTTTCAATGTCGGCGACGTGGATCAGGATGGCGTGCTCGACCCGGGCGAAGTGTGGCAGTATACGGCCACCTCGACCGTGTTCGTCAGCGGCTGCAACGTGGCCGTCGCGACCGGGACGCATGCGACCAACCCCAGCTTGAGCGTCAGCGATAGCGACCCGGCCTGCTGGGAAGTCGTCGAGGGGGAGCCGAAGGGCTCGCTGGGCGGCCGCAAATATCGCGATCTGACGGGGAATGGCCAAAGCGGGGACGATGTGCCGCTGGGCGGGACGACGATCTATGTCGACCTGGACCAGGACGGGGTGCTGGATGCCGGCGAGCCCAGCGCTGTGACGGCCCCCGACGGGAGCTATGCGATCGGCGGGCTGGACCCGGGGACGTATCAGGTGCGCGAGGTGGTGCCCATCGGCCATGTGCGGACCGGGCCCGCCTTGCTGCCCTATCATCTGGTGACGGTCGTGGGCGGGGGCCATGCCACGACCAATACCGGTGCCCAGCCAATCGATTTTTATAACTTCAAGAAATGCGATCCGTGCACAGCGACGAATGTTTATTTCGTCATCAACGGCACCAAGACAGTGACGAACCTGCGGGGGAATGTCGATCAGGGAGATGTGGTCACGGTCTATTTCACGCTGCCTGCGGGGGTTACGGAAACCTTCAGCCTGGTGAGCTATACCGCGCCCGACCCCTATTTCGACGCTACGCGGGCCAGTTTGCAAGAAGTGTTCCAGGTGGACAGCGGCACGTTCACCGGTCCGGGCACGTTTTCGCTCACGGTGCAGGTACCCAATTGCTATTTCCAGATCGACTTCGTGTGCGGGCCGGTGATCGACCGGCTGGGGCCGGCGGGCAGCAACATCTTCTATACGCCGCAGGGGCGACTCATCAGTGCGGATAACGACGGCATTACGCCCTGCACTTCGGCCACACCCTGTACCGGCAGCCTGTCGGGCTATGTCTGGCGCGACCGGGATAACGACGGTGTACGGGAGACGGGCGAGCCGCCGATCGCCGGGGTCACGATCAAGCTCAGCGGCACCAACGCCCTGGGGCAGCCGGTCAACCTGATCCGCACGACCGACGCGGACGGGTTCTATGCGTTTTTGGGCCTGATGGCGGGCAACTATACGCTCACCCAGGTGCAGCCGGCCGGTTATGTGGACGGCCTGGACAGCGCCGGTTCGCTCGGTGGCGTCGTCAGCGACGATGTGATTTCGGCCATCGCTCTGGCGGCCGGGCAGCAGGGCACGAATTATAACTTCGGCGAACTGAAGGCCGGCAAGCTCTCGGGCTATGTCTATCTGGATAAGGATAACGATGCCCTCAAAGAGGCCGGCGAGTCGGGAATCGCGAATGTCAAAATCACGCTCACCGGCACCGATGACCGAGGCAACAGTGTCAGGCGCGTGGTATACACTGACAGTAAAGGATATTATCTGTTTGATAACCTCCGCCCGGGTGTGTATAAGATCGCCGAGTCGCAGCCGTTCAAATATGCCGATGGCCAGGAATCGCTGGGAAGCCTAGGAGGAACCATCGGCAATGATATGTTCTTGAACATCATCCTGATGGAAGGGGACTGGGGCATCAACTACAACTTCGGCGAGCGAAAAAAGTAAGCAGGGGCACGGAGCGTGCGGCCGGAGGGTTGGGCTTGGCCACGGGGCAGGTTCCCGCCGGCTAGGACCGCAGGTCGCACGGCCATGGGACGGCAGCAGGCGGGACATCTGGCTGGCCGGCAAAACGACGCACAAGGTACCAGCGCTTCAGCCGCTGCCAGGGGTGGCGATTGCCCCCCCACAGCCGGCCACTGCGATAGCGAAGCGTGAACGGGTCGAACTGGTGATAGACCGGCGCGGGCGCCAGCCGGCCACGCTTCAGCAGCACCTTGAGCGCTTCGCTGGCGGCCACCCCGCTGCAAAGCTGGCAGGCCAGCGACGCGCTAGGGCCGGTGCCCGCACGGATGTCCACCCGCGAGAGGTCCAGGTAGGCCAGGTGCGTCGCCGCCGGAGCCAGCCCCACTCCGAACGCCACGAGCTGCGCCAGACGGCTCATGCCCGGCCGCAGGTCGAAATAGTCGTCAAAACTCATCCCTTGCGGATCGAACACCAGCCAGGCGGCGGAAAAACCGATCGGCCCGGCGGTGATCGCCCAGATGCCTCGCTTGCGGGCTGCCGCAAAGAGCAGTCGGCGGGCTTCGATGGCGAAAAAATCGACCCCGTCGAGGAAGAGGTCGGCCCCGTCGAGGAAGGCATCGACGTTGTGGGCGTCCACGGCCTGGGCCATCGTGCGGATTTCGACCTCGGGGTTGATCGCCCGCGCTTCTTCCGCCATCACCTCGACCTTAGGCCGGCCGAGGGTGCTCAGCCGGGCGCCGCACTGGCGGTTGAAATTGGCGGTCTCGAAGCGGTCGGGGTCGGCCAGGATGAAGCGGCCGACCCCCAGCCGCACCAGCGTCATCAGGTGCACGCCGCCGACGCCGCCCAAGCCGGCAATCGCCACGCAGCTTTCACGCAGCCGGCGCTGGTCGGCCTCGGAAAGCAGGCCGCGATTGCGGGCGAACGCCGACTCGTAAGACCAGGCCTGGTCGTCGGCGGAGGGGACCACGCCGGCCCATGGGCTTACAACCACTGGGGGTGAGGCAAACGAGGGCAGCATGATGAGCCAGCAGGTAAAACGAGACAGGGCCAGCGGTTAAGGAGTGTGGCGGGTGGCGTGGCGGTCGGGGAGCGGGGGGGTGGGCACCAGTTCCACTTCCACCAAAAGGCCGTAGACCAGGTCGCCGTCGTCGGGGGCCTCGGGCGGTTGGGGCTGGGCCGTGGTGGCCGGCGTGGGGTCCGACAGCTCCACCACCACTTCGCGGGTCTTGGCGTCGAAGCGTTCGCCTGGGCGGTCGGACCACACCTGTTTGAAGGTCATCCGCGGCATGATCTCGACGACCTGGCCATGGAAGACCTGGCCGGGCAGGCCGTCGGCGGTGACGCGGGCCGGCATGCCCAGGCGGACGCGGACGGCGTCGAGTTCTTCGACATAGGCTCGCACGCGGCGGCGGCGGGTGTCGGCGAGGATCACGACCGGCTGGGGGTCGGTCAGGTCGATCCGCTCGCCGACCTGGCAATGGACGGCCAGGACCTGGCCGGGTACGGGAGCCACCAGACGCGTGCGGCGCAGCTCCTCTTGAGCCTGGTCGACGCGGGCGCGGGCGGCATCGACGCGTGCGCGGGCGGCGGCCAGTTCGTCTTCGCGTGGCGGAGCGAGCAACAGGTCGAGGCGGGCTTTGGCGGCCAGCACTTCGGCCTGTAGCGCCTTGGCCTCCGCTTCCCAGCGGGCCAGTTCCTGCGCGGCGCCGGCGCTGTGGTCGACGAGCTGTTTGGCGCGGTCGCGTTCCAGCTCGGCATGTTTCAGGCGCGCTTCCCGGGCGGCCAGCCAGGCTTGCGCCTCCTCGCGCTCGTGCGGGTGGGCACCGTTTTCCAGCCGCTTGAGCTGTGCCTCGGCCCCGGCCAGTTCCGCTTGCAACATGGCGAGCTGGTGACGCTGCATGGCATCGTCGAGCTGGACGAGCAGCGCCCCTGCCTCGACGAAATCTCCCTCCTTGACGGCTACTTCGGCGACGCGGCCCGCCACTTCCAGCCGCAGATCGATCTGCCGGCTGGCCCCTTCGACCACACCGGGAGCGAAGATCGAGCGCGGCCCCACCGTGCTGACCGGCCGGGGCGGCCGCACGGGCGGACGCGACTGGGCATGCAGCCAGAAGCTGCCAGCGGCGAGCAGGGCGAGCGTGACGAGGAGGAACAGCGTGCGGATCATGGCGTCGCGGAAAGGGAAATCGAAGGAGGAGTCGGTTGCCAGGGGACGAGCTGACCGTGTTCCATCCGCCAGATGCGATCGGCAAAGGGGAAGATGCGGTTGTCGTGGGTGACGACCAGGGCCGTCTTGCGGAACTCGGATAGCAGCCGGTGCAGTAGCTCCATGACCTGGCGGCCGCTGGTTTCGTCGAGGGCGGCGGTCGGTTCGTCGGCCAGGATCAGCTCCGGATCGTTGGCCAGGGCGCGGGCCAGCGCCACGCGCTGGCACTGGCCGTGGCTGAGGCGGCGGATGTCGCTGGCGGCATGGTCGGCCAGCCCCACCGCATCCAAGAGCTCGGCGGCACGGCGGCGGGCGGCGGAAGGAGGCACGCCGGCCAGGGCCAGCGGTGCGGCCACGTTTTCCAGGGCTGTCAGCCCGCGCAGCAAGTGGAACCGCTGGAAGACGAAGCCGATCCGGGTAGCGCGGAGCTGTTGCCTTCCGCGTTCGTCGAGCGAGGGCAGGTGCTGGCCGAGCACCCAGGCGTCGCCGCGGTCGGGGGTGAGCAGGCAACCGAGGATCGACAGCAGCGTCGACTTGCCGCAGCCGGACGGCCCGACCAGGAAGGTGCAGCTTCCCTGCGGCACGACCAGGTCCACGCCGCGGAGCACTTCGGTGACATTGCGCCCGCGGATGAAACTTTTGCAGACGCCGCGCATGACGACGACGCCCGCCTCCGGGAAAGACGCAGCGCCGAGGGGGCGGACGGTGCAGATGGACGCGGAGGCCATCGAGGTCAATTCCCCTGCAGCACGAGGAGAGGGTCGATCCGCCGCAAATGCAAGTACGGAACCAGGGCGGCCAGCCAGCAGATGAGCGTCACCAGGCCAAGGCTGCCGCTGGTCAGCCACCAGGGCGTTTCGATCGGTGCGCGGGGCGTGCTGAACGCCTGGTGGATGAAGATCACGCCGGCCAGCCCGACCAGACCGCCCACCAGCGCGAGGAAGGTGCTCTGGGCCGCCAGGATGCGGAAGAGCTGGTGGTGCGTGGCCCCCA
>Ga0308411_10003044_pt1 | contig 11262 bp, 9 predicted proteins | sample HotsprottomLayer_2_FD_203530 | JGI IMG/M metagenome (GOLD analysis project Ga0308411, IMG submission 203530) | Hot spring phototrophic mat microbial communities from Octopus Spring, Yellowstone National Park, Wyoming, United States -... | ecosystem: Environmental > Aquatic > Thermal springs >... | reverse complement strand
TGTTTGTGATGCAGTGTGAGCGTGCGTCGGAAGGCGATTGGCTGATGCGCTCGTGGTCAAGTTTGAGTGAGACCATTACACTCAAAACACACGCCATTGAACTCAAACTCTCTGAAATCTATCGTGAGGTTTCTTTCGGAGCGGTTTAGAAATTCTCATCAAGTCTCGCGCTTAAACGCAGATTGAATCGTATATTTCGGACTTAAAATTTTCTTTGTTATCCAATGGAACTCTTTGAGACAAAAGAAACCAAAAACGCTTTGACAGCCGTCGATTACGGTGCAGAGAACATTCAAGTATTGAGTGGCATTGAGCACGTGCGCAAGCGTCCTGCGATGTATATCGGCGATGTGGGCATTCGCGGACTTCATCACCTTGTTTATGAAATCGTTGATAATTCGGTTGATGAGGCACTTGCGGGCTACAACGATTACATTTACGTTTCAATCAATGCTGATGGCTCAATCACGGTGCAAGATAGAGGACGCGGGATTCCAGTCGGGATTAAAAAAGACACGGGGAAATCGGCGTTGGAACTAGTGATGACGGTTATCGGGGCGGGCGGAAAGTTCGATAAAAATTCTTACAAAGTCTCGGGCGGATTGCACGGCGTTGGCGCAAGCGTGGTGAACGCGCTTTCAGAATGGTGCGAAGTCGAAGTGCAACGCGAAGGCAAAATTTACTTCCAACGCTACAAGCGTGGTGTGCCTGAAAGCGACGTGAAAGAAATCGGCAAATCAAAGCAAACAGGCACACGCACAACCTTCATGCCTGACGCAATGATATTCAAACATCGTGAGTTCCGATTCGAAACGCTCGCTGAACGGATGCGCGAACTGGCTTACCTTAATCGCAATCTCACCATCATCATTGAAGACAAGCGCGACGGACAGCGCGAAGAATTTCACTTCAAAGGCGGCATTGTGGAATTTGTCAGCGACCTTGACAAAAAAGCCAATCGATTAGCCATCACAAAAAAAATCATCTACATTGAAGGCGAAAAAGATGGAACAGTCGTTGAAATTGCATTCCAATACAACGACTCCTACCAAGAGAATGTGTTTAGTTATGTCAATAACATCAACACGCATGAAGGCGGCACGCATTTAACAGGATTTCGCAAAGCCCTTACGCGCACATTCAATAACTATGCGGCGAAAAACGACTTGCTGAAATCAGCGAAGAACCTGCAACTCACGGGCGATGATTACCGCGAAGGCTTAACAGCCGTTGTTTCCGTCAAAGTGCCTGAACCGCAATTCGAAGGACAAACCAAAACCAAACTCGGCAACAGCGAAACACAAACGATTGTCGAGACATTGGTCAATGAAAAACTTGGTGAGTTCATTGAGCAGAATCCGGGCATCGCAAAAATCATCATTGAAAAAGCGATTGGTGCGGCGCAAGCTCGCGAAGCCGCTCGCAAAGCAAAAGAACTCACGCGCCGCAAATCCGCCCTCGATTCCTTCTCGCTTCCGGGAAAACTTGCCGATTGCTCAATCACTGACCCAGAACTGTGCGAACTCTACATTGTCGAAGGCGATAGCGCAGGCGGCTCGGCAAAGCAAGGGCGCGACCGTCGTTTCCAAGCCATCTTGCCACTTAAAGGCAAAATTTTGAATGTCGAAAAAGCACGCCTTAACAAAATGCTTGAGAACGATGAAATCCGAACTATCATCACGGCACTTGGCACAGGCATTGGCGAAGGCGATTTCGATACCGAAAAACTCCGCTACGGAAAAATCATCTTGATGACCGATGCCGATGTCGACGGCTCACACATTCGCACGCTTCTGCTCACCTTCTTCTTCCGCTATATGCGCAGTATTGTAGAAGCAGGAAGAGTTTATATCGCTCAACCGCCGCTCTACCTTATCAAATGTGGCAAAGAGAGCGTTTATGCATGGGACGATGATGAACGCAATGAAGCCATCAAACGCTTCGAAGCCAAAGGCAAGGAAAACATTGTCGTGCAACGCTATAAGGGACTTGGCGAAATGAACCCTGAACAACTTTGGGAAACGACCATGAACCCTGAAACGCGCACACTACTGCAAGTGGGCATTGATAATGCGATTGAAGCCGATAAAGTGTTTTCAACCTTAATGGGCGATGAAGTTGAGCCACGCCGCCAATTCATTGAAGCCAATGCGCGTTATGTTCGACGGTTAGATGTGTAACAGATTGACCTTTCCTGCACCAACGCAACAAAATCATAACGCAACTTTGTGAGAACAAAGCCTTACTTTTGTGCAACCAACAAAGTAAGACTGAAACAAAGTAAGGCGGCTTTATGAAAGGCTCATCTATCGCGCTTCTGCTTCTTCATTTCTTTTTGCTTCCACAACAACAATTCTCACAAGAAAAGCCGAAACTCGTTGTCGGCATTGTTATTGACCAATTTCGCTACGATTACCTTACACGGCTTGAAAAGCACTTCTTGCCCGCAACGAAAAATTCAGGCGGATTTAATCGCTTGCTGAAAAACGGAGCAAGTTTGACCGATGCGCACTATACTTATTCAAACACGCTGACAGCGGCAGGACACGCAACATTTCTTTCAGGAGTCAATCCTTCGCGAAGCGGCATAATTGCAAATGATTGGTACGCAAGGGAAATCAAACGCGAGATGTATTGCGTCTCGGATTCTACGGTTCAAGCCGTTGGTATTGCGCCTGAAAAAAACGCAGGCAAGATGTCGCCAAAAAACGCCCTCGTTGAAACTGTGTGCGATGCACTCAAACGAGAATCTCCAACAAGTAAAGTGATTGGCATTGCGCTCAAAGATAGAGGCGCGATTTTACCCGCAGGCAAAAAAGCCGATGCCGCCTACTGGTTCGATACCGAATCAGGCAACTGGATTACTTCAACCTATTATCGGAACGCGCTTCCCGATTGGCTCAATCAATTCAATGAAAAAAAACTTCCTGAAAGTTATCTCGGAAAATCGTGGACGCGAGTGCTTCCTGAAAACGCCTACACCAATCGAGACAACGCACCGGGCGAAGGCACACTCATCGGCGAAAGTGAGCCAGTGTTTCCACATAAAGTTTTTGATTTGCGAACAGTCGCCAGTAATCCGCTCTTTAAGCAGAATAAACTTTACGACCCGATTCCACCCACACCTTTCGGCACAGAACTCACGCTCGAACTTGCCAAAGCGGCAATTCAAGGCGAAGCACTCGGACAGCGCGGCGTTACGGACATTCTCACCATTTCCATTTCAACCGTCGATTATTGCGGACATATCTTCGGCTACGAAAGCCACGAAGCACAAGATTTGGTGATTCGTCTCGATAGACAACTCGATGACTTTTTCAAATTCATTGACAAAAAAATCGGCTTCGAAAATTGTCTCTTCGTGCTGACTGCCGACCATGGCGTTGCGCCAATTCCTGAACAAACTGCAGGCGGATTGCGCCTCTACGAAAAGCCGTTTCTTGATTCGCTTAAAGCCGCTGTCGATACGCGCTATCCAAATGTGATTGAAGCCTTCATCAATAGCGAAGTCTATCTCAACCAGAAAGAAATTGCGGAAAAGAAATACGAACTTGGAGAAGTGGAAAAGTTTGTCGGCTTAATGGGCATGCACTTAAACGGAATTGTCGACTACTACACGCGGCAAGAGCTTTTGTATTTGAAAGAAGTGTTGGAGTTTGATTCTGTTGGCACAATGGTGTTGAACTCATTTCACCCTGCGCGAAGTGGCGATGTAAAACTTGTGTTGAAAGAGAATGCCTTTTTCTCGTATCGTCAAACAGGCACAACGCACGGCACGCATTACCGCTACGATACGCACGTGCCAATTCTCTTTTGTGGCAAGGGAGTTCGGCGTGGCGCGTTCTCGCAAAAGTCGGCGGTGATTGATATTGCGCCAACCTTACACCACTTGCTTGGACTTCAAAAAGCCAAAAACTACGACGGACGTGTGTTGACAGAAATCCTGAAATAAACAGCAACCCTATCAGAGAAGAGTTTTTATGGAAGAACCTAAACAGATGCCGAAATCAGTGGCGTTGGCTATCGGCTTGACATTTGCAACGATTGGGATAATTGCTATGATAGCAGGCGTTCTGTGGTATAGGTCAACCAAAGAGCGATTGAAAACGATGATTAACCACATAGGTATTGTTGTGGAGATGATTCGCGTTGAGCGACCGGGAGAGACAGCAAACTTCTACCCTGTCATTGAGTTCGAGACGCAAACAGGCAAAGTGTTCCGATTTGAATCAAGAACAGGGGGAAGTGAAACCTCATACAAAATTGGCGAATCGGTTGAAATTTTATACGACCCGCAAGACCCACAGGGAGCGATGATTAACTCGTGGACAGAGTTGTGGTTACCACCGATTGCTGTAATGATGCTTGGCGGAAGTGTGTTAATTGTGGGCATCTTTTCATGTAGCGTAGCAATTCTCGATAAGTCATAACGCTGTGCTTTCTCTCTTTTGAGAGAACCAATATTTTTTGTAACAATGCAACTGAAATCAACTCTGAATAACTTTTTAAGAAGATGCAACCCGAAGTAACTGCAAAGCAAGCAAAGCGCAAAGCCCCCGTGAAACCTCGCTACGACGGCAAGAAACTGTCGCTTGAAAAGTTTATGGACTTCAAAGCCGAAGATGGATTCAAATACGAATGGAACAACGGCTTTCTGGAAGCAAGGGAAAAAATGATAAAACCATCGGAATTTTACCTTGTCGAGAGACTGCAAGACGCATTTGCAAAGACAAGCATGGGGATAGACAAAACAGGACGTTTGATGTCTGAAACAGCCTGTCCGATTTCGGAGGGGAAGTATCGTGTGCCTGACCTTGCGGTGTTTAGCAAAACGCAAATTGAGCGCGCCCGTGAAGGCGAACTGCCTGTGCCGATATTCATCATTGAACTTGTCTCCAAATCTGATAGTCTTGATTACTACGATGAGAAGTTGGAAGAGTATTTTTCGGTTGGTGTTCAAACGGTTTGGTTAGTGTCGCCATCGCAAAAGAAAGTGCGTGTATTTACCTCGCCGAAAGAAGTAAAAATCTGCACCGATGATGATGTGTGTTCTGCCGCACCTGCACTTCCTGACTTCACCATAACACCAAATCAACTCTTTGAATAACAACTTTGAATAACTTTTTGAAGATGCAACCCGAAGTGACTGCAAAGCAAGCAAAGCGCAAAGCCCCCGTGAAACCTCGCTACGACGGCAAGAAACTGTCGCTTGAAAAGTTTATGGACTTCAAAGCCGAAGATGGATTCAAATACGAATGGAACAACGGCTTTCTGGAAGCAAGGGAAAAAATGATAAAACCATCGGAATTTTACCTTGTCGAGAGACTGCAAGACGCATTTGCAAAGACAAGCATGGGGATAGACAAAACAGGACGTTTGATGTCTGAAACAGCCTGTCCGATTTCGGAGGGGAAGTATCGTGTGCCTGACCTTGCGGTGTTTAGCAAAACGCAAATTGAGCGCGCCCGTGAAGGCGAACTGCCTGTGCCGATATTCATCATTGAACTTGTCTCCAAATCTGATAGTCTTGATTACTACGATGAGAAGTTGGAAGAGTATTTTTCGGTTGGTGTTCAAACGGTTTGGTTAGTGTCGCCATCGCAAAAGAAAGTGCGTGTATTTACCTCGCCGAAAGAAGTAAAAATCTGCACCGATGATGATGTGTGTTCTGCCGCACCTGCACTTCCTGACTTCACCATAACACCAAATCAACTCTTTGAATAACCCTTTGACAACGATGCAATCAGAAACACCTCAACCGACACGACCGAAATTGAAAAAGCAGTTACGACACAAGCCGCTTCACGACGGCAAGAGCCTATCGCTCAATGAGTTTCGTGCGTGGGCTTCAGACGATGGGTTCAAATACGAATGGGTTGATGGAACGCTCAAAGCAACTACTGCTATGAAAAATAGGGAACGGCTGTTGGTCTCGCGGCTCTTGCGTCGGTTTGCACAAACGAAAGCCTATCAAGAAGGCGGAGAACTGCTCCCCGAAACCGATACGCTACTTGCGCCTGTCAATAAAGTGCGCATTCCTGATTTAGCGTTCTTTACCCGCGATGAACTTTTGCAATCCGAAAAAGGCGATGAGCCGATTCCATCATTCGTTATTGAAATTATCTCGCCAAGCAACACGGTCGATGAAGTTCAAACTAAGCTTGCCGATTATTTTAATAGCGGCGTTCAAGTTGTTTGGGAGATTTTTCCGAAAAATAAGTCGGTGAGAATTTACAACTCACTCAAAACCGTGAAAATCTGCACTGATGATGATGTGTGTTCTGCCGCACCTGCACTTCCCGACTTCACCATAACGCCAAATCAACTCTTTGGATAACATCAATTCAGTGCGCATAAGCGGCGCAGAAACTAACACAGGCTTTGAACGCACCTTGTTGGGACACTCAAAACAAACTGCGCCTATTGCCTACCTGTAAAACTTACGCTATCTTCCCTGCTTAATTTTACTTACACAATTAAAATCACTTATCCTGAATATTTCGGTCATCAATGAAGAAACAGATTTTAATGAACCAACAAGGCGACGAGATTCAAGTTGCGATTGTTGAAGACGGACGGCTTGCAGAGTTGTTTATTGATAGACCTGACCGCTCTCGCACGGTGGGCGATATTTACTTGGGGCGCGTTCAAAAAGTCGTTGAAGGCTTGCAAGCCGCTTTCATTGATATTGGTCAAGAGCAAGATGGATTTTTGCATTTTTCTGATGTAGGCACGACAAGCGAAGAGTATCGCGCCCTTATCGGCGATGACTTTGACGAAGAAGAAGATGAAGAAGAAGATGATGATGAAGGACAGCCTGCACAACCGCAACAAACCAAAAGCCGCCCACAGCAAAATGGACAAGGCACTGCGGCAACAGCGCAAGAACGACATGCCGATGCGCTCCGTGAAAAGCGGCAATCTTACACGCAGATGATCGCGGGCAAACTCAAACCCAACGACAGTATTTTAGTGCAGGTCATTAAGGAACCCATCGGCACCAAAGGCTCTCGGCTCACCAGCGACATCACGATTGCAGGGCGATTCATGGTGCTTCTGCCGTTTGGACAAGGCAACATCGCAGTCTCAAAACGCATTATGAATCGACGCGAGCGCAAACGGCTCAAAGGCATTGTGCGCTCAATGCTTCCGAACCGAAACTTCGGTGCGATTGTCCGAACCGTCGCCGAAGAACAAGATGAACAACTGCTTCGAACCGACTTAGAAATTTTGCTCAATAAGTGGAAGCAAATTGAAGAAGCCGTAAAATCTTCTCAACCGCCGAAACTCATCTTCAAAGAAGATAGTCTGGTTGCGTCAGCCTTGCGCGATTATATGACCGAAGATGTTGTCGAGATTGTAACGAACTCATCAAGCATTTACAAGGAGATATTAAGTTTTGTGCGTTGGGCGGCACCTGAAATGGAAAAGAAAGTTCAACTCTATAAAGGGCGTCTGCCGCTTTTCGAGAGTTATGGTGTTGCGAAAGATGTCGAGTCGATTTTCTCACGCAAAGTGTGGCTGAAATCGGGCGGATACTTGATTATTGAGCACACCGAAGCAATGGTCGTGATTGATGTCAATAGCGGACGCTTTGCCGCCAAGCGCGAACAAGAAGAAAACTCACTTCGCACGAATTTAGAAGCCGCCAAAGAAATTGCTCGCCAACTCCGATTGCGCGACATTGGTGGCATTATCGTCGTTGATTTCATTGATTTGCTTGATGAGCGCAACGCAAAGAAAGTTTATGAAACCATTAAGCAAGAATTTCGTCGCGACCGTGCAAAGTCTAACATCTTGCCGATGTCGGATTTCGGCATTATGCAAATTACTCGCGAGCGCGTGCGCCCAAGCCTCATGCAACGCATGGGCGACCAATGCCCTGCCTGCGGCGGCACAGGAATTGTCCAAGCAAGAAAAACCACTATTCACCAAATTGAGCGATGGCTCCGCAAATTCGCTCTGAATAACAAAGGCGGATTTCAAAAACTTGACCTCTATGTCAGTCCAACGCTTCTTGAGCCACTCTACAAAGACCAACAATTAAAGCCTGAGTTCAAGTGGTTTCTTCAACATCTCGTATTCGTAAAAATCAAACAAGATGAAAGCCTGCGAAGCGATGACTTCCGATTTGTTCTACCCAAAACAGGCGTTGACATTACCCAAGAATTTTCACTTTGACATCAACACATGCACAGCATCGAGTTTCTTCAATCCGAAATTGAACGGCTTGCACCGCTGGACGCGGAAGCACTCCGACACGAGCGCGAAGCGCGAACCATCTTCAGCGAATTTCTCAATCGACTCAATCACGGCGAACTGCGTGCCGCCGAAAAAATTGACGGCGTTTGGAAAGTCAATCACTGGGTCAAAAAAGGCATTTTGTTAGGATTTCGGTTGGGCGAAATGAAAAAAGTCGAAGTCGGCGATGAGCCACGACAACTGACGTTTATTGATAAAGACACGTATCCTGTGCGGCATTATCGCGAGACTGACAAGGTTCGGATTGTGCCAGGCGGAACGGCAATTCGAAGCGGTGCATATCTTGCGCCGTCTGTGGTGGTCATGCCGCCCGCATATGTGAATGTCGGCGCGTTTATTGATGAAGGCTCAATGATTGATTCACACGCACTTGTGGGCAGTTGCGCCCAAGTGGGAAAGCGTGTGCATCTTTCGGCAGGCTCGCAACTGGGTGGCGTGCTTGAACCTATTGGCGCACTGCCTGTGATTATCGAAGATGATGTGATGATTGGCGGCAACTGCGGCATCTACGAAGGCACGATTGTCGAAGAAAAAGCCGTCATCGGAACTGGGGTCATTTTGAACGGCTCAACACCTGTGTATGATGTGGTCTATGAACACATCTTGCGAAAAACCGAAGAGAAGCCGTTGATTATTCCCAAAGGCGCGGTAGTAGTTGCAGGGGCAAGAGCAATAAAAAACGCCTTCGCCGAAGCGAATGGACTTTCCATCTACACGCCCATCATCATCAAGTATCGAGATGAAAAAACCGATAAAGCAACTGCTCTCGAAGAGTTGTTGAGATAAAACAACATTGCAAAACAAAGGAGAAAGTCATGTGTCGATTAGGCATTTATCGCGGCAAGCCGATTACGCTCAAACGCTTTATCTTTGAGCCGCCGCACAACTTTGTCGAGCAAGCCCGCACGCCACGCGAGATGGTTATTACCCCAATCAATGTCGATGGCTATGGCTTGGCGTGGTATAACCTTGACCTGCACCCTGAACCAGCGGTCATAAAATCCGAAAAGCCGTTTTGGCACGACCTTAACGCCGCCAGCATTTCGGATAAAATTATTTCAGGAAACATCTTCATGCACGTACGTGCCGCTTCGCCCGGCTTGCCAGTTCACCAAGCCAATTCTCACCCCTTTCAACACAAGGAGCATCTCTTCATGCACAATGGCATTGTGAGCGATTTCAAAAAAGGCTTTATGCGCTCAATTCGTCAAATGATTGCTGAACCGTTCTACTCTCACATTCTTGGCACAACCGATACCGAACATATTTTCAATTTGTATCTTACGATTCGCGAAGAACAGCCATCGCTCTCGATGCGTGAAGCCGTGCTTGAACTCTTTGAACGAATTAACTTCCTTGCAAAAAAACACGACAACGACTTGATTCTAAACTTTGGCATTAACGATGGCAAGACAACGATAGCAACTTGCTACACCAACATTGACAAAGCCGCAACGCTTTACTACACCGATAAAAGTCCGTTCTTTCCCGAAGCCGTTGTCATTGCCTCTGAACCGCTCGATTACCGTGACCCCAGTTGGCACAAGTTCCCAATGAACCACTTGATTGAGATTAACGCGCAAAATCAGTATGAATTTGCGGCAATTCCAAATCCGTTCTTCAAAGAAGGCACCTTGCCTGCGGCGAAGCCTGTTACGCTCAAAATCTCAACGCCTACCGAAGCCGATTAACGCTGAACGCCATGAACCAAGAAATTGTCTACGGACGCAATGCGGTTGCTGAATTGCTGAAGGCGAATCCCGACCGCATCGCAAAAATTTATTTCCAATTCAACACCGCTGAAAAGCGGATTCTCGAACTCTTTATCAAAGCCAAACAGCATCAAATCTCGATTGGTAAAGCCAGCAATCAAAAACTTGGCGACCTTGCCAAAACTAATAAACATCAAGGCGTCGTTGCACTCATCAGCGATGTGCAAATGGTGGAACTTGATGACCTCCTACAAAATGAATCGCTCAAACCTTTTTTCTTCATCTTACCTGATAATCTCGAGGATCCGCACAACTTGGGCGCAATCATTCGCACGGCTGAATGTGCAGGCGCAACGGCAATTTTGCTTCCGAAAGACAATGCAATTCCAATCAATTCAACAGTGCATAAAACGTCGGCAGGTGCTGTCTCACACGCACGGCTTTGTCGTGTGGGCAATGTCGCACAAACCATTGAACGCTTGAAAAAACAAGGCATCTGGGTTGTCGGAACAGATGCAAAGGCAAAGAAAAACTACACCGAGTTCGATTTCACCGTGAACACTTGTATTGTGATTGGTTCAGAAGGCAAAGGCATGAGAGACCTTGTCAAGAAAAGTTGCGATGAATTGATTTCAATTCCACTGCTTGGCAAAACGAGTTCGCTCAACGCAAGTGTTTCCGCTGCGATTGTGATGTATGAAGTTGTGCGCCAACGTCAATCTGTCAAGCAACCCTCATGACCGAAGGGATTAAAAAGCCGCTGCGTGCGTTGTTCCGAACTGCCATGCAATTTTATCCGCAAGAGTATGGCAAGTATTCGATTTTGATGAGACTTTACTTTCCGTTTCTTGCGCCTGTGCCGCCGTCAAAAGAAGTGGTCGTGTTAAGCGATGGAATCCGAATGGAGTTGGAACTAAACGAGTATGTGCAGTCACAACTGTATCTCTTTGGCACGTTTGAGCCTGCAACGGTCAAGGTGCTGAAACGCCTTGTCAAATCAGGCGATACGGCGTTGGATATTGGCGCAAATGTGGGATATATGTCGCTGGTGCTTGCCAAGTGCGTTGGAAATAGCGGACGCGTGTTTTCGTTTGAACCCGATTCTAAAAATTTCGCCTTGCTGAAACGCAACCTCGCGCTCAATGCGGATTGCAACATCGAGCCGATTGCAAAGGCAGTTTCCGACAGCCATCAGCCGATTCGCTTGTATCACGCGAAGTTTGATTTTAACGCTGGCGCGCACTCGATGTTGCCATGTTGCCAAGCGAAAAACATTCGAGCGACTTTG
>Ga0308411_10003041_pt1 | contig 11267 bp, 11 predicted proteins | sample HotsprottomLayer_2_FD_203530 | JGI IMG/M metagenome (GOLD analysis project Ga0308411, IMG submission 203530) | Hot spring phototrophic mat microbial communities from Octopus Spring, Yellowstone National Park, Wyoming, United States -... | ecosystem: Environmental > Aquatic > Thermal springs >... | reverse complement strand
CCGACTCGAGCACCGGCAGCACGCGGCGCAGCTCCTCGTCGGCCGCGACCGCTGCCGCGCCCGGCCGTGTCGACTCCCCGCCGATGTCGAGCAGGTCCGCCCCCTCCCCGGCGAGACGCCGCGCGTGCTCGACGGCCGCGCGCGCGTCGGCGTAGCGGCCGCCGTCGTAGAAGGAGTCGGGCGTGACGTTCACTACGCCCATCACCAGCGGGCGGTCGAGCGCCAGCCGATACCGCCCGCAGCGCAGCATTGCGCTCATCGGGACGCAAGAAAGCCCGCGGGCGTCCGCGGGCCCCGAGCGGCTCCGGCGCTCAGGCGGCGGCAGCGGGCGCCGCGGCGCCCGGCGCGTCGGGCTTGGGCGGCGGCGGCGGCGGCGCGCTCGCCGGCTTCGGCGGCCGCGGCGGCAGCCCCGCCATGATGTCGTTGATCTGGTCGGCGTCGATCGTCTCGTACTCGAGCAGCGCCTGCGCCATCGCCTCCACCTTGTCGCGGTGCGCCTCGATCAGCCGCCGGGCGAGCCCGTACTGCTCGTCGATGATGCGCCGGATCTCGGCGTCCACCTTCTGCATCGTCGCCTCGGAGAGGTTCTTGTGCGTGGTGATCGATCGCCCGAGGAAGATCTCGCCCTCGTTCTCGCCGTACACCATCGGGCCCAGCGTGTCGGACATGCCGTAGCGGGTGACCATGTCGCGCGCCATCTGGGTGGCGCGCTCGAAGTCGTTCGAGGCGCCGGTGGTCATCTGGTTCATGAACACCTCCTCGGCGATGCGGCCACCGAACAGCACCGCGATGCGGTTGAGGAGGTACTCGCGGTCGTAGGCGTAACGGTCCTGCTCCGGCAGCTGCATCGTGACCCCGAGCGCGCGGCCGCGCGGGATGATCGTCACCTTGTGCACCGGATCGGACTTCGGCAGGAGCTTCGCCACGACCGCGTGCCCGGACTCGTGGTAGGCGGTGTTCCGGCGTTCCTCCTCGCTCATGACCATCGACCGCCGCTCGGCGCCCATCATGATCTTGTCCTTGGCGCGCTCGAAGTCCTCCATGTCCACCAGCCGCTTGTTGCCGCGCGCGGCGAACAGCGCCGCCTCGTTCACCAGGTTGGCGAGGTCGGCGCCGGAGAAGCCGGGCGTGCCGCGCGCGAGGATGTCGGCCTTGACGTCCGGGGCGAGCGGCACCTTGCGCATGTGGACGAGCAGGATCTGCTCGCGGCCGCGGATGTCGGGCAGCGGCACGACCACCTGCCGGTCGAAGCGTCCGGGGCGCAGCAACGCCGGGTCGAGCACGTCCGGACGGTTGGTGGCGGCGATCACGATCACCCCAGTGGTGCCCTCGAAGCCGTCCATCTCGACCAGCAGCTGGTTGAGCGTCTGCTCGCGCTCGTCGTTGCCGCCGCCGAGACCGGCGCCGCGCTGGCGGCCGACCGCGTCGATCTCGTCGATGAAGACGATGCACGGGGCGTGCTTCTTCGCCTGATCGAACATGTCGCGCACCCGCGCCGCGCCGACGCCGACGAACATCTCGACGAAGTCGGAGCCGGAGATGGAAAAGAACGGCACCTTCGCCTCGCCGGCGATCGCGCGTGCGAGCAGCGTCTTGCCGGTGCCCGGCGACCCGACCATCAGCACCCCTTTCGGGATGCGACCGCCGAGCTTCTGGAACTTCGACGGATCGCGCAGGAAGTCGACCAGCTCGGCAACGTCCTCCTTCGCCTCGTCACAGCCGGCGACGTCGGCGAAGGTGACGTTGTTGTTCGACTCGTCGAGCATGCGCGCGCGCGACTTGCCGAAGCTGAACGCGCCGCCACGCCCGCCGCCCTGCATCTGGCGCATGAAGAAGATCCACACGCCGATCAGCAGCAGCATCGGGAACCAGCTCACGAAGATGTTCATGAGCAGCGACGGCTCCTCCTCGGGCTTCGCTTCGACCTTGACGCCGTACTTGAGCAGATCGTTGATCAGCCAGATGTCGCCGGGCGAGTAGCTCACGACGCGCTTGTCCTCGGTCGTGACCGCCCGCAGCATGCGGTTATCGATCTGCACGCTCTTGATCTTGCCGGCGCGCACCTCGTCGACGAAGGTCGAATATGGGATCGGCGCCTGCGCCGTGGTCCGGGTATTGAACTGGTTGAAGACGGTCATCAGCACCAGGCCGATCACCAGCCAGATCACCAGGTTCTTCACGAGATTGTTCAAGTTCGCTCCTTCGCTTGCCGCGCCGCATCCGCACGCGCCCGGCGCTAGCGCATTCTACGCCCAAACCCCGCCGCCGGACGCATGGAAAACGCCCGCAAAAACCGTGACATGCCGTGTGGGATCGTCAGCGCCGGCGGGCCACCAGGTACATCTCGCTCGAGGCGCTGCGCGAGGCCGCCGGCTTGCGCGCGGACACCTCCCCGAACTCGCGGCGCAGGCGCGCGAGGAGCGGCGGAAAGCCGGCGCCCTGGAACGCCTTCAGCACGAAGACGCCCCCCCGCCGGAGGTGCGCCAGCGCAAAGTCCACCGCGAGCTCGGCCAAGGCCGCCGCCCGCGCCTGGTCGCTCGCTCTGATGCCGCTCAGGCTGGGTGAAAGATCCGACAGGACGAGGTCGGCCGGTGTTCCGCCCAAGGCTGCCTCGAGCGCGGCGCGGGCCGCCGGGTCGGCAAAGTCGCCCTGGATGAACGCCACCCCCGGGATCGGCGCCATCGGGGCGAGGTCGATCGCGATCACCCGGCCACCCGGGCCCACCTTGGCGGCGGCCACCTGCGACCAGCCGCCGGGCGCGGCCCCCAGGTCGATCACCAGCTGGCCGCGCGCGAGCAGGCGGTCCCTGGCGTCGAGCTCGAGCAGCTTGAATGCCGCGCGCGAGCGGTAGCCCGCCGCCACGGCGCGCTGGACGTAGGGGTCGTTCACGTGGCGCTCGAGCCACGCCCGGCTGGACTTGCTCCGCCCCATCGCGTTCTACAATCGGGGCGCCAGCCGCGATTTCAAACCGCCGTGCACCGACCGCTCAGCCCCGCCGAGCGCCAAGCCCTCCGCGGGCGGGCGCACCGCCTCGACCCGGTCGTGCTGGTGGGCGCGAACGGCCTCGCCGCCCCGCTGCTCGCCGAGATCGACCGTGCCCTCGCGGCCCACGAGCTGATCAAGATCCGCGTGACCGGGTGCGACCGGGCGGAGCGGGAGCGGCTCCTCGCGCAGGTGTGCGAGGCGGCCGGCGCGGCGCCGGTCCAGCACATCGGCAAAGTGCTGGTGGTGTACCGGGAGGCGCCGCAACCGCTCCCGGCGCCGCCGTCCCGACGCGCCGCCGCACGGCGCAAGCCCGCGAGTCCCGGCCGGCCGCCGCGCCGCGCGCGGATCCGGTCGCGCTGAACCTCAACCGTAGGTCACATCGACGATCTCGAGCGAGCGCACCCCGCCGGGGGTCTGCACCTCGACTTCGTCGCCGGGATACTTGCCGATCAGCGCCTTGCCGATCGGCGACGTGATCGAGATCTTGCCGAGCTTGATGTCGGCCTCGTCCTCGCCCACGATCTGGTAGGTCACCGCCTCGCCCGATGCCGCGTCGGCGAGCCGCACGGTCGCGCCGAACACGCATCGCCCATCGGCGTCGATCTGCTTCGGGTCGATCACCAGCGCATTGGCGAGCTTGCCCTCGACCTCTGCGATGCGCCCTTCGATGAAGCTCTGACGCTCCTTCGCGGCGGCGTACTCGGCGTTCTCCGACAGGTCGCCGTGCGACCGGGCGTCGGCGATCGCCTGGATGATCGACGGCCGCTCTACGGTCTTGAGCCGCGCGAGCTCGGCCTTCAGCTGCTCGGCCCCGGCGACGGTAAGGGGGGTCTTCGACATGGTGCGGATCCAAAAAAGCGAACCCCCGGGCGCGCTGGGCCGGGGGTACGACGTTGCGCAGTGGGCAAACGCGACCGGACACGGCCGCACGCGCGAATGTTACGCAGCCTCGAGCCGGCGGTGCAAGTCCTGCAACGCGACCGGCGTCAGGTCGTCGAGGTGGCGCAGCCCGATGCAGGCGGCGCGTGCGCCGGCCACCGTCGTGAAATAGGGCACCCGCCGGGCCACCGCCGTGGTGCGGATCGACCGCGAGTCGGCGTTGGCATTGCGGCTCGCTTCCACGGTGTTCACGACCAGCGCGATCTGGCCGTTCTTCAGCAGATCGACGATGTTCGGCCGCCCCTCGGTCACCTTGTTGACGATCGAGACCGGCAGACCCTGCGCGGCGAGCGCGGCGCCGGTGCCCCGGGTCGCGACCAGCTCGAACCCGAGCTCGTGCAGCGCGCGCCCAATCTCCATCGCCGCAGGCTTGTCGCTGTTGCGCACCGAGAGGAACACCTTGCCGCGCCGCGGCAGGCGCGTCCCGGCGGCGAGCTGGGACTTGACGAACGCCTCGCCGAAGGCGTCGGCGACGCCCATCACCTCGCCGGTCGAGCGCATCTCGGGGCCGAGGATCGTGTCGACGCCCGGGAACTTGTTGAACGGGAAGACCGCTTCCTTGACCGCGAAGTACGGCGGCAGCACCTCCCCGAGCAAGCCCTGTTCGCGCAGGCTGCGCCCGGCCATGCAGCGCGCGGCGATCTTGGCGAGCGGCAACCCGGTTGCCTTCGACACGAATGGCACGGTGCGCGACGCGCGCGGATTGACCTCGAGCACGAAGATCTCGCCGCGCTGAACCGCGAACTGCACGTTCATCAGGCCGCACACCCTGAGGCCGCGCGCGAGTAGCACCGTCTGGCGCCGCAGCTCGCGCTCGGTGTGCGCCGGCAGCGAGTAGGGCGGCAGCGAGCAGGCGGAGTCGCCCGAGTGCACGCCGGCCTGCTCGATGTGCTCCATCACGCCGCCGATCAGCACGTCGCGGCCGTCGGCGACCGCGTCGACGTCCACCTCGATCGCGTCGTTCAGGAACCGGTCGAGCAGCACCGGGGACTCGTTCGACACCCGGACCGCCTCGCGCATGTAGCGCTCGAGGTCCTCGGGCGCGTGCACGATCTCCATCGCCCGCCCGCCGAGCACGTAGCTCGGCCGCACCACGAGCGGGTAGCCGATCTCCTCGGCGAGCCGCAGCGCCTCGGTCGCGGCGCGCGCGGTGCGGTTGGGCGGCTGCCTGAGCCCGAGGTCGCGCAGCAGGCCCTGGAAGCGCTCGCGGTCCTCGGCCGCGTCGATCATGTCGGGAGTCGTCCCGATGATCGGCACGCCGTTCGCCTCGAGGTCGCGCGCGAGCTTGAGCGGAGTCTGCCCGCCGAACTGCACGATCACGCCCAACGGCCGCTCGAGCTGCACGATCTCGAGCACGTCCTCGAGGGTGAGCGGCTCGAAGTAGAGCCGGTCGGAGGTGTCGTAGTCGGTCGAGACGGTCTCCGGGTTGCAGTTGACCATGATCGTCTCGAACCCGTCCTCGCGCAGCGCGAGCGCCGCGTGCACGCAGCAGTAGTCGAACTCGATGCCCTGGCCGATCCGGTTCGGCCCGCCGCCGAGCACCATGATCTTCCGGCGCGTGGTGGGCGCGGCTTCGCACTCCTCCTCGTAGGTCGAATAGAGGTAGGCGGTGCCGGTCGCGAACTCCGCGGCGCAGGTGTCCACGCGCTTGAACACCGGCCGGATGCCCTGCGCGTGCCGGCGCGCGCGCACCGCGGCCTCGGTGCTTCCGAGCAGCTTGGCGAGGCGCCGGTCCGACCAGCCGCGCCGCTTGAGCGCGCGCAGCTCGTCGGGGCCGAGCGAATCGAGCGCACGGCCCTCGAGCGCCATCTCGGTACGCACGATCGCCTCGATCTGCGCGAGGAACCACGGGTCGATGCGCGTCAGCGCGTGGATCTCCTCGAAGGCGAAACCGTTCTCGAACGCGTCGGCGACGTAGAAGATGCGCTCCGGGCCCGGCGTGCCGAGCTCGCGCGCGATGCGCTCGCGGTCGGTGGTGCGCTGATCGAGCCCGTCGACCCCGATCTCCAGGCCGCGCAGCGCCTTCTGGAACGACTCCTGGAAGGTGCGGCCGATCGCCATCACCTCGCCGACCGACTTCATCTGCGTGGTCAGCCGATCGTTGGCGAGCGGGAATTTCTCGAACGCGAAGCGCGGGATCTTGGTGACCACGTAATCGATCGCCGGCTCGAAGGAGGCCGGCGTCGCGCCGCCGGTGATCTCGTTCGCCAGCTCGTCGAGGGTGTAGCCGACGGCGAGCTTCGCCGCGACCTTGGCGATCGGAAAGCCGGTCGCCTTCGACGCGAGCGCCGAGGAGCGGCTCACCCGGGGGTTCATCTCGATCACCAGCATGCGCCCGTCGTCCGGGTTGATCGCGAACTGCACGTTCGAACCGCCGGTGTCGACGCCGATCTCGCGCAGCACCGCGATCGAGGCGTCGCGCATCAGCTGGTACTCCCGGTCGGTCAGCGTCTGTGCCGGGGCGACGGTGATCGAGTCGCCGGTGTGCACGCCCATCGGGTCGAGGTTCTCGATCGAGCAGACGATGATGCAGTTGTCCGCGCGGTCGCGGACCACCTCCATCTCGAACTCCTTCCAGCCGACGACCGACTGCTCGATCAGCAGCTCGCGCGTCGGCGAGGCTTCCAGCCCGCGCTCGCAGATTTCCACGAACTCCTCGCGGTTGTAGGCGATCCCGCCGCCCGAGCCGCCGAGGGTGAACGATGGACGGATCACGACCGGGAAGCCGATCCCGGCCTGGATCTGCATCGCTTCCTCGAGCGAATGCGCGAGCGAGGCCCGCGGGCAGGCGAGCCCGATGCGCTCCATCGCGCGCTTGAACTTCTCGCGGTCCTCGGCCTTGTCGATCGCCTCGCGCGAGGCGCCGATCAGCTCCACGCCGAACTTCTCGAGCACGCCCTCGCGGGCGAGGTCGAGCGCGCAGTTGAGCCCGGTCTGTCCCCCCATCGTCGGCAGCAGGGCATCTGGACGCTCGCGCTCGATGATCCGCGCCACGGTCTGCCAGGTGACCGGCTCGACGTAGGTGGCGTCGGCCATCTCCGGGTCGGTCATGATCGTCGCCGGGTTCGAGTTCACCAGCACCACGCGGTAGCCCTCCGCGCGCAGCGCCTTGCACGCCTGCGCGCCGGAGTAGTCGAACTCGCACGCCTGGCCGATGACGATCGGGCCGGCGCCGATGATCAGGACGCTGCCGATGTCGGTGCGCTTAGGCATCGCGCTGCTCCATCAGCGCGACGAACCGGTCGAACAGGTAGCCGACGTCGTGCGGCCCCGGGCTCGCCTCCGGGTGGCCCTGGAAGCAGAACGCGGGCCGGTCGGTGCGCGCGAGCCCCTGCAGGCTGCCGTCGAAGAGCGACACGTGGGTCGGCCGCAGCGTCGGCGGCAGGCTCGCCGGGTCCACCGCGAAGCCGTGGTTCTGGCTCGTGATCACCACCCGGCCGGTGTCGAGGTCCTTCACCGGGTGGTTCGCGCCGTGATGGCCGAACTTCATCTTCACCGTGCGCGCGCCCGAAGCGAGCCCGAGCAGCTGGTGGCCGAGACAGATGCCGAACACCGGGATGCGGGTGGCGTCGAGGATGCGCCCGATGGCCTCGATCGCGTACTCGCACGGCTCGGGGTCGCCGGGGCCGTTGGACAGGAACACGCCGTCGGGCCGCGTCGCGAGCACCTCGCGTGCGGGCGTCTGCGCCGGGAAGACCGTCACCGCGCAGCCGCGATCGACCAGCAGGCGCAGGATGTTGCGCTTCACGCCGTAGTCGTACGCCGCGACGCGGAAGCGGCGGCGCGCGAGCGGCGCGAAGCCCTCGCCGCGCCGCCAGGAGCCCTCGGTCCACTCGTAGGGCTGCCGCGTGGTGACCGCCTGCGCGAGGTCCATGCCGGCGAGGCCGGGAAACGCCCGCGCCTTGGCGCGCGCCGCTTCGACGTCGACGCGCCCCGCCATCAGGCAGCCGCCCTGCGCGCCGCGTTCCCGCAGGATGCGGGTGAGCCGCCGCGTGTCGACGCCCGCCAGCCCGATCACGCCCCGCGCGGCCAGATACTCCCCCAGCGACTCTGACGCCCGCCAGCTCGACATGCGCGCCGGGAGGTCGCGGATGACCAGCCCGGCGGCGTGGATCCGCGCCGACTCCTCGTCCTCGGCGTTGACGCCGGTATTGCCGATATGGGGGTAGGTGAGCGTCACGATCTGCCCGCAATAGGAGGGATCGGTCAGGATCTCCTGGTACCCGGTCATCGCGGTGTTGAAGACGACCTCGCCCACCGAAGTCCCGTCGGCGCCGATCGAATGGCCGTGGAAGACCGAACCGTCGGCGAGCGCGAGCAGGGCGGGCGACGGCGTGGCGGACACTGCGGAGGGCGGAGCGGGGGCGAAGAACCGGCGGTGGCGGGACCGCGCGGATTCTATCGCAGCGCAGCGCGCCGGGCCACCGCCGCAGCCCCGGTCGCGTCCCGCGCCCGCTAGCGCAGGCCGAGCACGTCGAACATGTCGTAGCGGCCGGCGCCCTTGCCCTGCACCCAGCGCGCGGCCCGGAGCGCGCCCGCGGCGTACGTGGCCCGGCTCCCCGACCGCACCGTGACCTCCACCCGTTCGCCCTCGCCCGCGAAGATCACCGTGTGCTCCCCCACGATGTCGCCGCCGCGGATGGCGTGGAAGCCGATCGCGCCCGCCGGCCGCTCGCCGGTGATTCCCTCGCGCCCGTGCACCGCGCACGCGGCGAGGTCGCGGCCGAGCGCGGCGGCGACCGCCTGCCCGAGGCGAAGCGCCGTGCCCGAGGGCGCGTCGACCTTGTGGCGATGGTGCGCCTCGACGATCTCCACGTCGTAGCCGTCGCCGAGGATGCGCGCCGCGACTTCGGCGAGCTTGAAGACGACGTTCACGCCGACGGCGAAGTTGGGCGCGAGGACGATGGGGATCCGACGCGCGGCCGCGGCGATCGCGTCCTCGTGCGCGGGAGTGAAGCCGGTGGTCCCTATCACCGCCGGTCTCGCTGCCGCGGCGCACGCGGCGAGGTGCGCGAGCGTCGCCTCCGGGCGGGTGAAGTCGATCAGACAGTCGGCGGCGGCGACCGCGGCGGCCGGATCGGCGCCGATCGTCACCCCGCAGCGGGCGCCGAGGGGCTCGCCGGCGTCGGTGCCGAGCAACGGGTGCCCGGGCGACTCGAGCGCCGCCGCGAGGGTGAGGTCGTGCGCGCGCAGCACGCCCTCGACCAGCGCGCGGCCCATCCGTCCGGCCGCACCCGCGATCGCGACCCTCACTTCGCCACCCGCAGGTCCTCGGCGGCGTCGCCCGCCACCACGTCGCCCTCGACCCGGGCGAGTCGGTCGTTCTCGAAAAACAGCGTGACGCGGCGCTCCTCGAGCTCCCGCGCGTTCGCGCGCCGGCGCATGTAGACGTAGTCCCAGCGGTCGGGACGGAACACGTCGGTGACGAGCGGGGTACCCATCACGAACCGCACCTGGTCGCGCGTCATGCCCGGCTTGAGCTGCGCGACCATCTCCTGGGAGACGAAATTGCCCTGCTGCACCTCCATGCGATACACCGCGAACGGGTTCGGGATCGAGCAGCCGGCCAGACCGGCCGCGAGCCAGCACAGCAGGAAACGGCGCGTACGACGCATCGGCAGGCCGGCGTTCCAGAGACGTGGCAAAGCTTTATGATAGCGGAACGCACCCACGCGCCCCGCGTCCAGCGCCCCTCGCCCCGATGTCGAACGCCCAAGACCTCAAAACGATCGGCCTCAAGGCGACCGGGCCGCGCCTGAAGATCCTCGAGCTCTTCGAGCGCAGCGAGGTGCGCCACCTCGCCGCCGAGGACGTGTTCCGGATGCTGATGAAGGACGGCATCGACGTCGGGCTGGCGACGGTGTATCGCGTGCTCACCCAGTTCGAGCAGGCCGGTCTGCTGCAGCGACACCACTTCGAATCGGGCAAGGCGGTGTTCGAGCTCAACGACTCGAGCCACCACGACCACCTGGTCTGCCTGCAATGCGGCCGCGTCGAGGAGTTCTACGACGCCGAGATCGAGAAGCGGCAGAGCCGGGTCGCCAAGGAGCGCGGCTTCGCGATCCGCGACCACGCGCTCGCGCTCTACGCCGATTGCACCAAGCCCGACTGCCCGCATCGCCCGAAGGGCTGAGCGGCAGCGGACCGGTCGGTGGAAGCGTTCCTGACCTCGACGGCGCTGGTCGCGATCGCCGAGATCGGCGACAAGACGCAGCTGCTCGCGTTCGTGCTCGCCGCGCGGCTGCGCCGGCCGTGGCCGATCATCGCCGGCATCCTGGTGGCCACACTCGCCAACCATGCGCTCGCCGGCGCCGCGGGCGCCTGGCTCGCCGGCCTCGCCTCGCCCGAGACGGTGCGCTGGCTGACCGCGCTCGCCTTCTTCGCCTTCGGCGTCTGGGCGCTGTTCCCCGACCGCTACGAGGGCGAGCCCGTGCCCGACGGCCGCGCGGCGTTCCTCGCCACGCTGATCGCGTTCTCCGTCGCGGAGATGGGCGACAAGACCCAGCTCGCCACCGTGGCGCTCGCCGCCCGGTTCGATGCGCTCACCGCGGTCGTGGTCGGCACCACGCTCGGGATGATGCTCGCCAACGTGCCGGCGGTCCTGGTCGGCGAGCGGCTCGCCCACCGGCTGCGGCTCGATCTGGTGCGCCGCCTCGCCGCCGGACTGTTCTTCCTCACCGGCTTGCTCGCGCTCGCTGGCCCCATATAAGCTCGCAGCCGATTCGCGCGGACCGCGACCGATGGCGCCCGCACCCGCCGCGATGGACCTCATCCTCTGGCGCCACGCCGAGGCCGAGGACGGCAGCCCCGACGCCGCTCGCGCGCTGACCTCGAAGGGCCGCAAGCAGGCGCGCGCGATGGCGCGCTGGCTGCGCAAGCGGCTGCCGCCCGAGTGCCGCATCCTGGTGAGCCCGGCGACGCGCGCGCAGCAGACCGCCGCGGCGCTCGATATGCCATTCGTCACGGTCGCGAAGGTCGATGTCGGAGCCAGCCCCGCCGCGGTGCTCGAGGCGGCCGGCTGGCCGTCCCGGGGCGGCGCTGCGCTGGTCGTCGGCCACCAGCCGACCCTGGGGCGCGCGGCCGCCCTCGCTCTGACCGGCCACGCCGCCGACTGGGCGATCAAGAAGGGCGCGGTGTGGTGGCTGACGCGCCGCACCCGGGATCGGGCGGCGGAGGTCGTGCTGCGAGCGGTGCTCGGGCCCGACCTCGTTTGAGCGGTTCAGCCTGCCGCCTTGGCGCGCTCGGCCGCCGCCGGTCGCACGTCGAACCTGAGCCCGACCTGGCGCCACTCGTCGGCCTCGGACTCGAGCGCCGACGCGGTGAGCGGGTGGGCCTCCAGCCAG
>Ga0308411_10003038_pt1 | contig 11271 bp, 5 predicted proteins | sample HotsprottomLayer_2_FD_203530 | JGI IMG/M metagenome (GOLD analysis project Ga0308411, IMG submission 203530) | Hot spring phototrophic mat microbial communities from Octopus Spring, Yellowstone National Park, Wyoming, United States -... | ecosystem: Environmental > Aquatic > Thermal springs >... | reverse complement strand
CAAAACAACTGCGCGAACTGCACATTAGAGTTGAGTTGCCTGAAAAGAAGCACTAACAATGCATGGTAGCAACCTTGTAGAAGTCAGAACAGTGTGTCCAAAACAGTTGCAAAGAGAGGCAGTTTTCAGTGAATCGCCTTGTTTTATTGGCTCTAAAAGTCAAATAATTTTGGGCTGATAGTTTCCGATACTTTTTTCTTTTTCTGTAAAAAATTCAAGCGATATTCTTCTGATATTTTTCCATTTTGCGCCAATCGGTCTTGTATCATCTTGTAGTATTCTGGGTGAAGTTCAGCGGAGATAAAATTTCGCTTTAATTCTTTGCAAAGGATAATTTCTGAACCGCTCCCACCAAATAAAATAAATACATCGTCATTTTCTTGGGTGCAAGATTTAATCAGCATTTCTACTAACCCCAACGGAATTTGGCAAGAGTGAAAGGTTTTATCTTTGTCTTTGCTCAGTAAGTTATGTCCTTATCGTCGAACAAAAGCTTTTCAGAACATTCACGACAAAAAAGTTCCATTTCTTCATCAATAGTTTCCGATTTTATGAAAACTAATTTGCCATCTCGATGTTCAAAAATGTCATATCTCAACGGTTTTGAGATAAACTCTTCGCAACCGCAGACTTTACATTTATACTTAATCAGTTTATGCTTACTCATATTGCTTTCCTTTAAGTTGATATGCCAAGTGTATATGCTTTCATAATCAGTGAAATACATAGTCGTTTCGTTGTTGACAAATTTCAAAAAGTTTGGTCAGGACTTGGTCTTTTTTGCTCATCAGGTTGATGGATTGCGTTTCAAGGCGCAATGTTAAGAAAACGGAAGCGATGTTGAAATCTGTGCCATCAAGCAAGATAACGCACAGGTCAACACTCATGCGTTCTGCAATGACATCTCGTCCAAAACGGTTGCAAAAAAAGAGGCACTTCACAGCAAGGTGCTTTTTCTTTTCAATCGTGCCGTTGTAACTTCAAACGAGGAGAAGTTCAAACACCATCAACTTTAACATTTCAAGCCATGCCGATTACAAAATCTGGAAACGCCGTTCATAAATTAGACAAGTATTTCATCACGCAAGCACGGCGTGATGAACGCGGACGTTTGAAACTCACCATTTCATCAGCGGCAGGATACGGACGGCTTACCAATACCGAAGAAATCAAACGCAAGCTGGCAGATAGACAAATCCAACTGGTTGTGCTGTCAAGCAACGAAGACATCAAATACCCCCTTGATGATTGGGTCAAACTCAATGAAGAACGCTACAACATGAACTACGACGGGCGCGGCGTGCAATGGACCGTGCGCGAAATTCAAGTCTTCGTGAATCCTAACAACAACGAAATGTCTGTCGAAATCAACGGCAAAGTGATGACGCTTGACGAATTCTTCAAGTAGGAAACTTTTTCATCTGCACGGAAAGCAACTCACTTGAGTTGCTTTTTCTTTTTTTGGAAAGCAGTGCTGAAACCGTGTATGCCTTGCTTCACACCTTGAAAACACGCGCAAATCGCTCTAACTTGTGCGCAATTCTTCCAACAAACTTCAACTGAAAACAGAATGCGATTCATCACGCTTGCGAGTTTGTTTATCACTGCTTCAAGCCTCTTAGCACAGCCCGAAGCCGAGCGATTCAAAACCAATCCTGCGCTCTATGCACCCCGCAATCCGAACCCGTTTTATGCCGAGCGAACCGTTCAGCGCGAACTCAACATCAAATTCAAAGAGCGTTCAACGCTCGACACGCAACTGCGCCAAAGCGCGCAAACACAAAGCACCCTCAAAACCTTGCGCATCGGCACAACACAAGTCCGATATGAAACGTCAAAATTCTTGTTCGAGAAAGCCAAAGAAAAATCGCGTATCGGCAAAGTCTATGCGCTCCGCTTGGATTCCACTTATTCTGAATCAGAAATCGCCTCGATTCTTTCCGCACTTCGAAACACTCCCGACATTGAATACGCTGAACCTGTCAGGCTCTACGAATTAGATGATTGGACAACGCCAAACGATTCTGCGTTTGCATCGCAATGGAATTTGGAAAAAGTCAAAGCCGTAGAAGCGTGGGCGATTACAAAAGGCAACCCGCAAGTGCGCATCGGCATTATGGATACAGGCATCGATTACACACACCCCGATTTAATTCCGAACCTTTGGATTAACCCTGCCGAAGACCGCAATCGGAACGGCAAATTCGAGCCTTGGGATTTTCGCGAGCGGCGCAATCCTACCACCTTTCAATTAGACCCTAATGGCATCACAGGTGATTTTGATGGCATTGACCAAGACGGCAACGGCTACGCTGACGATGTAATCGGCTACGACTTCACCGACCAACCGTTCAACATTGACCATCTCAACGGTGCATCGGATTATCAATTTCGCGACCCTGACCCGTTTGATGACAATTCGCATGGCACGGCTTGCGCAGGCATTGTGGCGGCGGCAACCAACAACACGATTGGCATTGCAGGCATCGCGCCAAATTGCAAACTGGTTGCGCTCCGCGTCTTTACGGCGTGGGGCGGTTACGGCGGCGACTTTGCGGCAGATAGAGACATTGCGACCGCTATCATTTACGCGGCAGATAACAACATTCGCATTTTGAACATGAGTTTCGGCGATGTGGTGCTTTCGCCTGTGGTGCGCGATGCGGTGCAGTATGCCTATTCGCAAGGCGTGGTGATGTGTGCCTCATCAGGCAACGCAGGCGGCGACCAGCAACGCTATCCCGCAGGCTACGATGAAGTGATTGCCGTTGGCGCAACAACGCAATTCGACACGCGCACGCCATTTACAACCTTCGGCATTCGCTTGGATTTATGTGCGCCGGGCGTTGGCATTAGCACGACTTTTCCGTTTTATCGTGGCTTTTACACGCCGAGTTTTGGCGGAACATCAGCCGCCGCGCCACACGTCGCAGGCACTGCCGCATTGCTTCTTTCACTTCGACCAAACCTCACCGCCGAACAAGTGCGCGGCATTCTTGTCTCCACAACCGACGACATCGAACTCGAAGGCTGGGACCACTTCACAGGAAGCGGACGGCTCAATATGCTCCAAGCCTTGCAAAGCGACGGCGCACCCATCGCAAAAATTCTTTCGCCGCAAACCGATGAAGGCAGAACCGCACAAACGCCGATTGTCGTAACAGGCACAGCCATTTCACCGCGCTTTCAATCCTTCACGGTTGATTATCGGCGTGGCATTGGCAATCAAAATCAATGGATAACATTAGCAACTTCAAACCGCCCGCTCATTCGCGATACGCTGACAATTTGGAATATCGTGCAACCCGATTCGCTCTTGCCCGATGGCGATTACACGCTTCGACTTGCGGTGCGCGAAAACACCGGACGCACGATTGAAAATCGAATCCGCGTGGTGATTGACCGAACCCCGCCCGTGATTACTTCGCTCTCCGCGCTTGATGTGATGGTGAACGATAGGCACGGCGTTCTCATTGAGTTTCGCACTGATGACCAATGCGACGCAATCGTTTTTTATCGCCGACGCAATTCCGCACAACCGTTTTCCGCCTTTCGCTTTGATGGGATTCGGCAACGACATTCCGCACTTTTGCGCGAAAGTGAAGTGCAACCCGAAACCGATTACGAATTTTTTGTTCGCGCCAAAAATCTTGCCGGGCTTATCACGCATAGCGATACAAGCACCTTTCGGCTCAACGGCTTTGTGAGTCAGATTCCGACTTTCGGACAAACTTACTTGCGAGAGCGGCGCGACTTGCGGTTGCCCAAAGGCTACTTCCTTAAAACGATGCAGGACTTCAATCGCAACGGACGCAAAGAAGTGCTGATGAACGAGAGCCGACCGTTTGAAGGCAGAAAGTTCGGCGATTTGCGCCGCTACGAATACAATGCCGATAGCGCAAAGTTCATCTTGCTCGATACGCTTCCGCAAATCCAAATTCCGCGCAGTGTGGCTGACCTCGACGGCGATGGACGCTTGGAACTCCTTACCAGTGCTGGCGGAAAAACCATTGTCTTTTCGCAATCCACACCACAAGGTTCGCCGTTTGGTTCAATCAAATTTGTGGATACCACACGCGGCGATTTGTGGGGCGCAACCTTTGCCGACACCAAAAACAACGGCGAACTCCAACTGCTCGCCCGCCGCGATACCAATTACCTCATCTACAACAACGCCTTCCAACCGATTGCCTCATTGCCGAATCCATTTCGCAGTCGAGAAAATCCGCGTGTTGCGCCGCTCTTCGAACAGCCTCGTGCGATTGTCGATGACTTCGACGGCGATGGCAAACGCGAAATCGTAGTCGGTGATTACGATGCCAATTTCTTCGCTTACGAGTATTCAGGAAGCGGAAACACTTACACATTGAATTGGCGGTATCAAGCAGGAGCAGGATTTATCGGCGGCAGTCAAGGCATTACAAGTGGCAACTATCTCGGCAACGGCAAACGCCAACTCATCATTGGCTATCACAGCGAAGAACTCTTTGATTCCTTGCGCAATTACGCCACGCCGATTTGGGTGTATGAATGTTGGCAAACCAATGCGCAAGATAGCCTCGTGCGAATTTGGAAACAGGCGTTCTTCAATTATCGATTCAAACGCTTCTTTGAAAGTGCTGTTGCAACAAGCGATTTGGATAGAGACGGCATTGATGAACTCATTATCGTGGCGTATCCGAACCTCTACATCTTCAAGTGGGACGCAGTGAGCGCGCGATTTACGCCCGTGTGGAATTATCCTTTGGCACAAGCGCAAGAAGTCATGGTCGGCGATGCTGATGGCAACGGCTTAAACGAGATTTACTTCTGCGATGACCTGTTTAGTTATGCGTGGGAGTATCAGAATTTTCAAGGCATTTTAGCACCTGTGGGCGTATCGGGCGAACCGTTGGGAACAAATCAAATTCGCCTCTCGTGGCGCAGTGTGCAAGGCGCAACGCAGTATAAAATCTATCGCCAAGCGTCAAGCGCATTTCCAACCTATCCGTTTAGTGTCTCGCTTCTTACAACCACAACCAGCACAGAGTTTATCGATAACAGCGTGAATCCAAATTTGTTTTATGTCTATGCTGTAACGGCAAGCAACGGCACAAGCGAGAGCGATACCAGTGTGTATTTGATTGGGCGACCGGTCTCGTTGCCGCGTGTGCTTTCGGCAAGTTATGCGAATCAAACGGTGAGAGTGCGATTTAGCCGTGCAATGCAATCGCCAATTCAAGCAGGAATGTTTGCGATTGAAAAAAATGGGGAAGTGCGTTATGCACAATCGGTTGCTGTTGCGCGTGATGGCGAAGAGGCGGTGCTATCGTTCCGCTATCTGCCGTTGGATACAGGGCAATACACGGTGCGCGTTTCAGGATTGCGCGATGTGTTCAACGCTCGACTTGACACGAATTTCAACACGGCTTCTTTCACGGTAACAGCGGAATCGCAAAGTGCATTTTACATTGTGGGACGCGAGATTCTTTCGCCGTATCGCATCTCGCTCACGATGAATCGCCCGATTGACCCTGCCACTGCCTTGCCTGAAAACTTCACCATGAAACCCGATGGACGTGTGAAAGCCGTGCGCGTCGAGACCGATAAACTGTTCCTCGACCTTGAAGGCAGACCTATTGGCGCATTCGGCTTTAACGTGAGTTTAATTGTTCGAAATCTCCGAAGTATTGATGGACTGCTCATTGACACTGCAAACAGCGGCAATGTGGCAACCTTTTCTGCAACAAAAGAAACGCTGGCTGATGTGTTCACTTATCCGAATCCATACAGCAAATCAAGCGGCTTGGATTATGTGATGTTTGCAAATCTGACACGCAAAGCCACAATTCACATCTACACGCTAAACGGCAAAGCCATCAAGACGATTGAGCATGAAGGCGATACAGGCGGCGTGCGTTGGCACTTGGATACCAACAACGGCGAGAAAGTCGCAAGCGGCATCTACATTTATCGCATCACCGCAGAAGGCGTTGGCGAAAAAATGGGCAAACTCGCTGTCGTAAGGTAAAGTGAAAGTGAGAGTTCATTTCAATTCGTTCTGATTGGTGTTTGCTCATTCGTGATGATGTCGTTTAGTGCGGCTAAAAATCGCTCGTTTTCTTCCCTTGTGCCGACATTGACGCGCACGCATTTTTCCATTAACGGATAACTTGATACATCACGCACTAAGACGCCTTTGGCTTTTAGTTCATTAAAAATTCTTGTTGGATTTTCAACTTCGAGAATAAAGAAATTGGTATCGCTTTCGTGTGTTTTGATTGATTGAATTTTTTTCAATTCGCTGTAAACCCGCTCCCGTTCTTGAAGTATGGCTGAAACGGCTTCTTGAACGAGATGATAATTTTCCAACAGTTTTACAACGGCAATCTCTGCAAGGCGGCTTGTCGCAAAAGGAATTTTCGGCTTTAAGAGTTCGGCGGTCAGTGGTGCTTGGGCAATAGCAAATCCAATTCTGATGCCTGCCAGTCCAAATGCTTTTGAAAACGTGCGCAAGACAATCAGGTTTGAGTATCGGTCAAGCAGTTTGAGAGCGGATTGCTGTTTTGAAAACTCAATATAGGCTTCATCAACCAGCACGAGTGCGCGTGTATTAGCCAGCACATCTTCGATTGCTTCAATCGAGATTGATTTTGAGGTCGGATTGTTCGCCGTTGAAAGCACAATCAAATTGGGTCTTGAACGCTCGGCTTCTTCGATGATTTCTTTGACTTGAAATTCAAGTTCCGCTGTCATTGCCACTTTCAACACATCGGCTTCAAGGAGCGTAGCGACTTTTTCATAGAGCGAAAACGATGGCGATGGAATTAACACGGACGCGCCTCGACGCAAGGTTGCCATGAAGATGGTATAAATGAGTTCGTTAGAGCCATTGCCCATGATTACACATTCTTTCGGCACGCCGAGAAACTTTGCATAGCGTTCAATCGCTTGGCTTGGAAATACGTTCGGATAGCGATTCCATGCTTCATTGCAAAACGCGTTGAGAATATCTCGTTTGAGCGACGCAGGCAAGTCGTACGGATTTTCATTTTGATTGAGTTTGATTTCTGCCGCCTGTCCGCCGCCGACGCTGTAAGGCGACATCTTGCGCACCGCAGGATTGATATTCTCTAAAAATTCTTGTTCGAGCAGTTTTTCGTTTTTCATTCGTTTGTTTAGTTGTTATTTCAAACTACGGCTTGACCGTGCCTTTCTTTTCGGCTTTACACAAACTTAACAGCAAAAGCCTTTTGTGCGTTGTAAATTTGAGTTTAATGTGCATCAATTTCATAAAGCCGAATGTCTCAACGCCGAACCATTCGTTGCGTTACGATTAACACGCATCGAGGCAGAGGTCCAAAACTTCCCTATCTACTTGCACAGGTTTCCGTAGAAGAAGCCGAGCGCATTGAACTTCTCCACGACACCCGCGCCTACACTTACTACATTGCAGATTGGCTTTACAAACATCGTGAACAGTTTGATGTCGTTGGCTTGCAGGAAGTCTTCAATGGTATTCTTGGTATCGGCGATTTGCTCTATCGCAAGTATCGACAGCGCGACCACTATCGTGTGATTGCAGGCTATCGGTCAGTGATTGCGCATGGGGTTGGTTTTGCCGGCTTTCGCTATGAAAACTTAATGCTCTCGCAACTGCAAAAAATCGGACAAGTTCAAATCAACTATCTTTTGCCCGGCAAAATTGCGTTTCTTGCCGCATGCGGATTTACACTGGTGCCGTTTGTTTTTAATGGTCAAGTGATTTGGGTTGGCAATACGCACCTTCACCCGTTTAATCCGCGCGACCGCGAACAACAAGCGCAGGGCATTGCTCGTGAACTCAAAAAGCACGGCGATGTGCCGATTATTTTTATGGGCGATTTTAATACCGTGCCGCCCGGCTGTCGCGTGACAGGCTTTCCCGCTGGCGATAACGATGTCAATAGTTACAAAAACGATAAAACCTTTGAGATTCTCTGCGACGCAGGTTTGCAACTTGTCAAGCATGACGATTCCGAAGCCTTCTACACCTATCCCACAGGCTTGCCGAATCGCACATTAGACTATATTCTCTACACTCACCACTGGGAAGTAGAAGACTACCGCGTGCTGAAAGACTTTCTCTTTTCCGACCACTACCCCGTTTTCGGCGAATTTCGGTTGAAGGATTAAGTTCTCGCACTCTTGTAGGTAAAGTGTTTATACATTAGGTCAATTGTTTCTTTAATCTCATTATCCAATAATGATACATTTACGTATTCAACCAACTGATAAAACTTAGACTTATCCATTGTGCTACGTGAAATCCCAAATTCATCAAAAAACTTTTCAAAAACTGGGGTTAAAAGGTCATCGCTGATTTTTGTATTATCAATATCGTTTCCAAATCTCCAACATGACTAAACCAGTATTTTCTGTAATTCTCTGGAACGCGCACAGTTTCTCCTTTGAGCAACAAGGCGACCTTTACTCTAAACCCATGATGCGAAAATTCCCTAATCGCTTGATTTACTTCAAACATTCTCGAGTAACCATCAATCTTTCGATAACCAGCACTATACTCCGTGCTTTTTGGGTCAACGAAAAGAATAGTATAGGTATCTCCTTTGCATAGCCAAAAAATAAAATCAGGCTTGAACCTATCCATTCTGTTCATGTCTGAATTGTAATACGGAATGTAAATTTCATCTAACGTTTCATCGAGCTTAGAAAAATACCACCAGTCTAATTGACTGAAAAAGTTATCTGCCCGTCCCAAATACTGTTCTAATTCCTTTATGAACTCAACTTCACTTCTGTTCTTAATAATGTGCTGTATAAATAATAAACGCTCTGATTCTGTTAGTAAGACAGGTATGTAGTAGTGATTGGTAATATACTGAATCCCAAGTTTCTCATTAACCGAATAGGCAACTTCATCTTTCTTTTTTAGCCGATTTTCCAGCTTTTGTATTTCTTCTGTATATTTGTCAACATCTATTTCCCCTCTTTTCTGCTTTTCTTTTAGCTCCTCTACCATTCTATCCTTTTGCTGTGATTCTTTCACATTTTTTATTTTCCCAATTAAAGAATTTAACTTATCTTCGGTTATACTAATTCGCTTAAAGTGAATAATCTCATCTTCTAATTTTTTGAGCCTATCAAACTCTTTAACTCTTTGGCTAAAATGCTTGAAGATATTTCGAAGCAAAAGTTCTGGCTTCTGGATTTTGAATATGTCATCGCTTTCAAGAAAAAATGCTTCTTTCTTTCCGTTAAGGGCTTCTCTCACTTTTGATAAAACCTTTACATCGCATTCAAACTTACAGACTGCTACTTTATCGCTTATGCTATTCAGATAGTTTTGAGCAATTTCGTAATCTTCGTGATGAATCGGATATTTTACAACCTCTTGCTCTTCTGCAATCAACTTTTCAGACTCACGATAGGTGGGAATTAAGAGTAATTTGTCCTTTAATGCAGGATTTACTTCGAACAAATCTCCAAGCAAGACTTCTGGCTTTTCCTGTTGTAGCGTGCTCACCACTTCTTTCAAATTCTCTGCCTTTGTGCCAAAGACAAACAGCGTCTCAAGTGCTTCTGTCTCTTTTTTGATAGATTCATACAGTGTAGTATCTATTTCCCGATTGTTATACAGAAACAAAGCGCGCCTTCGTTTGTTCGCAATAGGCTCAATTCTCACTCCACGACCAATAGACTGCAACACAAATTTTTTTGCTTCTGAACTACCAATGTTAATAAACAAAATGATGTTCGGACGATTACTATCCCAACCCTCATAAAAAGAACGAGACCCCATCAAAATGTTAATATCTTCACTCTGATTGATGTGTTTGAATAGGCTTTCATCTTCAAATCGTTCAATAATTTCATAACCTAAAAGTTTCTTTTTTATCCATTCCGTAATATCTCCTATTTTCATCAAAGCAAACGGACGCTCTGATGTCGTAAGCTTAAATATCAACTCTTGCTTATTGGAAGGAATTTTTATGACCTCTATGTTGCCTACGGTTTCCGAATTAAATACACGCCTTAGCATTTCTTCAGATGTAGTTTGCTCAACTATTGCAACTATTTCTTCATCAATCTTTTTTCCCTCAAATTCCAATGTTGCATCCTCCGAAGATAATTCTCTCACTATCTCTTTCTTGGCAACCTCAAATAGTTCGTTATCTAACTTTCCCGAAGCAAGCTTTTCTATTTCCTTAAAAAATAACTCTAAATCAGAATCTTCTGTATCGACAGAATTCACTAATGCTAAAAGCAAAGGCTTATGATAAAGTGCTGAATGCTGTTTTCTCAATCCTTCATATTGCCTATTCATTGCCGCTTGGAGAATAAATAGTTTTAGCAAAATTTTTTGCTTCTCACTCTCTATCTCTTTTTCTTTATCTTCTAATGCTCTAATGCTTTCTTTTGAAATGTAAATATGCTTGCCGTAGCCGTTTTCAACAAAGCGTGAAAGATTGAAGTTATAAACACAAGTAGCATAGTCTCGTTCATCAGTAAAAGTTGCTGAAAAGTTGAACAAAAAGCCGTTCCGACTAAGAATCGTGTAGAAAATTTGCCTTTTACTTTCTTCTCGGTCGCCCTTGTGGGCTTCATCAAGAATGACATACCAATTCCCGTCATTATCATAATTCTTGAAATCAATAGTTTTTTCCTTCTGCTCATCTGAAATCAAATCACTACGATAAAAATAAACATCTATACTTTTGTCAAGTTGTAGCACTAAACGGTTTTTGTGTGATTCATATTCCCTTAAATCAACTAAATTGATGCGAAGCGAAGAACTGGAATAATTGAACGCTTCAACATGCCGTCTGAACTGCTCTATCAGGTCTTCTCTATGCGTTAAAAATAGTATCTCTTTCTCTGGTATCTTTTGATTTTCTATTAAGTAACCTAATAACTCAATCAATTTTACAATCACAAGCGTTTTGCCTGAACCGGTTGCCATCCAAAAACTCATGCGATTTACAAAATGCTCAAAAGAAATTTTACCATTGCTTATTCTAAATTCCTCATCGTAATCTGAAAAGTACTTTATCGCTTTGCCTTTGATATTGTAACTTAAATCTGCACTTAACCCATTATTTTGATAATGCTTGTAAAATGCACATTTACTCCCTTTATACTCCCCAAAATACAAATACAATGCTTTCAAGGCATTTTCTAATGCTCTTTGCTGATAATCAAACAGCGATTTAGAGTCAGAAAACTTGACAACATCAAACCCTAACCAATCCGATGACAGATTGTTTAGGCTGAAATTCTCTACAATGTTTT
>Ga0308411_10003037_pt1 | contig 11277 bp, 9 predicted proteins | sample HotsprottomLayer_2_FD_203530 | JGI IMG/M metagenome (GOLD analysis project Ga0308411, IMG submission 203530) | Hot spring phototrophic mat microbial communities from Octopus Spring, Yellowstone National Park, Wyoming, United States -... | ecosystem: Environmental > Aquatic > Thermal springs >... | reverse complement strand
TGGATTTTAAAACTCTTTGTTACACTGAATGCCAATCGAATGTGACGATTAAATGCTTAAGAAATTCTGAAATGTTTTTCGTCAGGCTTCTAAAAACTCAGACTGACATTTTGTAACTTTCTAGATGGTCACTTTTATATAATCAATCTTCAAGTGATTAAAACGAAGTTACAATTCCGAATATGAGTTGATAAGATTTTTTATCCATATCTAAAATAAACTCACCAAAAGATCTTATATTTCTTCTTAATAAATGACCATAATGAAGTGCAATTGTTTTGTAGTTTGAGTTTGGATAATCTGAAGTAATATAATTTATTAAACCAGCAGCATACCATTTACTTTCATCTCCTTTAGGAGTGTAAATCAATTCAATAAATGAGCCATTTGTATTAGCTGACCTGATTGGGTCAGCCTTAGTGTCTTTTCTATTTAAATATTGAACATTTGCTTCAAATTTATCACCCATACTAATTGTTGCATCTACACCAAACATTGTTGCACGATTTACTGGATGGACTGCACTTACCTGTTCCTTTCCATAATAACCAAGTGCACCAACTCTTATTTGGTCATCAATGTCTTGTGAAATTCTTCCAAAGAAACTTGGATGATTATCCATATCAAAATACTCTCCGGCTGGACCAATTCCATTTCCGTTTATAATTTCAAAAGTTAAATCAGTTTTTGTTTTTAGCGGTAGGTTAAACATAATGCCTCTATCGTAGCCAAGAGTAATTAAGGAATTTCCAATTTTCTTTTTGTAAATCATATAATCTTCACGAGTTAATCTAAGCTCTCTTTTGAACAATGGATCTGAAATTTGAAATTGGCCAATGTAAATATCAAGCTCAGTATTAAAAACATTGTTGAACATCAAATATGCATCTTCAACGGTTTCTATTTTGCCTTTTTCATTGAGATATAAATAGAAGTAATAAGCAACATTTTTTGTTAGAGAACCACCAGATAAAAATTTAATCATATATGGAGTTGCGAGGTCAAATCTATCTTCATTAGATTTATGTTTGAATGTTGCATATCCATCAATTCTAATTGCAATTGGAAAATCACGAATTAAAGATAATTCAGCATCGCCGGTTTCTTGAAAATACCTTGGTGCATCTTTATCAGCAAGAACAAAACCATTTCGTGCGAATTCATCTCCATAATCTTTTAATCGTGGGAATGGAGAGTGGCAGGTCTGACAGCTCATACTATATTTTCGAGCAAATGCTGGTATCCCAAAAAGCTCAGTTGCCCAGAATGAAAAAATAACGATTACAGTTATTGTTAGAATGATTGATTTTTTCATTTTAATCTCCCTATTCTTTTAATCTACTATTTCTATTTCAGTTGAATGTTCATTGATTTTTATTATCTCATATTCTGATTCAGGTACACCTAAAAATTTTGCGACAGATGAAACAAGCAGTTGATAATTCAGTTCAGCGGTGACTTTCATTTTTCCTGGTGGACAGTTTTCAGGAACTCTGAAAGTAAATGTTTCTACTTTTGCTTCTCTTGGACCAATTCTATAATCAGTACCTAATGAAGCCGTGTTCCATTGTTGAATTGTCATTCTACCTTGTGGGTCGAAATAAGCCATTCTAAAAATTCTATTGCCCGAAGGAATTGCGTCTCTTTCAAGTCCACTAAAATTGGGGATGTTTAACGCAATTCCCAAGTCTTGATATGCAACGGCTTTTTCATCACTAATTGTATATTCTTCTCCAGCAAATCCTTTTCTATCAACGGGCAAGTGATACTTATTCCCTTTTGCATCGATAGCTGTAACCTCAAGCCATGCGATTCTATCTTCTACAGAACCAGTTGGGAATTTATGACCAGCTTTTGCATTATAAAGTATGACCGTGAATTTAACAGTTGAACCGGGCTCAACTTCTCGGATATCTGGATTAATTCTAATTTCAATCACACCATTGAGTTTTCCTTTATCGTGAGCACCATGAAACAGATGTGAACGCATATCTTTAAAAATATAACCCATACTTGCACTTCTCATTTCAACTTTTGGCATATGACAATCCTGACAATGAACACCTTCATTAAAATAAGGACCTTCTTTCCATTCTAAATGAGTCGATTTTACCCAAACACCATAAGGACTTTTTTCATTATGACAAATTCCACAAAAGTCACCGGACTTTAGAATAGGATTAATTTCAATTTCATGTGCTGGAGATTGGATATCACTTCCACGAGTCCCAAATTTAGTTTTACCAGCTCTCATTATGTAATTGCCATTATAAGGAACATCACCAGCGAAACCAACAATACTATGACAAACTTCACAGGAAACTGATTCATTTGCTCTCGTGTTGAATGAAGGTCTTTTCGGTGGAATGTCTCCGGTTACATAAGCAAGTGGCGAGTGACAAGCAATACAACCAGCTTTTACTTCCGAAACTTTTTCATCTTTTTCTGAGTGTGGTAAAGCTAAGTCAAAATATTCGATTTCATCCCATTTGTGTGTGAATGATTCTGACATCATTGATTGACGCCATTGCTGATAAATGTCTATGTGGCAGGCTGTTCCACAGTATTCAGGAGTCTTAAAATCTTCGTATTTGAATTCTCCCACTTTTGTTTGAGAATATATAAATGAAATTGACACGACAAAAAAAATGAAGAAATATTTTTTCATCACTAACCTCAATAACTTTTAATTTGTGTCAAACAAATTTAGAAAATATCAATTCTTTAATTCAAATTTAATTCAATAAGTTAGGAAATTTTGATATTTTTGAACATTAGTTGCTAAATGGTAATTTTGAAAAATATTTGAGATATGTTTACTCACAAAGAATTACAAAGAATATCAAACGAACTACGAATTGACATAATTAAGGCTATTTCAAGAGCAAAATCAGGACATCCCGGAGGCTCACTAAGCGCAATCGATATTTTGGTTTATTTATTTTTTAATGAGATTAAAAGAACAAAAGAAAACGCTCTTGACCCTAACCGCCACAGGTTCATTTTGTCAAAAGGTCATGGTGTCCCCGCACTTTATGCTATCCTTGCGAGAATCGGTTTAATAACTTATGATGAGTTAATGAATCTTAGAGTGCTTGGTTCTCCAACTCAGGGACATCCAAGCTATCTTGATTTACCTTATGTTGAAGCATCAACAGGTTCATTGGGTCAAGGACTTTCTATTGCGATTGGAATGGCTTTAGCTGCTAAGATTGATAAAAAATCTTATCGTATTTATTGTATGACAGGTGATGGTGAATCTCAAGAAGGACAAATTTGGGAAGCAATTCTTTCTGCTCCAAAATTTAATCTCGATAATTTATGTGTGATTTTGGATTATAATAAAAGTCAAATTGATGGTTATACAAAAGATGTAATGGACCTTGAACCAATAAAAGACAAACTTGAAGCTTTTAAATGGAATGTTTTAGAAATTGATGGACATAATTTTGAAGAGATTGAAAATGCATTAAATATAGCTCGAGAGACAAAAGGAAAGCCCACCTACATTATTGCTCATACCATTAAGGGCAAAGGAGTTTCATTTATGGAAGATAATATTGAATGGCACGGGAAAGCTCCTAATGAAAAAGAAACAGAATTAGCTCTTCAAGAACTTGAAAAGTTGTTGGTGTCGAATGAGTAAATCAACTCGCTTAGCTTTCGGGGAAACGCTTGCACAACTTGGTGAAGTCAATCAAAATATCGTTGTTCTTGATGCTGATTTATCAAAGTCTACGATGTCATATCTCTTCGCTAAAAAATTCCCCGATAGATTTTTTGAGATGGGAATTCAAGAAGCTAATATGATTGGTGTGAGTACTGGATTAGCTTTGTCTGGGAAGATTGTATATGCTTGTAGTTTTGCATGTTTTGTGACTGGAAGATATGATACAATAAGAATTTCTGTAGCGTACTCAAAAGCTAATGTGAGAATAATTGGAACGCATGCAGGTCTTGGGATTGGTGAGGATGGAACATCTCAAATGGGGCTTGAAGATGTGAGTTTGATGCGTTCACTTCCAAATTTCAGTGTTTGTCAACCTTGTGATGAAATTGAAACTCGTGAGCTAATTAAATACAGCGTTCAACATCAAGGACCAATGTATATTAGACTAACCAGACAAAATCTTGATAAAATTTTTGACGAAGATTACAAATTCAAATTTGGGAAAGGAGTTAAATTACATGAAGGCAATGATGCGGTAATTTTTGCAACCGGTGCTCTTGTTGCTGAATCTCTTAAAGCAGCGAAAATATTAAAGGGAGAAGGCATTAATCTTAGAGTTATTAATATCCATACAATTAAGCCAATCGATAAAGAAATCATAATCCAATCTGCAAAGGAATGTCGTTTTATTTTTACTGCGGAAGACCATAACATTATTGGTGGACTTGGTTCAGCAGTTGCTGAAGTTTTGAGTGAAAATTATCCTGCAAAGATTATAAGGATTGGTCTGCCGGATGTATTTGGCGAATCTGGAACACCAGAAGCTCTGTATAAAAAATATGGATTTAATGCTGAAAGTTTAGCAAGGAAGATAGAAGCTTATTTGAAGAATAATTCGTAGTTCAAATTTTTTCAAAATGAAATTTTGCAATCTATTTAATTCAGATTTCTTAGTTTGGCGAAGAAAGCTTTTAAAAGACTTTTACTCTCGTTTTCGAGTAAGCCATTGTAAGTTTTGATTTGATGATTAAGATGCTGATTATTTGTAATGTTGAATAAAGTCCCACAAGCACCAGCCTTTGGGTCAAACACCGAAAAGTAAAGTGTACTAATACGAGCGTTCACAAGTGCACCAGCACACATTGGGCAGGGTTCAAGTGTAACATAGACTTTACATCCCTCAAGTCTAAAATCTTGTAAATAATTTGCCGCTGATGTAATTGCAATTATTTCAGCATGGGCAGTAGGGTCTTTTAATGAAATTGTTTGATTGTAGCCACGTCCAATAATTTTATCTTCAAAAACAACGACTGCACCAATTGGGACTTCATTTCTTTCAAAAGCTTTTTCAGCTTCGCGCAAAGCCTGTTTCATAAAATAAATATCTCGTTCTGAAAACAATCTTATTAACCTTAAACTTATTTATAATTTTCAGTTATAAATTTTTGTGAAATCCATACGGGTTTTTCGAATCTTTGGTCAATCCTATCGTAAATTGCCACAGCTTCAACTGTAGGAATACTTCTAAGTCTTGAGAAATCTATGTGAGCATTTAATCTTTTTCTCTCAGTTGAAATTTTTGAAGGGTCTATCGAAGTTAATCCTGAATAATAACCAAACACATTTACTTCACTTCCTCGAGAAATATACTTTAATGGTTTTGGAAATTCACCTTGCTTTGGAAGTGGTGAATCAATTTTAATTCGATAAAAACCATACTCGTTATCTTCAAATGGGTTTGTAAATAGAAGAAAATCATTCTCGAATTCTTCTATTATTACACCAAAAACACGAATTTTTTTGTTTTCATAAATAGCTGAGTTTAATCTAAGTGAATTATAATCAACATTAAAAAGAGAAGTTTGAACAAACTCTTGTAAATTATTTAACAAAAGCTCTTCCTTTGAAGGTGGAGGTGTTTCCAGTAAATAATTTAAAACATTGCAAGAACTCAAAACGAACATTAAAAGTAGAAAGCCTAACTTGAAACGGTTCTTATTTTTCATTTTTCTAACTCACTTTCTTGTTTAAATATAAAACATTTTTAACTTCTTTTAATTGAAACTGAGTGATGTCATATTTATATTTGTATCGAATTTTAAAAAATTCTAATACTCTTAATTCAATAATCAGTTTTTAGTTTCAAATGTATTTGTCATTTTGTTTTTAACGCACCCGTAGCTCAATTGGATAGAGCATCAGACTTCGGATCTGAGGGTTGAGGGTTCGAGTCCTTCCGGGTGCGCTAAGTTTTGAAATTTTGCGCCCGTAGCTCAATTGGATAGAGCATCTGACTACGGATCAGAAGGTTGAGGGTTCGAATCCTTCCGGGCGCACATTCTCTTCTAAAATTTCCTAGAATTTCTGCTTTAATAATTTTCATCTATAATTTTTTTTGTCATGTAATTTCAACTATCTCCAAGAAATTAAAAACAAAATTTGAATAGTCTTTCAACCCATTGATAAGACTACATACAAACGGTGTTAAATTCTCATTTTAAAAGTGACTTAACAAATAATTTTGCAACTTTAAAGATTTCAATTATAAATCTAAATCAGCATTTTCATTTTCTAATTATTTAGAGAACTTAACTTTTTAGACAACCTACTTTTTACTTCTTCCCTTCTGAAAGACTAAGTTTTTGCATGCAAGAAAAAGGTTTATTAGAGTTAAGTTTTTCACTTTTATTAATTTTGACAAATCCTCTTAATCCACTCTAGGCTAATCTTTATTCAAATTAAAGTCTCTATTAATATTAATAATTAAACAACAGGTAATCTTCGGGTATAAAATCAGCGGGCATAATCAACATTGGTTTACCATTATTTTTCAAATTAAAATTAATGAAATTAATAACGGGAGAAGTTTTTTGTATTGATTTAGTCGTTATTGGTAAAAGCATACTGATATCAAATAACTGTGGTTTTGGAAATTCAACAATTTGAAATTCTTCTTTTTTCAATTTTGCTTTCTCACGAGCTACTTCAATAGCTTCATTTAATCCACCGAGTAGATCCACTAGGCCAAATCTTTGAGCATCAATTCCTGACCAGACTCGACCTTGAGCCACTTCCTCAATTTGCTCTGGTGATTTGTTTCTTCCAGCAGCTACTTTGTTTACAAATTCAGCATACATTTGTCTAATCATCTCCTCGATTTTATTTCTTTCTTCATTTGTTAACTCCCTATCGGGAATAATAATATTGAGTATTGGAATTATCATACCAAAACCAAGGTCAGCGTGTTCACCTTTTTTAACATAATCAGTTGAAACACCAGCGCTTTCCTTAAATCCCTTGTTGTAAAGCCAGCTTCCAATTACACCAATCGAACCTGTGATTGTGTTTTTGTTTGCAATGATTGTATCGGCATACATTGAAAGCCAATAACCACCAGAACCTGCAACAATTCCCTGTGAGACTATAACAGGTTTTTTTCTTTTTAATTTCTTCATTCCCTCTGCTATCACATCAGAGGCTAAGGCATCACCACCAGGTGAATCAATTCTGAATATGACTGCTTTTATCGAATTATCTTTTTCTATTTTTTCTATATCTTTAATCAGACTACGCGCTTTAATGCCTTCGTCCATAGCGCAGGCGCCAAGAGTATAAACAATTGCAATCTTTGGTTTTTCGCCCCAGTAATTGTCTTCGTTTACAATCATCGATTCAATTGTATTATCACGAATGACTCTCAAAACTTTGTTAATTTCAGTATCATCTTTTATTGAATACCATCGACTAATTGAATCAACTAATCCAATTTCAAGCGCCAAGCTCGAGTTAAAAACAACGAAATTGTTTACAATAGAATCAACTGGCATTTTTAGGTTGGGTCTTGAATTTTCGATATCTTCTTTAATTGTATTATAAAGATTATTTACAATGAGTTGTCTTTGTTCTCGATCCGCATCAGACATTTTGTCTCTTGAAAATGTTTCTGCAGCAGATTTGTATTTAAAGAATCTTAATTCATCGAATCCGAGGCCGAGTTTTTCAAGAGTTCCTTTGTAAAAATTTCGTCCCATTAAAATTCCCTCAAGAGTTACTAACCCGAGAGGATCCATTACAATTTTATCTCCAACAGAGGCAAAGTGATACAAATTGAAATCAGCATTGTCAATATAAATCACAATTTCTTTACCAAAATTTTTAAGTTCAAGCAGTTTATCTCTAAGTTCCCACAAAAACACTCTGGGTGCAAACATTCCAGATGTATTTATTTCGATGGTTTTAATGCTCTTATCCTTTTTTATTTTTTCAAGTATATCAATTAATCCATAAAGAGTTTTTGAGTCATCAAATAATTGAAATTTTTGATATTTAATTTGTCCATTCAGATCAATTTGATGTGTTTTTTCTTTTTTAACCAACTTACTGATTAGATTCCTATCATAAGAACCCAGACGAATTCCCTGAGTTTGATTTATTGCCTTCGCATCTTTATCAAAAACATTTGACTGAAGGATGCTAAATCTTCCAAAGCTAATTTGAATTCCTGCCGAAAAGCTTTTTGTATCAAAATATCTTCCAATAAATTGAATGCCTTCGAATGGTTCAATAACAATTCCAGAACTCCAATTGTTAGTTTTAACATTGATAATTTTTTGATTAATATAATCCGCAAACAAAGTTAGCTTTTCATTTCCAAATGGTCTAATAGACAAATCTAAAACATATTCATAATCTTTAACTTTTGAATCGAAATTTCCAATCAAACCAATTGAAACATACTTATTTGGTCTTGTTAAAGTAGAAATTGTAAATAAATTTCTTAGGTTGAAATTCGGAATGTCAGTTGTTCGCCATTGATACGCGAATCCAAATGAAATTTTTCTATCGCCAATTGCACTTAATAATTTATAATTATTTACTCTTCCCGTTCCACCCAAATTATTCGAGTAAAATCCGAATCCCAAATTTTTGAATGCTGTAAAAATTCCGTAGTCATTCATCCTAAAAAAAGATTTGTTTTTTGTATTCCACAAAAAATAAAAATCAGGTTCTTTCACATAAGTTAAAAGGGCTGGATTATCATATCCGTTTAATCCAAATCTCAGTGACCCCGGTGACGAAGGGAATAAATTATAATTAGTTGAATACGAAAAGTTCATCTGAGCATAAATGATTGCAACTTGAAGAAATAGATTTAAGATTAAAAATGTCTTTTTCATTTTTCTGACTCCTTATTTTTGTTTAGATTAAGCCATAAAAAATTTCTCAATTATAACGAATTCAAAATTCACAAGTTTTTTGAATTCTGATAAAAATTTCTCATATAGCTTAAAATTAAAAAAGTTTATTATGAAACACTTACTCATAATTCGTCACGCTAAATCGAGCTGGGATAATCCAGATATTGAAGATAAAGAAAGACCATTGAATAAAAGAGGATTAGAGGATGCGCCTTTGATGGCTAAGGTTTTTAAAAATTTTGATTTTAAATTAGACAAAATCTTTTCGAGCTCAGCTTTGAGAGCTAGAATGACAATTGAAATACTTGCAAAAGAATTAAACATCCCAGAAAATCTAATAGAATACTCTGATGAATTGTACAATGCTTCAAGAAGAGATATTTTGAATTTTATAAAAAGTGTGGATGATAATTTTAACAGTTTGGCTATAATTGGCCACAATCCAGGATTAACTGATTTGGTTCATTATCTTTTATATGATTTTGACTATGAACTACCAACTTGTGCAATAGTTGGTGTGGACTTAGATATCGAAAAATGGTCGGATATTAAAAGTGGTACTGGCATATTAAGATTTTTTGAATATCCGAAAAAACATAAGTAGTAAATAAATTTCTGAATTTTTGCGGATTTAATTTTTACTTGTAATTTTTTCTATTCAAAGTAAATTGAATTTAATACCTTCGTAAAATTCCTTCTAAAATCCAACAAATCGGGAATATTTTTCAGTCCATAAAAGATATCACTTTGGCATAATTCCTGATGTTATTATTTCATACTTAAAAAATTTTTAACAAAAGAAAGGAGCTTTAAAAATGGGTCAACAACAATTATTACTCATTGTTATTGGAGTTATAATAGTTGGTATAGCCATAGTTGTAGGAATTAATCTTGCCACAACAAGTGCGCAAAGCTCAAATCGTGATGCTGTTATATCAGATTTAAATAACATTGGTGCGTTTGCACAACAGTATTACAGAAAACCAACAGCTCTGGGTGGTGGTGGTAATTCGTTTACTGGATTTACAATTCCACCTTCACTGGTTACAACAGGTAATGGTTCGTATACTGCTACCGTCGGTGCAACTGTGGTAACAATTGTAGGAACAGGCACTGAAACTGGAAATGATGGGACTAATAAAGTAAAAGTGACGGCGGTTGTTACACAAGATAACATTACCGTTACAATCAATAATTAGTTCATTTTAATTTGAGTAAGGCTCAGGGAATCTTTTTTCAGTTTCCCTGAGTCTTAAAATTTTCATAAGCAGAGAGCGATTATGAAAAAATATTGTTCAATTATTCAGGATGGATTCGAAATTAAAATTGTTTGTGTTGAAAAGCACGGTGGAAGATTAAGAGTGTTGAATTATCTTTCTGTTCCAAGTTTCGAAAACCAATTTATTTATTCCACATCACAATCAAAAGATAATTATTCAAGTGATTTAGATATTAATATTGATGAAATTGATCAAGATAGTCAAATAGGCACAAACTTATCTCAAATTGCTGGTTACTATCAATTAGAAGAATTAGCTTTCATTCCTGTTATAACTGAGCCACATATTTCTTACCTTGTTCATCAATTGGAAAGTATTAAAAAATCGGGTGATTTGAAGAACAAGCTTGCAAACGAATGGAGAGAAACTACAAATATTGATTTTCCAACTAATAGAATTGATTACATAGAATACAAAAATCAATTTTTGATATCAACCTTTGTTCAAGAAAATATCCCAATATTAAATGAACTTAAAATTTTAGCTGAAATTTCAGAAACAAAAACTTTAGATATTCTTTCTGTTAAAAGTGCAGATATTGCTCTTATTAATTACTCCTTGAATGTTTATAAACCAGGCAATGAAGAAACTTATCTTTTGATTTACATTGGTACAGATTCAGTCCGATTAATTTTTATAAAAGATGGGAAGGTTGTTCATATTAATAAATATCTTGGTTTAAGTTTAGACAGACAGGGTATTATAAGTTTTCTTTCGAGTAAGATTGTTCTAGAGATGGAATATGCTAGAGTAACAGAACTCACAAACATAGTTATCAGTGGAGAAATAAATGATGATTTCCTTTCAGCGGTAAAACAGAGTTTTCCTTTTGCCAAAGTTGATCTATTAAATCTAGATATTTTTGATTTTTCTTTATTAAGCGATGAATCCGTTCATAAAGCTCATTCATATATTCTTCCTTTGTTAGCTGTTTGTGATGAAGTATTTCATTACTCAAACATTAAAAAGAATTTAGATTTTCATACAAAAAGGATTTCAAAAATTTCCTTTTTCAAAAAGTTTGATTTCGTTTCTATGTTTTTAACTCTTGTTCTTTTTGCTGTGATTTTCTTTTCAATTCAGATTTATAATGAAAGATCAGCAATCTTAAAAAAATTACAAGAACAAA
>Ga0308411_10003034_pt1 | contig 11285 bp, 10 predicted proteins | sample HotsprottomLayer_2_FD_203530 | JGI IMG/M metagenome (GOLD analysis project Ga0308411, IMG submission 203530) | Hot spring phototrophic mat microbial communities from Octopus Spring, Yellowstone National Park, Wyoming, United States -... | ecosystem: Environmental > Aquatic > Thermal springs >... | reverse complement strand
CTTCCTCCCCGCCAAGTCTCCAGGAGGCTCTCGCTTCCAACGCCCGTTTGGTGCTCGTCGAAACGGTTTCAAACCCTCTGCTCCGGGTGGCGGACCTGGAGGCAATCGCCGTGATCTGCCGCCGGGCGGGCCTGGTGCTCGCGGTCGATCATACCTTTGCACCACTGCTGTGCCGACCGTTTGAGCTGGGTGCCCATTTGGTCGTTCACTCGGTCACCAAACTGATCGGCGGGCACAGTGACCTCACCCAGGGAGTCGTGGTTGGCACCCGCGACCTCATCGAGCGCATCCAGGGCGTGGCAGCAACCTTCGGACTGGTCGGGAACCCCTTTGAGAGCTGGCTGGCGCTTCGGGGGCTGGCGACCCTCGCCGTACGAAGCGATCGCTGCTGCGCGACTGCGCTGGAGCTGGCCAGGCGGCTCGCCAGGCATCCGGGAGTCGCCTCGGTCCACTATCCCGGCATCCCCTCCCACCCCGACTTCGAGCGAGCCAACCGGATGTTTCAAAACGGGTTCGGTGCTGTGGTGACGCTCGATCTGGGGGGACGCGAAGCGGCGAACCGATTCATCCGCCGGCTGGAGCAGATTCCTTTCGCTCCCAGCCTCGGAGATACGAGGACCACACTGAGCCATCCCTGGACCACCAGCCACCGCGGGCAAGACCCCGAGACTCTGTCTCGCCTGGGCATCTCCCCCGGCCTCATCCGGCTCTCGGTCGGCCTGGAGGACGTTGAGGATCTCTGGCAAGAACTGAGTCTCGCACTGGGGCCATGAAGCCACTCGCGGGACCGCCGCGCTTCCAGGTCGCTGCCGACAGCCGGGCTAAGGCTTCGTAGGTCAACTCGGTGAGCTCGTGGTCAAGCCATCGATGCTCGCTGCCGCGGCCTGACGTCCGGTCATTCCCGTTCAATTGCGACCGTCGCGATCAAGGTCGATCACTTCCAGAGAACGGCTCCAGCGGTCAATTGCTCGCACGGCTTCGGCAAGACCAGCGCGGGCCAGCGGAGAAAGGCCCAGTCCAAGCTCGAAATCGACGCCCGGGATCGAGACCAACCAGCACCGCGGCACCCGACCATAGAGCCACCCGCAAAGCTGCATGAGCCCCCCCGGCGAGAGCGAGTGGGCCAGGAGAGGGGTTGAGCCAGCTTCATCGGGGAAGATCTCCTCGACCAGCAGACCGCCAGCCGCACCACCCAACCGGGCGTCGACAAAGCAAGCAGCCCGCGCCAGGGCAAGCTCGGCGGCCAGCTCGGGAGTGAGCTGGGCAACGGCGATCGCCCGAATGCTCGCTGGCAATCGACCCGCCAGACTCTCAGCCGCCAGGTAGCCGGCGGCGTCGTCTCGACGAAGCAAGTTGCCGTAGCCGATGACGAGATGAGCCCCCCCGCTGGAGCCTGAAGCGAAGTCCGCGTCCCGGCCCCGAGCTCCCAGGGGGGGGAGAAGCGTGGCGGAACGATCGTCGTCGCCTTGGTCCTCAGCCACGCCAAACCTCATGGCGGATCGACCCGTCTGCCCCCACCAGTTGGACGTGCAGCGGCATCGCTCCCAGAGCGTGGGTGGAGCAACTCAGGCAAGGGTCATAGGCCCGGATCCCCGCCTCGATTCGGTTCAAGACGCTCTCGGGGATCTCGGGACCGCGAATGTAGTGGCGGGCGATTTGGGCGATGGTTCGGTTCATGGCCAGGTTGTTCTGACCCGTCGCGATGATCAAGTTGACCCACCGAATCAGGCCGTTCTTATCGACCTTGTAGTGGTGAAACAGGGTTCCGCGAGGAGCCTCGCTGGCGCCCACTCCTTCCAGTCGATTGATCCCGGCAACAGCCCGCAGGTGGTCTGACTGCAGCTCGGGATCGGCAAGGATCCGTTCGATCGATTCGAGGGCGGCGAGGATCTCGATCAGCCGAGCATGGTGGTAAAGGAATGACGAAGTGGACGTCCCGCGGTGACGGTCCCGGAATTCCTGAAGCTCACGGTCAGCTGCCGGGGTTCCGATGCGGGTGCAGAGACTCAGCCGGGCCAGTGGGCCGACGCGATAGATTCCCCCTGGATAGCCCAGGGGACGGTAATACGGCGACTTGAGATAAGAATCGTGTTGCACCGCCTCGTCAATGAATTCCGAATAGTCGGCGGGATCGAGACCGTCAGCCACGATGTTGGCGTTGGAATCGACGAACCGCAGTTTTCCGTCGTAGTGTTCCCAGTTTCCCTGCTCATCGACCAGGCCCATGAACAGCGAGGGGAAGTCGCCGAAGATGCCGGTTTCCTCCTCGAACCGGTCCAGGAGCCCTTTGAATCGATCCAGGGCCGCACGGGCGGTCGCGTAGGCTTCGGGGAGGCGGTTGAGGATCGTGTCGCGGCCCCCCTCGGGAAGCGAGGCTCGGACTCCTCCCGGCACTGACCATGCCGGATGGATCTTCTTTCCCCCCAAGAGCTCGATGATCTCCTGGCCAAACTGGCGGAGGCGGATTCCCCGGCGCGCCAGCTCCGGCTCGGCTGCAATCAGGCCGAACACATTCCGCCGGGCTGGCTCGGCGTCCATGCCCAAAAGCAGGTCGGGGGCGCTGAGGTGGAAAAAACTGAGGGCGTGTGATTGAACGATTTGGCCGAGGTTCATCAGCCGCCGTAAGAGATTGGCGGCGGGAGGGATGGTCACCGAGAGGATCGCGTCGCCCGCTTTGGCGGAGGCCAACAAGTGGCTGACGGGACAGATCCCGCAGATGCGGGCCGTGATGCCGGGCATCTCCCAAAACGGCCGCCCCTCGCAGAACTTCTCGAAGCCGCGAAATTGGCCCACGTGAAACCGGGCGTCGCGGACCTGATTCTCTTCGTCGAGGTGGATCGTGATCTTGGCGTGACCCTCGATCCTCGTCACTGGATCGATCAGGATCTGGCGATTCATGATTGAACCTCACGCCGGCCCAGCCGGCCATCGGAATCCGCCTAGCCGAAGCGGATCGCGGGACCCGTGAGCCGGACCTCTTCCCCCGCGCTCAGCCGCTCGAGGACCTCCCGGATCCTCGGAGCGGGGGGTGGGCAGCCAGGAACGAAGATATCGACCGGCACGAGCGCATGGATCGGTACCACCTTGTCAAGCAGGACGGGGAGGATTCCCGGCCGGGAGGGAATTCGCGCCTCGGCGTGGCCGTTTTCGAGATACGAGCGGCCGAGCACCACGTTGGCTCCCCCCAAAGGATTGCGCATCGCCGTCACATTGCCGGTCACCGCACAGTCGCCAAAGGCGATCAGGACGCGGCTTCGAGCACGAATCTGCCGCAGCCGATGGCGGTCCTCATCGGTTCCCACCGCTCCTTCAACAAGGGCCACGTCGATCCCTTCGGGAATTTCCTTCACATCGACGAGCGGCGAGTACACGACGTCGAAGCGGCCGACCAGGTCGATCAGGAACTCGTCGAGATCCAGGAACGACATGTGGCAACCGGAGCAGCCGTCCAGCCAAAGGGTCGCCAACCTCAGACGTTCCATTGCTTCTTCTCCCGGGCTGTGATCAGGAAGGTGAGCATCGACCGGTTACGCTCCATCTCCGAGACCGTCGATCCCTGGGCGAAGATCGCCCCGGTGGGGCAAGCCTGCAGGCATTTGCCGCAGGAAGTGCAGGTCGACGAGGCGCCCCAGGGCTGCTGCATATCTGTGATGACTCGCGCGTGGGTCCCGCGGTAGGCGACGTCCCAGGTGTGGGCCCCCTCCACCTCATCGCAGACCCGTACGCAGCGAGTGCAGAGGATGCACCGGTTGTGATCGATGCCGAACCGCTTGTGGCTGATGTCGACAGGCAGATTGGGGGCCAGGTATTCAAACCGAACGTGATCCATGCCGACGCGAACGGCCAGCGCCTGGAGCTCGCAATTGCCGTTGGCCACGCAGACCGAGCAGACGTGGTTGCGCTCGGCGAAGACCAGTTCGAGAATCGTTCGGCGGTAGTTCCGCAGCCGCTCCGTGTCCGTCTGAACCTTCATCTCCTCGAACACGTTAGTCGTGCACGCCGGGACCAGCCGCCCTTGCTCCACCAACTCGACCAAGCACAGGCGGCAGGCCCCCACCGCAGAGACTCCCTCGAGATAACACAGCGTGGGGATCGAGATCCCTGCCTCCCGCGCCGCCTCGAGGATGGTTTGGTCGCCCCGGGCGTTGATGAATTTTCCGTCGATCGAGAGCGTCTTGACCGCCGCCATCGGATTCGGGTCCTTGGTCCCAGAGTTGTTGTTTCCTCCCGGTCAGCCTACGACACGGCCGGGACCGCCCCCTCCGCGGGCACCGCCGGGCCCGGACGCTCGCTCAAGAGAGCCAAATATTCCTCCCGAAAGTAGCGGAGCGTGCTCAGGACGGGGTTGGGCGCCGACTGGCCGAGCCCGCACAGACTGGCGTACTTGACCACATCGCACAACGACTCCAACAGGGCAAGATCCTCGAGGGTGCCGTTCCCCTCGCGAATCTTGCTCAGGAGGCGATGGAGCTGGACGGTCCCCGCACGGCAGGGGATGCACTTGCCGCACGATTCGTCCATGCAGAATTCCATGAAAAACCGGGCCACGTCCACCATGTTGGTGCTCTCGTCCATGACGATCATGCCGCCGGACCCCATGATCGAGCCCAGGTGGGCCAAAGATTCGTAGTCCACAGGCGTGTCCAGGGCTGATGCCGGGATGCAGCCACCGGAGGGGCCCCCGGTCTGAACTGCCTTGATCCGTGCTCCGTCCGGGGCACCACCGCCGATCTCCTCCACGATTTCCCGCAGTGTCGTTCCCATGGGGACCTCAACCAGCCCGGTGTTGCGGATTTTGCCGGCCAGGGCGAAAACCTTGGTCCCCTTGCTTTTCGGAGTTCCAATGCTGGCGAACCAGTCGGCTCCGTAGCGGATGATCGAAGGGATGTTGGCGAAGGTTTCGACGTTGTTGATCAAGGTCGGCTCCCCCCAGAGGCCGGAGGCGGCGGGGTAGGGGGGACGCGGCCGGGGAGTCCCTCGACGCCCCTCGATCGAAGCAATCAGCGCCGTCTCCTCGCCGCAGACGAAGGCCCCCGCACCGATCCTCAGGTCGACCCGAAAGTTGAACGGAGATTCAAATATCTGTGTGCCCAAAAACCCCAGGCTGCGTGCCTGGCGGATCCCCGTCTCGAGCCGGCGAATCGCCAGCGGATACTCGCCCCGGACGTAGATGAAGCCCTGGTCGGCCCCAACGGCGTAAGCGGCGATCGCCATCCCTTCGAGGACCCGATGCGGGTCGCTCTCCAACACGCTCCGATCCATGAACGCTCCGGGGTCGCCCTCATCGGCGTTGCAGATCACGTATTTGTGTTGACCCTGTGACTTGGCGACTGTGCCCCACTTCAGCCCGGTCGGATAACCAGCGCCTCCCCGGCCTCTCAGGCCGCTGCGCGTGACCGCCTCAACCACGTCCCCGGGATTCATCTCCCGCAACACCTGATACAGCGAAAGATAACCGCCCGCCGCGATGTACGACTCGATCCGCTCGGGTTCCACAACCCCACAATTTTCCAGCACCAGCCGCTGTTGACGGGTGAAAAACGGCCGCTGGAGATCGCCCCGCCGCGCCAGCACGGCCCCCCCCCGCAAACCCGCAACAATCGACGGAGCCTGATCCGGAGTCACCCGTTCGTAGAGTTCCAAAGCGGGATCGACGCGTACCAGCGGGCCCTCGCAGCAGAGGCTCATGCAGCCGACGCCACAAACCTGGACTTCCTCCCCCAGGCCCGACTCCCGAACGCTCTCCTCCAACCGCTGCCGCACCAGGTGGGAATGGGAAGAAAGACAGCCGGCGGCGATGCAGACATTGATCCGGGTTGGCCGCTGCATCTCCCGCTCCTGGGAGACGATCTCCTGGAGATCAGACAGATCCATCGGGTCGCCATCCTTTCATCCGCTCCACGGCATCGGAGATCTCAACGTTGCCGCAAACCTCTCCATCGAAGACGACCACCGGCGCCAATCCACAAGCCCCCAGGCACCGAGCTGTCTCGACCGAAATCCACGGGCCCTCGCCCCGCACCTCATGATTGATCCGCTCCGCCTGCTCCCGGACGGCCGCCAACAATCCTTGCCCCCCCTTGACGTAGCAGGCAGTCCCCAGGCAAACCACGCAGGTGTGCGGCGCCTTGGGTTTAAAAGTAAAAAAATGATAGAATGTTGCGACGCCGTAAACCCGGCTCGGTGGGAGCTTCAGACGATGGGCCACATACTGGAGGATGTCTTCTTGGAGATAACCAAAGACTTCCTGAGCCGTGTGCAACACCTCGATCAAGGCGTCGGGCTGGTGACGATGCCGCTTCATGCTGGCGTCGAGCATGCGGAATCGGTTGTCGCCGCTGGGATGGTCTTCTTCCTTCCCTAAGGCAGCACGCCTCTGTTCGATTTCGATCATCGGCAATCAAACCTTCGAGCGACCAGGCTCAGTGGACCGGCCCGCCGGGAGTGTCCTTCCCACAACAGTCAACCACCGTGGCGGGCAAGGTCCTCCGCAGGGCCAGGTGATCTCCAGGGCCCTTCAACTCCTGAGGGTGCCGCCCGGTCGGCTTCAAGTCGAGAGAGACGTTGTTCGATCATGCGAAATCCTTGACCCAGACCCGCAACCAAAAAGCCCAGGCCGACGAACAGTGCTTGCGTCCTGACGACGCTTGAGGGATTGAATCCAATGAGCCCGACCAAGGCAACGAAAAGGCCGCCGATTGCGAGCTTTGTGCCAAATCCTTGGGACCATCGGGTCGGGTTCGGCTGGGGCATCGAATGTCTCCGGGATGCCACGGACTGGGGATTCGACCGTCTGCCGAGAGCCTGACGGCGGCTCTCGCCTGGCCAGGCCGATTCGCGACCCCGCTCCCATCTCAGTCTGGCTCAATGGACCCGGTGAATCAAGCAGACAACTGACCCGCCCCGTTCAAACCCGCCCCGCGGGCACGGCGTGCAACTTGCCGGCAAGCATCCTGACACGGTACCGACCCGCCCTGTCTCAACCCGACCCACGGGCACGGCGGCCCCCCGGCTTCCCCGAGGAAACAAGCTTCTCCGTCCCATCAGCCGCTCGCTGGCAAATCGCGCCGCGCGAAACCGACAAACGCCAAGGCGATGAACACCGCGGCTGTACCACTCAGCACCGCGAGGTTGTAGCCCAGCTCGGCCCCCGCCCCCACAGCGTCCACCGGATTGTAAAGCTTGAAGATCGTGATTCGGTCAAGCCAGTCTCGCCAACGGTATTTCTGGAGGACCGGAATCACCGAAACCACCCGGGCAATGAACATCGCCAGCGTGACCACCGAGCCGATTGTCGTGGCCCGCCACCGCACATGATCGAGCGCTGAGACCAACAGAGTGTATCCAAAAATGGGCAGCCCCAACGCGGCCAGGTTCACCGCCGGACGCAAGAGCGTCAAGAATGTCGGCGGCTCCCGCAAGAAGTTGTACTGGCTGCCAATGATCGCCCCCAGCGGCAACCCGACGGCCAGGACCGCCAGTCCCACCACCGCCACCAACACCTGAGAGGCCAAATAGGTCGATCGGCTCACCGGTCGCGAGAGGATCAGGTCGAGCGTGCCGCGCTCGACTTCCGCCCCAACCGCCCCAGACCCCCGGCCGATCGCCCAGATGATCACCATGACCTCAATCAGAGGACTATTCCAAAACGCCGCAATGATCGAAGCCGTTGAGGGACGCTCCATCACCCCCATGCTCTGCATCCAGCGAAACCGCCGGTCCCCCTCCTCCGACGACAGGGCTTTGAAGATCTCGGCCTCGTTCAGCGACGTCACGAAAACGTAGAGCCATCCGAGGCCGAACAGGGCGGCAAACGAAATCAAGAGCGTCCAGCGCGACTCCAGAACCTGTTTGCGAACCAGGGCCACAAACGACCGCATCAGTCCAAGTCCTCCTCATCGACCACATCGGGCCCATGAAACTTCTCGTAGAGACTGTGCAAATCCTCGGTACCAATCGCGAGGTCTTCAACCGCGATCGTCGTCAGCCAGCGGAGGAGCGATCCCAGCTCACCTCGATGCTCCAGAAGCCAAGCCTCCCCCCTGCGCTCGCGTACGCTCAGCTCCAGCTCCTCCGGAAACCGCGCCGGCGGCTCGCCCGCGAACCGTAAGAGAAGCATCCGCAAGCTCCGCCGCTGATGCATGTCTTCCACATGCATCAGCTTCCCTTTCCTCAAAATCGCGACCCGATCGGAAACCGCCTCCACCTCGGAAAGCACATGCCCCGAGAAAATCACCGTCTGACCCTCCGCCCGAGCCTCCCGAACCAGTCGGAGAACTTCACCCCGCGCCGAGGGATCCAGCGCAGAGGTGGGCTCGTCCAGAATCAAGATGTCGACCGGGTCGGAAAAGGCCAGGGCAAGCGCCAGCTTCTGCTTCATCCCAGTGGAGTACATGCGGATCTTTCGCCTCAGGTTCAACTTCATGATCCGCTCAGCGATCGCGACCGCCCGGTCGAGACCATCCCCCTCCCGAAGGTCGCAAAGGAAGCGCAGAAACTCCATGCCGCTCATGTAACCGTACATCCGCAGCTCGCCCGGTAGAAACGAAACCAGCCTGCGGACCTGAAGGCTCTGAGTCCAGCAATCGAACCCAACCACCCAGGCACGGCCAGCCGTCGGCCGAAGCAAACCCAACAAGAGCCGGATGGTGGTGGTCTTACCTGAGCCATTGGGGCCCAGCAAACCAAAGATCTCCCCCTGCTGGACCTCCAGACTCAGCTGGCGAAGAGCGAGGAATTTCCCATAAGATTTCGTGAGACCGTCGGTCCTGATGAGGGCCGTCGAGTCAGTCAGATTCCCATCAACCAAGATTTTCGCCCCCCTTGCATCGCCAGGCCATCACCTCCAGCATCGAGAGGAACTCGCTCCAACCCGCGGCTGCCGCTCCCCCCGAAACCCCCGACCAAGAATTCCACACGCCTGTCCAAGCTTCATCCGCATCCCCGAGGCCAAGGTCCCGATGCGTGAACCCTTCGGATCGACCGTTCCAAGGATAACGACTGTACCACCCATCGCCCCAAAGATCGGCAGGATGCGATCCCCCAAGACTCGAGAAATCTGTTTTATAAAGCAGATATAGAGAGTGAGTCATGTGTCCATCACGAGGTCAAAGGTGCCAGTTTGCCCTGGGGTTCCGAGGATGCCAAAGCGCCGCTGCCACCAAGAGACTCCGAAGGGGTGAAGGGGTTCGGGGACGATTCGGTATTAAAAAGCAGCAATCGAACGGGTGATTCCTGATGAGTGGCGGGATGGAGGGTTGGGCATTGGTGCGGTGTCGCCGTTGGAGCGATCGCCGGGGGGCTGACATCCCGGGCGAGGGGGACGGGGTTCGCGGGGATTCGGGTGGTGGTGTTGGCCGGTTGGAATCTGGGTCGGGGGGGAGTGGTGGTGGGAAGGTCCAAGGAAGGAGCGATCCCCAGATGAGGCCGTCTCAATCCGCAGGAAAACGCCGTCGCGATCGTGTGCGTCTCCGGTTGGTCAAGCCGATGACCTCTGCGGTGCCGGTTGCCCGTTGGCGAATCAATGGTTACCCGGTGGCCCTTTTGCTCTGGACCCCTGAAGAATGGGAGCGTCTCCAGGTGCGCCCCAGCGACGCCCAGTATCATCCCTTGGGCGTCTGGTGTGCGCTTCGAAACGATTGGGAACTCGGAGGTTCTTGAGGCTCCCCGAGAGTACGCGAAGGGAGTTGTCATGCGGGGCGGTCAGCTGTCGATTTCGCAGGGCGAGTCCGGGGATAAAGCAACAAGAAGACGCGTGTTCCCACAGGAGGAATCCGCTCCTTGGAGGCGATGAAGACTCGGTCGGCGTCGTGTGCCGAGCTGGCGATGGGAACATCGAGGATCGCATTTGCGAAGTTCGCGACGGTGATCAGATCACCTTCTTCGGCGGCGTAGACCACCTGCTTGGAAATCGGGTCGGTGTATAGCTCGCTCCCGGCGAAGACCCAGTCCGGTTTCAGGGGGGTTCCCAGTTGGGAGTCCACGACCCAAAGGCGGGCATCCTCGCGTCTTGTTTCGCCTCCTTCGTTCCAGAGCAGATCAATGGCGACCGGTGAGCCCGCGGGAGGCTCGAACTTGGGCACGAACCGGGCGGGGTGGCCGGGTTCGGCCCCCGTCAGCAGCAGGCCGGCATGGATGCGGCGGGGGGAGGCGTCCGTCGCCAGAATCGACTCGTGTTCCTTGGTCGCTTTGAGGCAGAGCAGATGCTCGAGGGGGCCTTCGCGAAGCACAACTCGAGCCTGGATCACCAGGATTTTCTGGTTCGGGTCAAACCAGAGGCTTTCTCCAAGGGACTTCCAGGAGGGGTCGGGCTCGATCGGCGGCGGGGTCGCTGGGTGCACGTCGGTCACGTGACCGACGAGCAAGGGCATCACGATGAGCCAGCCGCGGTTCATGGCAACACTCCGAATCCGGAGCTCTGGCATTGCCAGGCGTCCGAACGTCTCCTTTCATTACCCCTGGAATTCCAGCATGACGAGGCTGGCCACGGAGCACAAGAGAAGCTTCGGCGCGCCAAACCGGCCGCTGGAACGCTGTTCCAGCGGCCGGTGCGGAAGGCTGCGGCGGTCAGTATCGAAGGGCTCAAAGGGCAGTTGTCGGAATGCCGAGCCGCTCCTCTTCCTCCTCGAGGATGATGATCCTCGGGGTGACCATGAGCATCAAGCTGGTGCTCACGCGGCCAATTCCGACGTTGCGGAAGAGGCGGTCGATCCATGGGGTCTTGGACAGCACGGGCACGCCAAACTCCCGGCGCTCCTCGTTGAGCCGCTTCACGCCGCCAAGTAAGACCGTGCCGCCGTCGGGGACTGTGACCGTCGTGACGACCGTTGTTTCGTTGAAACGGGGGAGCTGGATCGTGCCGTTGACCGAGGCGGCCCCGCCGCCTAGCCCCGCACCACCGACGGCCGCCGGCACCTGGATGGTGTCGAAACCATCGAGGGCGAGGAAGAAGGGGCTGAGCGTCATTCGGACATACCTCCGGTCGGCTGAGACGACGGGAGTCACGAAGAGGGTGACACCGCTGGGGAATTGAGCCACCTGCGGGAAGAAGGCGACTGAACCAGGGCCAACGATCGGTAACAGCGAAGCCACGTAATTGGTGACCTGGTTGTTGAAGATCGTCGCCGCCGCGCCGTTGAAGGTCGTGACCTTGGGCGCCTGCAGGATGTTGGTCCGAGTGTCGCCCTGGGCGGCAGTGAGGAAGAAATAGACCTCGAGGTCGCTGAGGAACGCGAGCCCAAAGGTTGCTCCTGCCCCCGGAATGGCGTTTGCTGGTGCGATCAGGG